>Ga0209536_100008621_pt1 | contig 15270 bp, 14 predicted proteins | sample DeeMarSeWOR28_12_FD_187461 | JGI IMG/M metagenome (GOLD analysis project Ga0209536, IMG submission 187461) | Marine sediment microbial communities from White Oak River estuary, North Carolina - WOR-2-8_12 (SPAdes) (version 2) | ecosystem: Environmental > Aquatic > Marine > Intertidal zone >...
CCGGTACGCGATCTAGCGGGAACGGCGAGCTCGGGATCTGGATCGCCCCACGAGACCGCCGAAGTCCAGCCCGACGGGCGCAATCTTCGAACCACAACTCAGCGCGTCAGGTACAGGCGCGTCACCCGCACCGCGCCGAGTTCGAGCGCCTCCGCGGGAGTCATGAAGCCGGCCCAGATCACCTCCCGCCCGTCGACGCGCGGGGTCGGCACCTCGTCGCAGTGCAGCTCGAAGACGTGGAGGTGGTCCTCCACGTAGGCCGAGCGATCCACCAGCTCGCCGGCGTAGTGCAGCGCCTCGGGTCCGACCTCGATCCCCACCTCCTCGCGAAGCTCGCGCACCGCAGCGTCGATCGGTCGCTCGCTTCGCCTCAACCCGCCGGCGGGAAGACACAGGCTGTCGCGATAGGAGTTGCGAATCATCAGCAGGCGATCGCCGTGCCAGACCGCCACCCCCGCTCCCGTGTGGCGCGGCCGCACCAGGAACCAGTAGACGAGCAGGATCCGGTACGCGACGCGCAGGCCGACGCGCCAGAGTCGATCGACGACGCTGCCGCTCACGGCGCCGTGCCCGGCGCGGGCGGGATCGGCCGCCCTTGGACGTCGCGCACGTCGGCACCGAGACCGTGCTCGACCTCGCGATACACGGCGCGCATCACGACGACGTCGTTGACGAGGAGTCCCAGGCACAGCGCGGCCACTGCGAAACCGGTCGCGCGGCGGCGCAGCGCACCGTTCCATCCCGCAGCCACGAGCATCGCGACGCCGACGCCGTGCCAGTGGGGCGAGTAGAGGACGTACTCGCGGCCATAGACGAGATGCAGGGCGAAGTGGAAGACGAGGCAGGCGGCCGGTGCCAGGAGATTCGCGTCGCGCCAGCGGCCCGAAAGGACGACGGCGCCGAGCATCGCGAGCAGCAGTGCGACGAGGACCCGCTGGGCGGGGCGCCAGTGCGCGGCTCCGGCCTCCTCGGCGGAGAGCGACCAGCTCCGGATGCCCCAGTCCCGCAGCAGGAAGTCGGAGTAGGCGGGCAGCGGCGCCGCGAAGTCGATCACGAGGAAGTGGGCGGCGAGGCGCCCCGCCTGGCGCAGCGGCGTCGCAGCCGCTTCCGTCGTGCGCAGGAACGGGCGCTCGCCCCGAACGGGCTGCTCCGCGTAGAAGCGGGGCGTGCCGGGATGCACGCGCGCCTGGACCTCGACGGCCAGGAGGGTGAAACCCGCACCCAGTGCGAGCGCGGCCGTGGCCCGCACGAGCAGCGGTCGCAGGGATTGCGTGCCGCCATCACGGCGCGCGAAGGCGACACGCGTCGCCAGCGCGATCAGGCCGTTGAAGACCTGGGTGACGGTGAGCGCGATGCAGAAGCACAGCATCGCAGCCCAGGCCACGGCCTCCCCCCAGCGGAAGGGCCGCTCACGGTACCGGCACAGCAGCAGGAGCGGAGCGACCGTGCCGAGGCTCGCGAGTGCAGCGCTCTCGGGAATGCTGGCGGCGAGCACGGACGAGAACGACACGCCGGTGATCAGGCACGCCAGCAGCGCGGCGCCGCTGGAGCCCCCGGTCAGGCGGTAGCCCAGCCAACCCACCAGGGCGGCGTTGAGGGAGACCGCGAGTGCGACGAGCAGTCGAGCTGCGGCGAGCGCGTCGCCTCCCAGGAGCGCCTCGAGCCGCGCGCCGAGGGGCGCCACGAGAAGCTTCTGCAGCGGATGGACCGAGCTGCGCAGCCCGGGACGCGCGCTGGTGAGGTCCACGACGACGCGCTGGACGTCCATGTCGTAGATCCCGCTGCTGTGTTGCAGGACGTCGGCGTCGCCGGCGAGGACGACGCCGGTCAGCCGATAGAGCGCCAGGAGGGCGATGGAGGCCGCGGCGAGGACGAGGGCGCAGCGCATGCGCCCGCTCCACTCCGCCGTCGCGTCTCCAGCCTCCACCGGGCGCAAGCTTGCCACAGCGGAAGCCCCGCCGAACGTGCGCCGCGAGGCCGGCGCTTCCGGCGAAAGCAAGAGGCCGCTCCCGTTTCGACCACAGAAGCCCCCGCTCGTGGTCGAGGCCCACACATACGGGAGCGGCCCTTCACCTTGCTTCGCCTGGCTGCGGCCTCCGGAAAGGAGGCCGCCGCACAGTCGGCCAAACGGCCAGTCAGGCCAATCAGGCCAATCAGGCCAATCACCCAAACAGCCAAACGGTGCGATCCAGAAACCGAAAAGTCCGTCTCACCCCACTCACCCGCACCGGGCTGCAAGCAATTTTGCACTCCTCGGAGATTCGCGCTGTGACGCAGATCACGTTCCCCGGGGACGGCGCTTGGATCGCCGCATTCGGCGTCTGACACTGGAGTGCGTCGGCCCTCCATAGAACACGGTCTCGATCCGTGATGCGGCACCGCGGCGGCGGCTTCGGACCGTGCACACCCGCGCACGCACCGGTGCGCGGTTCTCGTGCAGTGCCCGGACGTGCCGTCCCCGGATCCCGGCGGCCGAGACGACTCGCAGGGGCTCCTCTCCACAGGCCGCGACCCCACGGGGTCGCGTGCACCCGACCGCGTTCGATCGGCTCGGACGGGCGACGCCGGGCCACGCACCCGCTCCCCGAGGCCGGTTTTCGATTGTCGGGAGAGACCGTGCCGGTGCAGAATGGCCGTCGACGGCTCCGGGGGGAGCCGCGGAGGAGAGCCCATCATGCGACACAACGCCCCGCTCACGCGCCATCTGATCCTGACCGCCCTCTTTCTGCTGCCGCTGCTCGGCGCCGACGCCATGGCCGACCCGAGAGATCCGGTGAGCGTCACGCTCCCGCCCGACGGCCAGGGCGCGCCGTTCGTCCCCGGTGTCCGGGAGGTCGCGGACCTCGAGCAGCCCTACGTCGAGGAGGAGTTCTTCGTCTCCGGCACCGCCACGCTCTTCAACTACGCCCACAATCCGCCCCTCGGACCGACCGACATCGTGCCGATCCAGGAGGACGTGCCCTACCGGACGCGGATCATCGTGCGCCGCCCCGTCCACGCGGGCCACTTCAACGGCAGCGTCGTCATCGAGTGGTGGAACTCGACCGCCAACTTCGACACGGCTCCCGCCTGGGACGCCTCGGCCGAGTACTTCGCGCGCGAGGGCACCGTCTACGTCGGGGCGACCAACGCCAACCAGTCCCTCTCCTTCCTGACCGGGGGCTGCAGCCTGCTGGGCGTGCTCCCGCCGACCTGCGGAACGCGCTACGCCACGCTCTCGCTCCCGGACGACGGCCTCGCGTACGACATGATGAGCCAGATCGCCAACGCCCTGCGGAGCGACTCCCCGGACAACCCGTTGCCCGCCGGCTACGACGTCGAGCGCGTCTACCACGTGGGCCAGTCCCAGCAGGGCGGCTCCATGGTGACCTACGCGAGCGCCTTCCACTTCCCGGGGAACGACGGCTACTTCATCCAGCAGGCGGCGTCGGCGCGGCGGATCAACGGCGGGCCCATCTGCGGAGACACGGACTCCCCCCCCTACCCGGCCTGCACCCCCCTGCTCCAGGGAAGCGACCGCCTGGTGCGCACCGACCTCCCGGTGCCGGTCTACCACGCCATCACCGAGACCGACATCGAGATCCTGTTCGGGATCGTCGCGCGCCAGCCCGACACCCCGACCTTCCGCTACTACGAGGTGGCCGGAGGGAGTCACCTCACGGTCCACGAGGGCGTAGAGCTCATCCCGGCAGGCATCATCGGATCGGATCCGGTCCTCCTCGAGGACCTGTGCCAGTTCCCGCTCAACACCACCGCGGACGGTCCGGTCTTCTTCTCCTACACGCTGAACGCGCTGTGGGACAACATGGAGAAGCAGGTGCGCAAACGTCGGGTGCCGCCGCCCGGCGTGGTGATGGACGTCGATACCAACACGGGGCTCGTCCTGCGTGACGCCTTCGGCAACGGCCTGGGCGGCGTGCGGCTGCCGTCGCTGGAGGCGCCGATCGCCACCTACATACCCGGAAACCAGGCGGACCCGAACCTCCCCGGGTTCCTCCAGGCAATCGGGAATCTCGCGTGCTTCCTCGCGAGCAGCGTCGTGGAGTTCGACGAGGCCACCCTCGACGAGCTCTACCCCAACCACGGCACCTACGTGAGCCAGGTCATGGGCGCCATCAACGCCCTGCAGATGCAGGGCCTGCTGCTGCCCAAGGACGCCCAGAAGATCCGCGACGCCGCGGTCCACTCCACGATCGGCTGCGGGATCGGCTTCGAGCTGGCCCTGCTGCTGCCGCCGCTCATGTGGCTGAGGCGATTGCGCAGCCGCGCGCGGGGCTAGCTCGCGCAACGGAGTCGTGGGCCCGCGCGACGGCCTGGCGATCGACCGCGTCGGCGGACCGCCTCTCCCGCACGGGGAGGCGGCCGCTGCACGCGCGGCCCGAAACGAGAACGGCATCCCGGCCGCAAGCGACCGGGATGCCTCGGGAATTCCTGGCGCGCCCAGCACGACTCGAACGTGCGACCTTCAGGTCCGCAACCTGACGCTCTATCCAACTGAGCTATGGGCGCTCGAAGGTGGGGGCGGAGCGTAGCGAACTCGCCCGCGGGAAGCCTTGGCGGAGCAGGCCGCCTGGCGCGCACCCGGCTCCGGGGCGGAAATCCCTGATCTGCAGGGCGGTTACAGCCGGGTCGCCGCGCATCGACCGGGGGCGACGTCGCCTCCTCCGGCAGCTCCAGCGAGAGCCCGACGGAGGCTGCCCCGGAGGATGCGCACGCACTCGGGGTTCCGGTACGTCTGTCGCGTCGCAGCGCCTCGCCGCACTAGACTCGCAGGGCGCGAGGCGAACGAGGTGTGATGGGCGATTCGAGCGGGCACGCGGCGGCGGTCACGGCGGCGAGCCGCCACAGCCGCGATGGGGCCGCGCGCCGGCCGGGTGCGACTGGCGCGCGCGACGACGCGACGGGCCGCCCCGTGAAGGGCGGGACTTCCGAGTCTCCCGCCGTGCGGGTCGAGCGGATCGGACCGCTCCGGCCGACCGTCGCAGAACGGCCGGACGCTCCCGGGAGATCGGCATGACGACGCACAAGACGTTCTGCCGCTTCTGCCACGCGATGTGCGGCATCGAGGTCGACGTCGACGACGGCGTCCCGGTGGGCGTGCGCGGCGACCGCGACAACCCGATGACGCAGGGCTTCACCTGCATCAAGGGCCGCAGCCTGCCCGATCAGCACACCCACAGCTCGCGGCTGCGCGGACATCTGACCCGCGACGCGGCCGGCGCCTTCGTCCCGATCGACGTCGAGCAGGCGCAGGACGAGATCGCGGCGTCGCTCGCCGCCATCGTCGAGTCCCACGGGCCGCGCGCCGTCGGGATGTACGTCGGCACGGCCACGTACCAGAGCTCGTTCACGATGCCCTTCGCGCGTGCCTGGATGCACGGCCTGGGCTCGGCCTCCTACTACAGCAGCCTCACCATCGACCAGCCCAACAAGATCCTGGCGCCGCAGCTGCACGGATCGTTCATGGGCGGCCCGCACAGCTTCGACAGCTCGGACGTCTGGATGGTATTCGGCTGCAACTCGATCGTTTCCATGTACGGCGGCACCACGGGCTTCCCGTCCTTCAATCCGACGAAGCGCGTCCGCGATGCGCTCCGTCGCGGCATGGACATGATCGTCGTCGACCCGCGCAGGACCGAGCTCGCGAAGATGGCGAGCCTGCACCTGCCCGTTCGCCCGGGAGAGGATGCGGCGCTGCTCGGTGGCATGCTGCGCGTGATGATCGCAGAGCGCCTCTACGACGCCGACTTCGTCGCGCGCTTCACGCAGGGATTCGAAGGGCTCGCGGAGAGCCTCGAAGGCTTCACGCGCGAGTGGGTCGAGCGGCGCACCGGGATCGAGTGGTCGCAGGTCGAGGAGGCGGCGCGGCGGTTCGCGCGCGGGCCGCGCGGCCTCGCGAGCTCGGGCACCGGGCCCAGCATGGCGCCGCGCCCAAATCTCTCCGAGCACCTCATCCTGTGCATGAACACGCTGTGCGGGCGCTACAACCGCGAGGGCGAGCGCATCGCGAATCCCGGTGTCCTGACGCCGCCGCGGGAGTTCAAGGAGGAGGCGGCCTCGCCCTTCGCGGGCTTCCGCATGGAGCCCAAGAGCCGCATCCGCGGCCTCGGCCAGGTGGCGGGCGAGCTGCCGACGGCCGCGCTCTCCGACGAGATCCTCACGCCGGGCGAAGGCCAGGTGCGCGCGCTGATCGTGATGGGGGGCAACCCGCTGCTCTCCTTCCCCGATCAGGCCAAGACGCAGCGCGCCCTTGCTTCGCTCGACCTCCTCGTCGTCCTCGACCCCGTCATGACGGGCACCGCGAAGCTCGCCCACTACGTCATCGCTCCCACGCTGTCGCTCGAGCGGCCCGACACGACGTTCTTCATGGACACCTGGTACCCGCAGCCCTATGCGATGTACACGCCGGCCATCCTCGAGCCGCCCGACGGTGTGATCGCCGAGTGGGACTTCTTGTGGGGGCTGGCAAAGCGGATGAACTTCCCGGTGAGCCTCATGGGACAGCCCGTCGACATGGAGTGCAAGCCCACCGCCGACGATCTGATCGAGATCCTGTCGGCCCACGCTCGCGTGCCGCTCGCGGAGGTCAAGCGCCACCCGGTGGGCGGCATCTTCGACGCCGAGCCCTTCGTCGTCGGACCCGGCGATCCCTGGGCCAAGGGTCGCATGCAGCTGCACCCGCCCGAGATCGCGGCCGACCTCGCCGACCTGCTCGCCGAGCCGCCCGTCGAGGGGGCGGGCTATCGCCCGGGCGAGCGCTTCACGCACCGCCTCGTCAGCCGCCGGCTTCGCGAGGTCTTCAACTCGATGGGCCACCAGCTGCCCGCGCTGCGCGCGAAGCGCCGGACCAATCCCGCCTACATGAACCCCGCGGACCTCGAGGCGCTCGGGATCGAGGACGACGCCCTGGTCGAGATCCACTCGGGACACGGCCGCATCCGCGCCGTCGCACGGGGGGCGACCGACGTGCCCCGCGGCGTCATCTCGATGGCGCACTCGTGGGGCGAAGGTCTCGACGGGGAGGGCGACGTGCGGGAGGTCGGGAGCCCGACCTCCCGGCTGGTCGACAGCGCCGATCTCTACGACCCGATCTCCGGCATACCGCTGCAGAGCGCGATCCCCGTCAACGTGAGCCGGGCGGACTGAGCCCGCGCGCTTCGGGATACGGATCGGCGTGGAAGAAGCGCCCCCGGCTGGCCAGGCCTACGTGCCCGAAGCTTCCGCCTTCCGGTACACCGCCACGGACCAGTAGCTTCCGGTCGGCCACACGGGGCCTCGCCAGCCCGTGGCGAGCAGGCGCCAGGCGATCAGCGTGTTGAAGTAGCCGTGCCCGAGGAGCATCACCGATCCGTGTGTCGCGGCAAGGGTCGAGAGCCTCCTCGATGCAGCTCTGGCGCGCCGATGCAGCCCGAGCGCGCCCTCCGTCGGGAGGGACCAGCCGAACCTCCAGCCCATTCGCGCCAGGGGCGCTCGCAATCGAGGGTGGAGAGGGAACGGAGAGGCCGGCAGCCCGCGCAGACCGACCTCGCGGAAGAGGCTCTCCGCCGACGCAGGATCCTCCCGGCCGAGGACGGCAAGCGAGTCGACGGCGCGGAGGAGATCGCTGGACAGGACATATGCGCTCGCCGCTGCGAGCTCTCGGACCCGGGCCGGGGGAGGCAGGGCGGGATCGATGCCGGCGAGGTCGTACGACTCCACCCAGTCGAGGTGGCGGTCGGAGCCCCGCGAGAAGTCGACGTCGGGCCTGCCGTGTCGAACCAACGCGATCTGCATCTCGGGCGTGCCCCTCGTCGCGAACCGATCGGGCTCTGGCCGGGTCGGCACCGCTCGAGCAGGCCCGGTGGTCGAGGAGAAACTCGGGTCCGTCTCCATGGTAGTCGACCGAGCCATCCAGCAAGTTGCGCGGCCGCCAGGGGGAACCGGACCAGGTCCTGGGTCCCGAGGTTCACGAAGTCTTCGAGCTCGAGGAGGTCCTCGACGCCGAAGACGGAAGCGGGCGTCTCCAGCATCGCGCCGACGGCCACGCGCGGATCGCCCCTCCCGCACCCGCTGAGCGCCCGATCGAGCCGCTCCGTTGCGGCCTCGAGGTCGTGACGACGGAAGTTCCGGGCGTCGAGGGCTCGGCTGAGATTCTCGCGCAGGATCAACCGCGCCCCGTATGTCGCCTCGCAACGGACGCCTTCACTGGCGATCGCCAGATCACCCGCAGGGTCGTACCGGTACTGGGTTCGGCCGAACGTACGGGCGCGGTCCCGGGTCGGATACAGATCGTACGAGACCGGGAGGCGGAATCGGGAGCGGATGGCTGGCGACGTCGAGCCTGGATCCGCACCGGCGGGTGACCGGCCCGCACGAGGTGCGTGTACAATCCTCCTCTCGGAAAGGGGACCCCAATGGCAGACGACGGATACGAGTTTCCGGTCGACCGCACGGCGATCATGCTGTTCGCCAGCGCGATCGGAGAGACGAACCCCATCTACTACGACGAGGAGTACGCCGCGGGCACGCCTCTCGGTCGGGTGATCGCGCCGCCTTCCTTCGCAGCGGCCGGCGCCCACTGGGACCCGAACTACTTCTTGCGGGGCGTGCGGAAGATTCCGGCGGCCCGCCCGAAGCCCGCGAAGGCCCGCTCGGGAGAATCCTCCGGATCGGGAGGGAGCGGAGGCGGCGATCTGACCCGTGTGCTCCACGGCGAGCAGCGCTTCCTCTATCACAAGCCGACCACTCCGGGAATGCGTCTCACGGTGACCACGCACCCCGGCAAGAGCTGGGAGAAGGAAGGCAAGCGGGGCGGCACGATGCGCTTCTCCGAGACCATCAGCGAGTACCGGGACGAGGATGGCGAGCTCGTGACGACCGCGATCAGCGTGGGCATCGTCACGGGAAAGGCGGTCGAGTAGTCATGGCAGGCAATCCGAAGATCGGCTGCGACGCGATCTCCGTGGGCGACTCCCAGGAGGAGCTACTCGTGGAGAACCTGACACGGACGCAGATCGTCCAGTACGCGGGCGCTTCAGGCGATTTCAACCCCATCCATCACGACGAGATGTTCGCCACGAAGGCCGCGGGCTATCCCTCCGTCTTCGCCCACGGCATGCTCACGATGGGCATGACCGGGCGCCTGCTGACGAACTGGCTCGGCGACGGCGTCCTGCGCGAGTACGGTGTGCGCTTCGTCAATCAGGTCTGGCCCGGCGACACCCTCACCGCAAAGGGCACGGTGGAGTCGATCGAGAAGCAGGGCGACGAGGGCCTCGTCCACATCGCCATCGTCACCACCAACCAGAAGGGCGAGCCGGTCGTGAAGGGAAGTGCGGTCGCCGCGCTTCCATCACGGCTCTGAGCCTGTCGCGGGGGCGCAGCGCCCGGAAGGACGGGGGACGCGCCGTTCCCGGATCGGCGCCTCCCACCGCTGGCCGACTCGTGAGATCGGGGCACTCGCGCTGCCCGGCGAGGCCTGATCATCCGCGGGGTGATCGCTGGCGCCGTCCTTCGGGGGCCGGGCCCCGGAGGACCTGGTGCGATCGATCACAATCTCTTCGCCCAGGTCGCCGATGGTCGGAGGTGGACTCCGCCGCAGTCGGCCGCGTCGGGAGTCCTGCTTCATCGGCCGTCCGTCCCGGTCCGCTGCCACGAAGAGCCCTCGGGTACGACGACGCCGAGCCGGGCGAACGCTCGGATCCACCTCGCAGCGCGTCGCTGTAGTCCCGGCCGTGCGGACCCGATACGAGAGACATGCAGAGGAGATCCGCCGAGAGCCTCGCCTTCGCGACACGCGCGGGGGTTCGTGGTGTCTCGACGGGGCGCCGGGCAGGAATCTCCTGGTGGCGCTGCGGCCCGATCCAGCGCGCGATCCGACTGGCCGCCGCCGATGTCTTCGAGAGCTGCGGGCGGGTTGCCCGCAAGACCCATGTGCCCACCCGCAAGGGCATCCTCGAGTTCTTCGGAAACCAGGTGTTGATCAACGCCGTGGCCTGGACAGCCGGCGTAATCGCGGCGGGCCTCGTGAAGAGCTTCTTCGAGGTCAAGGGCTTTCGGAACCTTTGGGGCTTGATTGCTCCGCGCGGTCGGGCCCTCGTGAGTGCGGACGACTACCAGATGATCATGACCCTGATGAGCTACTCCGCCGGGCTCCTCATGTTGATCCTGGTGCGCCACCTCATCCTGCGCCTGATCACCGAGTTTCGCGCTCTCCGGCTCGAGCGCGCGCGGTGGCGAGAAGGTTCGACAAGAACACACCTGTATCACGATCTCCCGGGCAGATCGTGATACAGGTCGGCCGATCCTCGAGTCTGGCCTCTCGCCGAATCCCACGGATTCGCTGTGCCGCGTGTGCGCGGCCTTCGGTCGCGCACATTCCCAGACCTTCTGATCGACGGCGCGCGCTCGGCAGCTAGTTGGGCTATCACCCGCTCAGCGAAGAAACGCCTTCGCGAAGCTCCTTGCGTCTTCGTAGCCGACGGCTTGCGCGATCTCGACCAAGCGGCACCCCGGCTCTGACCGTGACGCGCCCCCGGTCGTCGTACCGCTCCCTCAGTTGGAGCGAAGGCTGGTTGACGTGCAGATCCGCCCACGCGACCTCCAAGCCAACTTCCACCGAAGCTCGCGGTAGCGTTTCGACAGGTTGCCCCTCATCGGACCTGCGGCGAAGGACGCAGCGTGAACCCGAGGGTGAGCGGACTGCAGGGCCGGACGGCGGCGTACTCGACGCCACCGTCCGCATTCTCACGAGTCACGAGGAGCTTTCGAAGCACACTTCAGGATCTGACCCGGCTCTCGAATCGAGCCCTGTTCCGGAGGATTGCGAGCACCGATTCCCGCCGGGATCAGATCACGTCGAAGCGATCGAGGGTCATCACCTTGGTCCACGCATCGACGAAGTCACGCATGAACTTCTCTCGTGCGTCGTCAGCGGCATAGACCTCCGCGACGGCGCGCAGCTCGGAGTTCGACCCGAACACGAGGTCGACGGGGGTGGCCGTCCATTTGAGCTCGCCCGTCCCGCGATCACGACCTTCGTACACGCCCTCGGACTTGGATGACTTCGTCCACCTGGTCGACATGTCGAGCAGGTGCACGAAGAAATCGTTGCTCAACGTCCCGGGCCGGTCGGTGAACACACCGTGTTTGGATCGCCCGGCATTCGCATTCAGGGCACGCATGCCGCCGACCAGAACCGTCATTTCCGGAACGGTCAGGGTCAACAGGTTCGCCCGATCGACCAGCATCTCCGTCGGGGATCTGCGGTTGCCGGCACCGAAGTAGTTGCGAAACCCGTCCGCGGTCGGTTCGAGCACGGCAAACGAATCCACATCGGTTTGCGCCTGCGACGCATCCGTCCGTCCAGGCTTGAACGGGACCTGCACGTCGTGCCCGGCCTCTCTCGCAGCCTTCTCGATGGCTGCGGATCCGGCCAGAACGATCAGATCGGCGAGCGACACCTTCTTCCCGCCCGATTGCGCGCGGTTGAAGTCCTTCTGGATGCCCTCCAGGCGCTTCAGCACCTTCTCCAGCTCATCCGGACCGTTGACCTTCCAACTCTTCTGCGGCGCGAGGCGAATGCGCGCCCCGTTCGCTCCTCCGCGCATGTCGGTGCCGCGGAAGCTCGAGGCCGACGCCCAGGCGGTCCTGACGAGTTCGGGTACGGTCAACCCGGAGGCGAGGACCTCGGACTTCAGCTTCGCGATGTCCCCTGCGTCGATCAGGTCATGATCGACCGCGGGAACCGGGTCTTGCCAGAGCAGCTCCTCGTCGGGAACCTCGGCACCGAGATAGCGTGCGCGCGGGCCCATGTCGCGATGCGTCAGCTTGAACCAGGCCTTCGCGAAGGCGAGCTCGAACTCCTCGGGGTTCTCCTGGAAGCGCTTCGCAATCTTCCGATAGCTCGGGTCGAACTTCAGCGAGAGGTCCGTCGTGAACATGATCGGAGCGTGCCGCTTCGAAGGATCGTGAGCATCCGGCACGAGGTTGGACGCCTGCCCATCAGCGGGAATCCACTGGATCGCCCCTGCGGGGCTCTTCGTCTGCACCCACTCGAAGCCGAACAGGTTGTCGAGATATTGCGTGGTCCAGGCAATCGGCTTGACGGACCATGCGCCCTCCAGACCGCTGGTGATCGTGTCGCCAGCATTGCCGCTGCCGCACTTGTTCTCCCAGCCGAAGCCCTGCTGCTCGATGCCTGCGGCTGCGGGCTCGGGACCCACGCAATCGGCCGGACTGGCGGCGCCATGGGCCTTGCCAAACGTGTGCCCGCCGGCGATGAGTGCAACGGTCTCTTCATCGTTCATTGCCATGCGCCCGAACGTCTCGCGAATGTCCACGGCGGCCGCGAGCGGATCCGGGTTGCCGTTCGGCCCCTCCGGATTCACATAGATCAGTCCCATCTGGACGGCGGCGAGGGGCCGTTCCAGCTTCCTGTCGCCGCTGTAGCGCTCATCGGCGAGAAACTCGGTTTCGGGCCCCCAGTAGACCAGGTCCGGCTCCCAGTCGTCCTCGCGCCCGCCGGCAAAACCGAAGGTCTTGAAGCCCATGGATTCGAGCGCGACATTGCCCGTCAGCACCATCAGATCGGCCCACGAGATCTTCCGACCGTACTTCTGCTTGATCGGCCATAGCAATCGCCGCGCCTTGTCGAGGTTCGCATTGTCGGGCCAGCTGTTGAGCGGCTCGAATCGCTGTTGACCGCCGCCGGCGCCACCGCGGCCATCGGCCACACGGTACGTGCCCGCGCTGTGCCAGGCCATCCGAATCATGAACGGCCCATAGTGACCGTAGTCTGCTGGCCACCAGTCCTGTGACGTCGTCATCAACGTCTCGATGTCCTTCTTCACGGCATCGAGGTCGAGAGCCTTGAACTCCGCGGCGTAGTCGAAGTCTTCGCCCATCGGGTTGGATTCGGGGGCGTGCTGGCGAAGAGGATCGAGGTCGAGCTGTTCAGGCCACCAGAACCGGTTCGATTTCGGCTCACCCTGGGCAGAGGCTGGGCTCGATGTCATGACCGTTGACATCGCTACAGCCAAAGCGGCCAGGAAAGGTATCGTTTCTCTGAGCATTGGAGTTACTCTCCCTCGCGTAGGAATACAATCGCAGTGTGCCAGAATATGCGGCATCGGCATCCGAGCAGGAATCCGACTTCGGAGTCCGTCAGTTTCCCCGCGTCGGACGAGGCGGCGTCGCTGAGCGTCGATGAATCGGAGGCTCCTTCCACCCAGCTGCTCGCGCCGGACTCGTTTCCTCCCGTTCTTGATGCTCGATCTTATCCCGCTGCTGGCGACTCAGCCATCCAGCGAGGAGGAGGAACTGCGGCCGAAGAGGCGTCTCATCGCGACGCCAGGTCGATCACGGCGTTCCGGAATGCACTGACTCGGGCTGATTGCGAGCGTTCGCAACCCATTGTTTCGTGGAGGGATTTGAGCCGACCGGGTATGGGCACACGACGAGGTCGAAAGGTCGTTCGACGGACGGAAGGAATCGGGCACCGGCCTTCGAGGGATCCCGGCGGCAGCCCCCCGACGCCCGCGGAGTTCCAGTATCATCGCTGCGCGCGCATGGGCCCGGGTTCCATACGCTAGGAGGACGAGCGCATGTTCGAGAAGGATTGCGACGAGAAGAGCGTGCTTCGGGTGCTGGACCGCATCCTGGAGCTCGAGCTGGCGGGGGTGGTCCGGTACACGCATTACTCCTTCATGGTCTTCGGCTACACCCGTATCCCGATCGTCTCCTGGCTACGGTCTCAGGCCAGCGAGTCGCTGCTCCACGCTCAGGAGGCGGGTGAGATGATCACACAGCTGGGCGCACACCCGTCTCTCGGAATCGGGAACCTGCTCGAGACGCACAAGCACGATATCGGCGACATCCTACGCGAGTCGCTCGACCACGAGTCCGCCGGTATCGAGGCCTACCGGGAGCTGCTCTCGCTGGTGGAGGGTCGATCGATACTGATCGAGGAGTACGCCCGGCGCATGATCTCCGACGAGACCAAGCACGTCGGCGAGGTCAGGAAGATGCTGCATCCCCCTGGCAGCGACGTGTGAGGCGGAATCGATCCGTGCGGCGACCACCTCCGGGCCGACCTTCGTACGCAGCGCCGGTTATCGCCGCGATGATGGGCTGCTGGATCCGTCGCCGGTGCGGAATGGGACTCGCCCTCCGGTTCTGCGCCAGCCGACCGGCGCGTAACCGCGCCTCGAGCCCCGCGATGACCTCGCCGGGCTGTCCCTGACTGCGCAGGTCGAGCCCAGCGCAGAATCCGCGGCCTGCGCCCGTCAGGACGACCACCCGACGTCCATCGTTCCGGCCCAGCCCGTCGAGCGCCGCGTGCAGGTCCTCGACGAGCTCCCACGAGGCGCGTTCAGGCTCTTCGGCCGGTTCAGAGGCGCAGGATCGCGATCGGGGGCCGGGGGTACTCGATCTCGACGTCTTCCGTGGCGTTGCCTCCAGCGGTCTTCAGTGGAATGGTTTCACGAATGGCAGAGGAGAGGCAACCGAGCAGATCGGAGCCTCGTTCGCGAGCGGTCCGAGGGAACGTCTCGTCTGGCGTCTCCGAAGAGTCTCACGAAGAGGGAATGGGACCCAGGGATGCACGCCCGTACGCGGTGGAGTGCCGAGGACCGGGTGATGCTCGCGCCCGGCAGCGTCCCGCAGCCCTATTGCGGCTACGTGGCCGAGATCGGCTCGAAGCTTCGAAGCGCTTGGCCGCGGTGGACCGCGACAGCGCCACGCCGCCCCGATCGCGAGGGCGGCGGCTTCACCTACATGGCCCGACGGCCCGCTGGCCGCTCCGAAGCGGCTCGCACCGCCCCTCTGGAATCGCGGGGTGGTCACCCACGACACCGCGATGTACCGCCGCGGCGAGTCGAATGGTCCTGCCGACCAGCGAGCGAAACCGAAGGGACTCAGCTTCGAATCGACCTTCTCTCGCGATCCAATCGACGCGGACCGCTGGCAGATTCGGACTTCCACAGATCCGCGCCACGCTCAGCTGCGTGGAGGTGAAGCAGATCGCGATGGTCGAGCGCAACCTCGGGATCTACGGACTGCGGGATCGCGCCATCTCCCATCGCCCCGGCCCGATCGTGCGGGCCCCTCCCCGCACCTGCAGGGGTAGACTGCCCTTGCCAGGCGGCGAAGACCCATGATATCGTGAACTGTATTCATAAATAAGGGATCCCGTCATGACGACGATCGTCGACGTCGACGCACACTTCGAGCCGGGCGGGGACTGGCTCGAGCCCTACCCCGAGCTGACAGCCCGCCTCCCGAAGCTCGAGG
>Ga0209536_100008622_pt1 | contig 15270 bp, 13 predicted proteins | sample DeeMarSeWOR28_12_FD_187461 | JGI IMG/M metagenome (GOLD analysis project Ga0209536, IMG submission 187461) | Marine sediment microbial communities from White Oak River estuary, North Carolina - WOR-2-8_12 (SPAdes) (version 2) | ecosystem: Environmental > Aquatic > Marine > Intertidal zone >...
ATCTGCTCGGCAAATTCAAGAGAAAGTAGGCTTTAGATTGAACCTTTCGCCGCATCTTGGTGCCATGCCGGAACCGACCGAAAAAGATTTAAAGCTTCTCAGAGAAGTATGTGATCCTGAGGGTTATTTTCTGGGAAGAAAAGTTAAATAACGACGTTGTTGGGTGCAAATGAAATATTTTCAGTGCAGGTCTAACTAACAATGGTCTATAAACCCCCTTATGAAATCATCAGGGCAGCAAATGAAGCTGGATTGGTTAAAGCGCGCATGGTCGTGGGCAAAACGCTGATTATGGGGTTTTTGGCGGGCGCTTTCATCGCCTTCGGGGGGCTGCTGGCGATTATGGTCGGCGGCGGCGTACCCGAAATAAAGTCCGCTAATCCTGGCCTGCAGAAGTTTATCTTTGGAGCGGTTTTCCCGGTGGGGCTCATGCTGGTGGTTATCGCGGGCGCCGAACTTTTTACCGGCAACACGGCCGTCAGCATACCCGGTGTTCTTTCAGGAAGAATCAGCTGGCTTGGGTGGCTAAAAAACCTGATTCTTTCTTATACGGGAAACCTGATCGGCTCGCTTTTCGTGGCTTACTTTCTGGCCTACCAGTCCCACCTGCTGAGCAGCGAGCCCTGGTTGGGCTTTGTGATCAAAATCTCTCAAGAAAAGGTTTCCCAACATTTTTGGGTGCTGCTCCTGAGAGGGATCGGCTGCAATTGGCTGGTCTGTCTGGCCATATGGCTGGCAATTGCCTCGGATGATGTTGCCGGTAAAATTCTGGGTATCTGGTTTCCCATCATGGCGTTTGTGGCCCTGGGATTTGAGCATTCCATCGCCAACATGTTTTTTATTCCGCTGGGTATTTATTACGGCGCTCAAGTGAGCTGGTATCAGTTTTTTGTTGTCAATCTCATTCCCGTAACCCTTGGCAACATCATAGGAGGAAGTTTTTTTGTCGGTGTGATTTATTGGTTTGTTTATGAATCGAAAATCCTTTCCGGATCCGGGTCTGTAATGATATCAGCGGCCCAAAATGCAGATGATAAAAAGGTATCCGAATAGCCTCGAATCCATTAGATCAGATTCCTGCCAGATAATATTCACCTCAAAATGCTTTTTGCACTGCACTTCATCTTTCTTTCGGTTTGATTTCGATTTGGAAATTTTGCGAACGAAATTTCGCAATTTTTCTAAATTCCAATGTAGCGAAACGTCCGCAGAAACATATTATTCAACAACTCACTGAATTTACGTCGCTAATCAAGCAAATAGATTTGGCACACTCTGTGCTTTGAAATAGTGCGGACACCAATGTTTTTGTTTCTTTAATTTACTTCTGACCTATCCAGTAAAGGAGAATTAAAATGCTAGTCAAAAATTGGATGAGCAAAAACGTGATCACCGTCTATGTGGACGATACGATGCAGGATGCCATGAAGCTGCTAAAAGAGCATGACATCCGCATGCTGCCGGTGATGAAGAAAAACAGGCTGGTCGGAATCGTCACGGATCGGGATCTCAAACAGGCATCGGCATCCGATGCCACCACGCTCGAAGTTCATGAACTTCTATATCTTCTCACCAAAATTAAAGTCAAAGACATCATGACGAAAGATCCGATTACGGTTCCACCGGATTATACGGTGGAAGAAACCGCCCAGGTGCTTCTTGAGAATAAAATATCCGGTGCTCCTGTGGTCGATGATAGCGGACAGATTGTTGGGACCATTACCCAGACAGATTTATTTCGAGTTCTCATTTCGCTTACAGGTGTTGGAAGTGGTGGTATCCAGTTTGGTTTTCAAGTTGAAGACAGGCCGGGTTCTATTAAAGAAGTCGCTGATATTATCCGCACCTATGGTGGTCGCATGGTGAGTATCTTGACCTCATACGATGATGTTCCAAGCGGATATCGCAAAGTTTACATCCGAATGCATAGTATCGAGCGCTCTAAGCTTCAGCAGCTTAAAGAATCACTCAGCAAGCAAGCTGCTTTGTTATACATGATAGATCAGCGTGATGACTACAGAGAGATTTACTCGGAAAAGATAAATTAAACAGGAGAAGCTGAGATGAAAAAGGAACAAAAACCGAAGATTCTAGTCCCCGTTGATGGGTCTGATCGCTCTTTTAAAACGGTCAGATACGTATCAAAGCTCGAACCGTTCCGTCGCATGCGGATTGTTTTATTTCATGTATTCAGCAAGGTACCCGATGGATTTTGGGACCTTGAAACTGACCCCAGAAGCACATCGACCGTAAGAGAGGTTCGCGCATGGGAAATCCAGCAAAAAAAAAGTATCAACCAATTTATGGAAATAGCGAGTCAGTTCTTAATAAAAACCGGTTTTCCTTCGAATTCCATAGAGGTCAAAATTCAGAATAGAAAAAAAGGTTTTGCCAGAGATATCATTCATGAAGCGCGCAATGGCTACTATGCAGTAGTTACACGGCGGCGCGGAATGACCGGCTTGAGAGGAATCGTGCTCGGCAGCGTGGCCACCAAAATGGTCGAAAAGCTTTCCTTTTTACCGCTCATTTTGGTCGGCAGAAGGGCGCCCGGCAAAAAAATTTTGTTGGGGTTTGACGGATCCGAGGGGTCCCGGCACGCCGTTGATTTTTTCGGCAGTACCATGGGGGGATTCGGCTTTAAGGCAAAGCTGGTTTACGTCATCCGAGGAAAAGAAAACGACGATCCGAAAATTCAGCGGTTGTATTCGCCTGCGAAATATACAGATATTTCACGAAAACAGATGACCGCCGATCTGGCGCTGGCAGGAGAAAGACTTGTCGATCTGGGCTTTAAGCCGCATCAGGTTTCTACCGAATTGATTAGCGGCGCTACCAGTCGTGCGCGCGCTATCGTTACCGAAGCCCAAAAAAATGAATACGGTACGATTGTCATGGGAAGAAGAGGGCACTCACGGGTTCGGGACTTCTTTATCGGTCGGGTGACCAATAAAGTCATTCATCTGGCTCGAGATAGAACCGTTTGGATCGTTCGATAGAATATCAAATTCGGTTGGCCGGTATTAATTCGCAGAATTAAGACCCAAGGAGCATGGTCCGATGATGGTCAAAAATTGGATGAGTCAACCCGCAATCACGGTTGATGCCGATACCCTAGTGGAAGATGCGGATCGCCTGGTAAAAAGGCATGAAATACATATGCTCCCGGTTATGCAAAACGGACGGCTTGTCGGAATCGTCACGCATCGGGATATTAAAATCGCATCAGGTTCGGTTGCCAATTCAGGAATCATAGAAGACGACCGGCATCTTCTTGCAGGCATTAAGGTCAGAACCATAATGACCCCGGAAGCTGTGACCGTTTCTGAAAATGATACCTTAGAAGAAACGGTTGAAACCTTTCTGATCCACCGTATTTCCGGTGCTCCAGTGGTCGATCAACAGCAACAGGTGATCGGAGTGATTACCAAATCCGATCTTTTCCAATTGATCCTCATCCTTACCGGTTATGGGAAAAAAGGGCTTCAATTTGCCATAGAGGTGAAGGATATGCCAGGAAGCATCAAATCAATCACCGATATCATCCGTGATTATGGTGGGCGTATTTCTAGTATTCTTTCTACCTGTGAGAGGGCCGATAAGGGATATCGCAATTTATATATCCGTGTCTTCGATATCGATCAACCCAGCTTACATCATCTCAAGGAAATAATCAGAAAGAGAGCTACTTTACTTTACGTGGTAAATTATAATGAAAAAAAGCGAAAATGGTTGTAGGCAGGAGTGCCCAGAATGAAAGCTTTCAAAAAAATATTATACCCCGTTATTTTTTCGAAATCATCAGATGCGATCGTCCCTTTTGTAAAAATTGTTGCCAAACATTTTAAATCGCAAATTCACCTATTATTTGTGGTGAAGGGTTTGGAACCTTTATCAATTATTCAGCCTGAAAAAGCAATCATCGAAGAAGCGAAAAGCCGATTACTCGAAGTTAAAAATAATCATTTCAGCGCTTTTGATGATACTGTAACTTCAGTTGCCGTGGGTGATCCCTGGGAAGAGATTATTTACTATATCCATGCGAAAAGTATCGATCTTGTCATCATGGGCACACATGGTCGAAAGACCTTTGACAAAATTGTTTTTGGCTCTGTCGCTGAACGGGTCATTAAGACTGCACCGGTTCCTGTCCTGGTAGTAAACCCTTACCGATTGATAGATGACAAATTTTTTGCGGATGAAAAAGCGGAAATTGCAGAAACCGAAAATCCGATATCATTACATAATGAGTTTCAGCTATGACCATTGAAAATTTAGATAAAATTTTTCAGCCTGATTCGGTTGCTGTCGTTGGCGCCAGTGAAAGATCGGGCAGTGTGGGTAATGCTTTGATGCGTAACTTAATCGAACGCGGTTTCGCCGGTAAAATTTACCCGATCAATCCAAATCGTAAAACAATATGGAACCTGCCAGCGTGTCCTTCGATTAGCGAGCTTAAAACCGCTGCGGATCTTGCGGTTATCTGCACCCCAATAGATATGGCACCGCGAATCATTAAAGAATGTGCTGATAATGGCGTTGGCGGCGCCGTCATTATTTCAGCTGGTGGTAAAGAAATTGGGGAAGAAGGTCAACAGCAGGAAACGGCCATCCGCAAAGCGGCAGTAGGGTCAGATCTGCGAATTATTGGTCCCAATTGTGTGGGAATAATGTCCGACAGGCCCAGGTTGAATGCCAGCTTTGCCAATCAAATGCCCCTGCTGGGAAAAATGGCGTTTATCTCCCAGAGCGGTGCTATTTGTACAGCCATTCTTGATCTTTCTATCAGGGAAAAAATCGGATTCAGCTATTTTGTGAGCCTTGGTGACATGCTGGATGTCGACTTTGGCGATATGATCGATTATCTGGGAGGAGAACCGGAAGTTAGCAGTATTGTCATGTATGTGGAAAGCCTGACGAATTTTAGAAAATTTATGAGTGCGGCACGCGCTGTATCCCGTGTCAAGCCGATTATCGCATTAAAGGCAGGCAGAACCCGGGCCGGCGCCTTGGCGGCGGCATCCCATACCGGCGCCCTGGCTGGCGAAGATTCGGTTTATGACGCGGCTTTTCAACGCGCCGGAATCTTGCGGGTCAAGACCTTCGAAGAGCTTTTTGATTGTGCCGAACTGTTGGCGAAGCAGCCGAAACCCAAAGGATCCGGTCTGGCAATTGTCACCAACGCGGGTGGACTGGGTGTAATGGCCGCCGACACATTGTCTGATTACGGCTGTGAACCGGTTACCCTCAGCGAGGATACCCTCAAAAAATTGGATGAAATTTTGCCTCCTTTTTGGAGTAAGCGGAATCCAATTGATATGTTAGGAGATGCCTCCCTTGAACTTTATCGTCAAGTCGTGAGGATTTGCATACAGGCAAAAGAAGTTGACGGCCTTCTAATCATGTCTGCGCCCCAGGCCTTAACGGATTCATCAGAAGCGGCTATGGGCCTCGTGGATCTCATTCGAAAACAATCAATTCCGATCATCACTTCCTGGGTGGGTGGGGCCGATATGCAAAAAGGCAGGGACATTTTTAATCAGGCCGGGATCCCGACCTTTGATACGCCTGAACGTGCGGTGCGTGCCTTTATGGACATATATCGGTTCTCGCAAAACATCGAAATGCTCCAACAGATTCCCTCTCGACTTCCCAGGCGATTGGAATTTAACCACCAAAAAGCAGAAGCGCTCATTCAGGCGGGGCTTGAAACTCAAAATCGCTTTCTAACGGAGATGGAGTCAAAAGCGTTGTTATCTAGTTATGGAATTCCTGTAAACAGAGTGGAAACCGCCAATACGCAGACGGAAGCGGTCAAAAAAGCAAAAGATATTGGATTCCCGGTTGTTATTAAAATAAATTCGCGAGACATCATCCACAAATCGGATGCCAAAGGGGTGTTACTTGATTTAAAAGATTCACAGGAAGTTTCAAATGGTTTTGAACAGATTATCCAGAATGCGAAATCTTACAATTCAAAAGCCAGGTTGGAAGGTGTAACCATTCAACCCATGATTCAGCACACTGATTTGGAATTGATCTTAGGGGCCAAAAAAGATCGCGATTTTGGGCCGGTGATCCTTTTTGGAAGGGGTGGAATCCTCGCCGAAGTGCTCAAAGACCGCTCGCTTGCCTTTCCGCCATTAAACCGCCTGCTGGCCAGAAGAATGATGGAGCACACGCTGGTATACCAGCTGCTTCAGGGATACCGGAATATTCCGCCGGCAAATCTGGAGTTGCTGGAAGAAATCCTGATCCGTCTGGCCCAGCTGGTAAACGATTTTGCGGAAATAGAGGAATTGGATATCAATCCGCTGGTCGTAACCGAAAACGGATTTAGCGCAATTGATGCGCGGGTTCTTTTAAAAACCCCTGATACACCGGCCCCCCTGCACCTGGTGATCAGCCCCTATCCGGATCAATACGAAAAACATACCACAACAAATGCAGGGGTTGATATTTTTATCCGACCGATTCGGCCCGAGGATGCGCCGCTTCTGGTTGAACTTTTCGAATCCCTCTCGCCGCGCAGCATATATATGAGGTTCTTTACGCCGTTGAAGTATCTGTCACCCAGCATGCTTGCGCGGTTTACCCAGATTGATTACGATCGCGAGATTGCCCTTGTCGCCATCAGCGAATCGCAGTCGGATGAAAAAATGCTGGCGGTTGCCCGGGTGATAGTCGGCAGAAATCTCAGAGAAGCCGAATTTGCTGTCGCTGTAAGTGATCCATGGCAGGGAAAAGGAATCGGTGCATCTTTGCTGCAACGTTGTCTTTCGATTGCGAAAGAGCGCGGAATTCAACGGGTAATGGGGACTGTTCTGGCTGAAAACACCCAAATGTTGGCATTAGGGCGGAAATTAGGTTTTAGCATAAAAAAAGAACAGGGCGTCCCTGAGTATGAATTGAGTATCGACTTCGCAAAAATTGATCAAGTAGCAGCATAATTGCCGAAACATGCCAGAATGCCCCTTGGTCTGCCAGCAGGGGAGGGGGGATGCATAACCATTTGCTCACCCCCTACCTCGGTCCTCCCCCGTCCACGCCTGAGGCGGATCTTCGGCATGGGGAAAGAAAACTAAGGATGCCCCGTCCGCCCGAGGCGGACTGCTGAGAGCTTCACTCAGGATCGGGGCGCTTCCATTTGTAAGGCAGCTCTTGAATGGACCCCGGTTCGGTCATGGTCTGCAAGGCCTCCAGCGCATCTAAAATAATGCGCCGCTGGCGCTTGACGTTGCCCGGTTCACCGAACATGCTGCCGCGCGCAAACTTGACAAGCACGGCCCGCGGCGGTTTGATGTGCGCCATTCGGTCGGGCGCATTGCCCGTAGAGATCGTTGGAATTCCCGCTTCCTCGACCAGGCGCTGAATCAGACCCACGGTCTGATGACATTTGGGTCAGACCGGCACCAGAAAAAGGACGTCGACCCCGTCGGCTTTGATCCGGGAAATAAATTCCGGGACCGTTTCTTTGACCAGCGATACAGCGTCGTTGACATAGCTGAAGCTATAATGCGTATCCGGCAATTTGCCGATGACACCTTCATTTTCCAGTTCCACGAAGCGCTGGATGGGAAAGACGATGTTGAAGTCTTGCTCGGTGAGGCTGTGATCGTAATGCTTATGGGCAATGCCGATGTCTTGCTGGCGGACGGTTTTGGGGATTTCGCGATAGGACACATCGCCGTGAATTGACTCGGTGTCAAACGGCGGCTGGCTGTCCTTGAGATAAAAACCGCCGGTGGTGAGCAGGGCGAAGGTCTGATCTGACGGCTGGCCCTTGTAGTCCGTCCAGGGAACATCATCGGGCACAATAAAGGGATACTTCTTGATAATCTCCTTCATATTACCTGCCCGGTAATCCGGCAGGCTTTCCTCTACCCATTTTTTGTAAGCAGGTTCAAAGGCATCGAGATCAATCGGCATTTTTCATTTCCTTTCTCAATAGAAATTAAATTTTCTGTTTTTCACTTTTTGGGGTTCGGATAAACACGGCCAGCAACGCCCCCAGAACAGGAGCAAGTGCCAGAATCCACATGACCTGATAGAGTCCAAGCCTGTCGGCCAGAAATCCCGAAAAGGCGGTCCCCAGTCCGCCGGTACCGAAGCCAAGCCCCAGAATCAGACCGGAGGCCAGCCCCAGAAATTTTGGCATAAGCTCCTGGGCGACGACGATCGTAACCGCAAAAGATGCCAGAAGGGCCGCGCCGGAAGCGCCGGCGAACAACCAGATCCAACCACCTTTGCACAATATCATCAAGGAAGCAAGCAGAGGATAAATCAACATGCTGACCGCGATGACGCGTCTTCGGCCGAATTGGTCCGAAAGGTGACCGCCGTAAAGTCCGGCGACGGCACCGCCGACCAGAAACACCGTAAGCATCAGACTGCCCGTTTTCAATTGAATGCCTTGTGTCTGAAAAAACATGGGCAGATAAGTAATAAAGCTGACATACACCCATGATCGCAACGTTACGATCAGGCACACAGCGATCAAGGGGGCCCACGGAATGTTTTGTGATTTTCTGCTGAAATCCCCGGAAGCTTTCTGTTGAGCCGCGGCTTCCGGCCTTATAAAGTCCCTGCGGTAGAAAAAAATGATCAAACAAAGAAGCACTGCCGGTGCCAGCAACCCGAGCGTCGCGTGCAGCCCGAACCCGAGCACCAGGAAACTCCCAACCACAGGGCCGAGGGCGAACCCGAGATTGCCTCCGGTCGTGAAGACGGCTGTGCCGAATCCAAGCCGGGATCCGCTGACAAAATGAACGTCCATCATCGCTCGCGGGTGAAAGGCTGCCGTACCCAGGCCGGCGAGCCCGACCAGAAGGACAGCGACAGGATAATTGGCAGACCAGCCCAGCAGCCCCATGGTCAGGGCCGTCCAGAGAATCCCTATTGGAACGAACCACCCGGTGGGAAAACGGTCGGAAATGTATCCAAAAACGGGTTGAATAACCGATGAGGTGAGGTTAAGAACGGCCATGATAAAGCCGGCCTGAAAATAACTTAGCGAAAACAACTCCTTGAGTTTAACCAGCGCCACCGGCAGGATCGCCTGGGAGGCATCGACCCAGACATGTCCCAAAAATAATAGCAGAAGCGGGATCTTTTTCATAAATCAGATAGTCGCCAGTCAGCTTAGCACAAAAAATGGCCGTCGTATGTCTACGTATCCAGAAAGGCAATGAATACATCATAATATACGCAATGATGTCAAGTTTTCGTTTGGCGCCCGGCCTGTTTAATCTTCTTCCAAAACCCTGACTTCATTTGTTCGGAGGCGCAGGCGATCGCTTATTTCCAGAGCGATATTGCGAACCAGCTTGATTGCAATTTGCGGGCTTTCGTTCTGCAAAACACTGAATTCAGCGGGAGACAGCACATATGTTTCGGAGTCCTCGTCCGACCAGACATCGGCAGAGCGCGGGCTTCCGTCTAAAAACGCCATTTCCCCAAAGGTTACCCCCGGGCTGTAGGTGACCAGCCGTTTGTAGCGATCGCTTTCCGCAAGGAGAATCCGGACGCTTACCAATCCTTTTACCAGCAAAAACAAATTCCGATCGGTATCGCCTTCTTTTACAATGATTTCGCCTTTATTGAATGTTTTATGCGTCAAGTTTTGTTTTAAATCTTGCATTTCCTGCGCGGTAAAATCTCTGAGAATATCCATCTGTTCAAGTTGTATTCGATCAGATGCACCGGCAATTTCAAGTGACTGGGTCAGCACGTTATCCTCGGCCCATTCAAGGGCGGCATCGGTGTCCGGGAAAAAACAGTCTTCCCCCAGGATCTTATATACGCCGATCGCTTTGAAAAAATCTATTAATGAAGGCTTATCCGTCAGGTAACTGATCAGCAGATATTTGCCGGACGCTGCTATTTTTTTACTGATCTGCCCCAGAATCTTAGCCCCGGTGCTGTCGATCTCATCGACGCGCTTCATGTCAAGAATGCAATAGGTGTGATGACCCATCGCGCTCTCGATTTCCGCGGCAAGATTATCAGCCGAGCCGAAAAATAACGGTCCGCGGAGTTCATAAACGATGATCCCTTTGGCGCGATCCTCCAGCAGCATGTTGTTTTTGATGCTGCGAACCTTTTTAGAACGTATCTGTTCGCCCGAATATTTTCTCTTAACGATGGTTTTTCCCATTCTTACAACGAATAACCCGGACGCGATGGCGATCCCGATCAAAACGGCCACAATCAGATTGACGCACACCGTGATGACCGCTACCACAATGGCCACGGCCAGGTTCGCCATGATTCTTTTCTGCTGTTCGTGAGCTTGCGGCAGATTTCGGATCAGGTCTAAGATCCATCTGTCAAACAATCCAATACCAACCGATACGATAATTCCGCCAATGACGGCCAGGGGAATCTTTCCAATGACCGATCCCAGCGTCATTACAATCAAAAGGATTAAAATCGCGCAAATTAGACTGGACAGGCGGGTCCTTCCGCCGGCTCTGTAATTTGCCATATTATGCAGTTCTGATCCTGCGGAGGGAAGGGCGGAAAAGACGGCGTTCATCACATTGCCGATACCCTGGCCGATGAGTTCTTTGTTACTTTTGTGCCGCGTACCGGCGATATTATCTGCGGCTACAGAGCTGAGCAAAGATTCAAGCGCGCCAATAGAGCCCAGCACAAATCCGGTAATCAAGATGCGGGGAAAAAAGTCGGCCAGATCAATATGGTTAAGCAATCTGAAAGCATCGGGTAAAATATCGGGCCTGGGCCATTGAAAAGAGAAATTTCCGATGACCGGACCCAGGGCAGAAACACCCGGGATAATTTTCAAAGCGTAAAATAGTGCAGTTCCAATCACAAGCCCGATGAGCGAGGCCGGCACTGCTCTAATAAAGCGCCTGGCCAAGAAGATCACGATGATGGTTATCAGCCCCACGATTAGCGTCAAGGGTTGCACAATGGTGGGGTTACTAAATAGTTGAAACAGGGTAACGTGACCTTGAGCGCCAACCAGCGGCCCGATTTGTTCCAAAATAAGGATAACCGCAATCCCGTTCATGAATCCGGAAACAACTGGATAGGGAACATATTTGATTAGATTTCCCAATCGAAGTACCCCGAACAGAAACTGGACGATGCCTGCGATTAAAACACACAAGGATGCAAGACCGACAATCAGAATGTTGCGGGAAGCAACATCTGGAATTTGCAGACTCAAAGACAGGGGGGCGACAAAGGCGGCCAGCAAAAGTGATAGCGGCGCCTTGGGGACCGTAATCTGTATCTCCGTCCCACCCAGGAACGCGGCGCAAATACCTCCCAGAAGACAGCCGTAAATTCCCAAAAGGGCTGCAAACGGGAGAAATTCGGCACCCAGCGGGCCATAAACGATAATGCCGTATCCGATAGAAAGCGGTATGGAAATGATGGCTGCAGATATCGCGCCGGAGAGATCCCCTTTGATATTGGTTAGCTGCTTTTGCAGGTTCATTGATTACCTCGTGCTTTGTTTAAAAAGGCAGCTACGATCCTTTTTTAAAGGGTGGTATTGAAGTCTGTTCTAATATTTCTGTTCCCGCTTTATACAGTCATTGATCACTTTTTGGACTTTTTCAGGTGAAAGACGGCTGCCGGTTTTGCGCGGCGAGCCACCGATGATCGCGCTTCCACCCCAGCAATTTTCCTGTGAGGACAGGCCCTCAGCTTTATTCAAGGCGCCATAAATACGTTGCAGAGGAAACATGACAAAAGGTGACATTTTACCGATTGTATAAGCATAGGTATCTTCTTGCTTTTCGACCAGGGCAACATATGCTTTGATTTTTTCGGCGAACAGCTTGGTGCGTGCGTAGGGCCCTTTTTCCTCGATCAGCTGCCATCCGGGGCCACCGCCAATCTTCTCAAACCGTGTGTCCAGTTCGATTTCACCGCTGCGCCCGTCAATTGCCGCATCAATTCTGGCGCACACCGACCAGAGGATATCTTTCATTCTTTTTTTCGACATGCGGTAAATGCTTCCATCCGTTCGTGCCCGGGTATAGGGTTCATAGATCCAGGCCTGCCGGTGAATTTGCGGATTTTCCGGATGTACCGGATAGGCCCCTGCGGAGGCATCGAGGATATCTTCAAATAAAATCAATTGAACCAAAACGTTATCAAACCTTAATCCCTCCAGTTTTTCCGAATTTTTTAGCAGCCAGCAGGACAGACAGACATCCTGGTCCACGTCGTTTATGTAGATTCGGGCATTCGGCGCCCCACTTTTTTGGAAGGTGTCCATGAGTCCCAGGCGGATATAATAATAGACCTGCGCGCAGGTGCTGCGGGTGGCAATGCGGGCGACGCCCTCGTGATGATTGAAATTGGCATAAGGTCCCTGAATTAAAAAACGCGGAGGTCCCTTCACATAGCCGTCAAGGGCAATTGAAAATCGTGGCTTTGTATTGATGAAATTTTGCCAGGTCATCACCTCTCTCGGTTCTAAATACACGCGAATCATGGCAATTCCCGCCTTTTCAAAAGTTTTGATCTACCAAAATCCCGCTTTCATTTTTGTTTCTTAAAAGCGGGATTTTTTATGGAAGTGATGTTCGGCCTACTCCAAAACCTGAATGTTTTTCTCGGCACAGATGTCTTTGAGGATTTTTGGCCACACGGTTACGCTCACCTCTCCTAGATGGGCTGTGCGCAGCAGGTACATGTAGGTCCTGGATTGTCCGATACCGCCCCCGATGCTTAATGGAATCTCATCGTTGAGAAGGGCCTGATGGTAAGGCAGGCTGAGAAAGTCCTCCTGGCCCGACATTTTGAGCTGAACTTTAAGTGTTTCCTTGGTCACCCGGATGCCCATCGAGGTCAACTCGTGGCGTCGTTTGGTTACCGGATTCCATACGAGGATGTCACCGTTTAGCCCGTGGTACTGCTCGCCATTTTTGACAATGGTCTCAGTGACCCAATCGTCGTAATCGGCTGCGCGCATCTCATGCGGGTAGCCATCTTTCAGCGGCCAGCCGATGCCAATGATAAAAAGCGCCGGGGCGTGCTCCATAAGGGTCCGGGTCTCGCGCTGTTTGCGCGGCAGGTCCGGGTACATATCCAGCATCTCTTCGGCATGCAGAAATGTAAGCTCTTCGGGGAAATCTGGGTATCTGGAGGTTTTGAGCTGCGGGAACATCTCCTGCGCGGTCCGGCCGGCTTCCCAGATGACTTTCCAGATCTTTGAAACAACGTCTTTGAGGAATTCAAGGGTGCGGTCTGCATTGGTGATCACGCGTTCCCAATCCCACTGGTCCACATAAGCGCTGTGATCATGGTCTAAAAAGTAATCTTTGCGCACGGCTTTCATGTCGGTGCACAGACCTTCGCCCACTTTGCAGTCAAACTGCTTTAGCGCCATGCGTTTCCACTTTGTCGCCGCCTGAACCACCTGGGCAGTGATGGGCTTGTCAAGTCCCAGACCGCACGGGAACTCTACCGGAGTGCGCGAGCCATCGCGGTCCAGGTAATCATTGACGCCACTGTCTCTGTCAACGATCAGCGGAACCTGAACCATTTGCAGGTTGAGTTCTTTGCACAGGTTCTCCTCAATGTAGTTTTTGATGGCAAAAACGGCCTGCATTGTTTCCATCGGGGACAGCAGGGGTTCATAGTTGTCGGGCAGTTCTTGCTTTAGGTCGTCATAGTTGCCGATACCTGGTCCTGCCAGGTCTGCTTTTTTGTCTGACATTGATGTCCTCCTCGGGTAAGCTGATTTTCATTACCGGATCCAGCCTGTCGTTGATTTCACGGATCAGCCCGGTCAAACGATTATTTAATAATATACGAAAAAATCAGAAGATACGCAAACCAGCACACCGCCCCCGCCGGTTCAGCATTCAGCGGTCAACTCGTCTATATCTGCCGGGACAAAGCCCGCCGCAAAGCGCAGACGCTATAGGGTTTTCCTCCACCGCGGCCTTGGGTGTTAACGCCATGACAATACTGGCTTTACCTTTTTTGCCAATGCTTTGCCAAGGACCAGATGCTGCTCGGCATCCAGATGGACGCCATCTACTTTGCTTGTGCTCGTAACTGAACCGGCATCGAAAAATGAACAGTCAAACTCCGCCGCAATTTGTTGAATTGCTGCAGTCAGGCCGATGGCCTTTTTTTCGGCGCCTTCAAATTTTGGTGCGGCTTGACCTTTTGCTTTTTGAATTACCGGCGGTGCAACAACGAGAATTTCCGGTACGGGCATACCCGGTTCTATTGGCGCACGACGGATGGCGCAAATAATCGCACCGATACCCTGGGCTGAGTGCCACGCATTGTGCGGATGCATGGATTGAAAATCGTTCGTGCCCAGAAACAGGATGACCAGCGACAGCGGCGAGTTGACCTCGATGCGTTGTTCGATGCCGGCAAGGCCATTTCTTCCCGGTTTGAATGGATCCTCCCAGACCGTACGTCGGCCGTTCAGACAATCTTCTATGACTCTTACCGATTCACCCGTGCGGATAAGTTCATGCTCCATTACGCCGGGCCACCGTTGATCAAAACCAAAACGGTTGCGGGTATTCGGGATGATGCCCCAGCTAAGGGAATCGGCGTAAACGAGGATTTGATGCATGGGCCCGGTTTGCATATATTCGCTCGCCTCCTCAATAGAATCGCAATGATTCTGTCATTGCGCCACTTTGGGGTCAATGATTAGCAGCCAAACCAGACTGATGAACCCCAAAAAGAGGACAGGGTTGATTTATTGCGTTAAAGGACCTGACGATTGTTGATTGGCAGTTTGATTATTTAGCCATCTTCTTCGGAGACGATTTGTTTCAACAACCGGTAGTCCAGATTGCCGCCACTTAAAACAACACCGACTTTGCGCCCCGGATCCGACCAGCGGTTGTGCAAAAGTGCAGCGACTCCCACCACCCCGGATCCTTCCACGACCAGCCGGTGACTCTCCAACAAGAACCGGATGGCGGAACGAATTTCATTTTCTTCGACCAGCACCATGCGGTCTATCAGGCGCTGCCCCAATTGAAACGTGATTTCACTGATACCGCCCTCAAGCCCTTCTGCGATGGTCTCTTTTGAAGGAAAGGTGGTGTAAACCCGGTTTTCTTTGAGTGAACGCGCCATGGCGCAGGAGGCGGTCGACTGGCATCCGATGACCTGGATGGCCGGGTTGATTGTTTTGGCGGCGGTGGCGACTCCGGCGATCAATCCCCCGCCCCCGACCGGTACGAGCACCGCACCAAGGTCGCCAATCTCATCCAGCATTTCCAATCCCAGGGTCCCGTGGCCGGCCAT
>Ga0209536_100008623_pt1 | contig 15269 bp, 10 predicted proteins | sample DeeMarSeWOR28_12_FD_187461 | JGI IMG/M metagenome (GOLD analysis project Ga0209536, IMG submission 187461) | Marine sediment microbial communities from White Oak River estuary, North Carolina - WOR-2-8_12 (SPAdes) (version 2) | ecosystem: Environmental > Aquatic > Marine > Intertidal zone >...
TGGTGTGCTCCTGCATATTTCACTGCCCGGCTAGGATATAGACCTTCAGCGGTTGCCCGGTAGCCGTTGCGCTACTGCAAATCGCCACAAAAATTGCCATGAGAAAAATCGTTCTTAGTCTCATTTTCTTTGCTTCTTAATCCTCGGGATGTTTTCGATCCCTATGGGAATCCTGTTTCGGGGCGCGCTTCGCCCGCTTGATTTCAACCGTTCCAGAAGCTTCTTTAGTTCCCGGCGCTTGGCTTGCTCGGTAAAATAAAGGTTAGTGGTTTCTGCGGGATCCTTTTCCAAATCGAACAGTTGACCCGGTGCACGGGGGGCAGTCTCGGCAAGTGCATACCGCTTCAGTGGGGCCCTGTTGTAGTTGTTTCCTCCCGATCCGCGGTGATCGAGGTACTTCCACTTTCCCTGGCGAATCTGAAACTCTCCGCGGAAGCTCTGGGTAAGAAGATGAGGCCGGATCGACTTTGTCCCTTCCTGGATTCCGAGCATGGCCGGAAGCATGTCGAAACTGTCCGTGGCCACGTCGTCGCCAAGCTTGTATCCGACGACTGACGCGAGCGTGGCGAAGATATCCGTGGTGTTGGTCATCTGATGGGAGACCTGCCCCTTGGGGATCCGACTCGGCCAGCGCGCGATAAACGGCACCCGATGACCACCTTCCCAGGCATCCCGCTTCATGCCCCGCCATCTGCCTGAGGGATCGTGGTTGTGGTCCTGACGCATCCAGTGGACGTGAAGAGTTTCTGCACCGTTGTCGGCGTTGAAAAGAATGAGCGTTTCCTCGTCGATCCCGAGTTCGTCTACAAGATCGAGAACCCGGCCCACCAGGACGTCGAGTTCCCAGACGAAATCGCCCCTGGGACCTGCCTTTGTGGCCCCGTTGAATTCCGGTGCCGGTAGCACGGGGGCGTGGGAGATCTGGGTCGAAAGAACGGCGAAGAAGGGTTTCTCGGGGCTGTTTTTGCGGTGCTCGGTTATGAACCGGCGGGTCTTTTCGTAAAAGAGAAGGTCCGCCTTGACGAACTCGTATCCCGGCGCCATCCATCCCTCATCATTGTCCCATCGCCACTTGCCGCCTGGATTGGGGAGGTTGGATCTCTTATGGCGCTGGCTGGCGGGGACGGACACCATGCCGTTTTCGATGTAGATGTAAAGGGGGTCGGTCGTCGGGCAGTTGGGTGTGACGAACGATTCGTCGAATCCTCGCGCGTTAGGGCCGTCGACGAGGGGAGTGCTCTTTTCGTAATCAATGAGAAGAGAATTTTTAAAGCCTCCTCCGAGTCTTTTGCCGTTCTTGTCCAGCCAGGTCAGACCCACATGCCATTTTCCGAAGACGCCCGTGCGGTATCCCTTTTCCCTGAGCATGTCGCCCAGGGTAAGTGTGCCGGGTTTCAGATAGCTCGGTCCTCCAGGTCCTTCGAAGGCCCCGCCGCCGGCCCCGGTGGAGCGGTATATCTGCTGTCCGGAAAAGAGCCCGTACCGGGAAGGGGAGCAAATGGTCGAAGGGCTGTGGGCGTCTGTAAACCGGATGCCTTCGGCGGCCATCCGGTCGAGTCGCGGCGTTTTGTATGCGCATTCGACGTTGTAGCAGGACAAGTCTCCATATCCCAGGTCGTCGGCGTAAATGATGATGATGTTGGGCAAAGAGCTTTCCTTCACTGCCGCTCTTACAGGCGGCCCTAGTACCGCACATGCACAACCGATCCCGACTGCCTTCAAAAATTCCCGCCGAGTAGTCCCGTAAGCACTCATATCGTCACCCTCATATAAAACACCGATCCATTTCCTTGAAATAATACCATCTTTCACCAGAATAATCAACTAAGCTGCTATTGTTCTTCTTGAAGCCTTTGCTGACGGACTGCAGGCCCGGCCTCTGCCATCCCGTCAGACGGCTCTATCCAAATTCCCTGTCTGACTTGAACTCCTCTATGATGTATAATAAGGGTGTCCAGCCCAACTCACGAGGGCCACTCGAATCCCACGCCCGAACGCCTATCTCCAGCTACCGCACTATCTGTTTTCTGATATGGACAGTCATTGAATAAACTAACAAGTTTCGTTATCATGTGACTAAAGACATTCAAAAATGAAAGTAAAAAAAGACCTTGTATAGTGCTTAATGCTTCAGGAGGTAGACATGAATTCAAACAACAACAAAGCACCAGGGATGAAGCGTAGAGAATTTCTTTCACGCCTCTCCCTAGCCATGACAGGTTCGAGCCTTGCCCTTGCAACTACTCAAGAGCAGAAGGCATCTGCAAAAGAATCTTCATCGCCCCCACCTCTGCTACCTACAATACATCTTGGTGATCACAAAATTACTCGACTTATCGTTGGCTCGAACCCCATCAGCGGATACTCATATCTGGGTCCCATCCTGAATAAACACATGCAAGAGTATTTCACGCCCGAGCGAATAGTTGAATTCCTTTGGAAATGTGAACGTGAAGGCATTAATACCCACCAATTCAGTAAACCAGAACAAATGAGGGAAGTCTTCCAAAAATTGAGGGAGCGTGGATCGAAGATGAAGTTTATCTGCCTTCATTCCGGCGGTTCGCAGAACATTTCGGTCGAAAAGATAGTGCAAGACACTCAACCTATCGCCATCGTCCATCATGGCGGAGTAACCGACAGGCTTTTCCGGGAAGGAAAGAGTAGTGATGTACATGATTTTGTAAAACGTGTGAAAGATGCCGGTGTACTGGCCGGCGTCTCGGCACACAATCCGGACTGCATTAAACAGATTGCTGACGAGGACTGGCATGTTGATCTTTTCATGGCCTGCTTCTACTACCTTACCAGGACGCCAGAAGAACTTGAAAAAATGCCGCCAATTGTCACGGTGCAGATCGGCTATCCATTTTTTGCGTCTGATCCACTGACCATGACCAAAGTGATCCAGCAGGTAGACCAGCCTTGTCTAGGCTTCAAGATACTGGCAGCAGGCCGGATGTGCGACAACAAAAATAAAGTTGAGGCAGCGTTCAAGTTCGCCTTCGAGCATATCAAAGCCACCGACGGTGTTATCGTCGGCATGTATCCTCGGTATCATGACCAAATCCAGCAGAATGTTCAATACACGCGACAATTCGCAGCGGTACGATAGAATATGCAAGGGCCTTGATCCCCAACGAAGAGATTGCCTACAAACAAAATCAATCACTAATCTCAACATAAGCCTCTTTAATCCACTTTTTGGCTTTATGAAGCACTTAGCAGCTCTAATTCTCTCATATTTTTTAATACCGGTAGGTATCATTATATTGGTTTTCACAGAACTATCGAGAGAACTAAAGCTCAAAAAGATTCGGATATATCTCTATGTAGGCTTACAAGTCAAACACCTTTGTATATTCTGAGGATTTTGATACGATTATCGCGTCCACCAGTTCGGCTCTGACCTTACCGAGTTGCGGGTTACGGGCCGACACAAGATCATCCTGGGCCTTGCGAATCCCTTCAGCAATTCTCCCAGGTATCGGGGAGAGTATTGCCAGCTGTATTTTCTTTGAAATTGTCAAGAACCAAGCCCTGGCCTCAGAATCGTCTGTCTGTTATAATGAAGCTGTCGTGCAAAATGGTGCCGTGCAATTGAGCAATAAGTAGACCGCTAGGATCTGATACTCGCTATTTCTGGATGTAGTAGAACTTTGAGGCAGTTAAGTGAATAACAGGCGTGAGTTGCTGAAGGGCGGATTAGCGGTGATGTTAGCCGGTGGTCTTGCATTGGGTAACGCGCCGTGCAAACGCAAGAATGTATTGTTCATTATCGTCGAAGATTTGAAGGCGATACTGGGTTGTTACGGTAACGAGGTGACCCGAACGCCCAATATAGACGGGCTTGCAACTCGGGGGATGGTATTCGATCGAGCATATTGTCAGTTTCCCGTCTGTAATCCGAGCCGATCGTCGATGTTGCTGGGATTGCGGCCCGATCGGACGGGAATTTTCAATAACGTAAAGTCGTGGCGGGAGACGGTCGGCGATAGGATTACGCTGCCGAAACTGTTTCGTGACGGCGGTTATCATACGGTGGGGCTTGGGAAGATCTTTCACGGGGGTGACAAATATGATGACCTCTCGGCGTGGGATGAGCGACATGAGTACAGGCCCACCGAGAAGGGGCGTCAGGGTAAGGGGCGGAACCTAACAGGCGGTACTGTCAAATGGTGTCGGTGGCTGGCGGCTGAGGGCGACGATGAGGATCAACCGGACGGGCAGTTGGCGGCCAAAGCAATTGAGGTGCTGCGCCGACAGAGTAATGAGCCTTTCTTTATGGCGGTCGGTTTTCATAAGCCACATGATCCCTTTAATGCTCCTAAGAAGTACTTCGACATGTACGAGCTGGAGCAGTTGCAACCACCTGCGGTGCCGGAGGGGATTGAGACGGTGGAGAAATATGCGATTGGTAGCGGATGGAAAACCGAATTCGACAAATTCAGTCTGAACGACAAGCGCGAATTCATGAGGGCCTATTATGCCTGTGTCACTTTTACTGATGCACAGATCGGCAAGGTGCTGGATGAGCTGGATCGGCAACGGCTATGGGAAAATACCGTGGTGTTCTTTGTAGGCGATCACGGCTACGAGCTGGGCGAGCACGAATGGTGGAACAAGAATGTTTTATTCGAAGATTCGGCGAGGGTGCCTATGATTGCGGTGGTGCCCAGACTGACGGGGTCCGCAACTCGGTGCAAATCATTCGTGGAGATGGTGGATTTATACCCGACGTTTGCGGATATTTGTGGTTTGCGTATGCCCGAGGACTTGGATGGCGCTAGTTTTCGATCGTTACTGAGTGAGCCGGAGCGAAAGTGGAAAACTGGTGCATTTACCCAGGTAACACGCGGCGACGTGACGGGCAAATCCGTACGGACGGAGCGATGGCGATATACCCAGTGGAGACGTGGAGACAAAGTAGTTTGGGAGGAATTGTACGATCATGAAAGTGATCCTCAAGAGTATCGAAACCTTGCAGGCAAGGAAGGTTACGAGGGACATATAAAGGAGTTGGATGAGCTGCTCAGGCGCGGTAACGTGTAAGAAAAAGGAGGCTTCTCAAGGCAACAGAAAGAAGTCCTGCAGATCAATATTGCTCCGCATTTTCGAAGCGTTCATGCAACCGCCATCGTATGCAGGCCGGGGCTCAACTATGACAAATGCCATATTTATGCTGTAAACGCTTGACTGTTGTATTGAGCCAAAGGAGTGACTATGAGTTCGAGTATTCTATCGCGACGTGACTTCTTCAAAGGCATATGCGCAGGATCCTTGGCTCTGGCGGGATGCAGTTCATCATTGGAGAGTACGCGCAGTGCAAAGAAAAGACCCAGCGTAATCCTCGTTATGACCGACGACCAGGGCTACGGCGATCTCGGCGTCATGGGCAACAATCTCATACAAACCCCCAATATCGACGCTATGGCGCGCCGAAGCGGCTGTATGGAAAATTTCTATGTCTCGCCCGTATGCGCTCCCACCCGGGCGTGCCTTATGACGGGGCGATACAACTACCGCACTCGCGTCGTCGATACCTGGCTCGGCAGAGCCATGATGGAGCCGGAAGAGACCACCATCGCCGAAATCCTCCGAGACGAAGGATACGAAACGGGCATCTTCGGCAAATGGCATCTCGGGGATAATTACCCCATGCGGCCGATGGAACAGGGCTTTACCGAGTCGCTCGTACACCGCGGAGGCGGTATAGGTCAGCCCGCGGATCCACCTGGGGGCGAGGGCAAATACACCGATCCAATCCTAATGGACAACGGCCAACCGAAGCAATTCAAAGGCTATTGTACCGACGTATACTTCGACAGAGCGCTGAGCTGGATGTCGTCATGCGCGGCACGATCGAAGAGCTTTTTCGCCTACATCCCCACGAACGCCCCGCATAGTCCCTTCGACGATGTCCCGCAAGAGCTCTACGATAAATACAAAGCGATGGATCTGAGCAACCGCAACTTCCCACAGGAAAAGGGCCACAATCTACCCAACGACAACGATCCAGACAATCGTGCCCGAATATTCGCAATGATCACCAACATCGACGACAACATGGGCAATCTCTTCACCAAACTCGACCAGCTCGGAATCACTGAGAAAACCATCGTTATATTCATGGTTGATAATGGCCCGAACGGCCGGCGATATATTGCGGGTATGAAAGGCATGAAAAGCCATGTTTACGAAGGCGGCATCCACTCACCGTTCTTCTTCCACTGGCCGGATGTCATAAGGCCCGGCGCATCTTCCGACCACATCGCCGCCCATATAGACGTGCTCCCCACCATCCTCGAAGCATGCGGCGTACCGAAGCCGAAGGGCCTCAAACTCGATGGTAGAAGCATCCTGCCCCTGCTCCAGGGCAAGACAATAAAATGGCCCGACCGCACCATCTACATTCAGTCGCACCGCGGCGACGCACCCATCCTGTACCACAATTTCGCCGCAAGAAATCAGCGATGGAAACTGCTCCACGCCAGCGGATTCGGACGGGAAAATTTCGAAGGCGAGCCGAAATTCGAACTCTACGACATGGCTTCTGACCCGCTCGAACAGAACGATCTGGTAGCCCAGCGACCCGATATTGTCAACGCGATGCGAAAAGAGTACGAGCAATGGTTCGCAGACGTCAGCAGCACAAGATCCGACAACTACGCGCCTCCCCGCATCTATATAGGCACAGCCCATGAAAATCCCGTCGTCCTGACGCGCCAAGACTGGCGACATACCAAAGGTCGCCCCTGGGCAGCCGACTCCAACGGATACTGGGAGCTTTACACAGCTAAGACAGGAAAATATGACATCAGGCTCGACTTCCCCGCAGCAAAGACAGAAGGCACAGTAATGCTCGAAGTCTCGGGCTACAAAATCGAGCAGACGATAGACAAAGGCGATACCTCGGCCAAGTTCGCAGACACGCCCATAAACAAAGGCCCCACACGCCTGATGGCTAAGCTAATCCTCGCCGAGACCAACAAAGGCCCATGGCAAGTGAACATAAGTTGCAAATAGTAATCGAGAATTCGAATTCTGTTAATTGAAAGGTGGCACTCTTGATGAACAGCAACTCAAAGATCTTATCGTTGACCCGGCGGAGCTTCTTGAAGGCCGCTGGTGTTTCTCTTCTGACAACCGTTTCAGCATGGGGTAAAGCCGGCCGGCCCAACGTCCTGCTGCTATTCTCAGATCAGCATCACGCCGGCGCTATGGGTTGTGCGAACCATCCTATAGTTAAGACCCCGAACATGGACCGACTCGCCGCCAAGGGAATACGGTTTTCCAGGGCATATTGCCAGGATGGAATATGCGTGCCATCGCGAACAGCGATGATGACGGGCCTTTACCCCCGAACTACCGGGTGCCTGGACAACCCTAACATCCCTGTCGAACCGGGGCGATACATAATGCTCCAAAGACTCTTCAAAAACAACGGCTACACGACAGGATGTTTCGGCAAGAGACATCTGCCCAAAAACGAGATGGCCCTAAGCTGGGATTCTTCTGCGACGACAATCAATCCCAAACTCGATCCCTCGGACGAAAACTACCAAGACTGGCTCAGAGGAAACGGCCTGTATGAGAAATACAGCGATGCCGCCGGCAATGCCATCATGGATAGCAATCTCTTCTGCAGAATCAGCAAGCTAAAAGCCGACCAGAGAGACGCTGCATACACGGCCAACAAAACAAACGCCTTTCTGAAGAAATGCAAAGCAAACGATACGTCTTTCTTCTGCTGGGCCACATTCCACGGCCCACATCAGCCGTACACGCCGCCACAAAAATGGGCCGATATGTACAAGCCCGAAGGGATGACGCTCCCGCTCAATGTGGACGAGCCGATTGAGAACCTTCCACACGAACTGCAGAATTGGCGTAGAAACAAGAAGACCCCATGGAACCTCGGCGCTGCAGCGGAAAACAAAGACCTATACCGAACTTACCTTGCATACTACTACGCCCAGGTGACGGAGGTGGATCACTACATGGGCATCATAATCGAACAGCTTAATCGTCTAGGTCTTGCTCAGAACACAATCATCATATATGCCTCCGACCACGGCGATTTCACCGCGCACCACGGTATGGCGGAGAAATGCGCCCTCGGCCACAACGTTTATGAAGACACCCTCCGAATCCCGCTTATCATCTCATGGCCCGGAAGATTAGAAGAGAATATCGTCTGCGAAAACCTCGTCGAACTTATTGACCTCTACCCGACCCTGATCGATCTGCTGAACCTCAAGACCCCGGCCAAAATGCAGAGCCTCGCCGGAATATCACTGAAACCAACTCTGACAGAAGGCAAAGCGGTACCACGAAAATATGCCTTTTCAGAGAACTGGTCGCAAGTGACTGTAATCTCAAAGCGGTACAAGCTCGGCAGATGGATCGACCCGGGCCCCCTTCCCAAGTACCGAATGCGCGACAACCGGCAGAGATCCCCGGACATGCTGTTCGACTTGCGGAACGATCCCCTCGAAACTGTAAACCAGATAGCCAATCCCGAATTCGGTGACGTAAAAACCGAACTGGACAACGCAATGCAACAGTGGATCGCGAAAACACCCGCCACCGGACGGGATAAGTTCATCCAATCGCAATTGAAAAAATCGGTGTGAGACTCTCGGCAAAGCAGTAGTGTATCTCCGGTCGTCATAGATCTTGAAGAAGGCAAGGTCGTGCAGTTTGTCGCCAAGCTATAGGTTGGGACTCTCCCTTTTATTGTCTGACAACTACCCTTTGGTGACTAATTAACCATTGCATAAGCCGGGGAAACTGCAAGGCATACCTCGCTTATGTTTATGTTCCCCCCTCACATTAGTCGGGCAGAGACACGGCCCTAAATTTTCAGGATTGACAACCCGGGTGGCTTGATTACTATTAGGGGGCAGCGACAGACAATTTGTATTGGTGTATTCGGAACTGGACGGCTGATCCGGTCAAAGGTATGAGAACAAGAATTATTATGTTTGGGAATGCTGATCATGATGTTGAATAGGGGACCTCGGATTAAGAAGGTCATGATGAAGCATTTGTTGTTACTGGTTGTCGTAGCTGGCTTGGTTTTCGGGTATGCAGATGTTTTAAGAGCTCGCAAAGGAAATCAGAACACTGCCCTCAAAGTTGGCCAAGTGCGTCTTCACCCGCGGGGCCTGCATGGGTATATCGGTTTCAGTGCGTCTCGGCCTGGGGAACGGTCGGAGTATAATATGGGCATGGGTTTCTACTCAGCCGTCTGGCCGTTGATAGATAGACCCATCGCGAACTTCCAGATCGGTCTGCCCAGTGCCTGGATCACGCCGGACAACTCCGACAACAAGGAAAAGCCCCTGGCCCCGATTGGCACCTATGCACGAGATAATTGGCCCGAGCGTGGCCCCACCTATGGCAGCGTCTTCCAGACCGTCGAAGGCGGTCTGGGTTATTGGGCTGGGAACCGCTTTCGATATGGCCCGCCCAAGTTCAGTATGAACGCCACCCCACAATGCTATGACTATGAAGTCGGCTCACCTGGCTGGTCGTTCTTCTACCACAGCGAGGCTCTACCTGACGAACGACTCGGCATCGCACAACTCAGCAATCGCCTGCTCATCCCTCCAGACGCATTGCCCTTCGAAGGCAAACTCAACGGCAAGTTCCTCGGCTATACATATATGGCACTACCGTTTACCGAGCAGACCAACGGTGATCCGCCAACCGGGGATCAGGCTTGGACCTGCTTTCTCAGCGCCGCTAATTTCAAGGGTCCTATGGCGTATTACATTCCAGAGACTTGGAGCAAGATCGGGAAGCTGTTCAACTATCCGTTCATCTACGGTCGCGGCCTCGACGCGAGATCCGGTCGCATGGGTGGCGGTGCGATGGAGATCAACACCGTTCCGCGCCTCGACGGCGTAGATTCTAACGGCGTGGTCTACTCGAAGCTGCCTCAATTGCAGTTCCCCATCGACGAACAGGGCCGCTCCATACTCGTCCAGGATGTGACGTACTACTCCAAAGCCGCCCTCTATGATGCTTTCAAGGCTTGGCGCGACGGTGGCCCGTCCTGCAGTGGACGCTTCGACCAAAAAGGCGCTTGGAAGTCGAAACTGACCACGCAGACTACACGTTTCGATCAGGACCGCAAGGAGATCATCGGCGTTGAGGCCGTGCTGGACACCAAGGTCTACGGCCCTCATGTCTGGGGTCTCGAATGGTTCAGCAGCAATATCGGCAAGCCGGGCATGTTCCCCAGATACTTCAAACACGTCGGCGACAAGTGTATGGCGATCCCCGCAACTGAGGTGCCGCACGATACAGGCCTGCTGGACAAGGAATTTCCTCTGGCGGACCGCGGCAAACCATACACTTCCCCAAAGGCCGGCGCCTGGACCCAACCGGGACCCGCCACCGGACCGTTCAAAGTCAAACTTATCGATGGCTCCGTGGTCACCTATTGCTGGTACCGCTTCGTTGATCAGCCTTCCTTCCAGCAATACAAATGGTCCGATGCCAAGAAAACACGACTACAGGCGTTTATCGAAAGAATCCATGCCGAATGGCCTATTGACCGCGACTATATGGCCCCACCCACGAGCGGCTCGCTCGCCAAACTCGATCCAGCCCTGCTGGTCACGCCGCCGAGGGGAATGGAACTGGGATACGTGCCAATCGTCATCCGCCAGGAAGATGGTCGGTAGTTCTTTCGCCGTGGAGATAGCAGAGGCCCCACTCATAGTCCCGTGAGAAACTCGATAGAGAAATAGTCACAGACAATGTTGTCTTCCGCCATTCTGTTGGGAACGTTCAGTTCTCGCGTTGCTCCGCTACCCGTTTGGCTTCCGCGGCCTTCTGTTCTTCCCAAACGGCCCTATCCTTCGCATGTTGCTCTTTTAGCTTGGCAATCGTCGCTTCGGCCTCCTTAATGCGGCGTTCGGTGTCGGCCAGCGTCATTTCCTTCTGCAGCCGTCCGGAAAGATAACGACGGGCCGACCCGGCATCCATACCCTTCGGCACCGGCAGCTTGATCGGCGTCTTTTCCAGGAGCCAGTCGTCGCTGCGCTGGGTGGCCAGGGGGATACCCCGGCCATTGACGATGTTCGCCATGGGATTCCTCGCCCAGGCGTAGCGGTAGTACTCAGGCTTCGCTACGAATGGACTGCTGAGGGTCAGCATATTGCGCTTGTACTGCAGGCGGTTGCGGTTTTCTCGCGTGCCGTCGGTGAACCAATCGACAACCGCCGGATAGTATCGACGGTCGGTGCCGGCGACGGCAAAGCCCAGCAACTTCCCGTCGCTGTCATCTTTGGTCTTGACCGTCGTGCTGAGGGTCAAATTGATCTTTCCGTCGGCAATCTCTGTGTCCATAATCGACGGCGGCAGCCAGTGGTCATCGGCGTCTCGTCCGGCGAATAGTCCGTACTGCGTCGCCAGCGCCCATTTGGCGGCTCGCTCGCCGACAGGGACTTTGATCTGCGGGTGGTACCAGCTCTTGCGAAAGTCGAAACTGCTGACGAAGCCGATGTTCTTGTCACCGGCGTCGCGAAAATCGCGGAAGGTCTTGTACTGTGCCTCCCGCAGCAGCGGCCCTACGTCGTACATGGGCGGCAGGAAATTCTCCGGCGTCTGCGGCTCTCCGGCTGTGCAGAGCGAAATGATGCAGAACGGCATCTGGGCGTCATTGAACGCCGCGCGCCAGGCCGTGATCATTTCCCCGAAGACCTGGTAGTACATCCTCGCTCCGGCCGAACCGTCAAAGCAGTTATTGAAGCCCTGATGAAAAACGGCCCCCTTAACAGCAAGACCTTCTAAAGGCCGGATAACACTTGCATAACAATGGCCGGGTCGGTTCCTGTCGGCAGCCGGGCCCGGACGCAGGTCGCTCGGCGGCTTGCTGTCTGGGGGCAACGGGTTGCCCTGATCAGCCCGCCTCTTCTTGTTCTGTTCATAATTGGTAATTCGCTGCTGCAGGTCGGCCTGCGGATCGAAGGCAGTGATCCTGTCGGCCCAATCCTTTAGCATGTCTCGCGTTTCCCTGCCGTCGACCTTCGCAAGGACGTCCCGCGGTGTCCACGTCTCAACGGTCGTTCCGCCGATCGAAGCATCAATGAGTCCGATCGGAACCTGACTGGCCATATGGATGCGTCGTCCGAAGACATACCCTATTGCGGAGAATTCCTTCACGGTCTTGGTGGAGCAGACATCCCAATCCCCCTTGCGGAAGTGCCTGCCCGACCACGAACTCCACTCGTGCAGCCGTTGGAAGCTCGCGACCGACTCGAATCCCTGTCCTTGAGGCAGTGTCAGCAGGCGAATTTGCGAGAAGTTCGCCGAGACAACCTCTAACTCTCCATCGTCAACCTTGCTAATGTCGAATTCCATATTGCTCTGACCGCCGAGGACCCAAACGTCGCCGATCAGTATGTTGGTCAACTGCAGCGTCCGATCGACGCCCTTGACGGTCATCGTCTGCGGTGAGGCATTGGCGGGCATTGCCGACAGACTAACTCTCCACGATCGATCATTCCCCGCAGTGACTCCGGCCTTGCGCCCGACAAACTCGACAGTAACCTCCTCTCCGGGGGCTGCCCAGCCCCAGACGACCACCGGCTTGTCGCGCTGAATAACCATGTTCGTCTGAAAGACATTGCTGACGCTAAGCCCTTCACCGATCGCCGGGATCTCGACGACGTCTTCCCTAGGCATTGGCTGTTTCTGGCCACCAGCAACTGTGATCCTGCTGATCAGGGCAACCAACAGCAAGCACGACAAGAGTGTTTTACGTAACATGGTATCTCCTTGTGTATTTCGACAGATGTCTCCAAAAACAACGGTTCATTTTACAAGGTATTCCAGAAACCTTCTCTTGAGTTCTGGAAAGCCCGAAGTATAGTGTAAAAAAAGGATTACTGCAAGGATTCCTGAGGTGCCTTCGGCAAACTGGCCTATCCAATGTCAAGGCAACTCACGCAAGACGCTACAGCAGACAACAAAACACTTTCAGTAGCCGGACCCTGTGGTGCTATTGTTGCCTCATCTCCAACTACTCTATCAGATACAGCCTTATTCTCCAAATGCTTGTCGCATGACTTTCATAAAGACAGTGTTCATTGAAACATCTATGAAGCCAGGCCGGTTAAACCAGAGGTCTTCTATTTCGCAGCTTTAGCTTGTGCTTCTGCGTAAGCCCTTCGAGCATCATGGTCACCAGCGTACAGCTCATACAGTAATCCTTGACACCAAGGCCTTTGCCCGAGACGGAATCGTAATGTTCGTTGATGCCGTTTTTGATCGCGTTGGCAACGGTCTTGTCGGCGATATAAGCGGCAAGATCCTTATGCCCATAGGCGGCCAGACCGTAGGCAATTTGGTAATTCGTCGACGGCCAGACGTCTCCGCGCCAGAAGCGATTGGATTTCCATCGCGGATCCGTGCGATCTACAGTCGGAACCGGAAGCGGCGTCTGCCAGGCAGCAGTAGTGAGAACTTCTGCCATGCGGTTTGCCATGGCCTTAGTGGGAACACCTGCTGTCAAAGGAATCCAGCTACCTATAGTTGCCACCGGAATCTTTTCCATCGTATCACGCTTGACTGACAGAAACGTTCCTGCCTTTTCATCCCACATGTGGTCGCGCATCGCCTGGACGGCCTTATCGATCCGCCGCTTTCTCCGCGCTGCCATCTGCCGGTCTCCGACGATTTTGGCCAGGCAGGCAAGGCTCCGCTCCACCATGATGAGGTAGGATGTGTTACCCGTCACACAGATGTCGCCATACCAAGCGCCTTCGTTGGCGCCTTTGCGCGAGGGATGAGCTGTCAGTTTGAGGTCGTCCATATTGCATTCATAGTCGAACGTTTCCCAGCGTGCATGTTGCAGTTTCCCGCTGTAGGAGCCGACTGTGATCAATCCGATATTGGTCAAATCCCGCTCACGCCAAAACCAGTCGTGAAACCGTTCGAGCCTGCCTAAGCATTGTTTAAGAAGCTGCTTGTCGCCGTTGCGATGATAAACACGTTCAACACCCCAGGCAAGGATCGGTATCTGTGAAAACTGTCGAACTTCTTGCGGTGCAGTTTTGATCGCAACGGTAATCATGTCTTGGGCGTAGTCGGGCATCTTCTGATTCCAGCGATCCTGAAAGTCCCAGTAATTTTGGAAGATGTCCCGGATCACCTTTTTCTTGCCGGGCAGGATGCTTAATAAATCGACTACGAACATCGTGTCCCAAATCCATTGGCCCTTATAGTACGGTCCACCGGGGACGATCCAAGTGTTTTTCAACGGCGGCGTCGGCTGCATGATCTTATCGAGAATGCACTTGTGAAAAACGGCCTCGGTAAGCGCCAAAGCTTCTTCGTTGTTCGATTCAAAAAGAGAGCGTATGTCGGGATTTGCATTATCGTCCAAAATGCTGGCACTTGAGGCGCTATCATCAGCAGCGATGACCAACTTTTCGAGCCAAGGCGTAAGTGCTATTGCGCTACCGGCTATTTTGAGGAATTTGCGTCGTTTCATTGGATATTTCCCGGAAGTAGTTTTTTAAGCAGTTCGGCATCCAATTCTGCCCGGGGAGCGAAAGCCACCGAGTCAAGATACCGCAACAGGCTGTGCAGTAATTGACGAGCCTCGGGTTTGTCCTGATGACCGAGCAGATCGATTGCACAAATTAACATCTTGCCTTTGCCGACCTTCGTTTCTGCAATCAAGGCCAGCTTGTGATTTCGTTCGAAATTATCGATGACCTGAACCGTCGGTCGATAGTTGTCCGGCGTGTCATCCAGAATGATCGGCCGTGAGTTTTTCACCAGGTGCCACCACTGCCAGTTGCTGTGGAACTCCGTGAGGAAATCCGCCAGGGCCGGAGCGTTCGGATCACAGAGAATGCCCAATGTACCCGGCGGTACTTTGGCGCCTCGCCGTTTAGCCGCTTGGGCAAACATTGGGGACCAGAAGTCGGTCTGGAAACCGCCCTCGATGCTGTGTGGCAGCTTATCCAGCTTTGGAAGCAGCAGAACCTTGCCGCCGGATGCCAGATGTTTTTTAGTTGCCGCACTCACAAAACTGTCGGTGACCATCACGCCATTTGGCACGCTGGTGTCAACCTTTGGTGGATAGACCCAGATATTGTAATCGTTGCGATACTTAGTCCCCTCAATGGCTATCGTGATCTTCATCTTCTGCGGCGCGACGATATCACCCAAGGGCAGCGAGAACATGTCGATCTCGAAGACCTTGCCCTGCTCGATGGTTACCGGATCGAACGCACCGGCGG
>Ga0209536_100008624_pt1 | contig 15268 bp, 13 predicted proteins | sample DeeMarSeWOR28_12_FD_187461 | JGI IMG/M metagenome (GOLD analysis project Ga0209536, IMG submission 187461) | Marine sediment microbial communities from White Oak River estuary, North Carolina - WOR-2-8_12 (SPAdes) (version 2) | ecosystem: Environmental > Aquatic > Marine > Intertidal zone >...
CCCGCCGGTCCGGTGGGGAAGAGCACTTTTCAGGTTACCCTGGTTGCGCGGCACGGCGATATAGCGCCATACCCGCGCTCCGTAGCTGAGCGGGCAGGACAGAACGAACCACAGCAATCAAACAGTGGCGCTGTAGGGGCGAGCGAACCTTCGAAGCCGGTGGCACGCAGTGAGCGACAAGTCCTGTCGGCACCAGACCCGACGACGAGTTCGCGACGCGTCAGCCGGCCCGCGAGCAGATCCCAGCAATACGCGACTCGAACCCCGGAGCGCGATCGAACAGCCGAAACGCCCGCGCCCGCAGAAGCGAAGGCTCAAACAGGAGATGCATTGGCAGCAGTGGCAGGAAGTCGTGGCTCAACCAGTCATGGACAACACGAACTCAGCAGCGCTGCCAGGTATCGTCGTGTCAGGGACGAGCTGTTGCGGGCGTTGCTACCCCATTTCGAGTATCCACCTGTGGCACGTCGGCGCGGCTGGCAGGGGCGCGTCAGGATCGGCCTGCTGGTTGAAGCCGACGGGAATCTCAGCCGTGTGCAACTGGTCGAGTCTTCCGGTTACGCCTTGTTGGACAAAGCCGCCATGAAAAACGCCAACCAGCTGCGCAATGTGCCCGGCGCAACACAGTGGCTGGACGGCCGTAACCTGGATGTGGTCTTGCCGGTGACTTACCGGCTCGAGTAAATCGTAGTAAATCGGGGGACAGTATACTGATTTCGAGCCGCCTGGCGGGACAGCGTATTGTGCTAACTTGTGTGACAGACATGCATATACTGCCCCCCGAAATGGACAAGGAGAGCACTGATGGCAAGGATTGCCCGCATTGTGCTGCCCGGTTACCCGCATCATGTGACTCAGCGGGGTAATCGGCGGCAACCCGTATTTTTCAGCGATGACGACTACCGCACCTACCGAGCCATGATGGCCAAGGCGTGTCGTGTAGTCGGGACGGAGGTCTGGGCGTACTGCCTCATGCCCAACCATGTTCACCTGATACTGGTACCGAGCCAGACGGATGGGCTGCGCGCAGCACTCGGCGAGGCGCATCGGCGCTATACGAGGAAAATCAACTTCCGTCACGGCTGGCGAGGCCACCTGTGGCAGGAGCGGTTCCATTCCTTTCCCATGGATGAACCACATCTGCTGGCCGCCGTCCGGTATGTGGAGCTCAATCCCGTGCGCGCGGGTCTGGTAGGGCAGGCCGAGGACTGGCCATGGTCGAGCGCAAGCGCCCATCTGGCTGGCGCGGACGACGCGCTGGTGCGGGTGGTGCCGATGCTGGAGCGCATCGCCCGCTGGCAACCCTATCTCGAAGCTGCTGAGCCGGTAAAAAAGATGGACGCGATACGCCTGCATACACGAACCGGGCGCCCGCTGGGTGGAGAAAGTTTTATCGGTGTCGCTGAACGCATCGCCGGCAGGGCTGTGCGGCCGCGGAGGCCAGGGCGGAAGCGGTAATTACGAATACGAATACGGTGACAGTATACGCATTTGAATGTAGGAACGACCTCGAACCAACGATTACTCTTCGCGAATGAGTATACTGTCCCCGTAATCGAATGAGTATACTGTCCCCGTAATCGTAATTCTAATTTATTTGAGGGAACCTTTCAGGGCGTCGCATACCGCCTTGAGCACCTGGATGCGCGCAGCGCGCTTGTCGTTCGCGGCTACCAGGTGCCAGGGCGCGCGCCCCGTGCTGGTGCGCGCCACCATTTCGTTCACTGCGCCGACGTAGGCGTCCCACTTCTCCCGGTTGCGGTAGTCTTCCTCGGTGATCTTGTATTTCTTGTAGGCGGTCTGCTCGCGCGCCTTGAAGCGGCGCAGCTGTTCGTCGGGGTCGACGTGCAGCCAAAATTTCTGCACCACGGTGCCGTGCTCGTACAGCTGTTCCTCGAAGTCGTTGATTTCGTCGTAGGCGCGCCGCCACACCGGCTCCGGCGCGAAACCCTCGACGCGCTCCACCAGCACCCGCCCGTACCAGCTGCGATCGAAAATCAGCATCTGCCCGGCCGGTGGCAGCTGGCGCCAGAAACGCCACAGGTAATGCCGCACCCGTTCCTCTTCGGTTGGCGCGGCGATGGGAATGATCCGGTAGTCACGCACCGCCATGGCCTGGGTGATGCGGCGTATCACGCCGCCCTTGCCGGCGGCATCCCAGCCTTCGAATACCAGCACGCTGGACAGACCCTGCTCGCGAGCCTGTCGCGACAGTTTGGCCAGCCACGCCTGGTACTTGTCCAGCGCCTCGCTGTATTGCTCTTTGTCGAGCGACTGGCTCAGGTCAACGCCGCCCAGGGCGTCGGGAAACTCCGCCACCGCCGGTTCCATCGTCGGCGCGGGCGGGGTTGAGGCCAGGCGCTGCTGCACGGCGTTCAGCAGCGTCCTGGCGAAGGTCAGGTTGCGGAAGCGGTCGTTGCTGGTTTCCACCACGTGCCAGGGACAGGAGCCGGTGTGGGTGGCGGCCAGCAGGGTTTCGACATGGGGCATGGCTTTGTCATAGATGTCGTAAATCTCCCAGTCGGTTTCCTCCACCTGCCAGCTGTCCTGTTTGTCCTTCTTGGCCCTTTTTAGGCGCTTTTTCAGATCCTTCTTGGGAATGTGCAGCCAGAACTTCAGCACCAGGGTGCCGTCATTGGCCAGATCCTGCTCGAACTGGCGGATGTGGGCCAGGCGACGGGCAAAGCCGTCGCCGTCGAGGCGGCCGCGCACCCGGTCGGCAATGGCGTTCAATGGCCAGGCGCCGGCGTAGACGCCGATCCTGCCCTGCGGCGGCAGGGCGCGCCAGTAGCGCCAGAAGCGTGGCCGTTCCAGTTCTTCGCGCGTGGGCAGGGTGAGGATATGTGTTTCCAGATAGCGGGCGTCCATCCACTCGTGCATGAACTGGATGGTTTCATTCATGCCGATGCGGTCGTCGCCGGCAATGACCAGCACCACGGAGAAGTCTGCGCTCTGGAGATCGTACTGGGTGTTGATTAGATCCACGCGCAGTCCGGGTTCCGCGGCGGCATATTCGTCTTTGGAAACCTTCAGGCCTTGTTCTGCGGCTTCGAGCATGACTCCCTCCCGGTGGACTTTTTCTGGTTGTAACGCTCAAGCATTGGTCGCTAGGGAGGACCTGTCAAGCCGTGCGCGCCCGGCTTGCCGCTGTAGGGATGCCCCGGATCATCGCGACCAGGGAGCCGCTCATGGCTTTGTGCCCTTCGGGGATCAATACCCGAAGGGCACAAGTGCCATCCCAGGATACGGTCGCATGCAGCCACGAGAGGCTGAAACGTAATCCGGGGGGCGTGTCTGTTTATCCTGCCCCCGGATTCCGCTACGCTGGACCCGGGCCATACGAGCCGACTAACACCATGTCAACCAGATCGCCCGCCAATGCAGAGAAATTCCGCTGGGCCCGAGAGACCCGGCCCGCGCGCGCGGCTGCCCCGTGGCGCAACCCGTTGCTGTTGGCCGGTCTCGCCCTGGCAGCGCTGCTGGTGGTGGCCGGCTTCTGGATTCACCACGCCACCGAACAGGCGCTGCGCGACAAGCTCAGGGAAGGCCTGGACACGGTAGCGGCGACCAGTGCAGCGGCGCTGAGCTTCTGGATCGACAACGAGTTGAGCAGCGCACAGGACTGGTCGGAGCTGCCCGATGTGCGAGCGGCGGCGCAAGGGCTGGCCGGCATTGCAGCGGGACAGGCCAATCCCGCCGCGGAGCTGCTTAATGCCGCGGATTACCGGGAGCTGCTCGCGACCCTAGAGCCGCTGAGCGATTCGGATGACTACGACGGCTTCGGCCTGGTCGGGCGCGACGGGACAGTGCTGGTCGCATCCATCGAGGCACAGGTAGGGCACCGCCTGACGTCAAAAGGCATGGACATACTTGCCCGGGTGTTGCAGGGGCAGCCGGTCCTGACGCGGCCTTACCAGGAGGGAGAAATGCTGCTCGGTGCCGACATGGTGCTGGATGCGCCACGCATGTCTGCGGTGGCACCGGTGCGCAATGCGCAGGGTGATACGACCGGTGCGTTCTACCTGATCATCCGCCCGGAGAAGGACTTCACTCGCATCCTGTCCATCGCGCGGTTGGGCGCGACCGGTCACACCTATGCCTTCGACCAGAACGGCGTGATGCTCTCGGACAGCCGCCATGACTTGCAGCTGAAGGCGATCGGTCTGATTCCGGATGAGCCCGCAGCGCGCTCTATTCTGCGCGTCCAGCTGCGCGACCCTGGTGGTGACATGACGCGCGGCTACCGGCCGGATACGCCGCTGGCTGGGCGTCCACTGACGCGGCTGGTCGCAGCGGCGGTCAGCGGAGACGCACCGGGACAGGTGATACTCGAGCCCTACCGCGACTATCGTGGGGTGAAAGTGATCGGCGCCTATCGCTGGCTGCCGCAGTACGGCATCGGATTGGCCACCGAGGTGTCGGTGGATGCGGCCTTCGCCGCCACGCGCCCGCTGCGTCTGATGGTGTCCGGCCTGCTGAGCCTGCTATTGTTGAGCGTGGTGCTGATTCTGATATCGAGTGTCGCGGTCCAGTTTCTGCGCCGGCGCGTGGAGCAGGTCAGGCAGCTGGGCCAGTACACCCTGGAACGCAAGCTGGGGGAAGGCGGCATGGGCGAAGTGTATCTGGCGCGCCACGCCCTGCTCAGACGTCCCACGGCGGTGAAGTTCATCCGCGCCGGGCAGGTCAGCGAGCAGAATCTGGCGCGCTTCGAACGCGAAGTGCAGCTGACCAGCGAGCTGACTTCGCCGCATACCATCGAAATCTATGACTTCGGTTGCAGCGAAGACGGCGTGTTTTACTACGTCATGGAATACCTGCCGGGAGTCGACCTCGGTGACCTGCTGGAGCTGCAGGGTGCTGTGCCGGTGGGCCGCGCCGTGTTTATCCTGAAGCAGCTGTGCAGTTCGCTCGCCGAGGCGCACGCACGCGGCCTGATCCACCGCGATATCAAACCGCCGAACATTATCCTGACCGAGCGCGGCGGGCGCTTCGATTTTGTCAAGGTGCTGGATTTCGGGCTGGTGAAAGACGTCAGCAACCCCGAGGCGAGTGATATCACCCGGGTCCAGGAGCTAGCGGGTACGCCACCCTACATCGCACCCGAGCGCATCCGCGATCCGGACTGCCAGGACCCGCGCTCCGACCTGTTCTCGGTGGGTGTCATCGCGTTCAATCTGCTAACCGGCAAACAGCCTTTCGAAGGCAGCACCGCGATGGAAATGGCCTACCATGTGGTCAACACGCCCGCGCCGCGTGTCAGTGAACGGTCGGAGCAGGCGATCACTGGGCAGCTCGACCAGCTGGTCGCTGACTGTCTGGCCACGGATGCCGAGAAACGTCCGGCCAATGCCGAGGCTATTATCGCGCGGCTGGATGCAATCGAACTCGCCGAGCCCTGGGACCAGCAGGCGGCCAGAAGCTGGTGGGCAGCCAACGCCAAACGCCTCGGGACGGCGGGCCACGACGTTGCCGTCAGTGCCGCGCGGTCCATGCAACAGGCAACGGATGCGCTGCGCCAGCCTGTGAGTGAGTAACGCCGCGTTTTAACAGTTGTTAGCTGAACGTCACGGTGTCGGGTTATGCGGGCGAACGCGATCGTACCCGACCGAAGGTCGGGCTGAGCAGCGCGAAGCCCAACGGCATCGCCCGATCACCCTGACAGCCTGACCAGCCGGGTATGCGGTACTTCGACACGCATCAAGGTGCGCGCTTCGCAGCGGGTACGCGAAGCGCTGCGCCACAGGAGCCGGAGCTGCCAGCGAGCGTCTGGGACGGCAGCTCGCCAAACAGTCCGCGGTAGGCCTGCGAGAAGCGCCCTGCATGATGGAAGCCGCAGCGGTCGGCCACGGCGGCTATGGATACATCCCCCGATTCGGTTTGCAGCAGACAATCCCGCACGGCATTCAGGCGATGCACCGTCAGGTAGCGGCGCGGGGACATGCCATAGTAGTCATTGAATAAATACTCCAGGGTCCTCTGGCTGGTACGGACCCGCGCGCACAGGTCGCCGATGCGTATCTCGCTCGACAAGTGGTATGCCACGAATTCTTCAACTTGTCGCAATATCCGCGCGCAGTCGCGATGGTGGGGTCGATGCCGGCGCGGGCCGCTGTCCCGCGAGGCATCGATTGCGCGACGGAACGCGGCGATGAGTTTCTCCTCCAGCACCAGGTCGTCTCCGGGCACGCACAGGGTCGATTTTGGGGCGATGCTCGCGCCCTGGCGCGATGAGTGCAGCGAGGTACTGGCCAAGCTGCAATGCCTCGGGTGACAGCCCCGAATAGCGCACCATCCGGGCTGGGGCGGGAACCGGTATGCCTTCCCGTTCCAGCAGGTCGCGGCGGGTCTGGAAGGCTATCCATTGGGTGCCGGCCGGCAGCCGGTACGGCTCCATGGCGCCGCCTTCACCGATAACGATGACGTCATGGACAGCGAGGCGCATACCGTTGAAGTAGCCCGCTTCGCCGCCTGTCAATATGTAGCCCAGTACCACGCGGTCTGCAGGGAAGGTTCCACGCGCCAGCAGGTCCCGGGAGTAACTGCCGGCGTCCAGCACGCTGTCACCGAACTGGCTTCGCAGCAGACGCCCGCGGAACGGACCGTCGGACAGTTGCGTATGCTCAAAGTCGCTGCCGCGCACCGTCTCGCGCAGCTGTTCGGTGCTGAATGACGTCAGGGCCACTGTCGTGATGCGCCGCTGCATAGCAATGCCATCCGATATCTGAGGTTGTTGTTTTTGCGAAAAGCGGATATCGCCGTTCCAAAAGACTACAGGCAAAACTAGACTCCAGAGCTACCGCGCAGGGCCGGCGGGTAAGGCTGCTGCACGCAGTCAGAAATGCAAACGGGGGTGCACCGGTCTGGAAACGTCTGCTGTTTCAAGCGTCGCGCCCGGCGGCAACTGCCTAGTTGAGAGGAGGTCAAACATTGAAAATCAAGACATTGCGATCCTGTAACGTATTCGCCGGCATATGGTTGCTGGCGGCCGGTGTTCTGAGCACCGCTGCTATGGCCGCGGAAAAACCCAACATCCTGGTCATCTGGGGCGACGATATCGGCCAGTCCAACATCAGCACCTACACCCACGGCATGATGGGTTACAAGACGCCGAATATAGACCGCATCGCCAGCGAGGGCATGACCTTCACCGATTATTACGGTGAGCAGTCCTGCACTGCCGGCCGTTCGTCATTCATTACCGGACAGAGCGTGTTCCGTACCGGCTTGTCCAAAGTGGGTCTGCCGGGCGCCGAGCTGGGCCTGAAGGAGGAGGACCCGACCATTGCCGGCCTGCTGAAGGCGCAGGGCTATGCCACGGGCCAGTTCGGCAAGAACCACCTCGGTGACCGCGACGAACACCTGCCGACCAATCATGGCTTCGACGAATTCTACGGCAACCTCTATCACCTCAACGCCGAGGAAGAGCCCGAGAACGAAGACTACCCGGGCGATATGAAACTCGCCAGCGGTAAGACTTTCCGCGAGCAGTTCGGCCCGCGCGGCGTGATCAAGTCTTCGGCCGACGGCAAGATCGAGGACACGGGCCCGCTGACCAAAAAGCGTATGGAGACGGTGGACGATGACACCTCCGACGTCGCCATTGACTTCATAGAGCGCCAGCACAAGGCCGGCAAACCCTGGTTCGTCTGGTGGAGCGGCACCCGCATGCACTTCCGCACCCACGTGAAAGACGAACTGCGCGGTATCTCCGGCCAGGACGAGTATTCCGACGGCATGGTCGAGCACGACCGGCATATCGGTAAGTTCCTGGACAAGCTCGACGAGCTTGGCATCGCCGACAACACTATCGTGTTCTACTCCACCGACAACGGGCCGCACTACAATACCTGGCCGGATGCCGCGGCAACGCCGTTCCGCGGCGAGAAGAACACCAACTGGGAAGGTGGCTGGCGCGTGCCCGCCATGGTGCGCTGGCCGGGCAACATCGAGCCCGGCACCTGGAACAATCAGATTGTCCACCACATGGACTGGCTGCCCACCTTCCTCGCCGCGGCCGGTGAGCCCGATATTAAGGAGAAACTTAAGAAAGGTGGGGTCAATGCCATCGGGCGCAGCTACAAGGTTCACCTCGACGGTTACAACATACTGCCCATGCTGACCGGCGCGACCGAGGACAGCGGGCGCCACGAAATCTTCTATTTTTCCGATGACGGCGACCTGACCGCGCTGCGCTACGACGACTGGAAGCTGATCTTCATGGAACAGAAGGCGACGGGTACCTTCCGCGTCTGGATGGAGCCGTTCGTGCCATTGCGCGTGCCCCTGATCTTCAATCTGCGTCGCGATCCCTATGAGCGTGCGTCGGTTACCTCCAACACCTACTACGACTGGCTGCTCGACCGCGCCTATCTGCTGGTACCGGCGCAGACCTACGTCGGGCGGTTCCTGCAGACCTTCAAGGAATTTCCGCCACGCCAGAAGGCGGCGAGCTTCAGTCTCGACCAGGTGATGGAGCAGCTGGTCCCGGACGGGGGCTGATCTACGCGTAACACAGTCAATCGCTCTGGCTGGCTGATGCCGTGACCAGAGTAGTATGCAGGAGCGCCGTCCCGAAGGACGGGACGGCGCCGGCTGCCTTCCGGCAGGACGTGTTTATGCAAGAGGCAGCCTGGAGAACAGCTGTGAGGGTTTTCTCGAAGGATGGGCAGCCGCCAACAAATCACGCAGCTTCAAGAACGTATCGCGCGTTCGATCATCGGCCAGGAGCACGTCGTCTCACGCCTGGTCATCGGCCTGCTCGCCAACGGCAACCTGCTGCTGGAGGGACTGCCGGGACTGGCTAAGACCCGTGCCGTGAAGAGCCTGGCCAGCAGTCTGGCAGTGGACTTCTCGCGCATCCAGTTCACACCCGATCTGCTGCCTGCCGACGTCACCGGCACCGAGGTGATGCACACCGAGGCCGGCGCGCCGCAGTTCCGCTTCGAGCCCGGCCCGATCTTCGCCAACATCGTGCTGGCCGATGAGATCAACCGCGCGCCCGCCAAGGTGCAGGCGGCGCTGCTCGAAGCCATGGAGGAGCGCCAGGTCACGGTTGCCGGCACCACGCACAAAATGCCGGACCTGTTCATGGTCATGGCGACGCAGAATCCGGTGGAGCAGGAGGGCACCTATCCGCTACCGGAGGCGCAGATGGACCGCTTCCTGATGCATGTCTATATCGACTATCCGGACGAGGCGGCCGAAGGTCAGATCATCCGCCTGGTGCGCGGCGAGGAGCAGACGCGGGTTGCCCCGGCGGCGCCCGAGCCGAGTCTGCATCAGAAAGTCTCGGTCGAACAACCGGTGCCGCAGCAGGCGGTGTTTGACGCCCGCGCCGAGATCGCCGAGATTACCGTCAGCGATGTCATCGAGCGCTACATGGTCGACCTGGTGTTCGCAAGCCGCTATCCGGAGCGCTACGGCGCGGATCTCAAGCGCTGGATCCAGGTCGGCGCGAGTCCGCGTGGTGCACTGGCCCTGGACAGGTGCGCGCGTGCGCGTGCCTGGATGGACGGTCGCGATCATGTGCTGCCGGACGACGTGCGCGATGTTGCGCCCGACTGTCTGTGTCACCGCCTGATGTTGAGCTACGAGGCCAGTGCCGACGGAATATCGGCCAGCGCCGTCGTCGATCAATTGCTGCAGCAGGTCGCTGTTGCGTGAAGTGCCAATCAGGTTCGCCAAAGGAGAGTGTCAAAACATGATCAAGCGTGAACTAACGACCGTGCTGTTGCTGGCTGCCCCATGTCTGTTGGGGTCCGCGCCGGGTTTCGCTGTGGCGGACAAGCCGCCGCGGCTGGTGTTGCAGATCACCGTGGACGCCCTGCGCGGCGACTTGCCGAAACGCTACGCCCATGTGCTGGGTGACGGCGGCTTTCGCTACCTGATGGACCAGGGTATCGATTACACCAATGCGCATTATCAGCACGCCAACACCGAGACCATCGTGGGCCATGTGTCGCTGGCCACCGGGTCGGTGCCCGCCGCCCATGGCATGGTGGCAAACGTGTGGTATGACCGTGAACAGGGGCGACTGACCTATAACATCGAGGATCCCCGCTACCACCTGCTCACGGCCGGTGCCGATGTGGACCAGAAGACCGAGATCGATCCGACTCAGAAGGCGGCCAAGGTGGACGGCCGTTCACCGGGCGCTATCCTGTCCTCGACGTTCAGCGATGAACTGGCGGTGCATTTCGACGGCAGGTCGAAAATCTTCGCGGTGTCGGTCAAGGACCGCGGTGCAGTCTCGCTGGCCGGGCACGCCGGCAAGGCGTTCTGGTTTTCCAAATCCAGCGGCGAGTTCGTCACCAGTACCTATTACTACGAACAGTATCCGCAGTGGGTGAATGAGTGGAATGCGCGCAAGCCCGCGTCGGCGTATGCCGGCAAGTCGTGGGCGTTGCTGCACCCGCCGACGAAGTATTTATTCGGTAAAGCCGACGACCGCGAGTACGAGACCGATTTTCCGGGGTTTGGCCGGACCTTTCCGCATCCCTACGGTGCGGCGGACGATAAATACTTCAACACGCGTCTGACGCTGAGTCCCGCCGGTGACGCGTTGACCCTGGATTTCGCCAAGGTGCTGCTGGACAAGGAACAGCTTGGCCAGGACGAGGTGCCCGATTACCTCGCCATCAGCTTTTCTTCCACGGATTACGTCGGCCACCTGTTTGGCGCCTCCAGCCTGGAGTCTGAAGACAACCTGGCGCATCTCGACCGTACGCTGGCGGATCTGCTGGCCTATGTCGACAAAAAGGTCGGGCTGGAAAACACCCTGATCGTGCTGTCCGCCGATCACGGCCAGCCCGAAGTGCCGGGGCACCTGCACGCGCTCGGCATCGATAATTCTCATTACTTCGATACCGATGCCCTGGACAAGACGCCGGCCATTGCGGCGCTGAAGCAGCAGTTCGGTGTGGGCGGAGAGTTGATCGAGGCCTTCTTCCAGCCTTATGTGTATCTGAATCGCGACCTGATTCGTGACAAGGGCCTGGATCAGGCCGAGGTTGAAAAGGCCGTCGCGGCGGAACTGGAGAAATTCGATGGCGTGTCGACAGCGGTCTCCAGTACTGCGCTGCGCACTGCCAGCCTGCCGGACACCCTGCTGATGCGCTCGATCCTGCGCAATTTCCATCAGAAGCGTTCCGGTGACATCTACCTGGTGTTCGAGCCGAATGTCTTCATCAACGACTTCGACGGTCTGACGGTGGCCTCGACCCATGGTTCGCCGTGGCGCTACGACACCTATGTGCCGGTGATGTTCGCCGGTGCCGGCCTGCAGCCCAAGACGGTAAGTCGTGCCGTCACACCCTATGACATTGCCTCGACCCTGGCGGCCTGGCTCGGCGTCAAGCCACCCTCGGGCACCATCGGGAACCCGCTGCCCGAAGTTCTGGGTGACTGACAGGAAAGCATGCAATACACGCGGGTACGGGCCAGGGGGGAAGAGCCGACGCGGGACCCGCGCGTCTACGCTGACCTGGATGGACTGGTGCGGCTGCAGTTCGAGGCGCAGGGTTTCAGCTTTCTGCCGCGCCAGCCACTGCACAGCGTGCTGCACGGCCGCCACGCCTCGCGCCTGCGCGGCCGGGGTCTCAACTTCGAGGAACTACGTGGCTATGTGTCGGGCGACGACATTCGCGATGTCGACTGGCGGGCGACGGCGCGTGCCGGTGAGCCGCAGGTGCGGGTCTACACCGAGGAGCGCGACCGCCCGGTATGGCTGCTGGTGAACCAGCGCCAGAGTATGTTCTTCGGCAGCCGGGAGCGCATGAAGTCGGTAACCGCCGCCGAGGCAACGGCGCTGGCGGCCTGGCGGGTACTGGGCGCCGGTGACCGGGTGGGTGCCATGGTGTTCGACGATAGCGACATCGTCACCATCCGCCCGCAGCGCAGCCGCAACCAGGTGATGCGGGTGCTCGGCGCGGTGGTGGAGAAAAATCACCGTCTGCACGCCGACAGCCGGCAGCCGTCCGAGCCCGCGATTATCAACGAGGTGTTGCGGCGCCTGCTGCCGCTGGCCCGTCACGATTGCCTGGTGTGTATCGTCGGCGATGGCAGCGGTGTCAACGACGAGACCGCGCAGCTGATCACCCGGCTCAATGCGCACAACGACTGCATCTTTGTGATGGTCTACGACCCGGTCGAGGCCAGGTTGCCGCGGGCCGGGCGGTTGATCGCCAGCGACGGCGACCGCCGGCTGGCGTTCAACAGCAGCAGCGGCAGGCTGCAGGAAGACTTCGTGTCCGACTTCGATGCCCGACGCGACTGGCTGCAGGGCCTGTCGCGCAAGCGGGCGATACCGCTGTTGCCGGTCAGCACCGCCGAGCCGGTCGCGGACCAGGTGCGCCGTTTGCTTGGCCACCGTGGCGCGGCGCGAAGAGTGTAGGGACGCTGGCAGGATCGCACCATGAGTTGGCGTGTAGGAAACATTGTTGCCCTGCTTCCCGCAGTGAGCCTCGCGGCGCGATCGGTGCAGGCGGAGACGGATGCGGCGAGTCTCGCCCGGATGCACGATATTGTGGTGCCGCCTCCGGTGCCGCCCTGGTGGCCCCTCGCGCCGGGCTGGTACCTGCTCGCCGGCCTGGTCACCGGGATCGCGGCCTGGGGCCTGTGGCGTCTCTGGCAGCGGCGGCAGGCGCATCGCTACCGGCTGGAAGCGCTCGCCGAGTTGCGCGCGATACGCCGCCAGGCAGTCGACCCGCGAGAGGCGGTTGTCGGCATCATGATCCTGCTCAAGCGCACCGCGCTGGCCGCCTATCCGCGCACCCGGGTCGCCAGGCTGAGTGGCGCAGCGTGGTGGGAGTTTCTCGATCAGAGCGCTGGCAAGACGCGCTTTGGCGATGAACTCGGCCCATTGGCCGAGCAACTGGTGTATGGACAGCGGGCTGGCGAGGAGGTCTCTGCGCGTGCCGTGGGGCGGCTGTACAAGGCCGCCGAGCACTGGATAAGGCGACATGGCTCGGCCGAATCACTATCTGCGCTGCAGCGCGCGCAGGGGCGCGGCGCGGCAAGCGCTACGTCGCCGGTTTCGGGCTGAAGCCATGTTTCAGTTTGCTCAGCTGCTCTGGTTCCTGCTGCTGCCGCTGCCGTGGCTGGCAGCGCGCTTGGCGCCCATGTACCGGGAACGGCGGGTTACGGTCAGGGTGCCGTTTCTCGATCGGGTGGCACGGCTGACCGGGCAGGCGACGGATGCCACGCCCCACACCGCGACCGCCCCGCGTGGGCAGCGGGTACTCAGCTGGCTGGTCTGGCTACTGGTCGTGGCCGCGCTGGCGCGTCCGCAATGGCTGGAGGAGCCGCTGACCAGGATCCTGCCGGCGCGCGACCTGCTGGTGGCGGTGGACCTGTCGGGGTCTATGGACACCGAGGACTTCACCGCTGCCGATGGCCGCCAGGTCGATCGCCTCAGCGCGGTAAAGGACGTACTGCGCGATTTCCTGGCGCGGCGCGAGCATGACCGCGTCGGTCTGATCGTGTTCGGCTCAGCGGCCTTCGTCCAGGTGCCCTTCACCGTGGACAACAACGCGGTGCAGCAGATGCTGGACGAGACCACGGTGCGTAGGGCGGGTCCAAAGACCATGCTCGGTGACGCCATCGGCCTGGCTATCACCCTGTTCGAGCGCAGCGAGGTGCCGGAGCGCCTGCTGATCCTGTTGACCGACGGCAACGATACCGGCAGCCAGGTGCCGCCCGCACGCGCGGCGGAGATCGCCCGTGACCGTGATGTGGTCATTCACACCATCGGTGTCGGCGATCCGACCAGCGCGGGCGAAGAGGCGCTCGACGAGGTTGTCCTCAAGGCTGTCGCCAGCACCACCGGCGGCAGCTATTTCCATGCTGCCGACCGCGATGAACTGGAACAGATCTACCGGCAGCTGGATAAGCTGGCGCCGCGCAAGGTGGAGACCATCAGCCACCGGCCCAAGCGTGAGCTGTTCCACTGGCCGCTGGGCGGGGCGCTGCTGGTGACCTTCCTGTATCACGGCATCGCCGCGCTCGGCAGCGGTGCGGTCACTCGCCGCTCCGGCGGGCGGTCTGTCGCGGCTGCGCGCACATGAGCGGTCTGGCCGAGCTGCATTTTCTGCGCCCCTGGTGGTTGCTGGCGCTGTTGCCCGGCGCGTTGCTGATCTGGTCGCTGTGGCGTCGGCGCGGGGATGTCGCCTGGCGGCGGGTGATCGCACCCCACCTGTTGCCGCATTTGCTGGCGGGTGAGGACGGCGCGACCGGGCGGCTGCGCCCCATGCATCTGTTGGGCGTGTTCTGGCTGCTCGGCGTGATCGCGCTTGCCGGTCCGTCCTGGCAGCGCGAGCTGGCACCGTTTGCCGAGGAGCGCGCTGCCCTCGTGATCGCGCTGCACCTGGGCCCGAGCATGCTGGCCGAAGATATCCAGCCGTCGCGCCTGGAACGGGCGGTGCACAAGATCCGCGACCTGCTGGCGCTGCGCCCGGACACCAGGACGGCACTGATTGCCTATGCAGGCAGCGCCCACATGGTGATGCCCTTCACTTCCGATGCGCGCCTCATCGAAGAGTTTGCGGCGCAGCTCTCCCCGGAACTCATGCCGCGGCCGGGCAACGCAGGAGGGCGAGCGCTGGCGTGATGCCGGTTATTACCTGATGTTTCCGCTGGCCCTGATCGTGTTGCTTTGGTTCCGGCGTGGCTGGGCGGTACGGTGGCAGGGGTGATCCTCCGACTACCGCTCAGCGTGCACGTCGGTGCCGGGGTCCTGGTGCTGGCGTTGTGGCCGGCGCTCGTGCAGGCGCACGGGTGGCGCGATCTCTGGCTGACGCCGGACCAGCAGGCGCAGCGGCTGTTTGACGCCGGTGACTATGCTGCGGCTGCGGCGCGCTTCAGCGATCCGCTGCGTGTCGGCGTGGCCTGGTACCGGGCCGGCGAATTCGAACGGGCGGCCGCAGCCTTCGGCCAGCTGGTTTCCGCCGACGGCCATTTCAACCGCGGCAACGCTTTGCTGTTGCAGGGCGCGTACGATGAGGCCATCGCGGCCTACGAGCAGGCCCTGGCGCAGCGTCCCGACTGGCTCTTGGCCATTGATAATCGTGAGCTGGCCCTGGCCCGCAAGGCGCGGCTCGCGCCAGCCGAAGACGATGCGGGCGGTACCGGCGGCATGCTGGAGGCCGACGAGATGGTGTTCGATGACAGCGGCAGGACCAGCCAGGCCAAGGGGGAGCAGACCAGCGAAGGCGGCCCAGGATTGACCGACGCCCAGTTGCGCGACTTGTGGCTGCGCCGGGTGGAAACCCGG
>Ga0209536_100008626_pt1 | contig 15265 bp, 8 predicted proteins | sample DeeMarSeWOR28_12_FD_187461 | JGI IMG/M metagenome (GOLD analysis project Ga0209536, IMG submission 187461) | Marine sediment microbial communities from White Oak River estuary, North Carolina - WOR-2-8_12 (SPAdes) (version 2) | ecosystem: Environmental > Aquatic > Marine > Intertidal zone >...
GCATTGGCAGGCGGAAGCGGACCCGGAGCTTGTCGACGGTTCAAGCCGGGCCCATTTCAACCTGCATTTTCACGGCTGGGCGGCGGCACTGCGAGGGTTGCTGCGGCATGCCATGGTCACTGGAGACACGGACCTGATGGAGTTCGTTCGGGACGGGTACGACTACGGACGCAGTTTCGGCATCCCGCGAATCGGGTTCTTCCCTGAACTCACCACGGAGGAGAGGGGGTGCGAATCGTGTTGTATCGCGGACATGGTGGCCTTGGCGATTCGGCTGTCTGACGCGGGCGTTGGCGACTATTGGGACGATGTGGATCGGTACGTGCGCAATCATCTCGCCGAACTGCAGATTACCGATGCCCTAAAAACCCAAGCTCAAGAGGGCATGGTATTGGCTTATCAATTCAACGGTAAACGCTTCGACTGTGGCAGTGTGGATGGTTTTGTCGAAGCCACCAACTATTTTTACGAAGCCTCTAAAGATAAAGCCGATTAAGTCGTGAACATTTCAGCAAGTACCCGTTGGCAATCCCCGGCATTGGTGTTTACCGACCTGGACGGCACCTTATTGGATCACGACACCTACGATTTTGCCGAAGCGGCGCCGGCACTACGCTTGCTGCAAACATTAAACATTCCCTTGATTCCCACCACTAGTAAAACCGTCGCGGAAATGTTGCATATAAATCAACGTCTAAACAATCCGCATCCTTTTATTGCCGAAAACGGTTGTATTATCGGTATCCCGGACGGGTATTTTACACGTACCAGCTTCCCCCTTGGCAAAACCGTTGTTGACTACCAGTCTTATAACTTAATTATGCTCGCTCCCTTATATGCTGAGGTGCTGAGTATTTTGCAGCAATTAAGAACCGAGCAGCAGAAGTTTCGTTTCCAGGGTTTTAATGACTTAAGCGCCTGTGAAATTGCCAAGCTGACCCAATTGCCTTTGCCGCAAGCGGAACTGGCCAAACAACGTTTGTGTTCCGAGCCGTTACTGTGGCTGGGCGATGATGCAAGTCTACAAGCGTTTAAAGCAGAGTTGCACCGGCGCGAGCTGCTGCTGGTAAAAGGCGGCCGCTTTTGGCACGTGTTCGGCCGCACCAACAAAGGTTTAGCTATGCAACAACTGGTAACGTTGTATCAAAGCCAAGGATTATCAAACGCCACCTTGATCGCGCTGGGTGACAGCCCCAACGATATCGATATGCTGGATCAAGCACACATCGCCATTGTTATAAAGCGCAAAGACGGTACTCATTTAGCGTATTCCATGGGAAACGAGACAAAACAGCAAGTACTAATTAGCAATAAAGCGGGCCCGGCGGGCTGGAACAATATTATCAACGATACCATTGAGCAGCTACGCTCCTCCAGCAGAAAAGGAATCGGCCATGTCTGACTTTTTTCAAAACGGCATAATTACCACACTACATAAATTACGCGATCGGCCTATTGAGGCACTGGAACAAGAGTTAGGCGCATTTTCCAAACATCGTCCTATGGCGCTGATTTTACCGAGCCTGTTCTCGGAACTTGAAGGCCCCGCCCTGCCGAAAATCATCGAGCATTTGCAACAGGCTACCTACATATCGACCATCATCATCGGCCTGGACCAGGCCGATGAAAAGCAATTCGACCATGCACGGCGATTTTTTGAACCTCTGCCGCAACGCACTCACATTCTATGGAATGGCGGCCGGCGCCTGTTGGACATACACGCCAACCTGGCGCAAAAAGGCCTGGCCCCGCAGCAATTGGGTAAAGGCCGCAATGTGTGGTATTGCATGGGATTTGCGCTGGCCTGCGGCCAATGTGAAGCCGTGGCGTTGCACGATTGTGATATTACGACTTATAACCGGGAGTTGCCGGCAAGATTGCTTTACCCCGTCGCCAATCCGGCCTTCAGCTTCGAATTCTGCAAAGGCTATTATCCACGCATAGCCGGAGATCGATTGTCCGGACGAGTCACCCGATTGTTTGTCACCCCACTGCTGCGCACTCTAAAAAAAATGTTAGGGTCTATGGACTATTTGGAATTTATGGACAGCTTCCGCTATCCACTCTCGGGTGAATTTTCCCTTCGCAAGGACTTATTGAAAACCCTACGTATTCCCAGCGATTGGGGTCTGGAAATCGGGGTATTGTCCGAAGTGTATCGCAACCTGTCCAAACATCAGGTTTGTCAGGTGGATATCGCCGACCAGTACGATCATAAGCATCAGAACTTATCGCCTGAGGATAAAAACAGCGGCTTGTCCCGTATGAGCAAGGAGATCGCCAAATCCATTTATCGCAAACTAGCCACCGAAGGGGTGGATTTTTCCATGGAATTCTTTCGCACAGTGAAGGCCGCTTACTACCGCTTGGCACTGGATTGTATAGAACAATACTACTACGATGCGGAGATCAACGATTTGGCCTTTGACCGTCACGGGGAAGAACAATGCGTGGAAGTATTCGCCCAAAGCCTGATCACCGCCGGTGAATCCTTTTTCAACAATCCCATGGAGGCACCTTTCATCCCCAACTGGAACCGCGTGTTAAGCGCCATACCGGACATAGGAGAACAGCTGCAAGAAGCTGTGGGCGCTGACAATGGATGAAAACAACTTTAATAAAAACTACGCGAATCAAAACTACGTGATTGAAAACTACGTCAACAGTCAAACCAGTACCCCGCGTAAGGCGGCAGTACTAAATATCCTCCTTTGATAACCACATCACTTTCTCCCAACACATCATCCGCGTGCTCTATCCGCTGCACTTCGCCTTGCAAGGGCAAGGTTTGAGTTTGCGAGGTAAAATTGAAAACAGCCAGAATTCGTTGCTCACCCTGGAATGCCTGACGCTCTATACCAAACAAGCCATGGGGCAATTCCAATATGCGTTGCGGCCCATCGGGATGAAAAGCCGCTTGTTGGCGACGCAGCTTAAGAATGCGGCGATATGTAGTGAATACCCGCCCGGTGTCACTTTCGTGATTCGCAAGCGAGGCTTCGATTTCGCTGCGATCCAACTTACGGCGGTTGATCGCCCGGGTCATACCGCTGCGCTCTACGCCCAGATAATCGTTGGGTGTTGCCAGCAAGGAATGAATATAGACCGCAGGGATACCTTTGAGGGACATAGCGACAATCTGCGATAGCAAAAATGCGGCAATATGCCATTGATTATCGCTACCCTGTGGGCTGCGGAACGCATCAAAATAACTGATGTTAAGCTCATATGGACTTTCCGTGCCATCGGTGTTGGATTTGGTGGATATATAGCCACCGCGCTCGCGCATAGCGGTTAAAAACGCATCGATATCTTCTTTGGGTAGCAAACCCTCCAGCGGCCGCAGACCCACACCGTCATGTGAAGCCGTGAAATTTAAATACGTGCAGTTCTGCGGTAGCGGTGTTCGCTCTAAACTCATTGCCCAAGCACTAAAATAGCGAGTATCCCCGGAATACAGGGCGTGTAACAGCAATGGTGGCAGACTAAATTGATACACCAGATGCGCCTCATCGCCTTGGCCAAAATAACTGATGTTTTCTTGATGCGGCACGTTGGTTTCCGTCAAAAGCCACACTCCCGGTTCCACCAACGTTAATAGGTCACGGAACAACTTAATGACTTCATGAGTCTGCGGTAAGTGGATACAGTTGGTCCCGATTTGTTTCCATAAATACGCCACCGCATCCAAGCGCAACATGCGCGCCCCACGCCGAATGTAGTACAAAATAATATCGATGAACTCCAGCAATACGGTGGGATTAGCGTAGTTAAGATCGATCTGGTCGTTGCTAAAGGTCGCCCAGACGTGCTTCATGCCGCGGTGGGTGCGAACTTTGGTCAATACAGGAGTACTGCGGGGGCGGGTGACCATGGAGAGGTTTTCTTTGGGATCCACCTCGATAAAATAGTGACAGGCCGGTTCCACGCCGAAGATATAATCGACAAACCAAAGGTTTTCCCTCGAACAGTGGTTTAACACACAATCGAACGCCAAATTGAAATGCTCCCCCAGAGCTGCAATATCCTGCCAACTCCCCAGTTCACTGTGTACTGCGCGAAAATCCGTGACCGAAAAGCCGCCGTCGGAACTCCAGGGATAAAATGGTAATATATGCACCATGCTAAAGGCATCGCGCAAATTGGCATCGATAAACTGTTTTAAGGTTTGTAGTGGGAACTGCGCCGGGGCTTGAATGCTATCGCCGTAACTGATCAATAACACATCGCGCTGAGACCAGGTTTTTTCGCTCACCGCGGTATCACGCAATTGGGTATGAGTGTCCACCAGCCTGCGAATATGCCGTGCAACGGCCGGCGCTTGCGCTTCGCCGTATAAAAAAGCCAGGCGTTTGGTGATGGCTTGATAAATCTCAGCGTTGGTCTTCATGGTTTAAATTTCTTTAACGTTCTGGCGCACCAAAACCACGCAGGCGAACTCATTGCGCCCGGTATCAGTGCGCTTTACAATGCGCTGTGTATGGCATATTACCTAAGCACACGGTTTTATTAGCAAAATATCAAATAATATAAGGGGCATAATGATTGCTATCATGCTTGCTAAGTATAATTTGCAACTATTAAACCAGAAAATGACGTATTGAGAATTAATCCTCGACAACGCTCCAGTTAACAAGATTCGGTAAATATAACCCATGGAACTCCTTTGGATAGCCGTCGCTTTCGTCTGCGGACTCATTGCCCGTTACCTTCAGTTACCCGCACTGGTGGGTTATTTAGCGGCCGGCTTTGCGCTTAATTATTGGGGCTTGGAGCAAACGGAATTACTGAATTTTGTCGCCCACACCGGTGTGTTGTTGTTGTTATTTAGCGTAGGATTGAAACTGCGGTTGAAGAACGTGGTGCGCATCGAAGTGCTTGCCGGATCGCTCCTGCATATTGCGTTGGCCAGCGCGGTGTTATTCGCGGTATTTCTGGCCATCAACGGCTTAGAACCGACTACGGCGCTGATAGTGTGTACCGCGCTTAGTTTCTCCAGCACCGTGGTCGCCGCTAAGGTCTTGGAAGAGAAAAAAGAATTGCGCTCCTTTCACGGCCGGGTATCCATAGGCATACTGATCATTCAGGATCTAGTGGCCGTGGCCATATTAAGCTCATCCTCCGGACACAGCCCTTCCATTTGGGCGCTCTCTATATTGGCGCTACCGTTGCTCAAACCGCTGATTCACCGGTTCCTGGACTGGAGCGGTCACGATGAATTACTCGTATTGTTCGGACTGGTTCTGGCTTTGGATGTGGGGGGATTAGGTTTTGAATCACTGGGCTTAAGTTCGGAGTTGGGCGCTTTGCTATTGGGCATATTATTAGCCGATCATCGCCGCGCCTCAGAATTGTCGCATGCACTTTGGAGTCTAAAAGAAGTCTTCTTGGTGGGATTTTTCTTGCAAATTGGCATGAGCGGCCTACCCAACGCAAATTCATTGGTGTACGCCATTGGCCTGCTTTTATTGTTGCCCATAAAAAGCCTGTTGTATTTTTTTGTTTTACTGTTGTTCCGGTTGCGCGCCCGTACCGCTTTTCTTGCCGCGCTCAGCTTAACCACTTACAGTGAATTTGGGCTGATCATCGCCCAACTGGGTGTACAAAATGAATGGTTTTCCGCTGAATGGCTGGTAACGATGGCGTTTGCCGTCGCCTTATCGTTCATTCTGGCGGCGCCGCTGAATCGGGTTGCACACAGTTTATACGGCCGCTTTGAACAGCAACTTACCCGGCTGGAAAGCAAACGCCGTCATCCGGATGATGAACCGATTCACCTGGGCAGCGCTCAATTACTCATAGTAGGCATGGGACGTGTGGGAACGGGAGCGTATAGTTTTCTCAGCCATCGCGATCTGCGTTGCGTAGGATTAGATTCCGACCCGGCGCAAGTGGAAAGACACCTTAAAGCCGGTCGCCGCGTATTATATGCCGACGCGGAAGACCCAGGGCTGTGGCATAACCTGCATGTACAAAACATCAACGCTGTCTTGCTGGCCATGCCTGATTTAGAAGCCAACACCACCGCCGTCAAACAGTTGCGTCAAGCCGGCTACGCCGGTCTAATCGGTGCCACCGGCGTCTACCCTGAGCATGTTGAAGCCATCATTAAAGCCGGGGCCGACGTTGCCTATAACTATTTTGACGAGGTTGGGGTGGGTTTCGCCGAACATGTGTGGGAGAAACTGTATACGTAGGAATACAACTGTGCGAGCACAGCCGGCGGCTTCACTTAATGATCGCGTGTTCTCACACTAGTTAAAAAAAAGCCCGAGCTTGATTCAGCTCAGGCTTTTTCGTCGTACTACAAGACCTCGGTATTTATTTCTTTTTCGCGATTTTTTTCTTGGCGGCTTTTTTCTTAGGTGCCGCTTTCTTTTTGCTGGCTACTTTCTTTTTCGGGGCAGCTTTCTTTTTCGGTGCTACTGACTTCTTGGCGGCTTTTTTCTTAGGCGCTGCTTTCTTGGCAGCCTTTTTCTTAGGTGCCGCTTTCTTTGCCGCCTTTTTCTTAGGTGCTGCCTTCTTGGTGGCTTTTTTCTTAGGCGCTGCCTTTTTCGCGGCCTTTTTCTTAGGCGATGCTTTTTTGGCGGGTTTTTTCTTCGATACGGCTTTAGACGCAGGTGCTTTTTTTACGCTGGGTTTTTTAGGTACTGTAGTTTCAATTTTTTTGATTAGCCCCTTAACAACCTTCACCCGATCCTCCATCGCAGAAATCGCCGCATTTGCCGCATCTCCCGCAGTTTGATCATCGTGCAATTTGTTGTAGGCCAGTTCCACCAAAGGATCGTCCAGACTGGAGGCCCCCCTAGAGGCTTCGCGGGCTTTATCTCGCGCCGCTAAATCCAATTCAAACAATTTGCGTTCGATTTGGAAATTCGCCCAACCGCTAAACGCACCTTTTTCCTTCGATTCCCCGGCTTTTTTTAAAAAGCCTTTCCACACGCTAACGCCGGATTTTATATCTGAGATGATGCCATTGAGCAACTCGATGGTCTGCTCTCTGGCTTTTTTATTGGTTTCTTCGTTTGCTACTGTATTAACGCCTTTCTCGAGCCCGTGCATTGATATCTCCTCAAGACCGTTATTTGTTAATGCGGATATTGTTATTGCTTAGCTATTCCGCGGATGATTTATATGGTGATTGGCAATGCCGCCTATAATATAAATAAATTTTCAATGTCACAACAAATCAAGTCACAACAATTCGAGTTTATTTAATCAATTAATATAGTCAATTACTGGCGGTTGTGCTGACTTTCGTTGCGGAAAGATAAAAAATAATGCCTCTGCAACTCATCAACCGACCTTGCCTATGATTGAACAAAGGTTTGTTCAGGCTATTTACCCATAAGAACGGCAATTATTCACAGTCTATACCATTCGGTTTTATTATTCACGCCACCAATATCCGATAATTTGATCCATAACATTCGCATCCAAGATTTTTTCTGGTAAATATTTACAAACAACTTTAGTTTGAGAGATCCCGTGCGAAAATGACAATACTAGTAGTTTTGGGGCAATTTGCCGGGGGTTTGGGCTTATTTTTACTCGCGGTAAAATTAATGACCGATGGACTGAAATCCGCCGGTGGCGATGCATTAAAAGATATATTGGGGCGTTGGACACGAACACCCGCCTACGGATTGGCCTCCGGGATAATGATTACCGCATTGGTGCAATCCTCAAGCGCTGTCACCGCAGCAACCATAGGATTCGTCAATGCCGGTTTAATGAATCTGTATCAAGCCTTGGGCGTAGTATACGGCGCTAATTTGGGGACTACCATGACCGGCTGGTTGGTCGCTGCGGTGGGATTTAATTGGAAAGTGGAAACCATCGCGCTGCCACTGATAGGAGTCGGCATGTTAATGCAATTGACGGGTGCCGGTACGCGTCGTGCGGCCATTGGTGAAGCGCTAACCGGATTTGGCTTGTTTTTCATCGCGGTGGATGTGCTAAAAACCGCGTTTGAAGGATTGTCCACAACCGTGGATATACAGCAATGGACAAGAGGAGGCGTTTCCGAAGTTTTTATATTTCTGGGAGCGGGAATTATTCTAACCATTCTGACCCAATCCTCCAGCGCAGCCATTGCCATTACATTGACCGCTGCCACCGGCGGTGTACTTACATTGCCCAGCGCCGCCGCCATGGTGATCGGCGCCAATGTGGGCACAACTTCCACAGCTATATTCGCCACCATTGGTGCGACGCCTAATGCCAAGCGTGTTGCTGCAGCCCATGTGGTGTTTAACGCCAGTACCGGCATCGTCGCTTTAATTATCCTGCCGGGAATGTTGTGGTTTATCGGTGTGAGCAATCAACTATTGGGATTAAGCCAGGTTCCCGCAGTCAGTCTAGCGCTATTTCATACTTTATTTAACGTGCTTGGAATTTCCATCATGTGGCCACTGTCATCGCGATTAGCGGCTTTTTTGGAACAACGCTATCGCACTGCCGAAGAAGATCAAAGCAAACCCAAATACGTGGATAAAACTTTAGCCACTACTCCGAGCCTGTCGTTAAACGCATTGTTGTTGGAGCACTTAAGAATTGGAACCATGGCCAGGCAATCCGCACTGGACGCGATAATAGGCGAAGCACGTGCAATCAACAATACTCTAAATAGCAAAACCGCCATTAACAATCTGAGCCAATTCTGTAGCGAATTCATCGCAAAAATCCAGAAAGGAAACTTATCCGCGGATCACGTTGCAGTTATTTCCGGAGTATTAGAAGCATCGCGGTATTACAACGAAATTGCCGAGCTGGCGACGCACTCGACCTCGATACACGGCCTAACGGCACGAATAACGGATACAGCCCTGCAAGAAAAAATACAAGGTTACCTCAACACGGCGTGTGACTTAATCCGACAATCCGATCCCGTAGGGGAAGCCTACAGTGTTGAACAAAGCACTGAAACCATCCAGCTCATTAAAAATAACTACCATCAGCTCAAACATGAGCTGCTTATAGCGGGCGCTGAACAAAAACTGCGCGTCGGAGACACAAGCCGCTTATTAGAAAACATTAGCAACGTTCGCCAAATCGTGCGACAAAGCCATAAAGCGGCGCGGATAATGTGTGATATATATCAAAAAACCGCGCTAAGCAGCGTGGTAATTGAAAAGTCTGAACTCGCTATGGAGAACGAAACATAGCACTTACCAGAATTTAAAATAAACTAATATAGTAAGCGCTATGTGATAATCGACCTTACGCTAGGAATATAATTTATATTCGATAAAAATTTATTAGTTTCTACTTAGAAAAAACTCACTGATTCCAGCATCGGAGTTATTGGCCCGTTCAGACATGTCGCCAATATTGTCTCCACCGCTATTGTGAACGAGAAATATTTCAAGATGTCTATTAATTAACCAATTAATAGACTTATCTCTAAACACCGGATCGGTATAGCTCGCCGGAGAGGTAAATTGACTATCATAGTAGTCTAATAAAGGTGCTGTAACAATTTTTGTAATGGAAACAGTGGCACCTTCTGGAACTAAATACCATCCTTGAGAGTTCGCTTGAGCAGTGGCTCCGTTAACATTTACATCGTAGCCCGTCGTCACGAACTGTTCGCTAATCATGGGTAGTTCCTCTACTAGATCCTCCGGCCCTTGCAGCAAGCTGTATTCGTATAATTCATTTTGCTGAAAGTAATAACGCTCCGATTCGTTACAAGTTGTCGTACCGCCTCCTTGTTGATATAACCAGTTGGATACATACGCCGCAAGAGCTGTATCCAATACCGGTCTTGAAGTGGTGTAGTCGTATGTGTAAGTCCAGATTCTGGGCGGCGAGGTATCGGTTACTTCCGCCACCTTAAATTGATTGTCAAAGTGAGGAACTGGCATCCAACCACTTTCCGAGCTGGCGAGCAGTTCGTCTTGTAAAATATTTTCGGTAGTCTGCACTGGATCTGGAACGTTGATTCGCTGCCATTCCGTGCCATTGTAATTATATACATAGTAGACTTGGTTCCAGCTACTCGCCGGTGGACATTCAGAACTTACTGTATACATGGATCGGATTTGCCAACGTACCGAGGTGGTTTTTTGTATTTCGTGATTTCGGCGCCATTGCTCAATAATCTGAGCTGTAGTATGGGTAGAGTCATCTGCCAATCGCATATAAATCGATTTGTTCGAAGGATTGCGAAACGTATATGAAGTCACTGGGAGAGGCTTACCATACAGAGTTTGGCGTTGCGCAAAATCCACGTTGAAGCTATTTAGTTCGCCCACCTCCAATTCACCGTTAGAACATGGTTGATTTGAACACACTGGTATCGCTGGCGCGAAAATATCTGCACGGAACATGAATTGCGCAACGGCCTGGTTGCCTGTGGTATCAGATACACGCACATTCAAAATATGGGTTTCCAATGGGGTAGTTTGATGCCATGCAGTGATTAGTAGCGGAGATGCCAACGGTAAATAATACTCGCAAAAATTAGCCTGTTGATCACAAAGTCGGTAGGAATCTATGGTTCTCCAGGCCTCCATAATCTGATTTTGACCACTGGCTTCCAGTTTTTCATATTGCACTTCTACTGTTAACTCTGTTGCAGCCGCACTAACACCTGGCGCTTTTTCATCGCTAATAGTAAATCGGTAATAGGGAATATCCTGGTTATCAAGGTTGGATGGAATGACCTCTCCCATAAACTGAGTTTGGTCAGAGTCGAAATACAACGGTGTAGTGGTATCATCCGATGTGAGATAGTTTTCTGAAAAACTACCATTGGCCTGAGAATATCTCGCCATGGAATGATTTCCGTTTACATCACCAATAACCATTTCCGGTTCTTGGTCGTCAAGGTAAACAGAATAGGAAACTTCATTTCTATTCCCAACCAAATCAGTTACTACCACCTGCAAAGTATTTGTGGAAGGCACTAAGTCTTGCACGATAGCACTCCATGAACCTGTTGTGGCGCTGTCATTGCTTTGAACAATTTCAGCCTGAACAGGCGTGTCACCAAGACGTACAGATATGCTTTGTAATCCTGAAATATTATCCTGAAAACTACCGCTTAAAATGTACACGGATGAATTAGCATAAGGCTCACTATCGAAAGTGATAGTGGGCGAATCGAAATCAAACATTGCCGTAAACTGAAATGTATTTGAGTTGTTAAATATATTTCGTGCCGTCACGTATATATCGTTTTCCCCACTGCTGATATAGCTGCTAATATCGTCAAAACTTGCCACTGACGCATCCATGGTATCTAGCACTAATACAGGTGCGGAATCGCTACTACCCAATCGGACCTCAATAGTCTCAGCACCCACCAAACTATCTATTTCAATTGGGAAACTATATTGGCGACCATAGATCGCATTAAAATATGTTTCATCCACATTGACTTGAATCGGCTGTTCCTCCAGAGCAATAGAAGTTGCACCCTCTGGTAATAGCTGTGATGTCTCATCTAAACCAGCTATTCTCGTCATCGCATCCATCAGCTGAGTATCGTCAGAACTGATACCTGTTTTATTTTGTGCACTATTCGATATAGCCATAACATGTAGTGAAAATGCTAAGCGGTATGCAGTGGCATCCAACGATACATTCTCCAAGACCAAATGCAATGGCTCATTATTCTGCGAATTCAATACAGCGCCATCTAACAATCCGTCAAAACGGATATCATCATACATAATTTGCGCAAGGCTAATGGATGAATAGATAGTGTGCGGACTACGATTGTTCTGTTGGCTGATCCATCGAGTCCAATTGGACAAACCTGCCATATAGAACCCGTACAATACATCATCGCTTAAGCTAGAAACGGGAGTCGGACGATCATTAGTGATATTAATAGAGGTCTCACCACGAATGTTTAACGCGAAAAACTGATCGACTACATCAAAAGCCTCTCCCATTGCTTGAGCCGGATTTTCACCATTGGCAACTTTATATTCCGCCAAAGCGGTCGCCATATGCGTTAGTGGCGTCACGTTAGTGTTGACTAAGCGGCCGCTTTCGTATTGCACCAGAGAGCGCAGCTTTTGGCCATCCGTTAACAGCACTTCTACGCCACTGGCCTCTTCCACATAACTGCCCCCGGTAATTTCGACCATCACCAGTTGGCTCTCGGCTTGTATTTTTACCGAAAAAGCCCCGACGCTGTTGGTTGAACCAACACCGAGCGGCGCTCCGCGCACGCCATTGGCAAAACTGTAAATACTGACCGTGGCGTTGTTGATCGCCGAATCTATGGCGTAGCCACTGACGTATCCCACGGGTCTTTCCGGTGGCAATTCTGTGGTATCTACTCCACAACCGATCAACGAAGTTGTGAATGCCAACGCTAGTAGATAGTTCATGAGCCGATATATGATTGTCATACTATTTTTCCTTCTTGAAAAAAGCCAGGAGACGCTTAACGTGATTTCTCTTAAGCGATTTCTCTTGAGCATCAGTAGCGATACAGGACTACACCAGAAACGATAAATTCAGTAACATCACCGCTTAACGGAATCGACTGCTCCAACTTAAGCGCCAAACTCCAATCTCGCGCGATAGACCATTCGGAAATCGCGTTAACCAATAATGAAACCACGATTTCGTCACGGTCGGGGAATCGCTCAGCCAGATATCCTTCGTTATCTTTAGTATGGCGAAGCGTATATTCGGCTTGCGACACATCCAATCCTAACCCCAACCATGGCGCCCACTTCTCCACTACCCGAAAGCTTTTTTGGGTGGAAAAACGCACACCATAACGTTTCACATCTTGGCCAATTTTGTTCGTTGAGGAGTCCAGACTGGCGGAATAATAATAAAGCTCTGACCAGTAACGGAAGCCACCGATAAACCAATCAGTGTATACAAGCCCAAAGGGTTGGCCGCCGGTGGAGGTTTCGGTGTCACCTTCCTGATCGTCGACGGATACCCATAGGAATCCAGCGCTATAGCCAATTTTTGCGGTGCTTTGCGGTAAGCCCAGGGGTACAGCTGCTAATGACTCAAAACTCAGCACTACCCCTATAAGAAGAAATATGGTCTGGAAAGTGAATTTAGCCCCGCCAAGTCGCTTATTATGATTTTTCTTATTAACACGCACTCTAATCCCCCCGGTATTCCTCTAACAATTTTCTATGGCCTTCCCTAGCACGATATAGCCCTCCAATTCTAAAGGCAAATTAGTTGTTATAGTCGTAATTCAGCCGCGTAATCACGGCACCTTCGGCCCCATCGTCCACATCCAAGCTAATGATGCCGCCATACGCTGTAATCGAATCAGCGCCTTTTTCCCTCACATACAATTCAAATTCGCCTTCGCCGTGTATCGTTTGATCTTGTTTTGACCAGTTTACGCTGGTGATGGTCATTTTACGCATATCGGTGATGTTAAACAGCTTACGATAACCATTTTTTAAGTCGCGCTTTGTGGCACCGTCATTACCGCGGGCGTCTTTAGAGAACACACTGAGTAACTGGTTAAGGTTGCCTTTTTCATACGCGGAGGTGAGCTTTGTTAACAATTCGTTCAACTGCGCATGATCAATGGTGTCACTAGCGATTTCAGCCGGCACAATCACTTCGATTTCCTGCACTGTGGAAACTGTTGTCTCAGGCTGCGGTTTGTCCTGTGGATTTTGTGCTGCGGGTTTATCTTGTTCTGCGGTTTCGGATGCAACGGACGCTGCCGCCGCAGTGGTTGGCGTTGATGGAACAGTAGCCTTTGGCTTGGAACTTGTGTTTTCCGATGAGGATTTCGCTTTTGGTTCGGCGGCAGGTAATGCCGATGACTTAGTTGCCTTGGGGACGACTACCGCGCCAGCCACAGCAATTTTTGTTGTCGTTGCTTTCTTCTGAGCTGCGTCGATGCCTTCAGATTGTTTATTCTCAGCCGCTGGTTCTAGTGGCTCCTGATTCAGCAATTCAGCTGAATCAGACGGGGATTTTTCTACGTTGCTTTCTTCGGCTGATATTTTTACTTGGTTCGCGGTGACCTGATCAGCATTGACTGGATTTGCGGCGACCTGCACCTCTGCCGACTCTTCAACCGGTTGAGTGGATTGCTCAGATTGTTCTGTTAAAAATTGACCGCCTAAAGCGCCAGTATCCCACTGTTCGCCCGCATTACCGGTATCGGCTTGGTTCAACGTTTCCTGTTGTGATATCGAATTCGCCGCAGAAGTGTCGATGCCAGCCAAATCCAAATTTGGTTCCAGCGTTTCATTCTTAGAGATCGCGGAGTTTTCAGTTTGCTGAGAATTGTCGTTTATTGATGCGGCATCCAAATCTTCCGGCAACATGTCTTTTATCGTTGCCACGAAAGTATCTTCTACAACACTATTCAAGCGGTTTTCTTCGAAAACATTGGAATTTTTATAAACCCAGAACACTCCTACAGCAGCCAACAAGAACGCCAGTGATCCATAGGTTAGCGGTGCCGCCCATACGCGAGTTGATGTCCTTGGCTGTGTAACAGACGTGTGACTACCCACGTGGATAGGTAAGGTGTTCGGTTCAGGCGCTTTGCGTAGTTTATCGAGGGATTCCTGCTGCGAAGTTTTGGGCGACGTTTTGCCGTCAATTTCATTATGAAAGTCCGATAAAGCATCAGACATTTTGTGCGCTTCATCGAGAATCTCTTGATCGTAGTCATCAGCCGAAGCGCTTCTGCGATCGCTTCGCTCCTGAAGTGCGTAACTGGCCGGTGCATGGCTACTCCCTTGCCAGCGCCTATCGGAATCTGCAATTGCCCACGACTCTGCATGGAGTGCCTTTTCATTGGTGACTGTATGGCTAGCGTCGTTCACTGCGGAGGGTAACGGTAATGTTGCGTCCTGATCATTATAAGGATAAGCCGTAAACTCGCTTACCACGTCATGAGGAACGATTTCTTCTTGGCTACTAAAGTCAGCTTCTGCAGGTCGGTTCGTTTCAGCCAAGCCCTGTTGATAAGCCAAATTCGATGCTAAGGATTCGGAAGCCACGTCATCGATTGCTCTGGATACCATGCTTTCATCAATATACCGTTTTTGCTCTGCATAAGCGCGCAACAATATGCGGTTACACAAGGCGTTAATCTGCCGGGGTATACCTTCTGTGGTCTCATGAATCAAAGCATATGCTGACAGATTGAATTTCGGATCTCCTTCCCAACCTACGCATCGCAATCTGTGTTCGATGTATTCTTGAGTCTCGGCTTTTTCCAGCGGCGTTAGAAAGGTTGAAGTGATTACCCGTTGCTTAAGATGTAAAAGTTCCGGGTTATTCAAATTTATTT
>Ga0209536_100008627_pt1 | contig 15265 bp, 10 predicted proteins | sample DeeMarSeWOR28_12_FD_187461 | JGI IMG/M metagenome (GOLD analysis project Ga0209536, IMG submission 187461) | Marine sediment microbial communities from White Oak River estuary, North Carolina - WOR-2-8_12 (SPAdes) (version 2) | ecosystem: Environmental > Aquatic > Marine > Intertidal zone >...
TTCCCTGTCCATCAATTTAATTCCGATCAATTTGGAAGAGATCATCGATCGCGCTTTTGCCAGTGCCATTATTGATGAAAAGAGCGGCGAACCGATTGTCAAAGTCGCCGAGTTGATCGAGGAAAAGACACTGGAAAAGCTGAGTGACAGTGGCGTTACCGAATTTGATCTGCTGCATGTCGATGCAGCAATCAACAGCGATTCTATTCGCAAAACGCTTTTGCTGGACAAGGTTGAAACCAAAGAAGAAGCCCTGATTGAGATCTACCGAAGGCTGAGGCCGGGCAATCCGGCAACACCGGAAGTTGCCCAGGATTTTATCGATAATTTATTTTTTAGATCGACTTATTATGACCTTTCCGGTGTCGGGCGGCTGAAAATTAACCAGCGCCTGGGGATCGGCAGCGAAATCAATTTAAACATCTTGCGCAAGGAAGATATTTTGCTGACGGCTAAGGCCCTGATTCAGCTGCGGGATACGCAGGGTGTGGTTGATGATATCGACCATCTGGGCAACCGCCGGGTGCGTGCCGTGGGCGAGTTGCTGGAAAATCAATATCGTATCGGGCTCGTAAGGATGGAACGGGCCATTAAAGAGCGCATGAGCCTTCAGGAGGTCGACGCACTGATGCCGCATGATCTGGTAAATCCCAAGCCGGTATCGGCGGTGGTCAAAGAATTTTTTGGCACCAGTCAGCTATCTCAATTCATGGATCAGACCAATCCGCTTTCTGAGACGACGCACAAACGGCGGCTGAGTGCTTTAGGACCCGGCGGCCTTACACGCGAGCGGGCGGGTTTTGAGGTGCGCGATGTTCACCCCTCTCATTATGGACGCATCTGTCCCATCGAGACGCCGGAAGGGCCCAACATCGGCCTGATTGTTTCTTTGAGCACCTATGCGCGTGTCAACCCTTATGGCTTCATTGAAACACCATACCGGGTGGTCGAAGATGCCAAGGTCACCGAAGAAGTCAAATTTCTTGATGCTTTTGAGGAAAAAGATCACCCCATTGCACAGGCCAACGCACCCATCGACAAAAAGGGTGCTTATGTCAATCCGCTGGTCACATCACGGGTGGCGGGCGAATTTATGATGGTGGAAAAAGAAAAAATTGACCTGATGGATATTTCGCCCAATCAGCTGGTGAGCGTTTCGGCCTCACTAATTCCCTTTCTGGAAAACGATGATGCCAACCGGGCGCTGATGGGTTCAAACATGCAACGCCAGGCGGTGCCGCTGCTGATCAACTCCGCGCCTCTGGTTGGAACCGGAATCGAAGGCGTCGTGGCCCGCGATTCCGGCGTTGCTGTTGTGGCTAAGCGGGATGCTGAAGTGGTTCACGTTGATGCTTCTCGGATTGTTTTAAAGCACCATCCGACAGACACGCCCTCTGAAAAAGACGTAACCATTTATAATCTGTCAAAGTTCATTCGATCCAATCAGAACACCTGTTTTAACCACCGTCCCATCGTGCGCAAAGGCGAGTTTGTTGAGGCCGGTCAGATCATTGCCGATGGTCCGGCAACCGATCAGGGCGAGCTGGCCCTGGGGAAAAATGTCACCGTGGCCTTTATGCCCTGGGGCGGTTACAATTTTGAGGATTCGATTCTGGTCAGTGAACGACTGGTGCGCGACGGTGTTTACACTTCGGTTCATATAGAGGAATTTGAAGTCGTTGCCCGAGACACCAAACTGGGTAAAGAAGAAATTACGCGTGACATTCCCAATGTGGGTGAAGAGGCCTTAAAAAATCTGGATGACAGCGGTATCATTCATCTGGGCGCCGAGGTGCAACAGGGTGACATTCTCGTGGGTAAAATTACACCCAAAGGAGAAACCCAGCTTTCCCCGGAAGAAAAACTGCTGCGAGCGATTTTTGGAGAAAAAGCCGGTGATGTCAAAGATACGTCTTTGCGAGTGCCGCCGGGTGTTCAGGGAATCGTCATTGACGCTAAAGTATTTTCCAGACGGGGAATTGATAAAGATGACCGCACACGGCTGATCGAAGATGAAGAGATTGCATCTCTTGAAAAAGATCGTGACGATGAGCTGGCGGTGATCGAAGAAGTGGTGCGAACCCAGCTGGCGGATTTGCTGATCGGCAAAAAGGCCATGGCTGCGTTGAAAAAAGGCAAGAAAGTCTACATTGAAAACGGTGCCAAGATATCCAATGATATGTTAACTGAGATTCCTTTGGCTCAGCTGGAAGGCCTTGTTCTCAAAGATCCTAAAGTCAGTCAACAGGTTCATGAAATCCTGGAGCGCTATCGAGACCAACGCGAACTGTGTCGCTTGGCTTTCGAACAACAGGTCAGTCGATATGAGAAAGGAGATGATCTTCCACCGGGTGTGATCAAGATGGTTAAAGTGTATGTGGCTATGAAACGCAAACTGTCGGTGGGAGACAAGATGGCCGGCCGTCACGGCAACAAAGGGGTTGTCTCCCGGATTCTGCCAATTGAGGACCTGCCTTATTTCGAAGACGGTACACCGGTGGACATGGTGCTCAATCCGCTGGGCGTTCCGTCGCGAATGAATGTCGGCCAGATATTGGAAATCCATTTGGGCCTGGCTGCCAAGGGTCTTGGTGATCAGTTGAATACGCTGGTTCAGGAACAAAAATACAAAGCGTTGCGCGACAAAATGAAGAAAATTTTTACAATTCCTGGGCAGCGAAAAGCAATTGACAGTTTGGACGACAAGCAGCTGGCCGATTTTGCCTGTTTTTATAATCAGGGCGTCCATATGGCCACGCCGGTTTTTGATGGTGCTAAGGAAGACGAAATAAAAGCGTTGTTAAAAGAAGCCGGACTGGATGAAAGCGGTCAGGCAATTCTTTTCGACGGCCGCAGCGGTGAGCCATTTGATGATAAGGTCACTGTGGGGACCATGTATGTGATGAAATTGCATCACCTTGTCGACGATAAAATTCATGCCCGTTCAATTGGTCCGTATTCGCTGGTAACCCAACAACCGCTGGGCGGGAAAGCCCAGTTCGGCGGCCAGCGTCTGGGAGAAATGGAAGTTTGGGCAATGGAAGCATACGGGGCGGCATATGCCCTGCAGGAATTTTTGACGGTAAAGTCCGACGACATGGCCGGCCGAACGCGCATGTATGAGAAAATCGTCAAAGGTCAAAATGTTCTGGAACCCGGGATTCCTGAATCTTTCCGGGTTATGACCAAGGAATTACAGGCCCTGGGGCTGGACATTGCGCTTCTGGAAGAAAGCGAGCTGGAAGCTAAAAGTTCATCATAACTTTGACCATATTGGGGGGTTAGATTTTCAACTCAACCAAAAAATTATAGGAAATCACAATGGAAACTCTATATGATTTTTTTGCCAAACCGACGGATCCGCGAAAGTACTTCGGTATCCGAATCGCGCTGGCTTCGCCGGAACAAATCAGGAAATGGTCGCATGGGGAGATCAAAAAGCCGGAAACCATCAATTACCGCACCTTTAAGCCCGAGCGCGATGGACTGTTTTGTGCTAAAATTTTTGGACCCACCAAAGATTATGAGTGCAATTGTGGTAAATACAAGCGCATGAAGCACCGGGGCGTTATTTGCGAAAAATGTGGCGTCGAAGTCATTCAATCCAAAGTACGACGTGAGCGGATGGCGCACATCGAGTTGGCCACGCCGGTCTCACATATTTGGTTTTTAAAGAGCCTGCCCAGTAAAATTGGCAACTTGCTGGATCTAACCTTAAAGAACATGGAAAAGGTGCTCTATTTTGATAGCTACATCGTACTGGATCCCAAAAATACGCCCCTGACCAAAGGACAGTTGCTTTCAGATGAAAAATACATGGAGGCTCTGGAAGAATATGGTCCCAAGTTCGAGGCCGGCATTGGAGCAGAAGCCGTTCAGAAACTGCTGCAAACCATTAATCTGGAGGAGCTCTACGCCGAGCTTAAAGCCGATATCAAAGCGACGGGTTCCGTTGCCAAGCGACAGAAGCTGTCCAAACGGCTGAAGATTGTTGATGCCTTCCGCAAGTCCGGCGTTGATCCGATCTGGATGATTATGGATGTCATTCCGGTCCTCCCACCCGACCTGCGACCGCTGGTGCCCTTGGAGGGTGGCCGTTTTGCGACATCCGACCTCAATGATCTGTATCGTCGCGTAATCAATCGCAACAACCGCTTAAAGCGCTTGATCGATCTGAAGGCTCCGGAAATTATCGTGCGCAATGAAAAACGGATGCTTCAGGAATCCGTTGACGTTCTGTTTGACAACGGGCGGCACGGCCGGGTTATCACCGGGACCAACAAGCGGCCTTTAAAATCACTGAGTGACACACTAAAGGGCAAGCAGGGCCGATTTCGGCAAAACCTGCTGGGTAAGCGCGTCGATTATTCGGGTCGTACCGTTATCACCGTCGGACCGGATTTAAGGTTGCACCAGTGCGGGTTGCCGAAAAAAATGGCGCTCGAGTTGTTTAAACCCTTTGTTTATTTCCGACTGGAGCAGAAAGGCTTTGTTTCCACCGTAAAAAGCGCCAAGAAAATGGTGGAACGCGAAATACCGGAAGTGTGGGACACGCTGGATGAGGTGGTCAAGGAATATCCGGTATTGCTGAACCGCGCGCCCACACTGCACCGGCTCGGTATTCAGGCCTTTGAGCCGATTTTAATAGAAGGAAAAGCAATTCAGCTGCATCCGCTTGTGTGTACGGCCTTCAACGCAGACTTTGACGGCGACCAAATGGCCGTGCATGTTCCGCTTTCGGTTGAATCCCAGATCGAGGCCCGGGTTTTGATGCTTTCGAGTAACAACATCCTATCACCGGCCAACGGAAGCCCGATTATTGTACCGAGTCAGGATATTGTGCTGGGCACCTATTATATGACCCGGGGTGTAGACAATCGCAAAGGTGAAGGCAAAATTTTCGCAAATGTCGAAGAGGTTCAGACTGCCTTTGATGCTAAAGAACTTGATTTGCATGCCAAAATTACGGTTCGTATGCACGGGCAACGGTATGAAACAACTGTTGGACGGGTGCTTTTGTGGGAGATTATTCCCCAGGTGGATATTTTGGAGTTGGCCCACATCCAGATTGAAACCGAAGAAGATGCCGCCGAAGTTATCGAACAGATCAATGCCGGTCGAAAGTTCTCCAATCTCGTCAAAAAATATTCACAGAGCCCGGACGCGGAAAACAAAGGGTTGATCGGAAAACTCAGCTTCAATGAATTTCGCAGTGTATTTGCTAGTCGCGAAGCTGATATTGAGACCTTATTTTCGCTCAAGGCCGGCAGCACCAGTGACATCATCTATGCCGATAATGCCTATCATATTTTCGAAATCATTTCCAAGGATCCGGCCATCCCCTTTGACATTGTCAATGAGGTGATGGACAAAAAAATGCTGCGCCGGCTGGTGGATTATGTTTATCGGCATCTGGGGCCCAAAGCCACCGTTATTCTTTCGGATCGGCTCAAAGATGTCGGTTACAAATATTCCACCCAGGGCGGGCTGTCCATTGCGATCGACGATATGATCATACCATCGGCCAAATGGGATATCTTAAAAAAGGCCGAGGACCAGGTTTCAGAGATCGGGCGTCAATATACGGAGGGTCTGATCACCCAGGGAGAAAAGTATAATAAGGTCGTCGATATCTGGGCCAAAGCAACCGATGATGTCGCCAATGAGATGATGGAGGCCATGAAACTGGAGCCTGCAGTGGATAAAAGCAGCAAGTCGGCAAAATCCAAGAAAAAGAAGCAGGAGTATGCTGAAAGTTTCAATCCGATTTTTATGATGGCAGATTCCGGTGCGCGAGGCAGCAAAGATCAGATGCGACAGCTTGCCGGGATGCGGGGGCTGATGGCCAAACCGTCCGGTGAGATTATTGAAACACCCATTAGTGCTAATTTCCGAGAGGGGCTGTCGGTACTGCAGTATTTTATTTCAACACACGGCGCCCGCAAAGGCCTGGCCGATACAGCCCTGAAAACCGCCAATTCCGGTTATCTGACCCGGCGGCTTGCCGATGTCGCTCAGGACTGTGTGGTCACCGAAATGGATTGCGGCACAACCCTGGGGGTTGAGGTCGAACCGCTGATGGAAGGTGGTGAGATCATTCAGCGTCTGGGCGAGCGCATTTTAGGACGAACCTTGCTGGAAGACATTCATGATCCCTACACCGATGAAATTGTGGCTAAAAATGGTGATGATATTGATGAAGCCGCGGTTCAGAAAATTGAAGAAACAGGCATTACCAATATCAAGATACGGTCGGTTTTGACCTGTAAAGCCAAAAGAGGTGTATGCAGCAAGTGCTACGGACGCGATCTGGCGCATGGACGACCTGTCGAAATTGGTCAGGCCGTTGGGATTCTGGCAGCGCAGTCCATCGGTGAGCCCGGTACCCAGCTGACCATGCGCACATTTCATATCGGCGGTACGGCCAGTCGGCGCGTGGAGCAGGCGGATATTAGGGCGCGCACAGACGGCACCATTAAGTATGTCGATCTCAATGTGGCCAGTAATTCCGAAGGTCAGCTGGTGGTTATGAACCGTCGCGGCGGCAAGTTCACCATTATGAGCAAAACGGGGCGTGAGCTTGAAGCCTTTCCGGTCATTTATGGGGCGCACTTAAATGTTAAAGACGGCGGTACCGTCAAAGCCGGTGATCTGCTGGCAACATGGGATCCTTTTACCACGCCGATCATCGCCGAGGTTAACGGCACCGTAAAGTTCGGTGACATTATTGCCGGTCAGACCATGCAGGAAAAAGTAGACCCCATTACCGGAAAATCGAGCAAGACCGTCATCGAATCCAGAAGCGGCGACGAGCGACCGCGGATATCAATTAAAGACAAAGATAACAAGACTGCCAAGCTTCCCGGATCATCGGCAATGGCTCGCTATATTTTACCGGTCAACGCCATCCTTCTGGTTGAGGAGGCCGATGCGGTCAAAGCCGGTGATGTGGTTGCCAAATTGCCCAGGGCCACAACCAAAACCAAAGATATCACCGGCGGCCTGCCCCGGGTGGCAGAGCTTTTTGAGGTTCGCAAACCTAAAGAAGTAGCGGTACTGAGTGAAATCGATGGTTATGTGTCGATCGCCAAAAGCACCAAAAAAGGCAAACAAAAGGTCACCATCACACCGGTGGATGTTGGCGATAAAAAAGAATACCTGATTCCACGGGGCAAACATATTAATGTATATGAAGGCGACTATATCCGTGCCGGTGAACCGCTGATTGGCGGCTCGGCAGTTCCGCAGGATATCCTGAGCATCAAGGGTGAAGTCGCCCTGGCGCGTTACCTGGTCGACGAAGTTCAGGAAGTCTACCGTCTGCAGGGTGTGCGCATCAATGACAAGCACATCGAGGTCATTGTCCGGCAGATGATGCGGCGAGTGAAGATATTGAATGTGGGGGATACGGACTTTATCAACGAGGAACAGGTGGATCGCATCAAATTTGAGGAAGCCAATAAAGCGGTGATTGAAAAAGGCGGCAAACCGGCTACCGCCGAGCCGCTGATTCTGGGAATTACCAAAGCATCCCTGAGCACCGACAGTTTCATTTCAGCCGCTTCATTTCAGGAAACCACCAAAGTTCTGACAGATGCAAGTGTCGCCGGAATGGTGGATGATCTAAGAGGTCTGAAAGAAAACGTTATTATGGGTCGTCTGATTCCGGCCGGAACAGGGCTCAAAGATTACGGTGATGTTTCAGTTCAAATGGCTGAGTGAAATGGAGGGTTTTTTAAGCGATTTTTGCAACAAAATGCTTGACAATAAGCGGTTTACTGTATAAGTACGGACATTTTACCAGATTTGTAAATAGATAAGACAAAAGGATAATCACAAGCTTATGCCAACGATCAACCAACTGGTTCGCAAAGGCCGAAAGACGGTCAAACAGAAGGTAACCACGCCGGCACTTAAAGGCGCACCGCAAAAACGCGGCGTGTGCACGCGGGTATACACCTCGACCCCTAAAAAACCCAATTCGGCGTTGCGCAAAGTTGCGCGGGTGAGATTGACCACCGGTGTTGAGGTTACCGCCTATATTCCGGGTATCGGACATAATTTGCAGGAGCACTCAGTGGTTTTAGTGCGGGGCGGGCGCGTCAAAGATCTGCCCGGCGTTCGATACCATATTGTTCGTGGCACGCTGGATACCCTTGGCGTCGAAGATCGTAAACAGGGGCGTTCAAAGTACGGCGCCAAAAAACCCAAATAATGATCGTTATTGGTTAATTGTTAAGCGTTATTCGTTAGATGATGAAAACATCATTTGCCTAATAACTGATAACAAAGAACTAAGTACCAATAACCAATAACAGATAACGAATAATGACACTCAGGAGAGCGAGTATATGCCCAGACGGAGAGAAATTCCGGAACGCGATACGACCCCGGATTCCAAATATAACAGTGTATTGGTTGCCAAGTTTGTCAACTGTATTATGCGTGATGGGAAAAAGAGCGTGGCAGAGTCAACCCTGTATGATGCGCTGGATGTCATCGGTAAAAAGAGCAAAGAACCTCCGCTGAAGATGTTTGAACAAGCTGTGGATAATGTGCGGCCTTTGATTGAAGTAAAGTCCCGGCGCGTGGGAGGTTCAACGTATCAGGTTCCAACCGAAATACGCCCCTCCCGCAGAACCGCTTTAGGCATTCGATGGATAATTACTTACGCGCGCCAGCGTCCGGAAAAAGATATGGCCAATAAGCTGGCCGCGGAGTTACTGGATGCAGCCAACAAAAGAGGCGCTTCCGTCAAGAAAAAAGAAGATACCCATAAAATGGCTGAAGCCAATAAGGCTTTTGCCCATTTCCGCTGGTAGACAAAAACCCAACTCACCACGGGCTGGTTGCATAGCTTTAAATTGTTAAGTCAGTGTGCTATGCATGCTGCCCGTTCAAGTTTAATTGGGAGGATGAGAAGATGTCGAAGCAGAAGTTTGAGCGAACCAAGCCGCATGTAAATGTGGGCACCATTGGTCACATAGATCATGGTAAGACGACCCTGACGGCGGCGATCACCAAGCATTTGGGCAAAAAGGGCTTGGCGGATTTTATACCGTTTGATCAGATTGACAAGGCGCCTGAGGAAAAGGAGCGTGGGATCACCATAGCGACAGCGCATGTGGAGTATCAGACCGCCAATCGTCACTATGCGCACGTGGACTGTCCGGGTCATGCGGACTACATCAAAAACATGATTACCGGCGCAGCTCAGATGGACGGTGCGATATTGGTAGTGGGTGCTGATGATGGTCCGATGCCCCAGACGCGCGAGCACATTTTATTGGCGCGTCAGGTGGGTGTTCCGCGGATTGTGGTGTTTTTAAACAAGACTGACATGGTTGATGATGAGGAGTTAATCGAGCTGGTGGAGTTGGAGTTACGGGAGTTGTTGGACAAGTATGAGTTTCCCGGCGATGATACGCCCATTATCAAGGGGTCGGCGCTCAAGGCCCTGGAGTCAGATGATCCTGAAAGTGAAGAGGCCAAGTGTATATTTGAGTTAATGGAAGCGATTGATTCGTATATACCGGAGCCTGAGCGGGATGTGGACAAGCCGTTTTTGATGCCGATTGAGGATGTATTTAGCATATCGGGTCGGGGTACGGTGGTTACGGGTCGAGTGGAGCGCGGTATTATTCATGTGGGCGATGATGTTGAGATTGTGGGTATTCGTCCGACGTTAAAGACGGTGTGCACCGGCGTGGAGATGTTTCGCAAGCTGTTGGATGAGGGTCGCGCGGGCGACAACATTGGCGTATTGTTGCGCGGCACCAAGCGCGATGAGGTTGAGCGCGGTCAGGTGGTGGCGATACCGGGCACGATCACCCCGCACACCAAGTTTAAGGCTGAGGTGTATATATTGAGCAAGGAAGAAGGGGGTCGTCACACGCCGTTTTTTAGTGGCTATCGGCCGCAGTTTTATTTTCGCACCACCGATGTGACGGGCGTACTGACATTGCCCGAGGGTGTGGAGATGGTGATGCCGGGAGACAATGTAGCGATTGAGGCTGAGCTGATCACCCCGATTGCGATGGAAAAAGAGCTGCGTTTTGCGGTGCGCGAAGGCGGCCGCACGGTGGGTGCCGGTGTGGTCAGCGATATTATCGAGTAACGCAATAGGAGTCGAACGGTGAGAATAATTGTTACCCTTGCATGCACGGAATGCAAAAGAAGAAATTATACAACCACGAAAAACAAGCGCACGACGCCAGATAAGCTGGAGTTTAGTAAATATTGTCGATTTTGCCGTAAGCATACGCCTCACCGGGAGACAAAATAAGCGTTTCCGGATGACATCGACTGAATAACAATTGTGGAATTGAGCATAAACGACGGCTTCGGTCATTTGTAGAAAGCGCCAAAGCTGGTTTTTGATGAACTGATTCCAATTTAAGGATGCAGGCCAGTAGCTCTAACGGTAGAGCATCGGACTCCAAATCCGGCGGTTGGGGGTTCAAATCCCTCCTGGCCTGCCATCTGCTTTTTAAGGCTCAGGGTATAAAGGTCAGGGAACGATGGGATTCCTCATATCTTTGACGCTTTGAGCTTTCACCATTTTAGGAGTGATATGGGACGGCTACAACGAAAAAAAACCTCTGGCGCCAAAAAAAAGAAGAAAAAATCGATCGCATCTGCTGCAACCCAAAAAGTTCAGAAGACCGCTGATGTCAGCGGAAAAAAGGCGGCTGTTACAGCACCGCGCAGTAAAGAGGCCAGGCCGGCAAAAGCGGTGGCATCCAATAAGCAGTCTCCGGCGGTCAGCACCTCGACTGCCAAGCCAAAGGCGAGCTTTATTCAAACGGCGATCCAATTTCTAAGAGAGGTCAAAATTGAGCTCAAAAAGGTGACATGGCCATCGCGCAAGCAAACTATTGGCTCTACCGCGGTTGTCATTGCCTTAGTTTTGATTATTTCTATGTTTCTCGGAGCCGTTGATATCGGCTTGTCCAATCTGATCCGTGTAGTCTTGCAATAAAACGAGGAGGAAATCGATTGGCGCTTAAATGGTATATCATTCACGTGTATTCAGGCTTTGAAAATAAAGTCAAAGCCAGTTTGGAAGAACGCATTGCCACATCCCAGCATGCAGACAAGTTTGGAGAGGTGGTTGTGCCTACCGAAGAAATTGTTGAACTCGTGAAAGGCAAACGCAAAACATCGGCACGCAAGTTTTATCCGGGCTACATCCTGGTCCAGATGGATCTAAATGATGAGACCTGGCACATCGTCAATAACACCGCCAAAGTCACCGGATTTTTGGGCGGTCGACACAAACCGACACCGCTATCCGAAGAAGAAGCGGATCGAATTTTAAATCGCATGGAAGCCGGCAAACTGAAACCGCAACCCAAATATTTTTTCGAATCCGGGGACGAAGTTCGTGTCATCGACGGGCCTTTTACCAATTTCAATGGAACCGTCCAGGAAGTCAATCCCGAAAAGGGAAAGATCAAGGTGCTGGTCAGTATTTTCGGCCGTTCAACGCCGGTTGAATTGGAGTTTGTACAGGTTCAAAAACTGTAATCCCGCTTGGGTAAATACCCAATCGGATGTTATTCGTTATTTGTTATTGGTTATTCGTAAAAGCGACAAAGACGCGTTTTTAAATATCATCGAGCACCTGATCTTAATAACGAATAACAAATAACTATTAACAACGAACCAGAGTAGGAAAAAACAAATGGCAAAAAAAGTATTGGCAATGATCAAATTGCAGGTCGAAGCTGGAAAAGCCAATCCGTCGCCACCCATCGGGCCGGCCCTGGGTCAACATGGCGTCAATATCATGGATTTTTGCAAGGCATTTAACGCCAGAACTGCCAATGAAGAAGGCATGATCATACCGGTCGTTATAACCGTTTATCAGGATCGATCTTTTTCATTTATTACCAAAACGCCGCCTGCGGCGGTATTGTTAAAGAAAGCCGCCAAAATTGCAAAAGGTGCCGCAGATCCCAAACGGGAGCGCGTCGGGTCCGTTACCCGTCAGCAGGTTGAAGAGATAGCAAAATTAAAAATGGTCGATTTAAACGCCAATGATTTAGATGCGGCCTGCAAGATCATCGCCGGAACAGCGAGAAGTATGGGTATCGAAGTGAGTTAAAAAATACCGTTGCGATCTGGGATTGCAGGGCAAAAGTTAAGTAATTTTAGCCTGTAACCCAAAACAAGCGACGCGATCGAGGGAGATGGTTAGAAAGATGTCGAAACGCGGGAAAAAATATCTAAATTCCAAGAAAAAAATCGGCTTAGAAGGTGTCCACAGTTTTAATGATGCTGTTCAAATGACCTTGGATTCAGCCTATGCCAAGTTTGATGAAACAGTCGATCTGGCCGTACGTTTGGGCGTTGACCCCAGGCATGCGGATCAGATGATCAGGGGCAGCGTAGTCCTGCCGCATGGAACCGGCAAGGATATCAAGGTATTGGTCTTTGCCAAAGGCGAAAAGGAATTAGAGGCTTCTGAAGCGGGTGCTGATTTCGTTGGCAATGACGATTTGATTGAAAAAATTAAGGGTGGTTGGTTTGGGTTCGACAAAGCCGTAGCCACACCCGATATGATGGGGGCCGTCGGAAAGATTGGGAAGCTATTAGGACCCCGCGGACTGATGCCCAACGCCAAAACCGGAACCGTTACATTCGAAGTGGCGCGGGCCGTCCAGGACCTGAAGGCCGGAAAGATTGACTTTAGAGTTGAAAAAGCCGGGATTGTGCATGCGCCAATGGGGAAAGTCTCATTTGGTGTCGATAAAATTGTTCAGAACATGACGGCCTTTTTCGATACCATTATGCGTATGAAGCCGGCTTCCAGCAAAGGTACCTACCTTAAGGGAATTGCGATTTCAACGACTATGGGCCCCGGCCTTAAGATCGATGCAGCCTTGATCAAAGATTTATTAAAATAATACAAAGCCTTAAACGAGATGTGCTCAAATTGGCCCGATGGGGACACGCGTCTCGATTTCGGTGCTTAAATAAGAAAAAAATCTGTCAAAGACCGTAGGTTCACGCTCGCAGCGCAAAGCTGGGATCGTGTTTAATCGGCATTGCCGGCCTGCCGAGACAGTTGAATGATCTCCGTTTCTGACCAGCTATGCGCTGAGTGGAAACATGCAATCGTCAATTGCAAATCGGCAACGCGAACCCCTCCGGTTTTGTCAGAAAGAAAGGGAAAGGAGGTGTAAGACAACTCGTGAATCTCGAAGAGAAAAAACGCATCACCAAGGATTTAAACGAACGATTTACGAAGGCTGCTGTTGTATTTGTGACCGATTATAAGGGGCTTGATGTGGCGGCCATAAATGATTTGCGTCGCAAGCTCACAGAAGAAGAAGTCGAATACCAGGTTGCAAAAAATTCGCTTCTCATTCGAGCAGCAGAAGGAACCGATGTCGACTTGATCAAGGACATATTCAAAGGGCCGAATGCCGTCGCTTTGAGTTATGGCGATCCGATATCGCCGGCAAAAGTATTATCCGACTTTGCCAAAGACCACAAAGTGTTTGAAATCAAAGCCGGCGTCATGGACGGTGCGGTTCTGGATAGCAATCAAATCAAAGCCCTTGCAGACCTGCCGTCGCGGGAGGTTCTCTTGGGCATGTTGGTTGCCACAATGAACAGTGTCCCCGCCGGCTTTGTCAGAACGCTGGCAGAAATTCCAAGGCAATTTTTGAATGTGTTGCAGGCCATCAAGGATCAAAAAGAAGCAGCCTAACTGACCAAACCAATAAACCATCAAATGATGATGGCGCTAATGAAACTGGAGGGAAAAAATGGCGAAAGCAAGTATTACCAAGGACGATGTTATTGAATTTGTAGCCGGTATGTCGGTGCTCGAACTCAGCGAGCTGGTTAAGGAAATGGAAGAGAAATTTGGCGTGTCGGCAGCCGCTCCGGTCGCGATTGCGGCTCCCGGGGCAGCCGCGGGCGAGGCTGCGGCCGCAGAGGAAAAGACCGAGTTTGATGTCATTATTACAGCCGCCGGAGACAAGAAAATTGCGGTCATCAAAGAAGTTCGGGCCATTACCGGGCTGGGATTGAAAGATGCCAAGGCTTTGGTTGACGAAGTTCCCAAACCGGTCAAAGAGGGTGTGGCCAAAGATGAAGCTGAAAAAATTAAAGCCCAGCTCGAAGAAGCCGGTGCTCAGGTGGAGGTTAAGTAGATTCACCTGAAAATATGCAGGAAAAGGGGGGGCGCATCGCAAACGGTGGCAGCCCCCTACTGCGCGACGCCGGTCAACTTGTTGTGGTTTCAGACACTTTATTTGCCGTAACTCATAACCTCAACTAACAGTGGAGATGCCATGTCGAAAAGCCCTTTGGCACCAAAACGGATTCGTAAAAATTTTGGAAAGATAAAGCAGATTGTTGGAATTCCTGATCTTATCGGAATGCAACGCGAGTCTTTTCAACGGCTTTTACAAATGAATGTCCCTCCTGAGAAGCGTGAGGACATTGGATTGCAGAATGTCTTTAAATCTGTTTTTCCAATTAAAGATTTTACCGGTAGTGCATCCCTTGAATTCGTATCTTACCGATTCGGAGAGGTAAAGCACAGCATTGAGGAATGCGTTCACCGCGGGATGACATATGAGATACCGGTTCGGATTACCGTCCGACTGGTGGTGTATGAAATCGATAATGATACCAATGTTTCAAACATTCGCGACATCAAGGAACAGGAAATATATTTTGGCACGATTCCCCTGATGACTGAAAAAGGGACCTTCATTATCAATGGAACCGAGCGAGTTGTCGTCAGTCAATTGCATCGGTCTTCCGGTGTATTCTTTGACCATGATAAGGGAAAGAGCCACTCCAGCGGGAAAATTATTTACAGCTCTCGAATCATACCGGTTCGCGGCTCCTGGATTGATATGGAAGTCGACCCTAAAGATATTGTCTATATTCGTATTGATCGTCGGCGCAAGTTCCCAGTCACGCTGCTGTTTAAAGCGTTTGGCTACACGAATGAGGATCTGCTGAGCTACTTTTACAACACCGAAAAGATCATCGTCCAGGGCAAACGCTATTTCAAAGAGTTTAACGAAGCCTTTCTCAGGGGTAAACGGGCAAGCAAGGATGTGCGTGATCCCAAAAGCGGAGAAGTCATCATCCGCAAAGGCCGTGTGTTTACCGTCAAGGCCATCAAGCGTTTAAGTTCCCTGTCCATCAATTTAATTCCGATCAATTTGGAAGAGATCATCGATCGCGCTTTTGCCAGTGCCATTATTGATGAAAAGAGCGGCGAACCGATTGT
>Ga0209536_100008628_pt1 | contig 15264 bp, 12 predicted proteins | sample DeeMarSeWOR28_12_FD_187461 | JGI IMG/M metagenome (GOLD analysis project Ga0209536, IMG submission 187461) | Marine sediment microbial communities from White Oak River estuary, North Carolina - WOR-2-8_12 (SPAdes) (version 2) | ecosystem: Environmental > Aquatic > Marine > Intertidal zone >...
CGAAAATAACGGCTTGCAGCGCATAAGCATCGCTGTACTTCGGGTCCAGACTCAGGGCCCGCTGAATATCAGCGCCGGCCTCATCCACACGGCCCACTGCCAGCAGTTGGGAGGACCGGTAAGCTAAAAAGCGGGAATTGCCCGGATCTTCTTTGGGGGCTTCGCCGGGCGCAAACAGCATGACCGGCGGGTAGTACAGGGCCCAGTGGACGGCATCGCGCGGACGCGCTACCACCCGGCCCACAGGCGCCTTGCCGGCCTCGGCTATCGCCGACTGGCCGCTGGTCAGCGCGAGGCTTCCGGCTGCGTTGGAAGCCAGCACCTGGCCGTCATAAATCGTGATCAGGGTCCGGTCTTGCTCGACTCTGATCAAGCCTTCGGTTCCTTCCACACCGGCGTTTACAAACCCGGTCCTGACTTCCAGGTTGCGGCGAATCCGGCTGAAAAAATGGACGGCACCCTGGGCCAGCGTGACGATAGCGCCGCGTTTTTCTTCCACGCCGCCGAGGGTGAGTGTGGTGTTCTGATCAAGGCGCAGCAGGGGCTGGTTGGCCAGGGAAAGGGCGGCCCGGCTATTATCATCCACCCGAATGGTGTCACCGGGGCAAAAGGTGTCGTCGAGTTCGACGGTTTGCCACTGGGTTTCCCCCGCCCGTTGCACTTCGACAATTCCTTCCACCGAAACCGCTTTTGCTATCCATTCTTCGCAGGTTTCGGCAAAAGCCGCGCAGGGGTACAACGAGATTGCCACCAAGCTCAAACATACGATGAGACTGAGCCGGTATGGGAAGATACGTTTCATTGCCCTCCTCCTTCCATCAAGTGCCCGCGATCAACCACGAATTGGACACGATTCAATTTAAAAGTGATGAGAGCGGAATGGGTGCGCAGATTAAAACAACTCAACCCGGTCGGTATCGTCGTTATCCGCAAAGCCATAGCCATGATATTGCATTCCCTGGCGTTTCCTGTGAACCCGTCATTTGATCCCGGCCCAGAAAGAAACTGCTGGCTCAGGGCCGGCCAGTTTAGAACCACAGGTTTTGAATGCAGGCGGTCGCTTTCGATTCAACTTCGGGCAATTTTGCCGCTTTTGCTCTGTTAAGCCTCCTTAAGCTTGAAGTCGATCCCTCTCATCTTGCTGTATTTAAAACGGATGAAACAGATTCATCCAAAAGGTGTGGTTGCAATATTATAAGCCGGATCGGCTGTGTTATTTTTATATTTCTAAGGATCTCAACAAATACGACAGTTCGAAAGCGTACAATTAATTTAATTCAGGGGTTCTTGTTTGCTTTTAAAAAAACGATGCTTTTGAATCTCTGATTCTTATTCAGCAATAAAGCAAAAAAAATATTGTATAGGCAGGCACTTATCTATCGGCTGGACAAGTGTTGAGTATTATTATCAGAAACAGGATTCAATACAAGCCTGGAATTATACGGGCAAAATACTTGGCAAAAACCCGTAATATCTAAGACTCAAACAAAATAAAATAAGGTTTATCTAATTGTTATTTATATTAATTTTGTTTTGTGTTCGGATAGAAGTTGCCTGGTTTTTTAAATAATATCCGATTGCAACGATTTGTTTTTGCAATTTTTAATGATAATTCAAAAACTTGTAAACGCTGAACACGACTCAGAAACAACAATTTATCCGGTAGAGGTAGAAGCAAGCTTTAAAACAACTTCCGATCTTTCACATAAAACCGACTTCGATTCAGGGGGGTTACGAAAATAAAGGAAACTTAGCTTTCTGTCTCTTTAACATAGTCATGGGTGCCAAGCAAGCGAAAATTTCTGTAAAGTGCATTATGCTAAATTGTGGTATAAAACAATATGGCATAATTTGTCGAGAAAATTTTAACCGTATTTCCGTGGTGGTAAGCATAGGTTTGCGCGGCAGATGATATTAGGCTACAAGCAGAAAAATGCGATGGAAGAGGTTATCTAAAAGGCAGAATCAGGACATCACTTCAAGGGCATTTTCCACGCTTTCATGGATATCGGCAAACCGGGTGATTCCCACCATGCTAAAGATTTTTTTAAAATGATCTGAAACGCCGGTGATCCCGATGTTCTGGTTGTTGCGTTTGCTCTGCGCCAGAATCTGAATCAGCGCCGCGATCCCGCCGCTGTTGATGTAGGCTTCCTTTTCGATCTTTAAAAGGATTTTAGCGGCCCCTTGTTCGTTTGCGTTCTGGTAAGCTTCGCTCAGGAAGGGCTCAGAAAAAGACGTAAGATCGCCCCGGATGTCAAACAGGGTGATAGCGCCGCGCTGTTCCATATTAATTTGGTTGCTGTGCTGCTGCATGCGGTTCCCTTAAGGCGTCTTTACGAATTCATCTTGATGGCCATCTTGACCACATGGCCGGCGTCGGTCACTTGATTGAATTCAACCTGATCGGCCAGCTGGCTGATCAAAAACAAACCAAAGCCTATTGGCGATTCTAAATCCTCAATGATTTTTTCGATGTCGGGCTTGGGCGGGAACTCTTTGATGCCGTCGCCCTCGTCCATCACCGTGACATTGATGGTATTGTCCCGGCAATCCAGCGAAACGGTCACCCGGGCATCCGGGCGCCCCTTGTTGCCGTGCTCCATGGCATTGATGGCCGCCTCAGACACCATCGTCTTTAAGTCTTCGATGCGCTCGGGCGGCAAACCCATCATCCGGGCAAAAGAGGCCGAACACGCCATGGCAATCCGCTCATAGCCAAGCTGGTTTACCAGGTTGACTTCTATAGTTTTATCACTCAAATCCTTAACAAGCTCCTCTAATTCTGATCTATGCAACTGGTTCCCGATCTTCAGCACGACATCTAACTTTGATCGGCAACGAAGATATCATAAAGAAGTAAATGAACCGTGTCAATACTATTATTAACGTGTCCTTTCATCTATCGCGGCAAGATGCCGCTCCCACAATTTTAGTTATTTGGGCAGCCGTGGGGGCGACCGTCATGCCCGCGCCAGGCGGGCATCCAGCCTTTTCAGCAAACATTTCTGGATTCCCGCCTTCGCGGGAATGACATGTTGGAACAAATTTACTCCTCAACCCCCAGGTATTTGTAAATCAAAAATGCGAGACGACAACTGACACCTGCTCCGCCTGCGGCGGAACACCTGCTTGTCCTCCGCAGCCTATAAGGCGAAGGAGGGAAACCTAAAATTAAGATGTTCTAAAGTCTGCTCAATAAAAAGTTTCCCCTCCCTTGATGGGAGGGGATCAAGGGGGAGGGCTTTATCAGGTTTGCGGATTTTTTTAGACAGTTTCTCTAATCTTTTAAGGCGAATATTTCGACCTCCTCCGTCAAATTCTTGAGGGCAAAAGCGCCCAGGGGTTCGAAGGAAAACTTTTCTGAGACGCGTTCGACGGTTGAGCGGGAAGCGAGTATCTGGCCCCCGGTGGCTTTGCCGCAGATTCGAGCGGCTATGTTGGTGGTGTTGCCGTGAGAGGTGTAGGCCCAGCGCGAGCCGGTATAGCTTTCGAATTTGGCAGCGCCCACAAACGCCTGCCCCGAGCAGATGCCGATGTTAATCACCAGGGGGACCAGGGGCTTGGAGTCGAGGCCGCAGTCATCGTTAATCAGACAGGCCTTTTCTTTGATCGTTTTTGCGGCCCTGACGGCTTCGAGCGCGTGAACCGCATCGTCTTCGGTCAGGAAAAGAACCATCAGGCCATCTCCGGCGGTTTCGACCACATCGCCGTTGTTTTCAAAAATGGCATCCATAAAAACGGAAAAATATTTTTCGACCAGGGCGTTGACTTCGGTGGCGCCGACGTTTTCGGTAATTTTCGTATATCCTTCGATATCCAGAAACAGAACCGAAATGTCCCGTTCTTTGGCCTCCAGAATGTCGCCGGTGGGCGATGTTTCGATCATGCGGGTAACCGTATTGGGCACAAATTTACACAGATCCGCTTTGATGCCTTCTAGAATTTCAACCTTTCGCATGGCGGCCTTGAGCTCTTTGAGCGCTTTTTTAAGCTCAGCGTTTTTGGCCTCCAGATTGCGGTTGAGCGTTTTAATCTCTTCAAAGGAGCGCGCGTTCTTTAGCGCCACGATCAGGTTGTTCACCAGAGTATCGAGCAATTCCGCATCGTTTTCATCATAGGGTTCGCCGATCAGCTTGGCCCCCAGTCCGAAGATTCCCGGCGAATCCGCCCCCACTGTAAAGCCCTGGATAAAAGCCATTGACTTCGGCAGAAAATCTTGCCGGCTGAAATCCATCTCATTGACTGGGAATCTTGAAAAAACGTCCTGCTTTAGGAGCAGTTCGATGCCGCTTTTTAAGCCGGCCACCTGGTCTTCTTCGAGGCCGACTTCGACAAAATGTCGGATGCCTCTATCCGGTGAGTTTATGCCCAGAATAAATCCCTGGGTGACCCCGAAGTTGCCCATGGCCATGAGCAAAAAGCTTCTTAGAATTTTTTCGGATTCAACGCTGCTGAAAATATCTTTGCTGACGTCATAAAGGGTCTTTAAGTAAAAAACGCGCCGGTCCAATTCGGTTTGAACGTGCTCCGACTGCTTTAATGCATCCTGCAGTCGCTTCACCTCTGCCTGGTGATCGATTTTATCCATAAGCCTTAAAATGTTACCGAGCGGACGAGGTTCATAAAGTGAAGTTTGATTTCCTTGCGTGATTCCTTAAGACGTTCAAGCAGTTTCTGAGCAAGGTTGTTCATCATGACGCAGACAAGGCCGGGGTCATCCCGCTTGAGGGCCTCTAAATCCGCGCGCTTGAAAACAAGCAAATTGCTGTCCTGGGCCGCGCGGGCGGAGAGGCTGTAACGAAAGGGTGGGACCAGAGCACCGAGGCCGATGCAGCCGTTTTTGGCTCTGACCATGGCGATGGGAATTTCGATTTTCTCGTCCACAAGGGTCAGAAGCTCGATAGCACCCTCCTTGATGAGGTAAAAGTGCTGGGCTTCCTCATCCTCTCGAAAAAGCCACTCGCCTTTTTGAATCTTTTGCTCCCGGGAAATGGCAAGAACGCGTTCAAGCTGAGGTTCAGAAAGACGGTCAAATAGGTAACACGAAGAAAGCGGCATTGTGATTCTCCCAAGTAAGCTTCTGAGGAACCCGGACCAACGATCTACCTGACTTGCACGCCACGACAACCTGGAATCTGCTGGTCAACCCCGGTCCCAGGAATGGCCGCGAATATGCCATCGATTCCGGCTTAAGCCATCTGCTGCAGCGCATCTTCTAAAGAATCGTAAATCTTTGCAAACTTGGTTATGCCCACCATATGGAAGATCTTCTTAAAATGTTCAGAGATGCCGGTGATTCCAATCACCTGATTGTTTTTCTGGGTTTGGGCCAGAACCTGGATGAGTACGGCAATACCGCCGCTGTTAATATATGCATTGCTGTCGAATTTCAGCAGGATTTTGCCGGTGCCCTGGCTATTCGCACTCTGGTAGGCATCATTAAGGAAGGGTTCAGAAAAGGCGGTAACATCGCCCTGGATGTCCATAATCGTGACCGAATCGCGGGTTTCAAGCTTAATTTCGTTAACGTCCTGCATCTTCCGACCTTATGTTAAAGTTTGATGGTCATTCGTACAAAATTCGCGCCATCGGCGGTTTTATCGATTTCCACTTGATCGGCCAGCTGTCGGATTAAAAACGTGCCGAATCCGACCGGCGGATCCTGCTCATTGACGATGCGCTCAATATTCGGATCGGGAAGAAACCCCTTAAATCCTTCTCCCTGGTCCATCACGGTAACCTGGATGGCGTTATCCTTAACCATCATCGAAACGGTGACGCGGGCATCCGGCCGTTCTTTATTGCCGTGCTGCATGGCATTGATGGCCGCCTCGGCGACGATGGTTTTTAAGTCTTCAATACGCTCCGGGGCAAGTCCCAGCATTTTGGCATAGCTCTCCGCAGACGCCATGGCAACGCGTTCGTAACCCACCTGACTGGGCAGACTGATTTCAATGTTTTGCTTTTTTAATGGGGGGGGCATTATTCTGAGACGATCTTATCCAATCTGTTGTTGTGAACAAAAGCGAACAAGAATCACTTCCTAACGTTCATCAAAGTGATGCCATATTAAGAAAGCGGTTAAGATCTGTCAACATAAAATGTCATAAATAGAGGACGTTCTTAACTTATTTCACGAGTGGCTATTTCCCTTATTTGTGACTCACTTTTGATGTAAAATATAGAAATATAATAATTTTTTCAAATTAAGTAAATAGAAGAAGTCCCCATTTCTACATTTCTAAAAAATCAGCCCGAATGCGCATACATTTGGCTTCAATGTAAACTTGAATATCTTGTAAAAATAATTTATTTGTATAGGTTGATGAATTCGTAAAAAGCCGAATTCCTCAAAGTCGATAGAAGCAAACTGCCTTTTTGCTGAAGCAGATGCGGAATCTATGGACCCGACAACGAACGCAAAAGACATATACAGGCTGCTTGCGGTCGGTTCTGCCGAAGACGTCCTGAGCGAAGTACTCGAGATTCTAAAGCGGATATCTTCCGATTTCAATACCGAGCCGATCCCTATTGTTTTCGGAGCAGCGCAGCGCATCTACGGTGGGAATTTTCCGGGTTACAGAGCCTGCAACACCGGATACCACGATTTGCGACACGCCATCGAAGCTTTCCTTGCCATGAGCCGGTTGATCCACGGTGCCGTACTGGACAACGAATCCTTTAGCGAAAGGCAAATTATCACCGCCCTGGTCGCCGCTATCCTGCATGATGTGGGGTATATACAGGAAGAAAACGACACCCGGGGCACCGGCGCGAAACATAAGGCCGATCATGAGCAGCGCAGTATGGGCTTTTTAAGCCGCCACGGCTTCCAATTCGGACTGTCCGACGAAGAGATCGCTGCCGGCCGTGCCATCATCCTGTGCACCGATATGGATACCGATATAAGGACGAGCGCCTTTCCTTCCCCGCAGATAGAACTGTTGGGCAAGCTGCTGGGCACCGCCGATCTCATGGCGCAATTGGCCGAGCAAACCTATTTGGAAAAACTGCTGTATCTTTATTATGAGTGCAAGGAGGCCGGGGTCGGTGATTATGAAAGCGAAGTGGATATTCTGCGGAAATCAGTAAATTTTTACGACGTTTTCGAAGAGCGCTTAAGAACAACGCTTGGCGGTGTTGATCGATTCATGCAGCTGCATTTTGCATCAAAGTGGGGCATTGATCAGAATTTGTACCATGAGGCGATCAACAAACAAAAAACTTACCTTTTGAACATATTAAAAATACCGGATGCGGACCCGCGCGATTACCTGAAACAGGGCAACATCGTCAAAAAAGTCCGCGAGACCTACCACAAAAACACACCCCAACATCGCTAATCCTCATCCCAAACCCCTTTCTTATACAGGGACGTTCTTAACTTATGAACTTAATTTATGTTTAGTTTTACGCCAAACAAAACGCAACCGATGAGGGATGTCCTGAAGATTTTAATCGGTACAAATAAGTTAATAAGTTAAGAACGTCCCTTAAATTATAATGCAGGGCCTTCTTGACAAGTCGTTTCCGTTTTTCTATATTGGGCGCTTCAAAGATCTGATTCTCCTCTTCTTACTTCACCGACGTCAGTCAAGGGTGTTATTTTCGTTTCATTGTTAGCGCGTCAAATCGAATTTTGCTGTGATAGGGTTTAGGAGCGGGCTTTAATGGATTTTTTTAAAGACGCAAAGACCGACAGCCAGATCTCTTCTTCGCCGGAAGCGGCTCAGGACGAAAATGAACGGCGCCTGTTTCACCTCAAAACACTCTACGATGTCAGTCGCGAATTATTGGGCGTTGTCGACATCAAAACCATTTTGAAAAACTTTCTGCTGATGACCCTGGGCAATTTTGGGGTGATCGAAGGCATCCTTTTGACGCATGACCCCCATTCGAGAGAAGAAAGTCAGCTGGTTACCATCGGAATTGAGGAAGATGATAATGGGTCCGTATTAAAGAGCGCTATCGATTTTCTGGCAAATGACAACCCCGCAAACGCGATCCTTACAGATGAAGCGCGGCGGCGGATTGAATTTTTACCCCAAGCGGTTGACTGTGTCGCATGCTTTTCGGTTGATGAGAATTACAGCGGACTTTTGGGACTGGGCCCAAAGATTGTCGGAGATCCCTATAGCGATGAAGACAGGGATCTTTTGGAAACACTGGTGAACAACCTGATCGTTTCTCTGAAAAACGCCAGATCGACCGCAGCCCTTAAAAATGCCTATGAAGAACTTGCCGTTTTAAACCGCGCCAAAGACAAATTGATCCACCATCTCTCCCATGAATTGCAAACACCTGTCGCTGTTTTGAAAACATCTATAACTTTGCTGCAAAGAAAGCTGGCATCCCTACCGCAGGAGCAATGGCAGAGGACAGTGGAACGTGCAAACCGACATCTTCTGCGACTTGTGGACATGCAAATTGAAGTCGAGGATATTTTGAAAAATCCGGTGGCCCAGAATTACCATGCTGTATCGGGCTTAATTGATCAGTGCGCCGATGAACTGGAGGTGCTGATTGCCGAACAGACGGGAGATACCGCGGTGATTGAGCGGGTCAGACAACGGATCGAAGAGATATTCGGACCCCGCGAGGCGGTTGCCGAAGATATTGTTCTGGAAGAATTCGTCAGGGAAACCATTAAAAAGATCGAACCCCATTTTTCGCACCGACACCTGGAGTTGATCATCGATACCGACAGGACAGCAGCGGTGCGCATCCCCGCAGAGCCGCTTGAAAAGCTGGTCATTGGGTTAATTAAAAACGCGATCGAAAATACCCCGGATGATGGCAAGGTTGAGGTGAAGGTTAAAAATAGGGATAGTGCCGTCGCGTTTATTGTCCATGATTACGGCGTCGGCATTGTCGAAGAACATCGCCGGCGCATATTCGAAGGCTTTTTCCCGACACAGGAGACGATGGAATATTCGTCAAAAAGTCCCTATGATTTCAACGCCGGGGGCAAAGGCGCCGATCTTCTGCGGTTAAAGATATTTTCCGAGCGCTTTAATTTTAAACTGGATGTATCGTCTTCCAGGTGCCGCTTTATCCCCCGTTCAGCAGACATATGTCCCGGGGGTATCAGTAAATGTCAGCACTGCCAGGGCATCGAGGACTGCTATGGTTCCGGTGAAACCACGTTTACGGCGATTTTTTAGAAACCTTGATACCAAGTGGATTGCGTTTATTGGCGTCAACCTTAAAAGGAGTATAAAAAATGGATGATTTGCTCAAGGACAAAAGAATCCTAATTGTTGACGATGAACCCGACATTTTGGAAACCCTGAAAGAATTATTGGATATGTGCATCATCGATACGGCGCCGAATTTTGAGACTGCCCGGAAATTTTTGAAGAATGATACTTACGACGCGGCAATATTAGACATTATGGGTGTAAAAGGCTATGACCTACTTGAACTGACCCATAAAAAGGGCATTCCCACCATAATGCTCACGGCGCATGCGCTCAGCGCCGACAACCTGGTAAAATCCATCAAAGAGGGGGCCCAATCTTATTTGCCCAAAGACCAAATGGCCGATATTTCGACCTATCTGATTGAGATCATTCAAGTCAGAGAAAAAAGTGCTGGCAAATCCAGAAAATGGTTGGACCGGCTCAAGCCCGTTTTTGATAAAAAATTTGGTTCTGATTGGAAAGCCGAGCATAAAGAATTCTGGGCGGAATATGACCGGGTTCAGCCGGTTACCCGGGATGAAGCAGAGAAAATGCTTTAGTCAACTATGGGATTTTGCGCTGAAGCGTCAGCATTGTAATATCGTCTTCTTGCTGGGCTTTGCCGATGTGAGAAAAAAGTTGGGTACCAATTCGCTCCATGAGCTCAAATGCGCTCGATACCGGTTGGGACAATAACGCGCTCAGTCGCTTTCGGGTAAAACGCTCTTCATCCGGCGAGCGGGCATCAATAACCCCGTCCGTATAAGAAAATAAAATATCACCAGGTTTGAGTTGAATCTGTTTATATTTGAATTGCGCCTGAGGGTGCAGGCCGACAGCCGGCCCGGTGGCTGGGAGCTCCTCTCGGATGCCGTTTTGATCGATGATAAATACGGTTTCATGCCCGCCGCTGACGTAAATCAGCCTGCCGTTTTTTGGATCTAAAACACCAAAGAAAAGCGTTGCAAACATACACATCTCACTGTGTTCCTGGGCAATGTAATCATTGGTCAGGGCAACCGCCCGTATGGCTTCGACTTGATTGTATTTTCGAATGGATCCTGTTTCGATTGTACCGCCAACTGTTTGTGATTTGGTGTCAACCAGCGATCTGCTCAACTGCGCCTCGCCAGCAAATATCCGAAGCAAGCTTCGAAACAGGGCCATGAAAAGCGCCGACCCCACCCCCTTATCGCAGACATCACCGATGACCAATCCCGTGTAACCGCCCGGCAGTAAAAACGCATCGTAAAAGTCGCCGGAAACCCGACTCGCCGGGAAAAAAAATTCTTCCATATACCAATTGTCCAATTGCGGCAATCGCTTAGGTAAGAAGTCTTTTTGAATTTGACGGCATTTTTCCAACTCCTGGTCGAGCGCCTGCGAATACGCCTCGATCTGTTTGTTGGCTTTTCCCAGTGACTGAAGCGAATCGTTGAGATTGTTGAAAAAGTATACATTTTCTAAAACCAAAGCCACCTGGTTCACCGTAATATTGATAAGCTCTACAATTTTTTTCGTGAAATGATGGGGCCTGGGATGTAACAGTGTCAAAACGCCCAGCAGCATTTCATTGGAGATAATCGGCAGGGCCAGAGCCGAGCGGGCCATGTAGGGCTGGTCGGGAAAGATTAACCAGCGATCATCTTTCGCGGTATCATGAACCAGACCGATTTTGCGATGACGCATAACCCATCCGGCAAGACCCTCTTTTAATACCGATTTGATCAGCGTGGAACTGTTTTCTGGAGAGACTTCACCGCGGGATAGTATACTGTCGACCACCAGGCCATCGCTGTCGATCAGGATGAGACTGCCAAGTTCTGCTCCGGTCAGTTTGATTGCGATGCCAATTGTTTCGCGCAGCATGGTTTTAATGACTTCGGGTTCATCCGGAGACCTTGCCATGGAAATGAACTTTTCAAACAGCAAGGACTGGGACTGAAAAGCGGCCACCACTTCATCCGCGCTGAGAATCTTGCTGACTTTACGGTCAATATCCTCATGAGTCATGGGGGTGTCCTCCTGCGAAACATTTGGAAAAAGTGAAAATACCAGAAAGTAAACACGGGCAGATCAGAGAAACAGGATAAGCACAGCCGCTCTTATTAGATTCTAATACGGAAAATTGCGCGACAGGTCAGGTTCGGTATCGATTTCGGAAAATGCGATAATCCTATATAATACCAAGTTTTGCGAAGGGTCAATTTGTTTTTCCGAAGACGTAAAAAGCATGAGCGTTATATTCGGGTAAACCACCATAAAAGCTGCATTGACAACCCCGGATAAGTACCTACTTTTCCAATAAAACGGGCTGATTCTTGATTTAAAGCGAAAAATTTTGTGAGCCCTTCCTAAGATCAAATCATCATGAACCTATACTTACTGAGTCTCGGATGTGCCAGGAACCTGGTGGACAGCGAAATTATGATGGGCCGTATCAAACGGGCCGGCTGGGCCGTTGTGGATGAGCCGGAGGAGGCGGATGTTATCGTTGTCAACACCTGCAGCTTCATCGAGGATGCGGCCGACGAAAGCATCGAGATGATTCTCGAGCTTGCCCGCTATAAACAAGAGGGAAGATGTAAACGGCTGGTTGTCGCCGGCTGTCTGCCGGAACGCTATCGCGAGAAAATTGTCGGCCAGCTGCCGGAAGTCGACGCCTTTATCGGGACCGGAGCCTATGACCGTATTGTCGAAGCCGTCGAAGGCTCCGAATTTTCCGGTGGATGTTTGCTGCCGGATCCGGATAGCCTTTCACCCCAGGAAAAAGATGCCCCGCGAACCCTGAGCACCTCACATATGGCCTACCTTAAGGTTGCCGAGGGCTGCAGCCGGCATTGCACCTATTGCATCATTCCGAAATTGCGGGGAAAAAAACGAAGCCGGCTGCCCCAGGAGGTGATTGCCGAAGCGCAGGGTTTGCTTGAAGGCGGCGTAAAAGAACTGGTGCTTGTGGCCCAGGATACGACTTCATACGGCACAGATCTCAAACCGCCGGCATCATTGAGCCAACTGGTGGAAAGCCTGGCCGGCCTGTCTGTCGATCCGACCCGGCAGCCCGGCGCCCACGCTGACGGTAACGCCGCAGACCATGTCTGGATCAGAGCCCTTTACGGGCATCCTGAAAGCATCGATGATGCCTTTATCAAAACAGTTGCATCCCACCCCAATATATGTTCATATTTTGACATTCCGATTCAACATGTCAGCAGTTCGATTTTGAAAAAAATGGGCCGCATGTACAGAAGCGATGACCTTCGCCGCCTTTTTGATAAAATCCGGTTACAGGTCCCGGAAGCGTCCCTGAGGACGACCATTATCGTGGGGTTTCCCGGGGAGAATGAAAAGGATTTTGCAGCGCTGCTGCGTTTTATTGAAGACACCCGCTTTGATCATCTGGGCGTTTTTCTCTATTCTGATTCCGGAGATCTGCCGTCCCATGCGTTGTCCGACCATGTGCCGGCGGCAGTGGCCCAGGAGCGTTACGATCAGCTCATGTCCTGTCAGCTGGACATATCGGCACAGAATTATCAAAAATATATCGGCCAAACATTGGAGGTTATAGTGGAAGAGGCGATAGAGGACGGGTTGTTCGCCGGGCGCGCCACATTTCAAGCCCCTGAAGTCGATGGTATGGCCTATATCAAATCCGGACCAGGGCAGCCCGGCCCGCGGATCGGATCATTTTCACGGATCAAGGTAACCGATGCAATGGAATATGACCTCATGGGAGACGTCGTATGAATGATCTCAAGCAGCGGATTCTGGCGCAAAACAAAGAAGACCTGAGTGAAATCGAAAATCAGCTGTCGGAGAATTTAAAGCCCTACCTGGATCTGGTGTCCGAAGTCGCCCACCATATTTTATTTGCCGGCGGCAAGCGGCTGCGGCCGTTGCTGCTGGTGCTTGCCGCCAAACTCTGTGATTACAAGGACAAATACGCCAAAACCGTTGCTGCAGCGATGGAATACCTGCATGCCGCCACCCTTTTGCATGATGATATCATCGATGATGCCATTCTGCGACGCGGCAAAAAGGTCGCTCACTCATTATACGGCAATGCCGTGACGGTTCTGGTGGGAGATTTTCTTCTGGCCCGCGCCCTGGCAATCTGTGCCGACTCCGGCAAAATTAAAGTCATTCACATCATTTCCAATTTGACCGAGAACATGTCCACCGGTGAGGTGCATCAGCTGATGCGCAAGGGCGATGTTACGCTTACTGAAGATGAATACCTGGAGGTGATTCGGCGAAAAACCGCCGTTCTTTTCCAGGCGGCCTGCACCGTCAGTGCGGTCATCGCAGATGCACCCGAAAAAAAAGAAACTGCTCTTTCAGCGTATGGCTATAATCTCGGAATCGCTTTCCAGATGATCGATGATTTATTTGACTATACCATGGACACTGCTGATTTGGGCAAGGAGGTGGGGGCGGACCTCAGAGAGGGAAAGCTCACGATACCGGTTATTCATGCGCTCAGTCAGGCGGATTCGGCTGATCGCGATCAGATGGTGAAAATAATTCAGAATGAAGATTTTACCGTGGAGGAATTCAAAACGCTGGTGGCTCTGATGGAAAAAAATGACGGTATTGACTATACCATAAAAAAAGCCGCCACCTACGTTGAAAAGGCCAAGGAAGCCCTTTCGGTTTTTGAAGCTTCGAAAATAAGGGACAGTCTCTACGATATTGCCGACTATGCCCTGGCCCGCCGCCTCTAAAAACTGGCTTCAAGGGCTCAGATTTTGCCTGATGGACGCGTTGTGATCCGATTCGAAATGCTCACGTACTACGTGTACGCTCCGCTTTCGAATCGAATCACGCCTTGCCCTCAGACAAAATCTGAGCCCTTGAAGCCAGTTTTACAATTTTAAAACATGAATGGAAAATTGTTTATAATGTCCGCTTATCCAGTGTCACGCCTTTTGAGCTCCTTAATTTCCATATAGATGTGAAATCCCGCATTATGCGGGGGCCCTCAGACAAAATAAAGGCTTTTAAAGTCAGTTTTACATTTTTTAACGCTCTGCGCTTTGCGCTTAGCCCTTTGCGATTGAGCACCCTATACCTTATACCCTGTACCTATCCGTTACTCGCTATGCTAAATCGTGAAATACATTTCTTAACCCTTGAAATTATACCAGGATTCGTTTAAGTGATATGAGTATTATAATTTTTAGAAACGGGGGCGTAAAAGATGCCTGGAATTTCATCGAAATGGAAGCGAATCGGGGTCGTTGTGGTTGTTTTGGTGTCGACCTTTTCACTATCCGTTGCGGTTTATGCCCAGCAGCGGGTGCAGGACAAGACATTTGTGGTCATCGGATCGAGCAAGTTACAGGGTGCAAATATTCAGGCTGCCCGAGATCGTGCCATATCCGAAAGTCTGGTGACGGCCGTCGCTCTGATGACCGAAGAGATTCTTAAAGTGGATTCATTGGTAGAGAATTTCCCGCAGGTAAATACCGTTATTTATGAAAATACCAATGCTTTCGTCCAGGAATACAAAGTTTTGACCGAAACCGAGTCGGACAAGTTCTACCGGGTCATCGTTAAAGCCACCGTTGCCGGCAAGAAAATAGCAAAACAGCTCGCAAAAGCAGGCATATTGAGGGCCAAAATAGACCTGCCTTCGGTTCTATTTTTTATTTCAGAACAGAATCTTCAAGATGATTCTCCGCGGTACTGGTGGGGAAAACAAATGGGCGCCTTCGAATCGATTTCCGAAACGACCATGGTCGATATTTTAAAAGCCAGGGGATTTCCCATCATTGATCACGGAGGGGTCGGGATCGGTAAATTGGCGGGATGGGGCGCTGACATAAAGCCCGAATTAACAGACGAAGAAGCCCTTAATCTCGGCGCCCGTTTGCAGGCGGATGTGGTGATTTTGGGCACAGCCGTTGCCAGCCCGACTACCAGTGTTATGGGCGATGATTTAAAATCCTTTAAGGTCGTTTTGAATGCCCGGGTGCTGGGGACCGAAACCGGTGATGAATTGGCCAACATTTCGCGCACATCGGTTACAGCCAATGTGGATGAGACAGTGGGCGGCAGGGAGGCCCTTAAAATGGCC
>Ga0209536_100008629_pt1 | contig 15263 bp, 14 predicted proteins | sample DeeMarSeWOR28_12_FD_187461 | JGI IMG/M metagenome (GOLD analysis project Ga0209536, IMG submission 187461) | Marine sediment microbial communities from White Oak River estuary, North Carolina - WOR-2-8_12 (SPAdes) (version 2) | ecosystem: Environmental > Aquatic > Marine > Intertidal zone >...
GACGATTCGGACCAGCCGGGCTCCCCAGGCATCGAGTGCCTCCTGTTTTTCCTTGTCGTAGCTGTAGCGGTCGTAGACCCGGGTTACGCCCGACTCGACATGGTTCAGGATCTTTGATATCACAAGCCTGGGAACTCCCATACCCGCCATGATGCTTGCCGCCGTGCGTCGGAAATCGTGCGCCCGGAAGGAGACATTCGAATTCTTGCGAACCCGCTGCGCAAGCTTCTGGACTTCGTAAACATTCCTGGTTCTGTCGGAAGGATTGGGAAAGATCCATTCGCTGCGGGTTCGTTCGGCTTTTTCATCCTGAGCTTCCGTAACCGATCGGACAAGATCGAGGACCCTCTGCGCCTGCGGCGAAAGCGGCACCCTGTGGCTGAGCTTGTTCTTTGAAAACTCTGCCGGGATTGTCCACCAGTCCCCTTCGATATCCTTCCAGCGCATGGAGCACACCTCGCCCCCGCGTTGGGCTGTCAGAAGTCGAAGCCTGAATGTCGCCGCCATAATCGGTTTTTCAAGGTCGAGAGCTTTCCAGATTTCCTTGATCTCATCTTCGGTCAGAACACGATCCCGTTGCTGCTCCGATCCCGGCCGAGGGATCGCAGTGACCGGATTGAATTCCACCAGGTCTTTTGACAGCGCCCAGTTGTACATCTTCCGGATATAGGCGAGACACCGGTTCGCCATCACCGGCCGGGTCTTTGCCATGCCGTCGAGGTAGTCACGCACCGCGGCCCGCTTTAACTCACGCGCTTTGATTTTTCCGAATTGCGGCAGAAGGTATTGATCAAAAGACCGCTTCACCTCGTATGCCGAGCGCAGCTTCTCGACGTGCTCTTTCAGGAACTGTTTCGCCAGCATCTCGAACGTGAAGCCTTCTATGCGTCGTGCGACCTCGGCTTCCTCCCGTCGCTCATGTTCCTCTGCCGGGTCAATGCCGTGCCGGACGAGCTCGAGCGCATCTTTTGCCCGGTCACGGGCGGTTGCCAGTTCCATAACGGGGAATGCCCCAATCGTGTATCGCCGGCGAAGTCCTCCGATTCGATACATGATAGAGAATGTCTTGTCGCCGCCGGGAGTCACCCGCAACACGAAGCCGGGAAGAGAATCGTCATAATAATCGACACGAGTTGCCTGAGGCTTAATGCTCTCCAGCTTTCTTACTGTAAAATTAATTACTGGCATATCAAACTTTCAATCCGATAATAATTGCTCAAATCCAAGGCCTCCGGAGCCTTCCGATCCGATCAGCGGAAACACCGTGGCTTCTTCTGGGGTTCCACTGGGGTTCCAACCGGCGTTAACTCGGTGAAACTAAGATGCTATAACGCCATGAAACATTATGATCCCTTTGGAAGCCTTATAATACAAAGTTTTCAAATGTTTAGCCAGATTTTTCAAGCGCAGAAATGTTGTTTCTTGAAGTTGCTAAGTCGTGCAGAATGTACGCCATTTGCTGATTCGTAATCAGTAGGTCAGCGGTTCAAATCCGCTCGCTGGCTCCAGTTTAGATATAGATAATCCTTTCAATAACATGTCTGAAAAAATCGCGGGACCATACGGTCAATGTCTCGTGATTCTTTACAAAAGGCTCCACCTCTCTTCTCGCCTGGTTTACATCTAGTTTTTTTATAACTGTTTCCGTAATGTCGAGCAGTTTGTCAGGAGTCAGGCGCTGTGCATTTTTCAAGTGACCACTTTGAATCATCCGTTGCTCAAGATGCTTGAGGTGAAGTTTCGGATGATTGGCAACATACCAAACCAAGTCATACCAATCCCGCCCCTTGACCCTGCCTTTCCATGCCCGGCAGAGCACTGCGTGCATCTTACCGGCAAACATATCGGGCAGAGAAAATGATCGTATCGAAAACGATATGGGTTGCAGAAGAAAACGTGTCTCAGTATCAAAGCCCGGCGGCGGATCCGTATCTACCTCTATTTTAATCTTCAGAGCCTGACCGTGCGGAATACTTCGAATCAAGCTGTCGTTTGTATTGATGACGAGGAGATGCTTTAAAGTGTCCGCCTTAAGAAACGCTGACTGGATTGCGCTTCTGTCGCTTTTGGTTTTCCCACTCACGGTCACCTCAAATCCGAATGAGCGAATTTCATTTTCCATAGCGTTGCAGTAGCGCGAGAGATCAAATCGTGCGGAGGGTTTTAAGAGTGAAAAGTCAAGGTCTTCCGAGTAGCGATCCATCCCGTGGAGGATTCGAAGCGCCGTGCCGCCGTAGAAAGCGGCTTTCTCGAAAAACCGGCTGCGCCAGAGCCCCAAAAGTGCAATTTCCTGCAAAATTTCTCGTAACGCCTTTACATAGTCTTCAACCCTTTTGCGTTCGTATCGCTCCAGCATTCGCTTAACGGCTTCATTCATGGTGCGGGCTCTCCTTTTACAGACGAGCTATAATCCTTAAGAGTAGCCTAAGTTTACGGGACCGGTAGCATTCGGCAAGGATCGAGACAATACCGGCCCGGAGTTTTTCGATGCTTTCGGCATCGATACGAAGATTCTGCATCAGATACCGCCGCATATCATCCTGGCTGCGAATACCGGTTCCCCGTTCGTTTTGGATTTTATCGGCAAGGGCCTTCTCCGGAACAGCCATGAGGAAAGTGCGACCGGCTTCTAGTTGAACCTGATCGACGCCTATAGAAAACACGGCTTTCGGAACGTGGCGGTAAATAAACAAACCGACCGGGGTGGAAAATCGCCGGCTACGACCGTTGGTCACCGATGTTATGGCTTCAACGCGTTCCGGAATCATCCCGTGATAGTGGAGGGCGTAATCCAAGGAGATACAGGAGGGTCCGTAAATCATGTTGGCCAGGATTTCGCGGGAGAACGATCTCCTGGAATATTTCGGGCCGAAAACATAGATGCCCTTTTTAACACGGATGATCGCTCTTCGCCGGAGGAGGCTTGTGATTTTATCCCGAGGACGTTCATATTGCTTCAGACAGTCCATCAGGATCTGGTAATCAAATTCTTCTCCCTCGATGCGGCTTCTCAGCTCATCAATCATGATGCCTTACCTCAAAATCAAGCCATCAAGCTGAATATAAATAACACATTTCATCATAGTATGTCGATAATATTTCGACATACTACGTTAATATTGACACATACGGCAACCGTCCGTCCTATTTTTTCTTTGCAAAAACGCATGTTTATTCTCAGAATTTCAGGGTTGTTGCGTATTGGTTGGGGTGTTGCGTTATTTTGCCGCGATTTGCCGCACTATGCCGGGTGCAAGCCCTTTATGCTCAATAGAATCAACACTTGACTTTAAATTCGTAGTCAGTAGGTCAGCGGTTCAAGTCCGCTCGCTGGCTCCAGTAAGCCGCTGACAAACAATCACTTATAAATTCAGGCAGATTGCTATTGGGGGATTGGTGTGCTTGGTTGCGGATTTCATCTTACCAAATGTATACTAACCCGCACAATGGAATCCAGATAAGGTTTATGAAGATGTCCTATTAAGAAGGTAGTCATTTGGCATTTAGGTAGGTTATCCTTAACAGAAAATTCTAAGATAACCTGAAATGAAAAAGTTGGGTGTGTAATTCTAGCAATCATCTTTGCGATAGTGGCAATCAATGAATTTATTCGAGTTTGTCGAAAAATAATAGGATGACCTTGCAGGCTTTGGAATTCCCAACGGACATCCTGGACCTTTTTTAATCCTACCCATTGCTAATCGCAATATGGGATAGATCCAAAGGATTTGAAGATAGGATTTCGCGAGTCATGTATAATTTTATTCCGATGATTAGAGATAAGGCAAAATCCCACGGCAGAATCCTTGTGGCGGGATTTGTGGGCGGTGTCGCGATGAACCTCACGATGGTTCTCACGTTTCGGTTGATCGGATTTGGTGTCAATGGCGGCGGCTTCCTGCTAAACCCGTCAATTCAGAGCCAAATAGTTATCCACGGCGACCTCGATTTTCCCTTCTGGTATCCCCTTAATCCACATTAAATAGCGCTGCTCTGGCTGCGGAAGGAAATCTATCAAGGGATCAGCCGCGATGGACAAGCAAGAGCAAAGATTCTGCCAGCCAGCGCTGAACCTTAACTGGTTGGTCGCCTGCGATGCGTACGACGTTGCGATCCGTTCGGAGCACAACCTCCGTCGGGGCCGGTTTCTTGTTGCTCCGGTAAGCACGGGACGAGCGGCTTTCTTTGACGGCGATCTCCTCAATCTCGTGCTTTTTCAGCTCGCGCCGACGGTAGTGCTTGCCGAACGCCCGCAGGGTGATCACGATTGCGTCGCCCTCGTCACGGATGATTTCGCGCGCGACGCTACCAAAGATCACTCCTAACTCCATCAAAAGGCCGAGCAGCGTGAAGACGCCCCCAACGATCCACTTCGCCGACAGCGTACCACTGACTTCGAGCGGCGAGACTTCGACCGCCGAAGCCAGAGCCAGCAAACCGAAGCCCAAAAACGGCAACCCGAACAAAGCGAGAACTACTGTGCCGACGTGGATCCCGGCCGCTGGCAGCACGATCATTCTTCCGCCTAGCTCCCCGATTCCTAGCTCGATGCCACTATCGAGCGGCTGCTCTAGCTCGTATGAACGCGCGAAGCTCAATCCACTCTGCGGAGCGCGATTTGCGTCAACCACCGAGCGGTCGAGCTGGCTGTAACCGCGGACGACCTCGGTTTCACCGGTATGATCAATCGCTGAAACGTGCAGCAGCTCTGCCAGCTCCTCGAGCTTACGGTAACCCTTTGCTTCGTTAGTCGTCTCGAACACACTGACCGGTTTGTCCCAGCCACGGAATCGAAAGCTAACGACCCAAAGGGGATGAGCAGTGTCGTCCGAACGGCGCCAGTTCCGGCTCAGCACGACGCCCTGCAACTCACTAAGTGAACCTTGCAGTCTGCGTGGTGAAGGCCAGAAACCGCGGCAACCGCGGTAAACACGTGCCATGAGGTCGATGGTCAGATTGTAACGCCACAGCCCGCCCCCGATGCCGAGCAGTGCGAAGATAAGCCCCATCACAATCATAATCCAACGGCCAAAGCCGTCGTCGACCAGATTTGCTCCGGCCCAGGCAAGCCCAAGGCCGATCAACGCCAAGATCCAACCGCCCAGGTAGGAATGAGCAAGCCTCAACTCGGTCTTAGAGGTCTTTTTCAGGAATAGATCGGGCATCGAGGTTCCCTTCTATGAAGTTGGATCTCACGCCCCGGGTTCAATTGCTCTATAATTAGATCTGTTGCAATACCTGGGGGCCGGTGATGCCTCTACGATGAACACCAGTTTTTCTCATGGACGATATACCGTTATTCCCCGGCTGGACCGTCCTTTTTCAAGGTTGAAAACTTTATGAAGCAATCCCAAATAAGGGTAATCCCCTTCATCCGCCATCCATGTGTTTCCATAGTGTATCTTCTCGATAACCGTTGTCCTGTCCAGTATCCAACCTGAAGAGTCCTGGTATAAAAAGGCCGGGCCTAATTGTTTGTCCTGGGAGTAATAAATAACGGCATATCGCCCCTCAATATATGTTTCAAAATGCCTTTCAAACATCTGGGCTGTTTGCTTATTGCGTGAGGAACTGATTACGGAACTTCCCCTCCGTCTCCAATGTGGGTCAAATATTGGGAGATCATAGCAATAAAGGCCTTGCGACATAAGCTTCAGTTCCAATCGGTAAGTTGCCTCTGGGGTATTTTGAGGAACATAGTCTTGAGCTAATTCCTTGCAGGTAACTCCACCTGTTTGAGCAAAAGCGATGCAGGAAAAAGTCAAAATACATATAACAACCACCAATCCTGAAGATAATCTCATAGCGGAATCCTTCATTTAGGCAAATTAATTACAATTCGATTTGAAAAGCCTGGATAGGGTATTTGTGTTTTTGCATAGGCAGGATTGTCATTTCCCCTATCTGCGGCTGCTTTCAGTTGATTTCAGTACAATTGTCGCTAATCCCGGCAATAAACGCATCTCCCTCTTGTAGACGTTTTCTTAGATTCTCCCTTGAAGGTGCTTTTTTCTCCCTTTCAAGCCAGAAAGATTTCAGCGCTGAGTCAATCGCATATCTGTGAATATGGTGAGTGTCTCTATCACGAATGTAATATAGATAAGCGACAATCGTCCAGAGCTGTCAAAATAGCTCAGATCTTCAAAATATCCCTTTTTCCAACCCAATACATTGCCGGATGCCTCCACTTCGCTAACGACGGAGAACGAGTTGTATTTAGAAATTGCTATTGCGGGAAATTCAATATTCCTATCCAAGATATTCCTCGAGGTGCCACGAATCCCTAACATGCAATAGGGACGTCAAAATATGTAAATAGATTACTATGCCGAAGCCTGTTTTCGCAAATATTGCCCATTGCGAGTAAAATATTTGCGTGTAAGAATGATATCCGGGATCTGGTATGCACCGGCTGGTTATAGCAAAATATAACTCCTGATTGGAAACTGTAACAGCTTGGGTGGAATGGGAGTATTTGAAGACGATAATTCATTTTTCCTGTCCTCGGCCGGTAAGAGGTGAGTTCATTCACGGAAACGCACACATGAAGTCCAAAGAGCAAGTGCTGCTTGAAAAGCGATCCTTCTTTTTCCCGGTGATAATCTTCCCCTACTTTCCACGCTCCCATACGGTGTCCCTTGTCGGCTGGAAGGATCACAAGCCACGCATATTGAAGGATATAAAGGCGGAAAGTATGACACTGATACATACGAGCTGATCCAGGATATGTGGGACCACGAGAATTGCTCCATATGCAATTTATAATCCTGAACTTCAGATTAAATAAAATAATAATATATTTAAAATCTTATATTGTCAGTATTTAATAATCTTTTTGACTTCGCGGGTAAAGGAATAGATATTCATTGATGAAATTTATTTAACGGGAGGAAAAATTATGAGGCCGTTGCAGACAGATTTATCTATATATAATAAATTTGATTTTGAAAAGCCTCCGGTAGGCGTTAAATTCCTTTTCGAAAAACCGGAAGGAATTGCCAGACTGGATAAGAAGCTTGGTTTTTGTGAGATGCTGAAAGAAGCCCATGAGAGAGATACAGCATTTTATTTTGATAAAGATAATGAAGATTGCGTCGGGAAAATGCCGCTTGGAATGATGGATACTTTGCCGGTACTCGAAAGCGGTTTGCTTGGTCCGGAATTGGGAATATACCAGGAACCCAGGGCTAACAGCCGTATTTATGAGCAATTGCCCACTTTTGCAAAAGGGACTGTGAACTATGTGGTCTATGCTCAATTAAAAGCCTTAACATTTGATCCGGACTTGTTAGTGCTTTATACCACACCAAGGCAGGCGGAAATTGTTCTCAGAGCAATGAGTTATTCAACCGGAGAAATTTGGGACCCAAAGGCAATGGGTGTTGTCAGTTGCTCCTGGTTGTATGTTCATCCATATAAAAGCGGAAAAGTCAATTACATGGTCACCGGCATGGCTTACGGCTTAATAGCCAGAGAAGTATTTCCTGAAGGCAAGGTATTGATATCTATTCCATGGAACTGGATCCCGGTAATAACCCAAAACCTTAATGAGATGGAATGGGAATTGTCCGGATATAATAAAGTACAATATCAGGCTGAAATGGAAAGACTGGGAAAGAAATACAACCTGGGATTATAATTGTCAGAGATCCTAATGTTTAATAACTAAAACCTCGCTGTTTTTTTACTGTTGAATAATCCGTCAGGCTTCGGGCGGATAGGATGTATAGGCTTCTTTATTCCCTCCCTATCGAAACCATCCCTTTGGCTTCCGATAACAGGTATTGTCATTTTAGTTGAATTTCAGGTAACGATTCCAGCATTGGCAGATCGTCTCAGTAGTCCAACAGAGCGATAGCGTTTAGTCGATTTCGGGCATACGATCCTCCTGATAGAGGTAGGTTACATGCTTATGTTTTAACGAACCTCAATGCTGCCATGCAGTCGAATATCATCGGAAGCGGCACCAACCATAAGCTGCAAACTCCCTTTTTCCAACACGAATGTGTGCTGTTTCTCATCCCAATAGGCAAGATCGTCTGCCTTTAAAGATATCGGAACCGTGATGCTCCTGCCTGCGGGGATAAAGACGCGCTTAAATCCTTTCAATGACTTAGCTGGTCTTTGAACTTGTGAGTCCGGGAAACCCACATAAAGTTGAAGCACCTCCTCCCCATCCCTGGGACCGGAATTTTTCACGGTCACCAAAACATTTAACGTTTCCCCCGCTGCGAGCGTGGGTTGTTCTGTGGCCAAAGTGATGTATTCAAAGGTGGTATAACTGAGTCCGTGCCCGAAAGCGAACAGTGGTTTGTTCCGGGCATACATATAAGTGCGCCCGTTGCGGATATTGTAATCCAGTATGGGAGGGAGTTGATCGATCGATTCCGGCCACGTCTGCACCAGGCGGCCGGCCGGGTTCTCCAGGCCGAAAAGCATATCCGCAACTCCGTTGCCCAGTTCCTGGCTCGACTGGGTCACATGAAGAATGGCCGACACATTATTCTTCGACCAGGGAATGGCATAGGGAAAACTGGATACCAGGACAAGGACCGTCCTGGAATTCGCCGCTTTTACCAAACGGACCAGGTCTTCCTGTTCAAGCGAGATCGCCTGCCGGTCGACAGCTTCACGGCCGTCGCTGGCAACATAATTTTCCCCCCACTCAAGGCCATAGCTCAATGGATGGTTGCCGATGCAAACAATCGCCACATCCGACTGGCGCGCGGCCATAACCGCCGCATCTGCTTTGTTGTCCGGCGCGAACCGGACCTGTACATCCTTCCCGGCCAGATTTCTGATTCCATCCAGAATGGAAACCTTGTAAGGAGGTGTTCCGGCATACCAGTCCGATACAACCAGGTCTGCGCTGGGACCGATCACTGCGATCGATTTCAGCCGTTCCTTTTGGAGCGGGAGTAATCCCTCATTTTTCATCAAAACGATGGATCGGGCTGTGGCCCTGCGCGCCAGTTCGGCCGCTTCCGTCTTTAACCATGGCTTTTCGATATCATCGATACCGATACCGGTATAGGGATTGTCCGGGCTGTGATCCATCAGGCCCAGTTTGAGCATGACGCGCAGTGTGCCCTTTACGGCTTCATCAATCTCCTTTTCCCGGATCAGTTTGTCGTCGAGGGCTTCCTTCAAATAGGGCATATATTGATCCAGAAACATCGTGATGCCTGAACGGATGCAGGCTGCCGCCGCCTCCTTATAGCTGTCGTAATATTTATGGGAATCGACCAGCCTCTTGAAAGCGCCTCCGTCAGTGCAGATTATGCCGTTCTGTTCCCACTCTTTCACAGTGACCTCCTTCAGGACCGGGTGCACCGTGCAGGGAATGCCGTTGTACTTGTTGTAAGCGGCCATGAAGGCGCGCGATCCTCCTTCAACAACTCCTTTATAAAAAGGATAGGAGTAGTATTCCCGGAAAAGTCGCTCATCGAAGTCGGAGGAATCGACAAAGCGATTGTTTTCGTTGCTGTTTGCCAGAAAATGCTTCATCAGCGCCGCAGTTTTCCAGTATTTCGGGTGATCCCCCTGTAATCCCTGAACATAGGCGACGGTCATGGCGGCGGCAAGAAAAGGGTCTTCCCCGTAGCATTCTTCCGTCCGGCCCCACCGGATGTCTCTGCCCAGGTCTGCATTGGGGGCAAACACAATCAATCCCGCTTTCCCGTAGTCCGCATTCTGTGTCAGGTAGCGGGTTTCATATGCTTCCCATGCGGCGATCTGCCTGTGGAGCTCGGGGTCCCACATCTGCGCCAGCCCGATGGCCTGGGGAAATGTGGTCGTCGGCGCCTCCCCCTCTCCTTTAACCGCCCAGTTGGCGGGGCCGCTCCACGCCAGACCATGGAGCCCTTCCACTACTCGTGTTCCCCGCACACCGAGCCTTGGAATTCCGGGAGGCATGGGCGAAAGATTCTGGATTTTCTCCTCAAGAGTCATCAGGGATATCAGGTTGTCAAGCCGTTGGTCATCCGATCCCGCGGTGTCCTGAAAAGGGTAGGTTACTTCCGATGCCGCGTTGTGGATCATGGCAGGTGTTACAGTCAGCAGCGCTAAGGCAAGAACTCCGAGAAATATCTTCATGGCATCAATTCCTTTATGTTTGCAATGCAGTATATTCTGTCTGTAAAAATGGGACACGTTTATCAGAATGTTATGAAGATCATTGAGTATTTCAAGATGAATTTTGTTTGCGTATAGGGTGCGTAAGTTGCGTTATTTTGCCGCGATTTGCCGCATTATGCCGGGCGCAGGTCCTTTAAGCTCAATGGGATCAACACTTAACATAAAATTCGTAATCGTGGTCCTTTCCTATGGATCCCAATAAATCCAGAGGACCCAAATTAGTTATCAGGAGTTGATGGCCAGGCGTAGATAAATGGGAAATTTCCGGTCGGAGTTGGAGGTCCTCCCTTCCACGATATCGGGCATCCAGGGATTCAAGCGCTGACATGAGGCGGTCAAGATTTTCAGGCAATCTCGAATGAACTACATCGAGATCAAATGTAGAGACAGGCGCTCCATGAAGGACACCACAAACACCACCAACAATAATAAAATCTACTTTATGCTCACAAAGAACTTTTAGAATTTCCAGAAAGTCAGTGGATTCGTCTTGCACTCCTAAGCCTCATAATCGAACGAATATTTTGCTGAAGCACAAGTAGCCTTTCCTTTGGAGTCAAGGAAAGCATCCATCGGATGAGTGTAAGGTCCACGCCGTCTTTACTGCTGGTATGGGTTTCTGCATCCGCACTTCCCTCTATTTGTGCAGCGATATTATCCATTGTATGAATCCTATGATTTCCCAATCATCATATCAAACGACAATATCCAGGTACAAAAGAATCAACATCAATCTTAATGAAGAATTTAATATTTTGAGTGGAATTATATTTTGAGTGCTTATTAGGTTGCTGAAGTTGCGTTTTTTACCGCGCTATGCTGCCCTAAATGCCGGATTAAGTCCTGTAATCTTAATGGGCTCAACACTTGAATAAAAATTCGTACTCAATAGGTCAGTGGTTCAAATCCGCTCGCCGGCTCCAGCCGCAATTTCGGTGACAATTTCGGTGACAGTCATATAAACCTCAAAATTGCGTACCGCTCCTATTCAGCAGTGAAGAAAATTCATCGGCCGAACTTCAAGAAAAAATATCACCGAATTTTTGGCTCATATCCGCAATAAAAAATTAGATATTTAGTACAGTGCAAACTGCCCGTCTATCCCATGACAAAAAAACAAGACCAGGCCGCAGAAGGTATTGATGCAATACCCTATCCGGCTTTTGGTGACTACACCCATTCCTTTTTCAGCGGACGGCGCCGGCCTTGGTGAGTGTTGCACCCCGCACCAGCTTCGTTATATGAGCCAGGGGCTTATAAATCCCCCTCTGATAACCTGAAAGGGTTATAGTATATCCGGGGATACCGCCGGCCACGATGATATGAGAGTTTCCCGGCGTAACTTTTGTATTTTCCTCAAGATATGCCTGGAGACTTTCCCGTGTGTAACCGAGCCGGGAATGCAGCTCCCGGGCGATTTCCGGATTTAGAACCAGTATATTTCGCTGGGGGCGGATGCTCTCGTTCCACCGCTCGATGACGCTTTTTAAAATATCTTCCGGACTCACAAGAGCTACCGCTCCGCCACCATAAAAGGACAACCGGCCGCCGGGACTATAACCTCCAACCACGTCCAGGGTTACGCAGCTATCTTCGCTCTTGAAACCCTGACTGACGTGATAGGATTCCCAGGGGCTGAAGTCCTGGTTCTCGGCTATAACGAGAAAAGTATGAGGTGAAGCCCGGCCGATCAGAGCCATATCGTTCACGCCCGGCCACAGATGGCCGATATTGATCATGGCCAGCCGGATTGCCCGGCCTATTGTGCTGTTGGCCCGGTTGCCGTAGCTCCATAGACCCAAACCTGAGTTCATGCCGATTTCCTTGACAATAGGTCCGCTGATCGTGATCACCAGGTTGAAAGATCCGGTGGAGGTAAGAAAATGCAGCTCGTCGAAGCGTTCATCGGCGAGACCCTCGATAACCGTGATTATCACCGGCAGGTATTCCGGTTTGGCCCCGGCCATAACCGCATTAATGGCTATTTTTTCTACCGTGGCCATCCCGTTCCGGGGAGAAATAGTGCCGATCTCTTCCTCCGCCGAACGGCTGGTTCCCGTCAACATCCATTGAACGCGCTCCGGAGTCGGCGGCAATATCGGCAAACCGTCTGCCCACTGATTATCCATGAACAACTGGTTCAGATTTTCAACAGCTGCTACCGCATCCTCTCCGGTAACCCGGATAGTCTCTGAATATGTGGCTTCCATCTTGGGTTTCTTTTCTTCCGCCGTTATCGGGCGGACCAGCATTTCGATCATGGCTTCGAGGGCATTTTCTGCCACCGGTTTTGCCCGTTCCTTGGTTATCCTTTCACTGTAAAATTTATCCGCCGGTAGCCCAATAATTCTCAGTTTGGGCACACCGTTATCTTCAGCCGAAAAGCGGGCGTCCTCCAGAAATTGTGAGGTAGTGACATAACCTGTGGGAACACCCAGCTTTTCCAGTCTTGCGGAACCGGCACCGCCGGCCCATGTGCAAGATCCTCAATCGCCAACTCCGTATAGGACGGTATCGACCTCTTTCGAAATTTTGGCCGCCATTTCGTCTCCCAGGTCGAACGGACCTCGGTACCGCACTATAGTTGCCGTTGGATATCTTTCCTTGAGAAGTTCATCCACTCCATCCCAGAAATTATCGCCCCCCGCCTTCCCGAGCCAATAGATGCCGATCTTTTTGCCGGAAAGTTCTTTGACGCGAGGCGAAGGTGGGAAAAACGGTGGCGGGGGAATTTTTGCCCGGGGATTCATCACCTCAAGAGAAACCGTGTCCGGCGGCCCAGCTGTCAAGGCAGACCACCCGAGCATAAACAACACTCCAACCATTAAACATGATGTTAGTCTTTTCATGCGCTGCTCCCTTCCATCCTTTTGATTAACAGATAAAGCGGATCGAGTTTCTCAAGCCTATTTCTTCTCGCCGATCCCGAATAGATGATGCTGAGTTCGAATAACCAGCATGCCGGGTGCGACGGCCGGAGTTGCCATGCAGACTTCACCCATCGAATTCAAAGCAAGCAGTTCATAAGTCGGTCCCGCCTTGATCACATATACCTCTCCGTCTTCGCTGGTCAGATATATCCTGCCGTCGGCTGCTATCAATGAAGCCGTAAAAGCTCCGCCCACGTCTCCCATACGTTCCCGGTACACTCTCTCGCCCGTCTTGGCCTGGTAGCAGCTCAATATGCCGTTATTGGAAACGACATACAGGTAATCCCCATAAGCGATTGGGGTGGGTATTTCCGGCGCGCCCATGTCTGTTCTCCAGGCAACGTACGCACCGGAATGCTCTCCATCGGCCGGCGTGATGTCACCGTTGCCCCCGGGCCGGATAGCAAACATAGGGCCCACCGAATGAAAGCCGCTGAAGAAATAGAGCAGTCCATTGGCTTCGAACGGGGTGGGAATCGATTGTCTTGATGTTCCTTGGAGACTCCAGAGTTCCTTCCCTGTCATCGGATCGTACCCTAACAGGAGATCCGTTCCATTGGTTACAAGTTCGTTGCGCGTTTTACCTTCGTAAACGGTAGGCGTGGACCACGAAGTAATTACATCTCGAGGTGTGGACCATACTTTCTTCCCGGTTTCCAGGTCGAAAGCCGCGATAAAAGAGCCCTTGCTGTGATCCCCCTGCACAATAGCCAGGTTCTTATAAATTATCGGTGAGCTGCCGAATCCCCATCCCATCGGATGAACCATTTCTCCGAGGTCCCGGTTCCATTTCAGATTCCCCTCCGTATCAAAACAGTAAAGACCCTCTGAACCGAAGTAAACGATAACGTATTTTCCGTTGGTGGCGGGCGTCTGTGAAGCGTGGCTATTTTTGGGATGCCGTCTGTTCTTGGGAATCCCTTCATAAACAATCCTCTCCCACTGAATTGCACCGCTTTTTTTGTCCAGGCAAAAAAGCCGCCAGGACTGGCTGGACATATCTTCCGACGGTGTGGCAGCTTCGGCTCCCATGAGAGCGAAAGCCCGACGGAAATCGGGATTTGGGCTACCGCTAACCACCGTTGCAACGAAAACACGATCTTCCCAGATAATCGGACTTGAGTGGGATAGCCCCGGGATTGGTGTTTTCCATAGGATATTAAGCGGCAGGTCGACATCCCATTCAATCGGCGGATTGAGGCCGTCGGCCAGGCCCTTGGCTTCCGGACCGCGAAATGAAGGCCAGTTCTGAGCAAGCACACCTGACGCGAATAAAAGTAGCCATGCACCGAATAATACTCGTTTCATCGTTGCGGCCTCCTATAGCCGTACATCATGAATCAACCTCCCAAAACCATATTCGCTGATGATGGCTCATCGAGTCATCATTCGTTCGTATCCTGCTCCAAGGCGAAAACATAGATTGCGTTGTGCCCCAGCGGAGGTTTGAATTGCGGTGTTTTCTGCAGGAGCGTAGTAACTGCCCGAGAGTTACCGGTTAATATCGCGATGTACTGTTTACCCCTGACGGCATATGTAATGTTACTCACGGAAACAGTCCCTCCGAGGATCGTTTCCCAGAGGATTTTCCCGGTTTCGGCATCGAATGCTTTAAATCGTCTGTTCAGGTCACCCCAGAAAACCAGATCACCGGCCGTGGCCAGCATGGCGCCATTCCCTGGAGCGGGTCCTGTGTCAAACCGCTGGATCTCACCGGTCTCTACGTTCAACTTGGCGAGGGCTGTAAAGGGAATAGGATCATCCAGGATCGACAATTCCCTCAGGCTGCGGTTGGCCCCCGCCTGTTCCGAACCCGGAATTGGGACGCTGAGGCGTCTTCCTCCTTCGGTGATATCGAGGCAACTGTCGATGTAGGGGATGTAAAGGGACTTGGTTTTGGGGTTGTAGGCAGGCGGCCAGGGGCTTCTGGTATTGAAATAGCAGACGAGATGACGGTCGCCCGGTTTTTTCATGAGTCGGTATTCATTGATATATGTCCGGCCGGTGCGCACATCTATCTTGGAGAGGTAAAATTCGGAGATCCGGTGCGGGAACGGCGTACTCCATAGAAACTGGCCGGTGACGCGATCCAGAGCCCACATTCCTCCCGGTTCTCCCACAGAAATGATGACGTCTTTGACTTCATCCTCCGCAATATCCGGGTTGATCCAACGCAGGAATCTGCGTTCAGGCTTC
>Ga0209536_100008632_pt1 | contig 15262 bp, 10 predicted proteins | sample DeeMarSeWOR28_12_FD_187461 | JGI IMG/M metagenome (GOLD analysis project Ga0209536, IMG submission 187461) | Marine sediment microbial communities from White Oak River estuary, North Carolina - WOR-2-8_12 (SPAdes) (version 2) | ecosystem: Environmental > Aquatic > Marine > Intertidal zone >...
CCAATTTGGAATTTTACTACAAATTGTAAACCTGATGCACCAATAATTACTGGACAGACAAATGGTAAAATACTGACAGAATATGAATATGAGTTCCAAATATCTGACCCAGACGGAGATTCAATGCATATAAGAGTTGATTGGGAAGTTGGACCAGGTAAATGGGATGGAGATTTTCCAACAGGTTCAATAGTAAAATACAATTATTCTTGGAAAAATAAGGGAACATACACTATAAGGGCTCAAACAATGGATAGCAATGGTCTTTTAAGTGACTGGGGAGAATTGACAGTTACAATGCCAAGAGAAAAGACTATACATAACTTTTTATTTTTAAAATTTTTAAATAGACTCCCTTTATTAAATTATTTATTTAGTCTTTTCTAAAAATTAATGAAATAAAATAGTAAGCCATATTCTGAAATTTAAAATAGGTATTCTTATATCTCATTTATGTTTCATTGGAAAAATAAGTAAATGTGATAAAATGGTACACAGACTTGAGTCGTTTTTTAAACCTAAAACAATTGCTGTTGTTGGTGCATCTAAAAATACAACAAAAATAGGACATGAAGCATTGAAAAATATTCTTATTTCTGATTATGAATGCGATGTTTTTCCGGTTAATCCAAATGAAACAGAAATTCTTGGTGTAAAATGCTATAAAAAAGTAACAAAAATACCAGTTAATCTTGATTTAGTAATTATTTCAGTTCCTGCAAAAATCGTTCCGCAGATAATGCGTGATTGTGTAGAAAAAAAGGTGAAAAATGTAACAATTATTTCATCTGGTTTTAGTGAAATTGGTAACAATTCCTTAGAAGATGAACTTAGAAATATCATCAAAGGCTCTAAAATGAGAGTTCTTGGACCAAATGTAATGGGTTATAAAAACTCTGCAGATGGTCTTGATGCATCTTTTGTATATGGTAAAGCAAGAAAAGGAAATCTATCATTAATTAGCCAGAGTGGCGCTCTTGGAATTGGAATGATATATCTAGCAAATAATGAATTTGTAGGAATATCAAAAATAATTGGAGTTGGAAACAAAATTGACATTGATGATGATGATCTAATTGATTATTTTGCTCAAGACCCAGATACAAAGGTAATTGGTCTTTATATCGAAGCAGTAAAAGATGGGCGAAAGTTCATGAATAGTATAAAGAAGTGTAAAAAACCAGTGCTAGTTGTAAAGGCCGGAATAAGTGAAGCAGGTGCTAGAGCAACTGCATCTCATACTGGTTCAATGGCTGGAAGTGATAAAATTTATGAAGCCGCAATTAAACAGGCAGGTGGAATACGCTGCAGAGACATTGTGGAACTTTTTGATATGGCAAGGGCATTGGCAGGCCAACCACCCGCACAGGGAAATCGTATAGGAATTGTTACAAATGGAGGAGGAATCGGTATATTACTTACCGATGCTTGTGTAGCAAATGATCTAACTGTACCAAAACTTTCAAAAGAAACTTTCAAAAAAATCGATAAGATTTTACCTGACATTGTAAAACCAAACAACCCGGTTGATATACTAGGTGATGCAGGTTTTCATAGATATGAAGTGGCAACTCGCACCTTGCTTGAAGACCCAAACATCGATGGCATAATTATTGCATCAGTTCATGGTGGATATGCAAGGCCGCAGGAGTTTACCGGTGCGATTTTAAAGATGGTACGTGAAAGAAAATTACATGAAGAATATAAAAAACCGATTCTAGCTACATGGGTTGGAGGAAAAGAGTTTGAAGATTTGGTATGGGATTTAAAATCAGCAGGTGTACCAATCTATCCATCATCATGGAGAATAGCAAGATCGATGATGGCATTATATTTAGAAGGTCAAAGACTTAAGAAAGAAAATGCAAATATTTAAAGAATTAATTAGATGAATAGCAAGATTTTTCCTTTATATTTTTCTGCAGACAAGCTATTTTCATATAGGTTTATTGCAACATAAACATTAATTTTATAAAGGATATTGGATTTATATATAAATATAAAAAGTTATATATCCTATTATCAATAATAATTAATATAGTCCTAATTTCATATTTCAAAATACTCTATATTTAGGGGAGAAATTCAATGATAAAATTAATGAACAACTCAAAATCCCTATTCATTTTATTTATTATAACTTTACTTCTTGCAGGTTCAATTATTCCAACAATTCAAGCAGAAGACCCAAAATATATCACTGGTTTTGACAAAGGACCTTCTTATATACCAGTTGTACCTATGAAAAAAGTAACCTTTGTCAATTTCGATGAAAATAGCTATCTTGATGATTATGCCTATTTATCTGCAGTTCCTGCATCTGTATTTAATGATGAAGGAAAACTGTATTCACATCCGCTATTATATTATCAAGACCCATTAAATATTAGAAATGAAAAGGAGCGTTCTCTAGATGCTTACCAGGGAATTAAGTTTTTCATGGAAGATTTTATGAGTTATTCCAATGGTAATCTAGATCAGATGATTCTTGTAAATGTCCCGACAAACAAATTGGAATTGACTTGGAAGGCAAAAGATAAAGTTACCATTGAAGGGAATAATCCTTATGATATAGCTAGTGAAATTGCTTTACAAGATTGGTCATATTCAAATAATGCAGTTGTTGCAGTAATTGATGATGATTTTTCAAGACTTGAAAACAAAATAAGAGGAAAAGTCGAGGGAAAAATAAATATTGATAAATCTATAAAAGAGGAACATTTTGAGGTTGAGCAAACAAATAGTCTAAACCCAGTTTCCAATGATTTCACAGTTCCGCAAGGCTACATGTATGTTTATGCAAGGTGCTGGTATCCTTCTGTTACAATTAAGGTAAGCCTTCCAATTCCAGGTTTTGAAATGGACAGACAATTGGTCATTCCATCAGGTGATAAGGACATGCAAATTTATTGCATGTACAAGGGGGAATGGATGCAAACTACTGCATTTGATTCATGGAATTCAGCAGGTGGTATGGACAAGGAAAAAGGTGGAACATATGCATATACAAATGGTAAATGGAGAGCAGCAATTACTGATATTCCAACTAAGAAGTTAATAGAAGTAATAGATAGAAATGGAACTTGGCTTCAGATTCTAAAAAATTTAAAAAAGGTCATCTATCAAGTCGATATCACAATATATCCAGGGGAAAGGGTAGCATTATTTGAAGAACTACCCTTTGATTGCAGAAATGTAAAAATTGAGCTTAAAAGCATATCTGATATTGATCTTGATTTTTGTTTAATAGGACCTGGTGGAGAGGAAATTGCAACAGATAAAAATGGTGTTATTGAAGTTGAAAGACTGGGTGGACTTTTACCAGGTGAAAGCTATGATCTTGCGATTTTTACAATTGATGATAAAAAAGGAACATTTGATTATGAGATATCTTATAGTTATGAAGAAGACAAAACAAAATATGAATCAGACTGTCTAACTAATGCAGTGGAAGGATCCATTTTTGCTTCAACAATTAATGCTCCATTGCTGTATACTTCTAAAAAGGAATTGTCGAAAGCAACAAGTGATGCTCTTTATCAGCTGGGTGTTGAAAATATATATCTAGTAAATCTAGGAAATTACCTATCTGATGATGTAAAAAACAATCTTAAGGGAGTTGCAACCTTAAAAAAGGACTATAAAAAATATGAGGATATTTATGGAGCAATTCGTGATAAGACAAATAGTAACGATATAATCATTTCAACAATTGATCCATGGCGACCCTGGTATGTTTATGAAAGGGAACCAACAGATGAAATAGAAATGCCATATGCATTACATATCGGACCTGCTGCATTTATTGCTGCTCATCATGGTTCACCTGTTTTAATTACTGATAATCATGAGGAGCTTTCTTCTGCAATAATCTGGCATAATGAATACTGGAATAAAGGGGCATCATTTTCACCAGGTACTTCATCACCTACAACTGCTGAGATGTATCTAACAGGTAAACGAGTTTATGATTTTTTGGGTAGACTAGGTTTTGATAAAAATGGAATGGAGTCCATGATTACAGTTGCAGGACAATTTAATATTGGTGCATCATGGGACCGTGTTTTCTTTGGTAAAGCAAATTATGGACGGTTCTTTGGAAGTCCTGTTGATACAGCATACTGGATATCAAGGGATATGTTTTATCCTGCACTTATTTTTGAAAACCCCGCTTTAAATCCAAATGGTATCAATATGATTAATGGAAGTGAAAGTCATAGAAGAAAAATCTTACCTTGGGGAAAAGGTGGCCTTAAAATAGATAAATTTTCAAAGGAGGAAAAAATGAAATACCCAGTTCTTAGCTCCTTTATTCACTATGAACATCGTTTCAATGAAAGAGCAAGTAAATACTGGGGTTTTACCTATCAATGTGCAGATGGACTGATACCTGGTGTTACCAATACTATGAACCCGATAGATCAAGGTGTATCAGCATATATAGATTCGGAGGGAAGTATTTTTCCTGATATGAGCATGTCTGATGTGTTACCTGCTTACCTTTCAAAGGGTGGTTATGACAACGCATTTTCAACAAATTTTGATGCTGTTGTTGAAAATGTGAACAATGGAGTGATTCTTTGGAATCATTTTGCGCATGGCTTTCATGCAAATAGCGGACTCACTCAATATTGGTATAACAAAAATGATCCAAACCCGTGGAGAATGTATGAATTTTATCTTGGATCTACAGAAGAGCCTGACACTCTTACAATTGAAATTCACGGAATACTTCCTGCAATACTTGGTAATCCAAATATGAACGGAATTTTCAGATCAGCACTTGACTGGGCACCTGCAAAAGCAAACATTCGAGATAAGATAAGCAAATTATTATCAATAATTCCAATAGTTAGAAGAATTATTCCACAGGGTATAACAGATACCCAGGATTATTATGATGGAATGATAAACACATTGCTACTTAGTAAAATCGGCTGTATTACCGCTAATGGAACACAGTTTGATGACAATATCCTAAACCTTCACTCCGCAGGTTATATCACAAATGCATGTCTGATGGCTACAAAATATATTCATCTTACACTTATTAGACACGGATCTTCGTTTCAGATAATGGATCCCTGGCCTACATCCTGGTACGGCTCTGTTTGGGCACAAAGTGTACCTCGAGATATAATTTTAGGTGATACTGTTGGTGAGGCTTTTAACAAAGGAATCAGTCATGTTGGAATATTGTATTTAACTGATCCTCCACAGTGGTGGTGGGATAACAGTGAATGTGTATGTTATTATGGTGATCCAGACCTGAGAATGTTTGTTCCATCAACAGATTATAGTTATAATAACCACTGGGATGAAAAGGATACTGTGCCTCTTGAATTCAATGAGCAACTATCAATTAATGGACACATGCCATTTGGAGCAACTAAATATCCAAATGAAATAGAAATGATTACAATTCCACTTTGGTTGATTTTGATAGTTATTATAGGACTTTTATTAATATTTAGCTTTCTTTTACTTAGAAAAAATTGAACTAATCAACCCATTCCACGCCTAGTTGTTTTTCCCAATCAGGTGTTGAGCCATCCCATTTTCCTGCAATTTCAGGTGGAACACATTTTTTACATATACCGATCAACTTAAAATAACAAGATTTACAAACAGATCTATCACATTTTAAACATACAGATTCTGCAGTTTTCTTACCACATATCTGACATTTTCCTTTCGGGGTCTTTGATTTGCATTTATTGGATTTGGATTTTTTTATCTCTTCCTTTGATTCTTCCATCCATTTACGAAGCTCCTCATTCATAGATATTTCGTCTTTAGTAGACATTTAATCTTTCCCCAATTTGAAATAGAAAATATAGTTTAAATAACTTATTTTGCAGATTTTTTTGAATTCATTTTTTTATGAACAAAATTTGCAAATAGGTGAAAAAACGGTGTGATAATTAATAATACCAGTATATGCCAAGGTGTAAAACTTGTGAAAAACCAATTTTCAATTGTCGCACCTATTATATGTAGAAGTCCGGCCATTAAAAAACTAAAAAAAAGCAGTCCTAAAATAAAGTCGATTTGATCAAAGGGAATCCAATCCTGACCGCGTTTTTTGCCAATTCTTCTTTTAAAAAAACTTTTAATTATATCACCAAAAAGTGCACCAAAACATATAGAACCAATGATTGGAATCATCATTGGAAAACCAGTAAAATCATTAAGAATAATCGGAAAGTCAATAGCAACTCCAAATTTTGCAACAACTGAAAGACCAAAACCACCAATCATTCCAACAAATGCACCTGCAAAAAGTCCACGCCAGGTTTTTCCATCGCCAAGTATACGTTTTCCATCTTTCCATTTTTTTCCAGAATCAATTGTTTTTCCACCACCAAGTAAAAGAGCACTTGCATTGGCAATATAAGCAGGAATTACAAGCCATAAAGCTTGAATAATAATTTCATAAACCATTTTAAACCCATGAATAAAGGAAATGTTTAAAACAATGTTTATTTAATTAATTTTAAAAAAGTTAATCTTTCCTACTGAGTTTCAAACCTTTGTAACAAAATTTATTTGATCTTTTGACAAGTCCTTTTAATGCAAGGTTTGATACACCGAAGTTTTCAGCAACCATGCTTCCGAACTTTCCATCTAGTCCAATGAAATCATAAATCTGATCTTCAAGTTTTTTAAATTCGTTTCTATTTAAGGATGCAACAGTAAAGATTTCACTAATTTCATTTACAGGACATGAAATATTTATGTTAAATGCTGAGTAATATGATCGATATTTTTTTTGAGGTTTACCATTTATTCCTTCATCAGGTGTTGTCCATTTTGTTTCAACAAGTTTCATTTTATCAAAATATTCTAAAGCATCCTCACCATCATCACCATACTTTTCCTTGATTATACTCAATGGTTTCCAATCTAGTAAAAGTTCATTAAAAACTTCTTTTTTAGTTTTATTATCAAAAGCCCTGAGAAGAGGTACTAAATCAGTGGAATCGTTAACAACTTTTGTTCTCATCATGGTATCTTCCTTTATATACTACAACTGGTTATCTTATATTTAATTTTTTTGTATGGAAATTTTTTTATGAGAATTTTAAAAAAAAAATATTTTTCATTAAATGGTTTTAAACTGCATTATAATTTTTTAATTTAATTTCAAAAAATAATAATTGTAATTAATGGTATATAATTATGTTATGGTTAATCTAAAATAATAGATTAATAGCCCATTTATTATATTTATTTAGTCAATTGCCGAAATATTTACCGAAAGTTTTATATAAAGATAATACTTAACAATTGTTAACAATTTGGGTTTTGATTGGACCAATACATAGAAAATTACTAAAGTTTTAATTAATACCTCCCCCAATCAATTTCCCTTTTTTCTCCTTAATAAACTATTACAATAGTTTTAAAAATGCCTAAATTTTGTTTAAAATATGAATTTTTGGCAGATATTTAACAATCGTTAATTTTATATATTATTAATATTATTACTATTGTATGTTAAAAACTCCATGTGAGTTCATGCAATGGCAAGGATTGCCCTTAATTAGAAAAGAAATAGTAAAAAGCATGATTAAACAACATGGATTGAATCAAAAAGAAGCAGCAGCAATGATGGGAATTACTCCTGCTGCAGTATCCCAATATCTATCAAGAAAGCGTGGAAGGATCAGTATTATTAATCAAGATATAATCAATGAGATCAATAATTCAGCTGAAAGAATAATAAAAAAAGGACCTAAAACAGTCACAAACGAGATATGCAAAATTTGCCATTTGCTAAGAGATAATGGCATGCTTACTTTTAGTGCAATAAAATGATTTTTTTTATTTTTAAAAGTAAAATATGTTTTATAAAACTACTTTTATCAGATTTAAATAAGCAAGATGAGTGTGTAATTTAATATTAGTAAAAGTATTGTTGATAAAGAAACATAAATATTAAGTAACCACAAACATTTTCATATAAAAATAGATGGGATTAAAGTTGACCACACCTGATATTGTCCGAATATTAAGAGAAGAAGAAAGATTAGGATTACTTAATAGTAAAAATAGTATTTCTACGCATCTTCCTAGTGATAAAATAAATAAATTAAAAGAAATCGAATTTATATTAGGTTTGCAAAATGGGATTATTGAGAAATATTTGGTAAAAATAAAAGAAGGGAAAATAAAAACCAGTAATGATGTTGTATTATCGTTATATGAATTAAAAAGCTATTATGATTCTCTTGACTGGAAGCAATTATCAGAAAGCATCTCAATTGATAAACTTATTTTATCTTATCTTCATCTTGTTAACTCTTATATTGAAGATATTGAAGGTTCATTAACAAATAAAGAGTTAGAAAGCAATAATTTACAAAAATACAGTGAAATAAAAAAAAGAGAGTTTTTAAATAAATTTTAAGAATTTTTTAAACCAAGTTTTAAAGTATTTAATAAAAGACATTTTTGAAAAGAAACATTTAATTTAATTATTATATAATGTGACTTTTAATATACCAAATGTTTATAGATAGGTTATAAGATTATTATTTTGATTATGAGAACTTGTGGCATCTGCGGAGTAAATAGATTAATTCAAGATGAAGAGCTTGAGACAGGTATGTGTAGAGAGTGCATGGTTAATCTGTTCGGGGATAATGGGATAAATAATATTGCAGGATAAAAATCCCTTTGTTATTTATTAATTTTCTGATAGTTTATATATAAGATTTATATACTTCAAATCAGATGTGAATTAGTAGCAGAGGGAGGTTTATGAATTGGAATCTCAAAAATATTGAAACAATTTTAATATCTTTTTTTCTTTCAATAGTTCTAATTTCAAGCTCCTCAATTTCAGTTACAATTAATGAAACAACAGATTTTAGAAATTTGAATTTAGAAGTAAATAAAGAAGAACAAAGTATTAACAGAGCCTTGACTGGTTTAGCACCAAGAGTTAATAAAGAAAAATCGATTTTTAAAACAGCACTTGATGAAAAAAATGAATTAAAGACAAGAATCACTAGTAATAATGGACTTCTAAGTTCTTACCGCATGTATGGATTTAATGCATATGCTTCAGGTATTTGGAGTGGACCTTGTTACTTCTCATTAGATGACCCAGGTAACATAACACTTCTAAACACTGCAGGGAATGATTTTTGTTCAGGAGGTACATGGACTTTTGACGATAAGTGGATCTGCTGTGAATATGGAAGCGGTGCCTTATGGGAGATAGACCCAGATGATGGTACTATGACTTCTATAGGTGGTGGAGGACAACCTATGAACGGTTTATCCTATAATCCGATCAATGACAAAATGTACGGAGTAGGAGGAACTGATGGCATATATCTGGTAGACTATGAGACAGGTGAAACAGAATATGTGGGAAGTGGTGGAACTGGGCAGACAATGATAGCACTTGCATTTGATGCAAATGGCGATTGTTATTCTTGGGATGTAAAATTCAGCGGAGACTCATATCTATATGAAGTTGACATTGAAACCGGTGCATTTACACAAATTGGTTCAATGGGTAAAACACTATGTTATGCACAAGATGGAGATTTTCTCTTCGCTGAAGACAGACTTATTTTAACTGCATACATATATGAACCTGAATATGGGGGGTACCTATGTGAAGTAAATAAGGAAACTGCGGAGCTAACAATTCTTGGTGAATTTGAGGGAAGTGCTGAAATTGATGCTTCAATGTTCCAAAACACATTAAACCTACCTGAACATGATGTTGGTCTGAGACAAATAATAAAACCACAAGATTCTGGCAATGCAACTCAAGATATACCAATGCAAGTAGAAGTGAGAAACTATGGAAAAAATCCTGAAACAACAGATGTAAATATGCAAGTAATTAAGTATGAAGATGGACCAATAATTTTTAATGAAGATTTTTCAGGAGCATTTCCACCAGAAGGTTGGACAACTGACTACTGGACGAAATCAAACACAAGTAATACATGTGGGGAATCACCAGAGGCAAGATGCAATAAATTTACTCAGTATAACAATAGCGACTATTATGATAATTATATTATGACCCCATTTTTAAATTATAGTGATATTAAAGCTTTGAAATTTAATTTTAAATTCAGTTGCAATCTCTTTGATTTAAGTAATGGACGTTTTTATGTAAAATATAGAAAAGATTCAACTGGCCCCTGGACAGATATAACTCCTTGGGATAATCCTTTAAAACATAATATTAATTGTGAGATATTTGAAATTAATATTTTTGGTGATCCTTATATAGGTGAGGAATTCCAGATAAAATGGGAATATATTGGATTTTATTATCAATTCAATGATTTTTATTTAGATGATGTTAAAATAATGATCTGGAAAATGTATGAAGAATATAATGAAACTGTTGAAGACGTAGAAATTCCTGTATGGTCAGAAGTAATTGTTGATTTTCCACTCTGGATGCCATCAGATTGGCAAGATCAAAATTATGAAAACACATGGCAAGAATATGAAATCAAAGCATATACATTGCTTGATGATTATTTTCCAAAAAATGATTATAAGATGAATAAAATTGATTTGTATTTCCCATGGATGCATGACATTAAGATAACAAGAATTGACTCCCCCTATGAATATGGCCCTGGAAAAAAATACCCGGTACAAGCAACCATTAAAAATATTGGACAATATCCGGAATGCTGTATACCAATTAACATAAGTATAGGAGAACCAATAATTTTAGGTACTATATTATCTGAGGATTCTTGGGATGCTGTTCCACCATCTGGATGGACAGATCAACACAAGAATTATGCTACAAATTACGGTTGGAACAAATCAAATACTTCTTATTCTGGAGGAAATTTTCCTGAAGTAAGATTACCATATTACCATGCCCTACCAAATTATGTGTTTTATTCCTATGCAATTGATACAACAGAATTTTCTATTTATCAACTTGATTTCCTATCATATATTAACCACTATTCTGAACAAGGATTATACACATTGGAGGCAGGATATAGTAACGATGGAGAGAAATGGTATGCTATTTGGAGTGAAGCTCCAAGAAGAAGTGGAAGATATACTGCATCTGTACAATTTTATAGTCAATCTGAGACTACATATATTGGATTCTGGGTAAAAGGTAACCCGTGGTACATGAATTACTGGTATATTGACAATGTTTCTGTAAAAGTTATTGATTTTTTAGAGGTAGAATATTTTGATTATATGTGTCATGGACCAGACCTTGAACCTGGTGAAACAAGAGTATTTGAGTTTGATGATTGGACACCAGATTTTCTCCAATATGAAACCACTGGTTCAAAGAATTATCTTATAAAAGCTGAAATTGATATGGAAGGAGATAATAATACCGGCAATGATATTTTAAATAAAGAATTTACTTTAGATTATTGGCACGATTCAAGCATAAAAGAATTAATCAGTCCCAACAAAAATTATAGAGATGTATATGACTGGTTGCATTTCGATGATGGTACAACATTTAACGCTCTTGGAGCAACATGTGCTTGCACTTTTGAGTATGCCATAAGATTAACACCTGAAGAACTCGCACCTTGGGAAGGATATGAAATAACAACAGTTAAACGTCACCATAGCTGGATAAAACCTTTTCAAATGTCAGGTAAAATAAAGATATATGCACAAGGTACACCAACAAAACCGGGTGAGTTAATAACAGTTGAGCCATTCTCTTGTTATGAGGCTGACTGGCATGATATAAAACTTACTTATCCTGTTTATATTAATGGTAATGAAGACATATGGGTATCTTGTGAAGTAACCCATTTAGCGGGAGAATATCCTGCTGGAATGGATCCTTCAAATAACTATCCTGGAAAAGGGGATTGGATATATTTACACCAATGGGTTGAAGCGAGTATCTATGGATTCTACTGTGACTGGAACCTATGGGCAGGTGTAGGACCAGAATTTGGATGTGAATATGTATATATTAAGCCTGGGGTTCAAGATATTAACGTAACAGTAGAAAATTGTGGAACATTCCCAGAGCTTGGTCTAAATTGTTCTGCAGAAATGAATGAATATATAACCAATTGTACAAATGGAACGCTTGTTTTAAAAGACAATATCCTGGATATAGATCTTGAAACACCTTTAGGCGGAACAGAGTATCTTTCTTACAATAATTTCAACTTTGAAAAAGAGGGGCTTTATAGTCTAATTTTAAATTTGACAGATGAAAATGATGACATACCATATAATAATAAGAAAGAATTTAGAATAGTAGTTGATGATTCATCACCTTATACCAATCATATTTTTAATCCAGCAGCACCAGATGGTAAAAATGGTTGGTATGAAAGCGATGTCGAAGTAACACTGGATGCAACAGATCCAAGAATAAATTGTAGTTGGGGTTCAGGAGTAAAAGAAATTAGATACAAGATAGGCTCAGATAGTTGGAAAACAATAGTAGGCCGACAAGGTAATTTTGTTTTAGATGAAGATGGAGAAAACATTCATATTCAGTATTATGCAATTGATAATGTCGGAAATGAGGAACAAATAAATTCATTTACCATAAATATTGATCATACAAATCCAATAATTGACCTAACATTTGAATGGACAAATAGTGACAACCCAGGTAGCTGGTGGATGATATACACAGCAAATGCAACAGATGCAACAAGTAAGATGGACCGCGTAGAATTCTATCTAAACGATGTAATACAAGATACTGTTACTGGTCCAGGGCCAGAATATATATGGAAGTTCCTATACAGCGGTGGACTAAACATAATAATAAAAACAGAGGCATATGACAAAGCTGGAAACATGGCAGATGATATGATAATCGACCCAGAAGGCCTCAATGTTAATCTGCAGCAATACCATAGTAGTAAAATTTTACAACTTATCCAAAAAACTTCATATAAACAATTGGTTTTAAATAATAAAATAGAACCAAAGATCACAAAAGAAAAACAACTTAATAATATGGAGCAAAGTAAGATTTTTGATTTTATAGAGGTTTTAATGAAATGAGAAAAATATTTTCATTAATTATATTATGTCTTCTTGTAGTTACAAATGATGTAATTTACCAAGTTAAATCTAACACTCCAAAGATTTTTAAAATCAATTTGTATTAAAGATTTATATACTATGTAATTGATATTTAATACAATAGGGAGGCAAATAATACTTGAAAAAAAGTATCATATCATTAGGTCTAACATTCCTATTTATTCTATTAGCTTTATTTCCAATTTCATTAGGTTATAACAGTAAAATTGTTACAGTAAGAAATAATGGAAAAACCTTTTATGTTGGAGGGACTGGTCCGGGTAATTATTCTTATATTCAAAATGCCTTAAATGATGCAAACGATAGTGACACTATATTTGTTTACAGTGGAACTTATAATGAAGGTCTTGTAATTAGAAAATCTGTTCATTTAATTGGTCAAAATCGACATAATACAATAATAGATGGAACAGATTATCCAGTTGTAGTAACAATCAAAGCAGATAATGTGATATTTGAAGAATTTACTGTTCAGTATCCAACGATGGAGACATGTACTGGTATTTTGATTGAAGGAAGCTATGCAACTATAAAAAATAATTTAATTCAACGAGCATTAACAGGAGTTCTCAGCTTTGCAAGTGATTCCACTAAAATCATTGGAAATATAATTGCTAAATGCGTTCTTGGAGTTAAATTGCAGGGTTCTTTTTTAAATTTAGTTGAAAAAAATAACTTTATAGAAAATGTTGCACATGCAAAATTTCAACAAGGTTTATTTAATGTATGGGATAGTAACTATTGGGATAAGCTCCGTATTGGAAGTTTTAAAATAATATTTGGTAGTATTGGATTTAATATTAATTTTCCATGGATTCAATTTGATAGACATTGCGCAAATGAGCCATATAATATTTAGAATCTAGGATTATTAAAGATTTATATACCCCATATTTGATTTATAATTACCAGAGGGAGGATCATAATTATGAATCTCAAAAAAATTGGAACGATTCTAATTTCTTTAATTGTAACTGTAGTTATTATGTCAAGTAGCTCAATTTCAGTTAAAATGATAAATACAGAAAATTTGAAAATAGAAATATATGAAGCTGAACAAACAATATCAAAACTATCAACTGGATTAGCTCCAAGAGCTAATATAGAAAAACAAGTTTTTAAAACCGCAGTTGAAAATAATAATCTATTAGAGGAAAAAGTAACCTCTGATAAAGGATTATCAAATGCTAGAATAATGTATGGATATAATGTCAATTGCCCAAGCATTACAGAAGGGCCAATATTCTTTGATGTTAACGATCCAGGTACAGTAACACTTCTTCAAGCCACCCAATCCAGTGATTTTCTCACTGGTGGAACATGGATGGCTGACGAAAGATGGATCTGCTGTGAGTATGGAAGCGGCGTCTTATGGGACGTAGACCCAGATGATGGTACAATGACTTCTATTGGTGGCGGCGGAGTATCCCTAAACGGACTTGCTTGGGAGCCACTTAACAACCAAATGTATGGAGCAACTGACTCTGGTCTTTATTTAGTTGACTACGAGACTGGACAAACAGACATTATTGGTTATTTTGGAGATGGTCCAATTAATATGATTGGTATTGCATGTGATACTAATGGTGAAATGTATGGATGGGACATAGGTACTGACAACCTTTGGAATATCGATATAGAAACTAGTCAGGCTTACCTTGTAGGTCCATTAGGTATTGATATAAATTATGCGCAGGACGGATGTATTGATTGGTATTATAACACATTGTACTTAACAGCTTATACAAATAAAGGGCAACTTTATGAATGTGATAAAGAAACGGGTGAATGTACATTAATTGGTGACTTTCAAGATGGGGCTCAAATAACTGCTTCGACGATTATTACTTGTTGTCCTGCAGACCATGATCTAGGAATAAAAAGTATTAACTATCCACAGAATGGATATGCAGTTCCAGAAATTCCAATGCAAGTAAACGTGAAAAACTATGGGTCTAACACTGAAATCTCAGATGTAAATATGCAGGTTATAAAATATGAAGAGAACTCAATAATATTTGAAGAAAATTTCTCAGGAGCATTTCCACCAGACGGCTGGACCACAGATTGGTGGAACCAATCCTATACAAATGAAGCAGGTGGAACATCTCCAGAGGCACGCTGTTATAAGTATGATCAGTACTATGGTGCATATGATTACTATGATAACTACATACAAGGTCCTCCAACGAATTGT
>Ga0209536_100008633_pt1 | contig 15262 bp, 15 predicted proteins | sample DeeMarSeWOR28_12_FD_187461 | JGI IMG/M metagenome (GOLD analysis project Ga0209536, IMG submission 187461) | Marine sediment microbial communities from White Oak River estuary, North Carolina - WOR-2-8_12 (SPAdes) (version 2) | ecosystem: Environmental > Aquatic > Marine > Intertidal zone >...
ATCGCGACATCGGGGGTGCCCGCGGCTGGGATTGGATCAAAAAAGGAATCCCGCTGCGAGTGGAAATTGGGCCGCGGGATATCGCTGAAGATTCGGTATTTATGGGTCGGCGCGACCAATCGCCCAATGAAAAAACGTCCGTTAAGCGGGATCGATTTGTGGCCGAGATTACCGACACGCTGGATGATATCCAACAAAATCTATTCCAGCGGGCACTGGCATTTCGTGAAGCCTATACCGTTGAGATCGACGACCAGAAAACGTTTTATGATTTTTTTACGCCTCACAATACCGAAAAACCTGAAATCCATGGCGGCTTTGCCATCTCCGGCTGGTGCGGTTCGGCTGAGTGTGAAATAAAAATTAAAGAAGATCTTGCGGTAACCATTCGCTGCATTCCCTTTGATAGCGAAGCAGGTAAAGGCCGTTGCATTTGCTGCGGTAAAAAGAGTGAGAGCCAAGTGGTATTTGCCAAAGCTTATTAATCCTGCTGCTGACAGCTGGCTACTGGTTTCTGGCTGCCGGCCGCTGGCTTTATATTTATCTTATCCAGTCATTCGATAGGTCAATGGCTGCTCTATTTGGGTTAGATATTGTTGGATTAAACAATTTTCAGACGAGTCAAATCAAAGTTACAGTTGTTTCGCAACCGGAAACAGGCAGCCTTGGCACTAACCAAAAGCCAGCAGCCAGTGGCCAGTTGCCAGAAGCGAGTAAAACGCCTTGATTCGGATAAATGATATAGTTGAAAAGGTATCCGATTATGTGCCGGATGCCGATTCAGACATTATTGAACGTGCCTATATTTATTCGGCCCGAGTCCACGAAGGCCAGGTCCGACTCTCCGGAGAGCCTTATTTGTCCCATCCCCTTGAAGTGGCCGGCATCCTTGCGGACATGAAATTGGATCCGGAAAGCGTTGCGGCCGGCATTCTGCATGACGTTATTGAAGACACGCCCGCTACACCTGAAGAAATCAAGGAAATATTCGGTCCTGAAGTTATGCATATTGTCTTAGGTGTTTCCAAGCTCAGCAGTTTGTCCTTTGGCAGCTCACAGGCGCGTCAGGCTGAAAGCATTCGAAAAATGTTTTTGGCTATGGCCGACGATATACGGGTAATCCTCATTAAACTGGCCGACCGGCTGCACAACATGCGTACCCTTCAGTATCACAGCCCCGAGAAAAGAAGGGAGATTGCCCAGGAAACGATTGATATTTACGCTCCCATCGCTTCCAGATTGGGAATTTACATGCTCAAAAATGAGCTGGAAGAAACCGCTTTTAAATATACCCATCCGGAAGAATTCGGCCGCATCGAAAAGCTGTTAAACAAATCCAGGACTGATCGTGAAACATATATTGAAAAAGTTAAAAGCGACCTCAAAGCAGCAATGGATGCAGCCAATCTAAAGTGTGAAGTACTGGGCCGGGTTAAAAATAATTACAGCATCCACAATAAGATGGTCTCCCAGAATTTGCCCTTTGAGGAAATCTACGACATCATCGCTTTCCGGATTATTCTGGATAGTGTGCCTCAGTGTTATGAGGCACTGGGTCTGATCCATTCATTGTGGAAGCCCATCGATCATAAGTTTAAAGACTATATCGGGCGCCCTAAGACCAATATGTACCAGTCTCTGCATACCACCGTCATTGGACCGGTGGGTGAGCGCATTGAGATCCAGATTCGTACCTGGGAGATGGACAGAGTGGCTGAATCCGGTATTGCGGCCCACTGGGGCTACAAAGAGGGCAAGCGCCTTGATGAGAACGTCACTCGCAAGTTTGCCTGGATACAGGATCTAATCGAAAATCAGGAAAATTTTCTTGATCCCGGTGAATTTTTGGAGAATGTTCGGATCGATCTTTTTCCCGATGAAGTATATGTGTTTACGCCGCGCGGCGAGGTCAAAACCTTACCGCGCGGCGCCACCCCGGTGGATTTTGCCTATATGATTCACACTGAAGTGGGCAACCAGTGCACCGGCGCGAAAGTGAACGGGCGGATGGTGCCACTGCCGTATGAACTGAGGACCGGCGATATCGTTGAAATCGTTACCTCCAAAAATCATCACCCGAGCAAAGATTGGTTAAACTTTGTCAAAACAGTTAAAGCGCGCTCTAAGATCAGACATTGGATCAAAGTCCAGGAGACGCAACGCAGCCTCACGCTGGGTCGGGAGATGTGTGAGAAAGCCTTTCGCAAGGAGCGCTTGAGTTTTAATAACCTGTTCAAATCAGAAAAAATGATGGCGGTGGTCGAACAATTTGGTTTTAAAAACGTTGATGATCTGATTGCCAATGTGGGTTATGGCAAAATCACCCCCCGCCAGGTGTTGCGAAAGTTCGAGCCTAAAACTGAAGAAGCGGAAGTTGACGAATCGATTTTTAACAAATTGATCGGGCGGGTCAGAAGGAAAAAGCCGAAGACGGGCATATTGGTCAACGGCGTCGATGATATCCTGATTAAATTCGGGAAATGCTGCCAGCCGGTGCCCGGAGATCCCATTGTGGGCTACATTACCCAGGGATACGGCGTAACCGTTCACCGGACCAATTGTGTCAACGCCCTAAGGATGAATCCGGAACGTCAAATAGAGGTGTCCTGGAATCAGCTTGCTAACGAAACCTATCCAGTCAAAATCAGGATTATATCGCAGGATCGAATGGGATTGCTGGCTGATTTGGTTGGCAATATCAGCAAGTTGGGCGCTAATATTTTAAATGCCAAAACCGAAACACGTGAAAACAAGGTCGTGGACAGTTTTTTTACAATTGGGGTTGAGGACACTACCCATCTGGACAAGATTTTGGCCGCCGTCAGAAAGGTGAAACACGTGCAGGAGGTAAAGCGGGTCGGTTAAGGGGCTTTGACAACATTTCCGGTTTTGATGCAACTGGTGCAGACCACCATTTTCTTGACCCGACCACCGGATATGGCACGCACCCTTTGCAAGTTAGGGTTGAAACGTCGCTTGGTCACATTATGAGCATGGCTCACATTATTTCCCACCATGGGCTTTTTACCGCAAATTTGACATACTTTTGACATTATCTGCTCTCCTGAATATTAAAAGAAGGCTAAATACACCAAATCAACCCACGTGTAAAGCTTTTTTTAACCAAATGGCAATTGCACCCGCTAGCTATGATTTGTTTAAAAATATGCCGGCATCTAGACGGCTTGTGCGACCCTCACGAGGGCTGGCATTAGATGACATTAATTAGGTTGGCGTGTTTGATGCACGCTTGCCGCGGGTTTTATTCCTGCGCTTCTTCTTTAGCGATGGAAGCTTCGCACTTGGCGATATATTCAAGTGCTTTTTGATGATATCCTACATCCGGGTAGTCGGAAATGATGGTCATAAAGCGGTGTAAAGCGGCTTTGTAATGCTTGGTCCTGTAGTAAAAGACACCCACCACGTAAGCATGTCCCGCGAGGCTTTTTTGACATTTATCGATATGCTCGGCAGCTCTGACCGCATACTGGTCTTGGGGATATTGCTGCATTAAGCGCTGAAATGCTTCTAGCGCCTTTTGAGCGGACGTCTGGTCACGGTCAGGCGTATCGATTTGGTCAAAATAGCATCTGCCAATTTGGTATATGACGTAGGGAATCGCCTCATTGCGCGGATGAAGCTGTTCGAAGTTTTCGTAGGCAAAAATGGCTTCACCATACTCTTGGCGCTTATAATGGCAATCCGCTATTTTTAATTCAGCTAAAATGGCATATTTTGAAAACGGATAGTAATCTTTGAGTTTTTGAAACTTTTCGATGGCTTTATCATACTTGCCGTTTTCGTAGGCATCCATCCCATCCCAGGCCAATTCCTGAGCAGAGCCGCCATCGTCGATTCCAAAAAGCTTATTATATTGTTTTTCAATTGATGAGCACCCGGTTGCGATCAGCATCACAACCAGAATGATGATCCATAAAGGCCGCATGCGTTTTAGCCTCTGTTGATTTGCCTTACACACGGGAATTGTTTAAGTAATTTTGTTTAATGCGTCTTCCAGTTTTGATTTGGCAACCATTCCGGTAATTTGCTCGACGACATCACCGTCTTTGAAGAAAATGAGGGTCGGAATCGCTTTGATGCCGTATTTACTGGGCGTCACCGGGCTGTTGTCGACATTGCATTTGGCAAATTTGACTTTTTCGCCAAAAGTGCCGGCCAGATCCTCCACCATGGGTGCGATTGCTTTGCACGGGCCACACCAGGGTGCCCAAAAATCAACCATAACCGGTTTATCCGCCTGCAGCACTTCTGCATCAAAATTTCCGTCATCTATTTCCATGATACCTTCTGCCATGATGTATAATCCTTTCCTTAGCGGTAAAATATGAGTTCATAATAGTAATGTGAGGTTATATTGTCAACCTCGGCATCCGGGTCTGCAGGCGATGGTGCGCAAAATAGACCCATATCTCAGCAACCGGTTGCGATACAGCCCATCGAACCCAAAAATTGAAAAAAGGTTATAGTGAAAGTTGGAATCCGTGTCAATGCATAAGCGTAAATAACAAATGGTGCCAACTTAAGCATTGATTTGATAACCATTTTTTGCCAACTATACGCTAGGCATTTTTATCGGCGCTGAAAATACAGAAGGTGGAAGGCTTTGAAAATGGGAGCAAAAATTCGCATCGGCGCCCTCATTTCAGGGGGGGGGTCGAATCTGCAGGCGATCATGGATAGCTGTGAAAAGGGTAAGGTTAACGGAGAGTTGACCTTTATCGGATCCGACAACCCCCACGCTTACGGCCTTAAAAGGGCTGCGGCAGCCAAAATTCCAACCTTTGTTGTCGATTATAACGCCGTTATTCAACAGTTCAAAGCGGATCCGGCGACCTCAGACCTGCCGGCGGACTTTGACTACGATGATATACTCGCCAAGCAATCCCTGGTTCAGGGCCGGGCCGATGCCGACAAAATTCAGCTTTTTTTGTTCACCCGTGCAATTGCCGAGGCAAAGCTGCTTGCTGAAATGGCAAAGTACTCCTACGATTTACTGGTGCTGGCGGGCTTTATGAGAACGCTAAGCCCTTATTTTATTGATCGGGTCAATCTTGACCGCCGCAATCCGCGAATCATGAACATACATCCGGCCTTACTCCCGGCATTTGCCGGCACAGATGGCTACGGCGATACGTTTCGTTACGGTTGCAAGGTCGGCGGCTGTACCGTCCATTTTATCGATTACGGCGAGGACACCGGACCGATTATCGGCCAGCGGGCTTTTGCGATTGCCCCGGACGATACGCTTGAAACCATTCGCAAAAAGGGTCTGGCGTTGGAATGGCAGCTTTATCCGGAATGCATCCAGCTGTTTGCCGAGGATCGCATAAAAACGGTCAAAAAGACTTTCACGCTTAAAAATGGGCAAAAATTGCAGCGCACTATCGTTGAGATCCTACCCTCCATTCAATAAATTCGTAATAAGAGCACATTTAGCTTAGCAAATTGGGTCCACATTCAGGGCTTTTCAAGGCATTTGGGAAGGCATTCGAATTTATTGGTTAATTGTTATTGGTTATCAGTTATTTTTAAAGACAGTGAAGTCTGGTTATTATTTCCCACAAATAACGAATAACGAATAACGAATAACAAATAACATCTTTACAGGTAGGAGCGCGCGCCCACATAGCGGGATCTGAAATATTTGCTGGACAGGGAAGATGTTTTAATGCGGCTGCCTTTGCTTGGAGCGTGTAAAAATTTATCTTCGCCGGTATAGATGCCGACATGGGAAATTCTGCCACCGCCGCTGGTCGCGAAAAAAACCAGATCTCCTTTTTGCAGCTGGCGGCGACTAATTTGCTTTCCGATTTCCCATTGTTGTCGGGATGAACGCGGCAGGTCCAATCCATTAAGACGATAGACCACCATGGTATACCCACTGCAATCAAAACCGGTCCTGGGAGATTCGCCGCCCCACCGGTACGGCACGCCGACATACCGTCGGGCAGTTTTGACGATCTCCTCTCTGAATCGCTGATTTCCTTTGCCGGCATCCTGCGCAACGGCATATGCATCCGGTCTGACAATATAAAACGACTCAATGATGCCTTTGTGCTGCATATTTACAGCCCTGTTACGGGCGGCAGCCTTTGATCTGAAGTTTTCAAACCGCACCTTATACAGCCCTGAAGGGTCTAGAAAATGGTAGGCATCTAAACCCTGCGCCTTTAACGACGCGGTCAGACGCACCGCATTGTCGATATTTGAGAAAGCGCCCACTTGGATCGTATAGCCCATTCGCTGCAGGCGATGTTCCTTTGGGGTTGTAGGCCTGTCGGGCTGGACAGTGCGTCCACCGCCGCAGCCGATCATCAACAGCAGGCATCCCCAGACACTCAAAGCGATGCACATCCTAATTGGCAATCTCGGTTTTCGAAGATTTTGATGGTTCACCATGATTCCCTGGAGGTTTCAGGTGTCAGGTTTCACCCTTATTTGTTACTGGCTTCTGGCTGCTGGCAGCTGGCTGTCAGTCAATTGTCTCTGGCGCTTAGCCAGTAGCGAGCAGCCAGCGGCCAAAGATTTGAACATTTGAATACTGAACCCACTATGGTGATGCGCCGATCAATACCTTGACGATAACAGGAAAGGCGATAAAAGTGCCCAGAGAGCTTCCAAGATTGGTAAAGACCACCACCAACAGAATACGGGTTACATTGTTTTTCCAGAATCCACGAACCGATAGAATATCTTCCGGCAATGTTTCAAGATCCTTTACTTTGGGCTTGCGCGAAAAGGCTTCCACAAGCCCCGACACCCATCCGGCAGCGATCATGGGATTCAGAGAGGTCAAGGGTGCCGCCAGGACGGAAGACAAAATGGTGGCTGGATGCGCCAAGGCGATGATCGCGCCGACACCAGCCAAAATACCGTTGGCCAGAATCCACCAGACAATCATATCCGTCCCCGCTTTTTTACCGCCGAAAAAAAATCCAGCCACAAATAGGCCGATGATAACAGCCGGTAATAGCCATTTAAAAATTCCGATGGTTTTACTCTTAGGGGGAAGCTGTTCCAGCGCCCGAAGATTGATGTCACTATTCCAGTGTTTTTGAATGCCCGGTACATGACCGGCGCCCATGATGGCAACGATTCTGTGGCCGGGTGCTGTTCGAATCTTTTCGGCCAGATATTGATCGCGTTCATCGATGAGTATGGTTTTTATTTCCGGCAGCGATCTGCCGACTTCCGCCAGCAGTGTTTCTAAAACATCTTGCTGCTTCATTTCCTCGATATCTTCTTCTTTGATATCATCCAGCTGACCTAAAGACAGCGTCAATTGAAAAATCAGCTTTATTTTGCTCCATAATCCCATCACGCGCCAGGTCCTGGATAAAGTGGTGCGGATATCGCGGTCGGCAAGATGAATTTGGGCTCCCACGGATTCAGCGGTTTCGATGGCCGCTATCATTTCTGCACCGGGTTTGATATCAAACTGTTTGGCGATTCGCTTTTGAAAGGACGCCAGCAGAAGATTCGACAGCAGCAGAAATGATTTTTTTTCTTTAACGATTTTTACGATATCGGTATCCTGCCAGCGATCCTTTTGCTGGATGGCCTGAAATCTGGACGAACAAAGTTCAACGCAAACCGTATCCGGTTTCTCCGTTTCGATGACGGATTTGGCCAGACGCGCACTTTCTTTGGAGACATGCGCAGTGCCGACGAGGATGAATTCCTTATCATCAAATTGCAAATGGGTTAGATTAGGGTTGTCTGTCATCGTAAATTGAGTATATATATTCTTGTTGGGGCTGTTTAGCAGCCCAGCCAGCACCTGAATCTTATACGAGTCGCAGGCTTTCATTTGCAAGTTTCAGGCATTACTTGCGTGGACTATATAGTATATTCCACCATGCAAGGCAACAGCCAAGCGGTCGTATAAATATCAGCTGCCTGATGCGCGCGCTTCGTTTTGGGAATTTTGCCATGATGGTCTATGATGATATTTTTTCCTGGGAAGGCTGGGGGGGCCAGCTGCGCTTGGCCAGTGGCGAGTGCCGGCTACGCATATTTGATTTGCAAAAGGAAAATACTGACGGCCCAGCCTATCTTAGGCCGATGATTGTCATTGTTTCCGACATTCCGGAAAGCCGAATGTCGGTACGGAGCTGCACCGGACATATTGCCACCAAAGTCGCCCTGCAGTTTAAGATCGAGCCGGAGCGGATGCTCTATATCGAGTATTACCCCGAGACCGCCTATGGAGAACACGACGAGCACATTATCCCTGAAAAATATGACGTCGTCGATTTTAACTGGCATGAAGGCCGGGCGATTGAGCCCAAATGGCGGGCGCTTAAACCGCCGATGTTGGATATGATCAAGAAAATTGTAGAGGCCTCTGACACAACCCAGTGAATCAGCGCATCGGAAAAACGGCAAAAATCACCGTGCTCCAGATAGAATGGGATATAATGACCGGTGCCAAGTTTTTAAATCGCCAAAACATGGCTCCCCAGAAGGCCCCCGCCACGGCGGCTGCTCCTATCAGCATGAAATTAAATGACCATATGTGTACCCCCGCATAGATGCCTGTTGCCAGCAACCAACCTTGCCAGTCGCCATAGCGTCCCATAAGGTTTTTTTGCAAATAGCCGCGCCAGTATATCTCTTCGCTGGGTCCGGTAACAAAAAAAAGTAATGGGACGATGACCGCTGCAGGCGTTCCCGTTCCTTTACCATAAATAGCACCGATTTGTCCCTGGGCAAAAGGAAATATGGCGCTTGAAATCATTTTGCCCGTAAAGAAGACAAAATAGAGCAAGGCTGCGGATACAAGTCCGATGATAATGGCGTTTTTGTTGAACTGGAACTGATCAGCGCGGCGGGGTTGGAGCCACAGGGAAAGAATCGCTAAGGTGGCGGCCGAAAAAGAAATCTTTATCCAAAATATCGACCAGCTCAAGTAGAAGGTCACAAACCATAGCACACATGCCAGACCAACGGTAAGTCCGACCCCCATGGGACGAAACGCATCGTGCTTCAAATTAAGCCCTCCAGTACAAGAGAGGCAACCAGAAGCAAACCAAAGGCCGTATCCAGTTTTGCAGTTTGCGCATCCGCATCGTCCGGTATTTTCTGCATCATTTGACGTATCAGCTTCAAGGCCAGAGGCAATGAAAGCACAACAATGAGGCTCCACATGTACAGGGGGCCGGCAATCGACATACCGATCATACCGGCATAGGCCAAGATGACCAGGGTGCTGTAAAGGCGCAAGCCATTCCGCTCGCCAATGATGATCGGCAGGGTTCGAATACCTTTACTCCGGTCATGGGAAATGTCGCGAATATTGTTAGCCAGCAAGACCAGGGCGACCAAAATTCCAAAAGGAATGGATATTAAAAGCGCGTTGATACTAAATGCCTGGCGTTGAATGAAATATGAACCCATGACCATTAACGGGCCCCACATTAAAAATACGGAGAGCTCGCCCAAAGCGATATATTTGTATTTAAACGGTGGCGCCGTATAGGTAATGCTCGCAAAAACGCCAATCAGGCCGATGCCTATCAGCGGCCATCCGCGATCAGCCGCCAAATACAGCCCGATGATGGTTGCGACGACATAAAGCACACAGGCCTCAATCAGCACCTGCCGGGATGTTAATTTTCCTTCAAGAAGGGGGTGGGGGCGGTATATGCCGGTGGAAACACCCTTAAAGTCCACGCCGCTTTTGACGTCATAATAATCATTGATCAGATTGGTGGCGGCGTGCATAAAAACACCTGCTATTAGTGCCAGCAGATAAAAAGCCCATGAAAAAGTCCCGTCGATAGCTGCCAGAGCGGAGCCGACGCTGACAGATATGGCGGTCATTGAAAAAGACCACGGTCGGCTGGCCAGTATCCAATTTCGATAAATATTCATGGTGTTTCGGATGATTTTTACTGAGCACTAAATTCTTCTTCGGCTAAACGGGCGTCCTCGGCAGCTTGTGCGGCATCCTCAGCAGCTTGCCTGGCACGCGCTTGAGCCGCTTCAGCGCGCCCTATCTCTCTTTGGATTCTTTTTCTGAATTGTTTTCTTTTTTCCTTGGTCGAGCCGAGCCGGCGCACGTAGGCTTCAACTTCCTGAGTAATTTGATCTGCTTCCTCGGCAGCTATCTGGGCCGCTTCATCCGCTTCCCGGGCGCGCTTTTTGGCCGCTTCGACACGGTTTATTTCTGCTTCTTCTTGGCGTTGTTGATCGCGTCTTTGCTGGCGATTTTGCAATTCCTGGATTTCGGCGGCGGTTTTTTCCTCGTATTCTAACGTATCTTTGACTTTGGCTCTTGCTGGCGGTGGAGTGTCTGTGACGTGCAGGTTGCCGTTTTCATCCGTCCAGGTGTAAACCTGCCCGGCAAAGAGGTTGGTATTGAATATGGCGACCAGCAAAGCGCAGATGATGACCATTAAAAATTTCATTTACCCCTCCAAAAATATGAAGTATATGCTGAATTATGTTTGGTGTCAAACCTATCTCAAATGTATTTGGGTTGAGCCCGTTGCCCGTTAGCCCGTTTGCCGGTTGAAAATTAAATCAAACAATTTCCATCATTGAACGGGCATAACCGGCTCAACGGGAAACCGGCAAACCGATTTAGATGATCACCTCTTTTTGAGAAGAGCTCTCAAAACCTTTTGCAATAATTGCTCGCCATAACCCTAAACAATAACAGCAGGAGGTGTATCATGGCACTTGTCATTACCAGTTCGGCGTTTTCCGAAGGTCAGGCCATTCCCAGCCTTTATACCTGTGACGGGCCGGATGTTTCCCCTGATTTAGCGTGGAGCGGTGTCCCTGAGACGGCTGCCAGCCTGGCGCTGATATGTGATGATCCCGATGCGCCCATGGGCACTTGGGTGCACTGGGTGCTGTTTAACATCCCCGCCGACACAGACGGCTTGCCGGCCGAAATACCGTCAGATGGCATTTTAGAAAACAGTGCTTGCCACGGCAAAAATGATTTTGGCAAATTGGGATACGGCGGGCCCTGTCCGCCGGGTGGCACCCATCGCTACTTTTTTAAACTCTATGCGCTGGACACGCAGCTTGAGTTGGACAGCGGCAGCACCAAGGCGCAGCTGCTCGAAGCGATGCAGGGTCACATCCTGGCCGAAGGCCAGCTGATGGGCACATACAGCCGCTAAAATTAGAACCCATCTCAAAAATGCATCTAACGCTCAATAGCCGCGTTACCGACCTCCTCAAAATGCTCACATACTATCGTGTATGCTGCGCTTTTTCGTCGGCCGGTGCCTTGCTCTTGAGCGTGATCTACTATTTTTGAGATGGGTTTTAGTTATTGGTTATTCTTTATCAGTTCTTCGTTGTTGAGCTTCTGAAGGTTGCGAATAGCATGCTACTGGCTTCTCGCTGCTGGCTACTCTGGCTTTCTCTGTAACTGCTCTGCTTTCAGGTTCTCGTCTATTCTTAGATACCAGAATCATGACACCTGAAAAACGTGTAACCCTACCAGTTATGTATGGGGTAGCAGAAGCCAGAGGCCAGAAGCAAGCGGCCAGCGGCTGTAAAAGAATAACCATTACAATCACTTTTGGTTCCAAAAATCCTGGACCCTATCGGCCAACTGCTGCGCGTCATGCACGCTGATCGGATCCCATTCTTCGCGCAGTAAAGTTTTATATTGATAGCGGGCATAGCGCTGGTCAATCAGCAGGACCACTCCTCGATCTTTGTTTGTCCGGATAACCCGACCTGCGGCCTGTAGCACGCGGTTGATTCCGGGATAAAGATAGGCATATTCGAATCCGGCATTCAGGGTACGGGCAAAATATTGCTTGATCAATTCTCTTTCCAGGCTGATACCGGGTAATCCGACTCCGACCACCACCGCACCCACCAGGCGCTTGCCGACCAGATCGATTCCCTCGCCGAAAATTCCACCCATCACCGCAAACCCGACAAGTGTTTGCGGGTTATCCTGCGAAAAACGTCTTAAAAATGCCTCTCTTTCAGGCTCCGACATGCGAGGTGTTTGCACGATGACTTCGGTATGCGGATCGCGGTCTGTAAAATCATCAAAAATCTTGCACAGATAGGCGTAAGATGGAAAATACAGCAGATAGTTACCGCGCTTTTGGGCCACCAGAGTTGAAACAATGCGGGTGACCTGACCCACGGTCTGGTCCCGCTGACGATAATAGGTCGAAATTTGATCGGCAATAAACAGTTCCAGATTTTCAGCGGGGAAGGGTGATGGCAGGCTCAGGTGGGAGACGGCCGGTTTGCAGCCCAGTATTTGTTTAAAATAATCAATGGGTGTCATGGTCGCCGAAAAAAATATGGCTGTGCGACACCGTTCCAGCGCCCGTTCAAGATGGACAGCGGGATCGATGCAAAACAGCTTGATTCTCAGGTTTTTGCCGTGTTTTTCATAACAAGTCGTGTAGCTTTGATCATATTGATCGGCCACCCGGATGAAACCCGATATGACAAAATAAAGATCCAGTAAACCCTCGCGAAAGGCTGTTTTTATATTTTTTGAAAGCCAACGCTCGGCGATAAAAAGAAAACCTCTTAAAAGTGGTATGAATTCTTCCGGCAGATTTTCCTCTGCGATCGGATTGCCCGATGCTTCGCATCTTTTGCGCGCCTTCACCAGCCAAGCATTGATCCGGCCGAGGCTCTTAAATACATGCGGCAGCTCATTTTTTAATTGCCGGCGAATGTCCAATACCGGTTGCTTGAAGATTTCGGCTGAAAACATCTCTCGCGAGCGATCCACAAGATTATGCGCTTCATCGATTAAAAAAATATAGGCACCGTTTTCCTCCTGAAAAAACCGGCGTAAATATACGCGCGGATCAAAACAATAATTGTAATCACATATGATGCACTCCGACCAGATTGCCAGCTCCAGGGACAACTCAAACGGGCACACCTGAAATGCTTTGGCGGTATTGATAATCTGCTCACGGGTAAAGGCCTCCAATTTGAAGATGTCTTCGACAGCAGCATTAATACGATCATAGTGACCGCGTGCATATTCGCATTCGTCCGGATGACAGGCACTTTGGGGGCAAAAACAGATCTTATCTTTTGCCGTCAGGGTTAACGCTTTTAGTTTGAGACCCTTGGCCCTCATGGCGGCGACGGCCTTTTCGGCCACCATCTGACCGGTGGTGCGCGCGGTTAAATAAAAAATTTTTTGATGGTGGTTTTCAACAAGGGATTTGACGGCCGGATAGAGCACGGCGATGGTTTTGCCGATTCCGGTTGCCGCCTGAACCAACAACTGCCCATGGTTGCGAATCGTGCGATAGGCTTCCACCGCCATCCGGCGCTGCCCGGGCCGGTAGGTTTCGAAAGGGAATTCTAAATCCTGAATGGATGAATCCCGAAGATCGGACCAATCCACAAGAGTGGCAGCCCATTTCAGATAACGGGCTACCAGGTCGTTAAAAAAAATCTCCAGCTCTGAAATGCTAAATGTACGCTCGAATTCGCGGTGGTTGCCGGTATCGATCTGATAATAGGTAAGCTGAATGGCAATTTCATCCAGCCCATTTTGGTGTCCGTACATATAGGCGTAGGTTTTGGCTTGTCCCCAGTGGACCGGATTTTCAACATCTTCAAAATAAGCCAGGTCCCGGGTAGTGGTTTTGATTTCTTCAATGATGGTGTGACCGGGTTCGCTGAAGACACCGTCGATGCGGCCGCCGATATTCAGATGGAATCGATCGGTTTCAACCTGATGGGAAATCGTCACTTCGGCTTGATAATTGGCGGGTCGTGAATTTTGAATTTTTTGATGGGCCCGAATCGCCTCTACTGGACGGCTGGAGCCCAGAAATTCAAAAGTCAGATCCCCGGATCGAAGCCCATAGTCAACCAGTTCCCGCACCGCAATTTTCAGTTGGCGTCGCAATCGATATCTAATTTAACCCCGTTTTGAAAACAAAAGAGAAGCGCAATTCAGATTTTCCTTGGACGGAAGATCCGGCGGCATGCAGAACGCCCCTATCTAAAAAGCTCTTAAAACAAATAATTCGGGGTGGATTTTATCCCCACCCGCTTAAAGCCATGTATCTGAAGATGGATGGCAAATCAAGGAAGAATCCGTAAAGGAAAGCTAAAAATGGAGTGCTGGAGTGTTGGAGTAGCCTACTCCGCCGAAGTAGCTTCGGCTACGAAGGCCGGACTGGAGTAGTGGATTAACAGTTACCCCGTTCACCGGAGCTTTTTTCATTACTCCATCACTCCATTACTCCTGCTGGGCATAGGCTTCTTTGTTCCGTCTACCGCCTTTGATGAGTTATTGGCGGATTTTATTCCTTAATGACAAAATGAACCCGCCTGTTTTTGGCGCGGGCCGCTTCAGACGTGCCTTTATCGACGGGGCGTTCTTTGCCGAAACTGACGGCGATGAGCCGCTCCCGGTCAATGCCTTCTTTGATTAAAAACGACTTAGCAGCACCTGAGCGACGATCCCCAAAGGCAATATTGGTTTCCCGGGAACCGCGTTCATCCGTGTGCCCTTCGATAATGACCACGACCTCCGGGTATTTTTTTAAAAATTCGGCCTTGCGATATAAAATCGTCTGTGCCTGCGGCTCCAGGCGATAGCTTCCTTTCTTAAAATAGATATCCTCATTCATAAATTGACGTTTAGCCGCCTGAAATCGACGTTGCTCGGCTTCTTTGCGTTGGCGTTCAGCTTCCAATTCCTTCTCACGGTCTATGGCCGCCTGATCTATTTGGGGGCTTGCTTCTTCTTCAACCTTGGTGTTTTTTTTGCTGCAGGCTGGAATGATCGCCAGCGCTGGGATTATCAGCAGAAGGATTAAGCCCCTTCGCAATGTGTCGGTCATAATGTCCTCCTCGCAAAAACAGGTAATTTATCTACAGGCAGGTTTGCAATTGCTGGTTTTTGCTGCCAGTATGCTCAGCGAACAGCTGCTCAAGACTGCTGTTGGCTCGGGGGGCATTTCCGCAACAATGGTGAACATTGCCAGCAACCCCAACCGCATCCGGTTCAGCAACCTGATAGCCCTGGTCAACTGCCTGGCGATCATCGTCCTGGCGGCCTCTCTGACCATCGGCGTCAAAGCCTACGCGATGATCCAGCTGCCAATCATCATGATTGCCGGTACAATCGGGGCGTGGCTCTTCTACGTGCAGCATCAGTTCGACGGGGTCTACTGGGAACGTCACGAGAGCTGGAGCTACTTCGATCAGGCGATCGAGCACAGCTCATTCTATCGACTACCAAAGTTGCTGCAGTGGTTCT
>Ga0209536_100008634_pt1 | contig 15260 bp, 10 predicted proteins | sample DeeMarSeWOR28_12_FD_187461 | JGI IMG/M metagenome (GOLD analysis project Ga0209536, IMG submission 187461) | Marine sediment microbial communities from White Oak River estuary, North Carolina - WOR-2-8_12 (SPAdes) (version 2) | ecosystem: Environmental > Aquatic > Marine > Intertidal zone >...
GAGATTAGGGGGCTTGCGGGCTGGCGGCAACAGCTTGACGCGAACCGGGCCACTGCCTACCCTACGGGACCCTGTTAACCCGGACGTTCCGCACGAGCGTTGAGCGTCTTTCGCGCGCGAGGATTGCGCATGACTGAAACCGATTCCAAAACCAGTGAGACCTCAACCGAGGAGGCGACGCAGGCGGAATCAGAGGGCGCCGCTCCGATCGATGTTGCGGAGGCCCCTGACGCTGGCACTGGTGAGACCGCTGACGCTGGCACTGGTGAGGCCGCTGACGTTGGCACTGGTGCAGCCGCTGACGCGGACACCGTCAGCGGCGACCTTGCTGCCGCGGAGGCGCATGCCGATACCGTGACCGGGTCGGAAGCTCCGGGTGCGGGGAAGAAGAAGCGACGGCGTCGTCGGAAGAAGAAGGGCGCCGGTCCGAGCGAGGCGCCGGCCGATTCGAAGGCCCCGCTTCACCATGCGCCGTTTCTACATTTGTTTGCGGGAGCTGCGAGAAAGCACGCCTTTTCGGTTGGAGAGGTGATCGCGGGCCGCGTCGAGCGCGTCGAGCACGGAGCGATCGTCGTCGACCTGTTTGGGAAGGCGAGCGCCATCGCAGATGCCGACGAGCCGCGCGACATCCCCATCATCATCCACGAGCCGGAAGCGCCCACGCTTCCGCAGGCCGCCGATGTCGCCACTGGCGCCGACCCTGGCACTGACGCGGCCGCCGACACTGGCGCTGGCACGGGGACCGCGACGCCCGTGGTCGAGGCGCCCACGCCTGAGATGTTGAGGGCGGTCGCCGCGGCCTCTTCCTGGGAGCTCGACACCACGGAGGTCACCGACCTTCCTGAAGATGACCTGGCGGAGGCAGACACCGTCGTCGCCGCGCAGGCCTTCGACCCGGCCGCGGTTGCAGCGACAGCGCCTCCGCCAGAGGCCGAGGCAGCGCCAGAGGCCGAGACGGCAGCAGAGTCAGCGGCAGCGCCAGAGGCCGAGACGGCAGCAGAGTCAGCGGCAGCGCCGGAGGCCGAGACAGCAGCAGAGTCAGCGGCAGCGCCAGAGGCAGCGCCAGAGGCAGCGCCAGAGTCCACGACGCCGGCGGCGGAGCCGCCGGAGGATCTGTCCGATGCCGATCTCACGTTGCTGGGGCCGCTGCCCGAGCAGGAGCCGCCGCAGCTTGGCGCGATCTTCCGCGGGCGCATCGGCGCCGTGGCCGAGAGCGGGCACATCGCGATCGTGAATCGCATCGTCGACAAGAGCGCAGTCCGCAAAGCGATACGCGCGGCGCGCGCTCAGCACCAACGCGTGAACGGCGTCGTCTACGGCTTCAACCGTGGAGGGTTCGACGTGCTCGTCGGTGGTGTACGAGCGTTCTGTCCTGCGAGCGCCATGTCGCTCACGCCGATTGATGATCCGAACGCTTTCGTCGGCCAACGCTGCGAGTTCTCGCTGCCGCAGGACAAGGGCGGCAAGAAGAGCATCATCGTCAGCCGTCGCAACATCCTCGAGAAGGAAGCGCGGAAGCTTGCGCGCGAGCGGATGGAAGCGCTGCAGGTCGGCGAGAAGCTAAAAGGCAAGGTCCTCGAGGTGCGCGACTATGGCGTGCTGGTCGACCTCGGTGGCGGACTCGACGGCCTCGTACACATGAGCGAGGTCTCCTGGAGCCGCGGCGTCCGACCCCAAGACGCCGCGAAGGTCGGCGACGAGGTCGATGTCGAGGTGATCAAGGTCCAGCAAGCGAGTCGCAAGGACCGGTTTGGGCGTGTGTCGCTCTCGATGCGTGCGTGCCAGCCGGACCCCTGGGAAACCGCAAAGGAATCCCTTCGACCTGGCACTCCAGTGAAGGGTAAGGTCGTACGGACCACCGACTTCGGCGCGTTCATCGAGATCCAGGAGAACATCGAGGGCTTGCTTCACATCTCGGAGCTAGGCGGAAGCAAGGAGCTCACGCACGCGAAGCAGGCGGTCAGCGAAGGCGACGAAATCGACGTCGTCATCGAGCGGGTGGACAAGGACCAGCGCCGCATCTCGCTCTCGAAGCTATCCGAGGCAGACGCCAAGGCGATCGAGTCCGGCGAAATCGAGTTCGGCAAGGCGCCACGCTCGTTGAAGCCCGGCACGCACGTTGCGGTGATCGTGAAGCGCGTCGAGCACGGCGGCGCTCAGGTTCAGGTGGAAGGCATGCTCGGCAAGCGCGGGCGCGGCTTCATCCCCAACCGGGAGCTTCAAGACGTTGGTGGCGAGAAGCGCAAGGGCCCGTCCCAGGGCGACGTCATCCAGGTGAAGGTCGTCGGCACGGAGCGCGACGGAAGCCTCCGCTGCTCGGTCCGGGCCCGGCTGCTCGACGAAGAACGCAGGGCGGTGAAGGATTACCGCAAGGAGTCGGCGAAGCAGGGGCTGGGGACCTTCGGGGATCTGCTGAAGGCGAAGCTCGGCGGCGGATCGGAGTAGGGCCCTATCGGGGCCGGCGCTTGCTGGGCGGATACCCTTGAATTGCCCCGCCGCGTGCTGACGGCTATAAGGCTCGCTCTTCGGGCGCATAACTCAGGGGTAGAGTGGTTTCTTCACACGGAACAAGTCGTTGGTTCAAATCCAACTGCGCCCACCACGCGAGGCGGCCCGCCGAGGCCGCCTCGCCTGTTTTGGCCGGGGCCGCGGGTGGCTGAGCTCGCGAAGTTGGTCGAAGGGATTCGAGGCGGCCATACACGCTCGCTAGCTCGTGCTTGCCGACTGATCGATGAACGCGACCCACGTGCGCCGGAGCTCTTGAAGCAGGTCTTTGCCCATGAAGGGCATGCGTACGTCATCGGAGTGACGGGTACTCCGGGTGCGGGCAAGAGCACGCTGGTCGACGGGCTGATTCGCCTCTATCGGCAGCAGGGCAAGCGCGTGGCGGTGCTCGCGATCGATCCGACGAGCCCATATTCGGGTGGTGCGATTCTCGGTGACCGCATTCGGATGCAGCAGCACTTCACAGACGAAGGCGTCTTCATCCGCTCGATCGCGACACGCGGGCATCTCGGCGGGCTCTCGCGGTCGACCGGCGATGTCCTGCACGTGCTTCATGCGGCCGCATTCGACGTGGTGATCCTCGAGACGGTCGGCGTCGGCCAGGACGAGCTGGAGGTCACGCAGCTTGCGGACACGACGTTGGTCGTGATGGCGCCGGGCCTCGGCGACGACATCCAGGCGATCAAGGCGGGCATCCTCGAGGTCGCCGATGTCTTTGCGGTCAACAAGGCCGACCGCGTTGGCGCGGATGCGACCGCCCAAGACCTTCAGCAAATGCTCTCGCTTCGCAGGGTGCCGACGGGGGTGAGCAAGTTGCAGGGCCATACCGCCGCGTCGACGTTGCGGAAAGGGCCCGAAGCCTTGGCGGACGAGTGGGTGCCACCCATCATCAAGACCGTCGCGCACCGTCGCGAAGGCCTCGAAGATCTGGTCGAAGCGTTCGCGAAGCATCGCGAGTTCCTCACCACTACCGAGGCCGGGCGCGCGATCGGCGAGCAACGGCGGATGGCGGAGCTTCGCGGGATCCTCGTGCAAGCGCTGATCGACGAGGTCGACACGCGCTTCGCGGATCGCGTCAGCGAGAAGTTGCGAGAGATCGTCGAGGGGCGCGCCGACCCATACTCGAGCGCCGAGGCATTGGTTCGAAGCCTGATCGACGGCGACCGATAGCCCTCGCGCTGCTGCTGGCGGCGCGTGGCAGGCCGGACGCCTTGGGCTAGAGTGCGCGCCATGACGTTTGTGGAAGTGACGCAACAGGGCCAGGTCAGCACCTTGACGATCAACCGGCCCGACAAGCTCAACGCGCTCAGCCAGGAGGTCCTCGGTGACTTGAGCGCCGCAATCGAAGCGATTTCGCGAATCGACGACATTCGCGCCGCAGTCATCACGGGCACCGGGAAGGCATTCGTGGCCGGGGCGGACATCGCCGCGATGCGCGACATGGACGAGGCGCAGGCTCGCGGGTTCGGGGCGCTCGGTCACGGCGTCTTCAGCACGATCGAGCAGCTGCCATTCCCGGTCATTGCGGCCGTCAACGGCTTTGCGCTCGGGGGCGGTTGCGAGCTCGCGTTGGCATGCGACTTCATCTATGCCTCGACGAAGGCCAGGTTCGGTCAGCCGGAGGTCAATCTCGGCATCATTCCGGGGTTCGGCGGGACGCAGCGCCTCCCCCGTCGCGTCGGGTCGGCGATGGCACGCGAGCTGATTTACACCGGCAAGATGATCGACGCGGATGAGGCGCTCCGCATTGGCCTAGCGAACGCGGTGTTCGAGCCCGAGGAGCTGCTCAACGCCGCTGCGAAGGCTGCCGGGGACATCGCGACCAAGGGGCCCTTGGCGGTTTCCACCGCAAAGCGGCTGATTCGCGACGGCATGGACATCCCGCTTCCGCAAGCGAACAAAATCGAGCGGGACGCATTCGGTGAAGGCTTCGGCACGGCCGACCAGACCGAGGGGATGAGCGCGTTCATCGAGAAGCGGGCCCCCAAGTTCACCGGCGCCTGAAGGCCTCGTCCACTGCGGCGCGGTGAGCATCTGCCTTTGCAGCGCAGAGTTGGATCGCCTCGACTGCGCCCGCGAGGTTGCGCGGCCCGCCCGCGAGGGAGGCCACCCGGGGCTCGAAGAAGGCTTGCACTTCGTCGGCGGCCTCGCGTGCGCAAAGTGATGCCGTATACCAGGGAGCATTGCCTGCTTGCGCGTGACCGGTGCGTTCGGCGAAGGCGTCGAAGTTCTCCTGCAGCCAAGCCCAAGCCCGATCGCGCGTCTTCGGGTTGCGGAGCTGAATGCCGAGCACGACTGAGATCTCGTTGAGCCGGAGCTTCGAATCCAGCGCCAATTCAAGGGCGCGCTGCGACAGCGCCGGGGCTTCCGCGTGCGCGAGCGCTGCGATGATTCGATTCCGCATCGTCGCGTCGGTGCTGGTTTCGAGCAGGATGAGCAGGTGGTCGAATAGACCACTGTCACCCTCCTGTACCGCGGTGGCCAGCGCCAGATTGGCGAGCTGGGGGTCGACCGCGTTTGGATTCGGCTCGGCACCGTATCCGATGTAGGCTCTTCCGAGCCCTGCTGCGCGCGCCCGCGCTTTGCGATCGCGAACGTCCATGACCATGAACTCGACAACCGTCCCGCGCAGCAGCTTGGTGTCGCTCGATTCACCCTGTTTGGCGCGCCATCCGAGCCGTCGATACCGCGGGCGGTAGAGGCGTCCCGCATAGGCACGGATCTTCGGCTGAGTCTGAGGAGAGGAGGCCTCCACCATCATGAATCGCAGCGCCGACATCGGGCCGCTCGCGACCTGCCGTAACGGGCTTGCCACGAAGCGAGAGAACCACGGGAGGAGGTCCTCGACCTCGAGCAAACCACCCGCGAAACCCGCGTACAGACTGTCGGCCACGGCTTGCTTTCCCGCGTCGGACAAGGTCGCAAAACCTTTCGTTCGAAGTGCGGTCCAGTCGCCCCGGCTCATCGAAAACCGGAAGTAGCCCGCGCCTCGATCGTTGGGCATCCACCACGCCGGACATCCAGGAAGCTCGATCTCATCACGAGCGTCGCGAAGGAGGTCGCAGGTCGCTCCGTTGGCGTGGCGAATACAGAGGGGGATCTGCCAGGTGGCTTCGGGCGATCCGGTGGAGCCGATCGGCAGATAGCGCTCTTGGGCCATGGATACGCGCCTGGCACCCGATTCGCATGGTGTGTCGCCATCGCTGACGAGCAAGGGGACGCCTGGCTGGGTGAGGAAGCTCAGAAAGGGTGGCGTCACCTCGGAGGCTGATGTCTGATCGAGCGCAGCGAGGAGGTCGCTCGAGGTGGCGGTCCCGCCCTGATGGCGCTGCAGGTAGAGTCGAATGCCATCGCGAAAATTCTCTGCCCCCATCCAACGCTCGAACATCGATAGAACCGCGCCGCCCTTCTGATAGGTGATCATGTCGAAGGCGTTCTTGATGTCGTGGTTGCTCGTGATGGGCTGGCGGATGCTCCGTGCGCTCGTCAGGCTGTCGAGCTCCATCGCACGGTGTGCAGAAGCGAGGCTTGAAAGGTCCGAGCGATATTCGGGGTGGAGCTCATGGACGACTTTGTCGCCCATCCACGTCGCGAACGACTCATTGAGCCAGATGTCATCCCACCAGGGCATGGTCACGAGGTTGCCAAACCACTGATGGGCGAGCTCGTGCGCCATCACGTACGCGAACGCGCGGCGCTGCCCCTCGGTCGCGCGTTCGATGTCGAGCAGGAGAAGCCATTCGCGGAAAGTGATCAGGCCGACGTTCTCCATGGCGCCCGCCGCGAAGTCGGGAACAGCGACCAAATCGAGCTTGCGATAGGGGTAGGGGCTCCCGAAGTAGCGCTCGAGGGCCTCGACGAACTCGGCCGCATGGTCGAGTGCGTATTGCAGCAGGGGACCCCTGCCTCTCGCCGCGATGCCCCGGAGCGGAATCGGATATGGGCGGCCTTCGTTTGGTGGAATCGTCCCGCCAGCGACGACATCGAAGGGCCCCACAGCGAGAGCGACGAGATAGGTGGGCAATGGTGGCGTCGGCAGGAAGTGGATGCGCTGAAGGCCGTCTGGAAGGGCGACGGCACGGTCGACCGGCGTGTTGGACGCAGCGAAGTGATCGGCGGGCACCGTGAGTGTGAGCTCGAACGGAGCCTTGAAGCGAGGCTCGTCGAAGCAAGGGAATGCGAGGCGCGCGCTGATCGATTCGAACTGCGTGAAGGCGTACGTTTCTCCCCCCGATTGCACGCGATAGAGACCGCGGAGCGGCGTGTCGAAGGGCGCAGTGTATTCGAAGTGGAGGGTGCTTCTTCCCGCCGGTAGCGGCTCGTGGAAAGCAACTCTCGCGACGCCGTCGGAGGTCTTCTGTTCCCAAGTCGCCTCGATGCGAGTCGTGGCGTGCGTTGCGTAGACCGACTTCAGGTCGAGGCGTTCGCCATGCATCCAGATCAACGCGCTGGGCTCGTCGAGCTCGATGGTGATCATCGCGGTGCCGGAAAACGTCTCGCGACTCGGAACGACCTCGAGGCTCAGCCTGTAGCTCGTCGGGCGAACGCCTTCGGGAAGCTTGCCCTCAGGTACCGGGCCTTCGCTCGGCTCCGTAGCGGAGACAGTGGCCGGCGGGCTTCCACAAGAGATCGAGATCGCGCCGAGGACACCCGTGAGGACCAGCGCTCCGACGAACGCCCGGGTCACCTGTGTGGCCTTCTGCCCGGGTCGTGGCCCAGGGCGAAGAGCCGGTCGTAGAGGGCCGTGCCCAACGGTCTGTGCGACGTCCTCGGCAGCGCTTGGCCATAACGCGGCGGTAGGCTTCGCAAGGTCTGCGCGAGCTCCTGCATTGACGGGCCCTCTGCATCCAACCCGAGTGGGGAGGACGGCTGCCGATTCGCGAGCCACGATGCCGCGCCGGTGAAGAAGACGGCAAGGACGGTCGCCGCGACGAGCTTCTGCGGGCTGGAAGCCCCGACTGCGTTCGCCGCGATGAACACGACCAGCGAAAGTGGGACCGCGACGGACCAGCGTGCGGCGCGCTCCGTTCTGGCCTCGCGCGCGCCGCCGATCTCGTATCGGACGAGGGCACGCCAATGAGAATCCGGCGCGCGTCCAATGAGCCCGTCGGTCACCAGCACGGTTCGAAGCCAGGGCAGCGCTGCGGCGTGGGTCAGAAACGGAGACGGCGCCGGGAGGTGTGCGACTCGCCAACACACGCCGTCAGCGGCGATCGCGAGTGGAAGATGTCGCCAGAGCCCGAGCTGAATCGCCAACCACGGGCTGACGACGACCACCGCGGTGAACGACAGAAGGGCGGCGATCACTGCCCGCGCCGCAGGCACCACGGGAACGAGCGCTTCGATCGCCGAGGTCGCCAGTAACGAGAGGCCAACACCGAGGGCCGGAACGGTCGACATCTGCACGACGCGACCGACGGTTTCGAGGGCGCGCATCGCGCTCCGCTCCTCGGGGGTGCGCTGCGCGAGCGCCATGCTCACCCAAGCGGTCGTCGCGCTGAGGGTCGCGAAGAACCAGGCGCCTGCCGTCGGCCAGCGCGTCGCGAGGGCCGGATCGACGAGCAAGGCGCCAGCGATCCCCAAAGCGGGCAGGGCGACGACGCTCGCGCGCAAGACGACTCGCCGGCAACGCGCGAGGGACCGCTCCTCGGCAGCGAGAGAGCCGGCTGGTCCGTCCCTGAACCAAGCGTAGAGCGCCTTGCAAGCGATGAAGGGCGCCAGCGCGCAGACGGCCAAGGTGGCCAGCGCAGTCATGCGAACTCCACGATCACGGGTGCGTGGTCCGAGGGCGACTTGCGCGCTCGCTCTTGGCGGTCGATGATTGCGCCAATGGCGCGAGCGCCGAGCTTCGGCGTGCAATACACGTGGTCGATGCGGAGCCCGTTGCCGCGCTCGAATCCGCGCCCGCGATAATCCCACCAGGAGAACACACCGCCCTGCGGATGAAACGGGCGGACGACATCCTGCAGGCCGAACGATGCCACGTCCTCGAGGGCCTCGCGCGCCGAATCACATGCGAGGACCGACGCTCGCCACTCGGCGGGCCGTCCGATGTCGTCGTCCCAAGGCGCCACGTTGAAGTCGCCGCACAGGGCTACTTCATCGGTCGTCGCGTCGAACCGGCATCCAAGCAGCGCGCGCAGCCGCTTCATCCAGCGTAGCTTGTACTGGTACTTATCCGAGCCGACCTCGCCGCCATTGGGGAAGTACGCGCTGAGGACGGTCACTCCGTCGACCTGCGCGCTGATCAGCCTGGCCTGCGGGTCGTCCTCGTCGTCTCCGAACCCCTCCTGTACCTCATCGAGCGGCAAGCGGCTGACGATGGCGACGCCGTTATAGGTCTTCTGGCCAAAGATGGCCGCCTCGTAACCACGCTCGCGAACCTCAGCGAACGGGAACTCGTCGGCCGTCGCCTTGAGCTCCTGCAGGCAAAGGACGTCCGGCTGCGCCGCGTCGAGCCAGTCGATCACGTGCTGGTGGCGCGCCCGGATCGAGTTCACGTTCCACGTGGCGACCTTCATGCCCGTATGAAGTAGCATGGAATCATGGCGAACAAACGAATCGAAACCGATGCCGCGCCCGCCGCGATCGGCCCCTACTGCCAGGCCGTTGCGATCGGGGAGTGGCTCTATTGTTCAGGACAGCTTGCACTCGACCCGCAGAGCGGTGTGATGCTGGGCGACGGGGATATCGAGGCTGAGACGCAGCAGGTGCTTCGCAACCTCGACGCGGTTCTGCAGAAAGCCGGAGCCAGTCGAGGCGATGTCGCGAAAGCGACCGTCTATCTTACGGATATGGGCGAATTCTCAACCTTCAATGAGGTTTACGCGGCGTTCTTCGAAGGGGTCGTGCCGCCCGCGAGGGCGACGGTGCAGGTCGCAGCCCTGCCCAAGGGGGCGAAGGTCGAGATCGACTTCATCGCCCGGCTGAGTGACTAGCCGAACGGGTCAGTGAGGTCGGCGGTGTCTTGGCGATCGGGCCCGACGCTCACGACGCCGACCCGGCAACCGACTTCGCTTTCGATTCGGTCGAGGTAGCGCTGTGCCGCGGCCGGCAGATCGGCTCGGCTACGGCAGGCGAGCAGCTCCTCGTCCCAACCTTCGAGCGTCTCGTAGATTGGTTTCACGTCCTCGACGCGCTCGAAAGGCGGATACTCGAGTCGCTCGCCGTCGAGCTCGTATGCGACACACACCTTGAGCTCCGGGAGGACGGTGAGGACGTCGAGCTTGGTGATCGCGAGCTCGCTGAGCCCGTTGACGGCGACCGCATGCCGAAGTGCGACCAGATCGAGCCAACCGCAGCGGCGTGGGCGGCCGGTGGTCGACCCGTACTCGGCGCCGGCGTCTCGGAGCTGCTGACCGATCTCGTCCTCGAGCTCGGTGGGGAAGGGGCCGCCACCGACACGCGTCGTGTATGCCTTGGCGATCCCGATGGCGCTCCGGATCTGAGTCGGGCCGATCCCGGCGCCGGCGCACGCGCCGCCGGCCACGGCATTGGAGCTGGTGACGAAAGGATAGGTCCCGTTGTCGATGTCGAGCATCGTCCCCTGCGCCCCCTCGAGCAGGATCTTCTCGTTGGCGCTGACCGAGGCGCGAACAATGGCTGCCGCGTCGCCGATGTACGCGCCGAGGGCTTTGCCGAGCTCGGCGTACCGGGTGGCCACCTCTTCGGCGGTCGGCAAGGTCCCACCGAGGTCCTCGGCGACGGGGCGCCAACACTCGAGGTTCGCCGCAAGCTTGCTCAGAAGCCCGCTGCGGTCGAGCAGGTCGCCCATGCGGATCCCGCGTCGCGCGACTTTGTCTTCGTAGCAGGGGCCGATGCCGCGCTTCGTCGTCCCGATCGCCCCGCCGGACCTCTTTTCTCGAAGCTCGTCGATCAACTTGTGATGGGGCAGCACGACGTGCGCGCGTTGGCTCACGAGCAGCCGACCGTTCGTGCCGACGCCGCGTTCGCTGAGCGCCTCGATCTCCTTCAAGAAGACAGCCGGGTCGATGACCGTGCCCTGGCCGACGACGCACTTCGTCTGCTCATGGAGAATCCCTGATGGAATCAGGTGCAAAATGAGCTTCTCGCCACCGACGACGAGGGTGTGTCCTGCGTTCGCTCCTCCCGCGTACCGCACGACGAGCTCGGCGTACGGGGCGTAGAGGTCGACGACCTTGCCCTTTCCTTCGTCGCCCCATTGGGCGCCTACAACCACGACTGCACTCATGACTTATTCCCAACTCGTGCCCAAGAGACGTGCTCGTCACTCGGCTCGCCTCGAAGCGTCCGCGCGCGGCCGTCCTTCACGCGGGTGAGCTTCGCCCCGCTGCCTGATTGCCAAATCAATAGATCGTAGTCCCAAGCCTTCGCGTACCGCTTGGCCTCGTCGGCGGTCTTCGACGGCACGACCGCGACCCGAGCACCGAGGGCGCGCCATCGAGCGGCCGCGTTGCGCTGGCGTGCGTAGGTTCCACCCGCGACGAGCGCGCGCAACGGCAGCGCGCTTTCGAGCGAAATGCCGGCCTCCGAGAGCGCCCACGAGACGTTATCGACATCGAACGCGAATCCCGTTGCCGCGGCGGGCGCGCCGTACCGGCCGAGCAGGTCGTCGTACCGACCGCCCATGCCCAGCGGCTCGCCGGGACCATCCGCGAGCAATGTCATGCTCACGCCGGTGTAGTAGCTGTGGCGCCTCAGGTCTCCGAGGTCGATGGCAATGCGGTCGCCGAGCCCTGCCGACTCCAAACGCTCCACGACCCGCTCCAGCTCGTCGAGCGCGCGACGGGCTGCCGTGTTGCGTAGGCGTCGGCGCGCGTCGGCAATGATGCTGCGGTCTCCGTAGAGGTTGCACAGCATCACGAGGCGTTTGCGCTCAGCGGCCACGACGCCTGCTTGCTTGAGGAGCGTCTCGAGTGTCCTTGCATCCTTGGCTGCCAGCGTCTCGACGACCTTGGTGCGCGCGCCATTCGGCACATGGTCGAGCACCTCGCTGCCGATCTTCACCTGTGCCAGCTCGACGAGGAAGTCCCGCAGGCCTACGTCTTCGCACGCGCGAGCGGCCACTTCGATCACCTCGGCATCGGCTTCGGGCCCCTTGAGACCGACACACTCGACACCGCACTGGAGCACTTGATGCTGCTTACGCGCGCGGCCTCTGCGACGGCGGACGATGGTGCCTTCGTAGGAGAGTCGCCAAGGCGCGGGCCTGTCTTGAAGACGTGTCGCGATGATGCGGGCGATTTGCGGCGTGATATCAGGACGGAGCAGCGCGACTTCGCCCGAGTCGGGTTCGACGAACCGAACCAAGTCGCGGCGATCGACGGTTCCGAGCCCTCGTTCGACGACGTCCGCGTACTCGACGGGTGGCGTCGTCACGCGTTGGTACCCGAAGAGATCAAAGGTCTCCATCAACCGCTGCCAGAGCAGGGTTCGAGCCATGGCCACGGGAGGAAGCAGATCTCGCATTCCGCCGGGAGGCGTCATCGGCAGCTCGGAGCTCGGGGAGCCGAGCGGCGCTGAGCTCCCGGTCCGTCGCTGTCGCGCCGAAGGGGGCATCTCAGAGCCTCAGGTTGTGTACGCTGCTTACGTTTTCGATTTTGCGAAGCTCGTCGAGCGCGCCGTCGTCTACGAGGGTGTCGACGTTGTAGAGCGCGAGGGCCTGTCCGGTCTTCTCATCGAGACCAAGCTGCATCCGCGACACGTTGATGCCGCGGTTGCCGAGCACGGTGCCGACCGATCCGATGACTCCAGGGCGATCGAGGTTGCGCATCATGATGATGGAGCCTTCGAGAACGGCGTCGATCTCGTAGCCGTCGAGGGCGACCAGGCGAGGTTCCCCATTGCGGCCTGGAACACCGGTCGCAGTGTGGCTTCCCTTTTCTCCGGATACGGTCACGCGAATCGCCGCCGAGTACATGTCGCTCGCCTCTTTGACCTCAGCGAGACGAATGCCGCGCTCCTGTGCTTCGTACGGAGCACTGATTGGGTTGACCGGCTCTTCGAGGTGGTGTTCGAGGAAGCCCGCCAACGCGGCTCGTGCAATCGGAGTCACACCGAGCTCGCCGGCCTCGCCTGTGCAAGTCACGCGAAGCTCGCGAACGTCTACAGGATCGAGCTGGCCCACGATGCTGCCAAGGCCCTTGGCGACCTCGAGGTACGGCGCGAGCCGCTGCGCGATTTCGGGCGGGAGCGTGGGCACGTTGACCGCGTTCTTGACGACGCCAAGCTGCAGATAGGCGACGGCCTGTTCAGCGATCTCGACTGCGACGCGCTCCTGTGCCTCGGATGTCGAGGCGCCGAGGTGCGGAGTGCAAAGCACGGCGTCGAGCTCGAGCAGAGGGTGCTTGGGATCGATTGGCTCTTGGCCGAAGACGTCGAGCGCCGCGCCCGCAATCTTTCCTTCCTGGATGGCACGGACGAGGGCCTGTTCGTCGACGATGCCGCCGCGAGCCGCGTTCACGATCAAGGCGTCGTTCTTCATCTTGTCGAACGCGGCGTCGTTGATCATGTTCTTCGTATCGGGCGTGAGCGGGGCGTGAATCGTGAGGAAGTCGGCGCGCCGCAGAAGGTCGTCGAGCTCGACCAGCTCGATGCCGAGCTCGGCCGCGCGGTCACTGCTCATGACAGGGTCTACGCCGATGACCTTCATCTTCAGGCCCTGCGCGCGATCTGCGACGATACGGCCGATGTTGCCGAGGCCGATGATGCCGAGCGTCTTGTAGGCGATCTCGCGCCCCTGGAACTTGCTCTTCTCCCACTTGCCGCTGCGCATCGACGAGACCGCCTGCGGGATCTTCCGCGCAAGCGAGGCGAGAAGCGCGAGGGCGTGCTCCGCCGTCGTCACCGAGTTGCCAGTCGGGGTGTTCATCACGACGATGCCGCGGCGACTGGCGGCCGGGATGTCGACGTTGTCGACGCCAATGCCCGCGCGGCCAACCACGCGAAGCTTGTCCGCCGACTCGACGACCCGCGCCGTGACCTGCGTCGCAGAGCGAATGATGAGACCGTCGAAGTCCCCGATGACGCCGCAGAGCTCGTCTTCGCTCATGCCGGGCCGGTATTCGAGCTCGACGCCAGCGGCTTCTCTCAGGACCGAGAGGCCGGACTCCGAGAGCTTGTCAGAGACGAGGACGCGTACGATGGACATGGCTACTCCTGTGGAATTCGGCCAGAAAGCCGGGCGACAGCTAGCAGCCGCTCAAAGAGGGGTCAAGGAGCGCGGGGCCAGGTGTCAGGTCCAGTGGACGGCACCGAGGCTGAGCAGCATCGCGGCGACCCGATACCCCCGTTGAGGGTCGGGGGTCGTCGGCTGCTGGGCTACGAATTGGGCCACTTCCTCGATCGTATGCGGCGTCTTGCAGAGCATGAGCGCTGCGCGGACGTCCTCGGGGAGGGCGGTGGTCGCGATCGCCGTGTCGATGCGATCGGCCTGGACGATGTGGTCCTGCCCCCGTTCGAGGATGAGCTGGCTCTCGAACCCCGCCGCGATGCGCCGCTGAATCCCGCGATCGAGGATTTCCCACGCGTCGAGACGTAGCGGGAAGCCGCTGCTCGGCGGGTCCACCCCTTCGTAGAACGTCGCCGTGCCGGACGCCCAGGTGAATAGGTCGAGCAATTTGTCGCGGACCTGCTCAGCGATGTGCTGGAAGAGCTCGAGTGGCTCGACGAGACCGAGCGCAACGAGTGTGTCGCCGAGCTTGCCCTCGAAGCGCGGCATGACCGCGAGCGCCATGTCGAGCTCGCTTCGGTTGATCACGCGCTTCTTCACGAGGTACTCGCCCAATAGCTCCCCTGCGAGGTTGCTGGTCACGAACGCGGGCACGCCTTGCTTCGTGTAGACCTCTTTGCGTACGCCGCCTTGCTCGCACAACCACAGGCCCGTGCGTCGCGTGACGAGGGTGCGCGCCAGGGCGACGACGAACCCGCCGTCCTCGAAGTCCATGCTTCGATCTGCGGCGGCAGCCGACTCCACGCGGGTGGTCGTTGGCGTCATGCGCGACGCTGGTACGTGGCGATAGAGATCTTGGAGCGATGATAGAGGTTGGAAGTCGCCGCCTGCGATGCTGATCTGATCACTGCCGTCGACCTGCCCTGTCGCGACGGCTTCGACGACCTTGGCGTACGCGAGGGGGCCGACCGTGGCACCGTTCGGCTTTCGGATCTTGTACTCGAGTGGCGTGACGTTCGTCGTGCTCGGAAGCTCATCGGTAAGGACGAGTGGCGTCGGCGGCATCGTCGCTTTGGGGACGGTGTCCGCAGATGTCTTACGGGTGCGAGTTTCGGAAGCAATCGACGCGACCATCGCGGCGAGCTCGGCGCGCAACACGTCTTCGGGACGGCTTTGCCAGGGCTCGAGCGCCGCCCAGAATGCGCGGGCGGTCGGGGGCCGCTCGTCCGGATTGACCGAGAGCGCGCTCAGCACGACCGAGCCGAGCCCCTCTGGAAGCTGAGGCAGAAACTCGACGAAGGGGTGTACCTCCGCGTCACGGATCGCCAACAAGACTGCGAGCTCGCTGCCCCCGGCAAACAAGGGTCGTCGCATGAATAGCTCGGCGGCGATCACACCCGCCGAGAACAGATCCGCTCGCCGATCGACCTCCCCGCCCGTGACCTGCTCAGGTGCGAGGTAGCCGAGCTTTCCGTTGGCGCGCGCAGCGGTGTCGACGTCGAACGCATTCACGTTCGCGGCGCGCGCGATGCCGAAGTCCGCGATCTTCACGTCTCCGTGGATCGAGATCAGCACGTTCGAGGGGCTGATATCGCGGTGCACG
>Ga0209536_100008636_pt1 | contig 15258 bp, 29 predicted proteins | sample DeeMarSeWOR28_12_FD_187461 | JGI IMG/M metagenome (GOLD analysis project Ga0209536, IMG submission 187461) | Marine sediment microbial communities from White Oak River estuary, North Carolina - WOR-2-8_12 (SPAdes) (version 2) | ecosystem: Environmental > Aquatic > Marine > Intertidal zone >...
CCTCGCCTGGGAATGGTTCGTGTTATTGCCGCTCTGCCGCAAGCAACGCATATTTGGCTGTCTTAGGATCAATAATTCGCTGCGCTGCGTTGAACTCTGCTGGTGCCCGAAGACGGCATGGAAAGGAGCTATCTATGGCAAGCTTCATGAGCGCGAGCCTCGATCACGACCTGAAGGGCGGCTTCGTCACTTTCAAGCTCGACGCGAAACTGCGCTTCGAGGCCAAGGAAGTCGGCCACCGCTGGCTCTTTCAGATCGAATTCATGGAGGAGGACCCGGTGTCCGACGACAAGCTGGCCCCCGTGCCCGCGTCGGAGGCATTTGGACAGCCGGGCGCCCACATCAAGCGCCATTACTTCATTCCCTCCAAGGAAGAGATCGAGCTGTCCTTCACGGAGGAATTCCCAGCCCACCTCGTCGACACCGAGTGGGGCAAGGAGGAAGTGTACGCGAAAGTCCAGGCCCTTCCGTTGGAGGCGCCCCCAGGCTTCGTGGCCGCCAAGACCCGTACGAACGTCACTCACGTAGACGTTTAGCGGCCGACCCGAGACCTAGGCGCGCGACAGCCAGCTCCGACCTCAGCCAGCGCAGCTCGGTCCGGTACAGTTCGCGCACTAAGGGAAGTCGCCGAAGAAAACGGCCGGCGTGACACCAAATGCACACGCCGGCCGTTCGAACGTCCCACAGCGGGGAGCCATCTACGGGGCTTTCTGAACCCTCCCGGACTTGATGCAGCGACTGCATACACGAACCCGCTTCACGCCGCCGTCGACGACGATCCGCACGTTCTGCAGGTTTGGCAACCAGCGACGCTTTGTTTTGTTGTTGGCGTGGCTGACGTTATTGCCCACAGCCGGGCCTTTACCGCACGAATAGCATACCCGCGACATGATACTGCTCTCCTCTATCTATAACCGGCCCGCCCTCGAATGGCGCTACTGGCCGGACTCCTCTGCTGGCTGATCCTCACCGGGGAACACGAAGTCAAGGGAATCCACCAGGAAAAACGTGGTCTTTCCCTGCAACTTCTCCCTATTCTCCGGCTCGAACAGACCGCGCTGGGCCCAGACCTCCAGAATTGAGTCGTTGAGCGCGTAGACCCAACCCGCGACTGCGAGGTTGTCCCCACTCACGATTCTGACCTCGCTCTCGACGATCGATCCTTCCAAGATCGCCGGGTAGGCAACCATACCGGGCAGGTCGATGGTCAGGGCCGATCGACCCAGCAGCTCGTTCACCGTCACCGGCTCGAGCAAGACCCTTCGCCCGGAGAACTGGTCCGGGTTGGCCACGAAAGCGCTATCAGCGACGCGGGGCAAAGTCTCCGCCGTATCGGCGACCACAGTTGCGACCTGAATCGCTGCAGACTGGGCGTAGAGCCAGTACATGAACCCGGCGACCAGGACGGTGGCGGCCAATGCCCACGGCCAGGCGCGGGTCGTCAACTTCCCCAGCACATTTGCCATGTGCCTATCCTCACACGAAGCGGGTTTCTATTCGACCAGCTGGACCAGAGCTACCTCGGCTCCATCACCCTTGCGCGGACCGATCTTCAGGATGCGCATATATCCACCCTCTCGCTCGGCGTAACGTGGGCCGAGAGTGTCGAAGAGGATCTTTAGCGCTTCCTTGTCATGGATCGTACGCGCGGCCTGTCGGCGCGCATGAAGATCACCACGGCGAGCAAGTGTGATTAGCCGCTCTGTAAACGGCCTCAGCTCCTTCGCCTTAGCCGTCGTCGTCTTGATTCGCTCGTGCCGGATCAAGCTCGTGGCCATGTTCGACAGCATTGCCTTCCTATGGCTGGCCGTCCGGCTGAGCTGCCGTCCTTTCCTTCTATGCCTCACGACAAGTTTCCCCGTCTACCTAAGATGACGCGCTCTCGCCCTCAGCGCTCTCCTGGAGGACAAACAGCTCGCCGTCTTCTCCCTCCTGGAACTTCATGCCGAAGCGTAGGCCGTGATTCGCCAGGAGGTCTTCCACCTCCTGCAGCGACTTCCGCCCGAAATTCTCGATCTGCAGGATGTCATCCTCGCTGCAGCGTGCGATATCACCCAGAGTGCGAATGTTACCCTTTTCCAGCGTGTGCCGCGAGCGGACCGAGATATCGAACTCCTCCAGCGGTCGGTCGACAAGATCCTTCACCTTGTCACTCACCGGTACCAACTGCATCTCCGGTACGACCTGCTCGCCGTTCTCCGACCCGAACCGCCGCAGATATTCGAGGTGCTTGGACATCAACTCCGCCGAATACGCGATCGCCTCCTCGGGCCGCATTGAACCGTCGGTCTCGATCGACAGCGTCAGCCGGTCAAAATCGGTGCGTTGGCCAACTCTCGTCTCGTCAACATTGAAGTTCGCCCGCAAAACCGGACTGTACACCGAGTCGATCACGATCAAGTCGACAGGGTCATCCTTCTGCCTGGAGTGCTGATCCGCCAGTACGAAGCCGCGCCCGCGGTTGATCCACAACTCCAGCCGCAGCGGCGTGTCCTCGGGTAGCTCCTCCTGCAATGTGAAGAGATGATGGTCCCGATTGATGATCTCGATCTTGGGGTTCTCGGTGATATCACGTGCCGTGACGACACCGGGCTTCCGAACTACGAGCTCCAGCTTGCCCTCATCCTCACCCTCGCCCATACGAACAACCAGACTCTTGAACTGCTGGATGATCTCGTGGACGTCCTCGATGACGCCACTGATGGTCTGATGCTCGTGGACGACTCCGCTGGCACGGAAAGCCCAAATCGCCCAGCCGGGCAATGAAGACAGAAGGATTCTCCTCGTCGCATTACCCAGCGTCTGCCCATACCCCCGCTCGAGGGGCTGCACCACGAATTCGGCCCAGCGCCCATCTTCGGACGCTTCACTCATCTCGACCCGTTCGGGTAGTACCCAACCGCTTAGGTCTATCTGCACTTTGTCGGCCTCCCTTGATCGCGGCCAGAGGCGACCGCAGCGCCCACCGTCCTAGTGTGGGCGCATTCGATCTATAGCGTCAGTCTACTTTCTATTTCGAATACAACTCGACGATCAACTGCTCCTGCACCGCCAACGGTATGTCGGCCCGACTCGGCTTCTCCCTCATCTGGCCGGTGAACTTCTTGTGGTCAGCGGACAGCCAGTTCAGCAACCCATCGCCGTTACGCGAATCGATCGCCTCCTTGACCAACGGCATTTCCTGGCTGGCCGGCTTCACCGAAATCTCCATTCCGGGCTTCACCGTGAAGCTGGGTATGTCGACGATACGGCCGTCCACGAGAATGTGGCGATGGCGTACGAGCTGCCGCGCCGCCTTTCGTGACGGGGCGAACCCCAGTCGGTAAACCACGTTGTCCAGTCGGCTCTCCAGCGCGACGATCAGGTTTTCGCCTGTGATGCCTTGCTCGCCCGCCGCCTGCTTGAACAGGTTCCGGAATTGAGCCTCCTGCAGTCCGTAGATCCGCCGCACCTTCTGCTTCTCCCGCAACTGCACCGCGTACTCCGACACTCGACGCCGTCGCATCCGAGACTGACCGTGCTGGCCCGGCGGGTAGTTCCGCCGTTCCATCGCGCACTTCTCGGTGTTGCACCTCTTCCCCTTCAGAAAGAGCTTCTGCCCCTCGCGTCGGCAGAGCCTACAAACTGGTCCTGTATACCTAGCCATGTACCCCTAAACTCTTCGCTTCTTCGGTGGCCGACACCCGTTGTGCGGAATCGGCGTGACATCTCTGATCGAACGGATCTGCAAGCCCGACGACTGAAGCGCCTGGATCGCCGACTCCCGACCCGAACCCGGACCCTGAACACGCACGTGAACGCGCTTCATACCCAGGCTGAGGGCCTCCCTCGCTGCGTTCTCCGCTGCGACGGTCGCCGCGAACGGCGTCGATTTCTTGGAGCCTTTGAAACCGGACTTCCCCGGCGTTCCCCAGACCACCGTGTTTCCATCCATGTCGGCGATGGTCACGATGGTATTGTTGAACGTCGCCTTGATGTAGGCGATACCCTCGACTCCGACATCCTTCTTCTTCTTGGCGCCGGAAGTTTTCTTCTTTGGAGGCATCTTCTATCTGTTTCCCGAGTTTCGAGCCACGGCGCTACTTGCGCGGCGCCTTCTTCTTGCCCGCAACCGTTCGACGCGGACCTTTGCGCGTACGGGCGTTCGTATGCGTGCGCTGTCCCCGTACCGGCAGACCGCGGCGATGGCGAATCCCTCGATAGCTACCGATGTCCATCAATCGCTTGATGTTCATCGAGACCTCGGTCCTCAGGGCGCCTTCGACCTTGAAGTTGTTCTCGATCGAGCGACGGATCTTGTTCGTGTCCTCGTCCGAGAGGGCACTGACCCGCATGTCCGGGTCGATGCCGGTCTCCTCGAGTATCTTGTGAGCGGTCGTGGACCCGATCCCGAAGATATAGGTCAGGGCGACCTCGAGCCGCTTGTTGTTCGGCAAATCGACGCCTGAAATACGTACCATGGACCTTAGCCTTGCCGCTGCTTGTGTCTGGGATTCCGCTTGCAAATGACCCGCACGACGCCGCGGCGCCGAACCAGCTTGCAATGCTCGCACATGCGCTTAACGCTTGATCTTACCTTCACTTCCGTACCTTCTCCAGCTTTTTGAGGGCTAGCCTCGAAAGCTATCCAATCCGGTTTGAATTTCAATGGCCGCCAGGCCTCGCGCCCGGGCCCGCCCGGCCAACCCCTAGGAACAAATGTTTGTCACTTGTACCTGTACGTGATTCGCCCTCGCGTTAGGTCGTACGGCGATAGCTCCACCTGCACCTTGTCGCCCGGCAGGATCCGGATGTAGTGCATCCGGATCTTCCCCGATATGTGCGCGGTGATCTCGTGGCCGTTCTCCAGCTCCACCCGAAACATCGCGTTGGGCAGGGCCTCGACCACCGTCCCCGTCATCTGAATCGACTCTTCCTTCACCAACTCTCGCCTCTCAGCCTGCCTTCGACGCCACAACTGTCAGCACGCGCGGTCCATCCTCCGTCACCGCCACCGTGTGCTCGAAATGAGCCGATACCGTTCCGTCCGCGGTCACGACCGTCCAATCGTCGCCCAGCGTCTCGATATGCCGACCCCCCATATTGAACATCGGCTCGATCGCCAGCACCAATCCCGGCTGCAGCCGTAGCCCTTCACCGGCTCGCCCATAGTTGGGCACCTGGGGATCTTCATGCGGCCGGCTACCAATCCCGTGGCCCGTCAACTCTCGTGGAACCCCGCAGCCCGCTTCCTCGCCGATCTTCTCGATCGCCGAGCTGATGTCCCCGATACGGGCTCCCGGCCGTGCCGCTGCCACTCCGGCCCGCAACGCCTCCTGAGTCGTCTCCAGCAGCTCCCGGACCTCCGGGGTCACCTCGCCAACGCACAGCGTCACGGCTCCATCGCCATAGAAGCCCTCGTAGCATACGCCCACGTCGACGCTCACGATGTCGCCGCTCTTGAGGATCCGGCGAGTCGAAGGGATCCCATGCACCACTTCGTGATTGATGCTCGTACACAGCGTCGCCGGGAATCCGTAGAGACCCTTGAAGGCCGGCACCGCGCCTTCGTGGCTGCGTATGTGATTCTCTGCCCACTCGTCCAACTCGGCCGTGCTCACGCCGGGCCGCACCAGTCCGCCCACCCGATCGAGAACGTCCGCTACGATCTCGCAGGCATGGGATATGAGTTCGATCTCGTCGCCCGTCTTCAGCGTGATCACGAGCACCCTACGAGGTCGAGCAATTCGCTGTATATCTCGTCCACCGTCCCGACCGCAGCCAGCTCGTGCAGAGTCGTGGGACTCGTCCGGTACCAATCCAGCAGCGGCTCCGTGTTCTCGCTGTACACCCGCAGCCGATTACGCACCACGTCTTCCTTGTCGTCGTCACGTATCTCCAGTGCTCCGCCACAGCTGTCGCAGGTCCCTTTGGCAGCGGAAGCCGACGTGTGAACGTTGTAGACGGCACCACAGCCGGGACAAACCCGGCGACCTGCCAGGCGGCGCACGAGTTCCTCGTCGGGCACGCCGAGATAGAGCACGGCATCGAGCTTGAAGCCCTCGTCCGCCAACAGCGTGTCCAGACCCTCGGCCTGGGCCAGCGTGCGAGGAAAGCCATCGAGTATGAAGCCATTCCTGGACTCGGGCGAGGCCAGCACCTCGCGCACCATCCCGAGGACGACCTCGTCGGGAACCAGTTCGCCGGCGTCCATGTACTGCTTGGCTTCGAGCCCGAGAGCCGTGCCCGATCGAACAGCATCACGCAGAATATCGCCCGTCGCGTACTTCGGTATTCCGCAGTCCACCACGAGGCGATCACCTTGTGTCCCCTTCCCCGCGCCCGGGGGCCCGAGGAGAACTATCTTCAGCTTACCAGCGTTCACTGTCGCTACTCGTCGTTCTAACGGGTCACATGTATTTCTGCCGCCCCCGGTACTTCACGCGACCCTTCTTCATGAAGCCTTCATAGTGACGCAGGAGTAGGTGCTGCTGCATCTGTTGCACGGTGTCCAGCGCCACACCGACGACGATCAGCAACGCTGTACCGCCGAAGAAGAAGAGTTGAATGTCAAACCACGCGAAGATCAGGAACGGAACCAGCGCGATCGCAGCAAGAAAGATCGAGCCGGGCAGTGTGATACGAGAGAGCACGTAGTCTATGTACTCCGCGGTCTTCGCACCCGGCTTCACCCCGGGTATGAACGCACCCTGTTTATTGAGGTTTTCCGCCAAGTCCACAGGGTTGAAAATGATCGCGGTATAGAAGTACGTGAAAAAGACGATCAGTATCGTATAGGTGACGTAATAGAGCGTGTTGCCCGGCTGGAACATCTCCGAAATCGTCGCCAAGAACGGGACGTTGGAAAACGAAGCGATCGTGCCGGGGACGACGATGATCGACTGTGCGAAGATGATCGGCATCACGCCAGCCGAGTTGATGCGCAGCGGGATGAACGATTTCTGTCCTTCCCGGATGCGTCCACGCCCCACGACTTTTCTGGGTATCTGCACCGGAATCTTCCGCGCACCCATGGTCACGGCCACCGTCCCGGCGATGACGCCGAGCATCACGACCAGCAGCGCCGCAAGCTTGAAAGCGCTGATCGTACCCACAGACAGCGCCTCGAACGTGCGAGCTACGGCGTTGGGGAAGCCTTCCACGATGCCAAAGAAGATCAGCAACGACATCCCGTTCCCGATCCCGCGCTCGGTGATCTGCTCGCCCAACCACATGATGAACACACCGCCCGTCGTCAGCGTCAGAACCGTCAGGAGTCTGAAGCCTAGCCCGGGGAACGGCACGATCGGTGACTGAACGCCGCTGGCACTCTCCAGGAAGATCGCATACCCGTAACCCTGCAGGACACACAGAAGCACGGTCGTGTAGCGGGTCCACTGGTTCAGCCGCTTCCGACCTTCCTCCCCCTCCTTCTGCATCTTCTCGATGGTGGGGAATACGGCTGCGAAGAGCTGGAACATGATGCTCGCGGAGATGTACGGCATGATCCCCAGCGCGAAGATCGTCGCGCGCTGAAGTCCTCCGCCCACAAACATGTCGTAGAGCCCGAAGAGCGTCCCCTGCAGCTGGCTGGCCAGGTCCCTTAGGGCGATGACGTCGACGCCCGGCACCGTGATGTGCGCACCGAGTCGATAAAGAGCGAGACAACCGAGGGTGAATAGAAGTTTCTGCTTGAGTTCCGGGGCGCGGAGAAGATTCTGGATCGGGTTTGCCATTATTCGGCCTCGCTCGCCTCTCCACCCGCTTTCTCGATCTTCTCGCGCGCAGTGCGGCTAAACGCATGCGCGGTGACCTTCAAGCCACGGCTGATTTCGCCGTGCCCGAGAATCTTCACCGGCTTTCGCAGGGAGGAGATCAGCCCGGCCGCCCGCATCGTCTCCGCCGTCGCCTGCTCTCCCTCGACGCGCTCGAGATCGCAGACATTGACGACCTGATACTCCATCCGCTTGTACGGGCGGAACCCCCGCTTGGGAAGTCGCCGTTGCAGGGGCATCTGTCCACCCTCGAACCACGGCTTGGTGGAGCCGCCCGAGCGCGACTTCTGACCCTTGTGACCGCGGCCGGCGGTCTTACCCACGCCCGAACCCGGGCCACGGCCGACGCGTTTAGTCGGCTTGGCCGCATCAGGACGTTTTATCGTTTCTAAGCGAGCCATCGACTTCAGCCCTCTTTCTCCGCTTCATCCGAAACTGGTTCAACTTCAACGAGGTGCTTAACACGAAAGATCATGCCTCGGATCGCCGGGTTGTCCGGCTTGATCACAGCACGTTGATGCCTCAAGCCGAGCGCCTCGAGCGTGCGACGAATCTTCCGGGGCGCACCCAGCCCGCTCTTGACCTGACGAACTTTCAGACTACTCACGCCGCCCTCCAAGAAGCTCTTCCACGGGTACACCGCGTTCCCACGCCGCTTGCTCGGCCGTCACCAGGTGAGTCAGTCCATTCATCGTCGCCCGGACCATGTTGACCGGGTTGTTCGACCCCAAGCTCTTGGTGAGAATGTCCTGGATACCTGCGCACTCCAGCACGGCGCGTACCGGGCCACCCGCGATCACACCTGTCCCTGGACCTGCCGGGCGCAGAAGCACTTTACCCGAGCCATGGCTTCCCACGATCTCGTGGGGGATGGTGCCATGTCTGACGACCGGAACCTCGACCATCTGCCGCCGGGCTTGTTCGAAACCCTTGCGGATGGCTTCCGCCACCTGATTGGCTTTGCCGAGCGCCGTGCCCACACGACCCTGCTGATCGCCCGCGGCTACGAGCGCAGTGAACGAGAAGCGCCGACCACCCTTCACGACTTTCGCCACGCGGTTGATATAGATGACGTTTTCGAGAAGTTCGCTCTCGCGTTCTCCCCGCTTGTCACGCTTGTCACGCTTGTCACGCTTGTCACGCTTGTCGCGCCGCTCTCGACTTTCCCGCTGGTTGGCCACTAGATCTTCAGACCTCCTTCGCGCGCACCTTCGGCAAAAGCCTGCACGCGACCGTGATAGGGGTATCCGCCACGGTCGAAGACGACCCGGCCGATCCCATTCGCCTTCGCACGCTCGGCCATGAGTTGGCCGGCGATCTTGCTGACGGTGGACTTACGCTTGTCGTCCTCCACTCTGGACTGGACATCGCTCGCGCGAGTGGAGATCCCGGTGATGCAGATGCCCCGGTCATCATCGACCAGCTGCGCCTCGATGTGCCGCAGCGATCGTCGGACTACCAACCTGGGCCGCTCCGTAGTACCGCGGATCTTCTTTCGAACGCGTGCGTGGCGACGACGCCGAGCCAACGCGCGCCATTCCGCTTTTCCCTTGGGCTTCTTCCGCTTCAGTCTGTTGATAGACACTGTTAAATAGCCGTCTTGCCCGCCTTGCGCCGGACATGTTCACCTTGATACCTGATCCCCTTGCCCTTGTAGGGCTCAGGGGGACGAAACTCTCTTATTTCAGCAGCCGCCTGGCCGACTTTTTCCTTGTCCACGCCGGAGACCGACACCAGCGTAGGTGACTCCGCCGCAAGCGTGACACCCTCCGGCGGGTCGAAGGTCACGGGGTGCGAATACCCAAGATGGAACCGCAGCGACTTGCCGGCGGCTTCCGCCCGGTATCCTACACCAACGATCTCGAGCTTCTTCTCGAAGCCGTCGACGACCCCTTTGACCATCGCCGCCAACAGCGAACCGGTCAGCCCGTGCAATGCACGGTGGTCCCGACGGTCGGTGGGTCGGTTGACCCGGAGTTCACCGTTCTCATGGATGACCTCCATCGCCGGGTGGAACTCACGCACGATCTCGCCCTTCGGCCCCTTCACCGTCACTCGGGCGCCCTCGATGGTCACCGAGACGCCCTCCGGTACCTTGATAACCTGCCTTCCAACTCGTGACATCTTTGCGCTCCGCCGCTTAGTGCACCACAGCGATGAGCTCACCGCCCACGCCGGCCGCACGCGCCTCGCGGTCGGTCAGTATCCCGCGACTGGTCGAAAGTATCGCCAGACCCAGCCCGCCTCGCAGACTCGGGATCTCCGACTTGCCCACATAACTGCGCCGGCCAGGCCGTGACACACGGCGCAGCTCGCGGATTACGGGCTTCCCGTCCGGCGTGTACTTGAGGTAGAGCCGCAGAAAGGTCTGGCGCCCATCATCGATCACCTTCACGCTATCGATGAAATGGGCTTCCACCAGCTTCCGGGCTATCTCGATCTTCAATTTCGAGAGCGGGACATCGACGCGTCGGTGCCCTGCGTGCAATGCGTTGCGAACGCGCGCCAGCATGTCCGCAATCGGGTCAGTCATCGTCATCGGGTCTCACCTATTACCACGTGCTTATGCTTTTCTACCAACTGGCCTTCCGCACACCCGGCAGCAGACCATCCAGGGCCATGCCGCGGAAACAGATCCGGCAAAGGCCAAACTTTCGGATGAACGCCCGAGAACGCCCACACCTGCGGCACCGATTGTACGCACGGACACCGAATTTCTTCTTCTTCTTCGTCTTCTCGATCAGAGCTTTTCGCGCCATCGCTCACCACACGTTATTGAAATGCTGCCGCCTTAGACGACGACCGGCTCCACACCGCGAAACGGCATACCCATCTCGCGCAGCAACGCCATCGCCTCGTCGTCCTTGTTCGTCGAAGTGACAAACGTGATATCCAATCCGTGGATCTTCTGGATTCGGTCGTAGTCGACCTCCGGGAAGATCACCTGTTCCTTGATACCGAGCGTGTAATTGCCGCGACCGTCGAACGAGTTCGTCGACAACCCGCGAAAGTCACGGATCCTCGGCACCGCCACGTTGATGAAGCGGTCCAGGAATTCGTACATGTGAGCCCGCCGTAAGGTCACACTCGTTCCGACGGGCATACCCTCACGCAAACTGAAGTTCGAGATCGCCTTGCGGGCTCGATTCACTACCGGCTTCTGACCACTGATCGCCGTCAGAGCTTCTACTACCGAATCGAGCATCTTGGGGTCCCTGGGCGCGTCGCCCACACCCACGTTGATGACGACCTTCTCCAGCTTGGGAATCTCGTTGACGTTGGCGTGTCCGAATTCCTTCGCGAGCTTCGCCCGGACTGTTTCCTCGTAATGTTCCTGCAACCTCGGTTTCATATCAGGCCTCCGGTACCGGGATCGGAGTCTCGCACCGCACGCAAAGGCGCTCCAGCGTACCATCCGCGTCGTGCCTTCTGTGCACGCGCGATGGCGCCTTACAGTGCGGGCACACCAACATCACATTCGAAGCATGGATCGGAGCTTCGAACGTCACGATCCCACCCTCGGGGTTCGCCTGCGATGGGCGCTGATGTCGGGTACGCATGTTGATACCCTCGACAACCACACGGTTGCGCTTCGGTTCTACGCGCAACACGCGCCCTTCCGAGCCCTTGTAGTTGCCGGCGATTACCGCGACCTGGTCACCTGTGCGAACTTGCATCTCTATACGCCTAAAACACTTATACGACTTCGGGGGCCAGGGAAACGATCTTCATAAACCGCTTGTCCCTCAGCTCTCTGCCCACCGGGCCGAAGATTCTCGTCGCCCGCGGTTCGTTCTGATCGGTGATCAGTACCGCGGCGTTGTCATCGAAGCGGATGTACGATCCGTCTTTCCGCCGCTGCTCTCTTGCCGTGCGGACGACCACCGCCTTCGTTACTTCGCCCTTCTTAACGGTGGACGTCGGCAACGCATCCTTGATGGTCACGACAATGATGTCGCCCATGCGCGCATAGCGTCGCTTGCTTCCTCCAAGCACGCGTATGCACAGAGCCTCTTTGGCTCCCGAATTGTCTGTAACCCTTACAATCGATTCTTGCTGAATCATCTCTCGAACTCGTTCAGTCGCGTCCTCGACGTCGCACTGGCTACGCCGACTTGCGCACCACCTCTTCGAGACGCCACCTCTTGTTCTTCGAGAGTGGCCGTGTCTCCACGATGCGAACTACGTCTCCGACATGCGCCTGGTTCTCGCTGTCGTGCGCATAGTACTTCTTATGCCGCGTCACCTGCTTACCGTACAGCGGGTGAGCGAATCGCCTCTCGACGCTCACAACGATCGTCTTGTCCATGCGATCGCTGACCACCGATCCTACTCGTGTCTTACGCTGACCTCGAGACATGCGTCCTTACTTCTCCTTGGCCTCGTGAGCGGCTGCGGTCTCCCGCTCGCGCTGGATTGTCTTCAATCGAGCCAGGTCACGTCGTACCTGGCGGATCCTCTTCGGATTCTCGAGCTCTTCGTAGGCGCTCTTCATCCGGAGGTCGAAGAGCTCATTCGACAGCTCATCGAGCATCTGGACGATATCGGCGTCGCCCATCTCGCGGATCTCCTCGGGTCGCATCAGATACCTCCACTCTCACGACTCAGAAACCGCGTCCTCACCGGGAGTTTCGCCGCCGCCAACTCCATGGCGCGTCGCGCGATGTCCTCTGGAACCCCCTCTAACTCGAACATCACCCGTCCCGGTTTCACGGGCGCTACCCACGCTTCGGGGTTGCCCTTACCCTTGCCCATGCGCGTCTCCGCCGGCTTCTTGCTGATCGGCTTGTCCGGGAAGATGCGGATGAACACCTTCCCACCGCGCTTGATGTGCCGGGTCATTGCGACTCGGGCCGCCTCGATCTGCCGCGACGTGATCCAAGCTCGCTCAAGGGTCTGGAGGCCGTACTGGCCAAAGGCCACCGAGTTGCCCCGGTTCGCTTTGCCACGCATGCGGCCCTTCTGCTGTTTCCGCCACTTAATGCGCTTCGGCGCCAACATAGCTCTATCCTACTCCGTCAGGACCCGCGACCACCGGCCGTGTAGGTCTGCCCTTTTCGCTCCTCGACGATCTCGCCTTTGAAGACCCATACCTTGACCCCAATCGGGCCAAAGGTCGTCTTCGCAGTCGAGCGCGCGAAGTCTACGTCCGCCCTCAGCGTATGCAGGGGAACGCGACCCTCATGATATCCTTCGGTCCTCGCGATCTCGGCTCCACCCAATCGTCCGGAGACCTGGATCTTGATGCCCTGGGCCCCCATCCGCATCGCCTGTTGGACCGAGCGTTTCATCGCACGCCGGAAGGCGATCCGCTGGACCATCTGAAACGCAACGCTGTCGGCAATCAACTGGGCCTCGAGCTCCGGCCGCTTGATCTCCTCCACATTGATCGCGACTTCTGATTTCGTCAGCACAGCAAGCTCGTCGCGCAGCTTGTCCACTTCTGCACCGCGCTTACCGATGACGACGCCCGGACGGCCCGTATTGATGGTGACCACGATCTTCCCGGGCTTGCGCTCGATCTCTACCGAGGAAATCGCCGCGTGACCCAGGCGCGCCTTCAGATAGTTGCGGACCTGCTCGTCCTGCTCGATGAGATCCGCCAGGTTGCCCTCGGCGTACCACCGGGACTTCCAGTCCTTAACGACGCCCAGGCGAAAACCGACGGGGTTCGTCTTCTGACCCATTCTATTCCTTCCGATCCACGATCACTGTGACGTGGCTCGTTCGCTTGCGGATCGGACTCGCCCGACCCATAGCCCGTGCCCGCCATCGCCTGTAAGTTGGCCCCTCGTCCACCGTTGCCCTCTTGATGAAAAGTTCATCCACATCCAGGCGTTCACCCTCCTCGTCGGCTTTGTACATCGCATTGGCCACCGCCGACCGGAGTATCTTCTCAATCGGACGCGCCGCTTTCTTCTCATTGAACTTCAAGATCGCGTATGCGTCATTCACGTTCTGACCGCGGATGAGATCCGCCACCAACCGCATCTTTCGCGGCGACTGGCGGATGTACCGGGCAATCGCTTTCGCTTCCATCTTGTTAGACCTTCGCCCGCTTGTCCGCCAGCTTCCCACTGTGGCCCCGGAACAGTCGCGTGGGTGCGAACTCACCGAGCTTGTGTCCCACCATGTTCTCGGTGATGTACACCGGGATGAACTTGTTCCCGTTGTGGACCGCCAAAGTGTGGCCGACGAACTCCGGCGTTATCGTCGAGCGACGAGACCACGTCTTGACGACGCGCTTATCGCCACCCTCGTTCATCTGTGCGACCTTCTTCATCAGATGGTCGTCGATGAATGGCCCTTTCCTTACGCTCCTTGCCATAGCTGCTCCGGCTGCCTGCCGTTTAACCCTCTACTTCGTCGCCTTGCCTCGGCGGCGACGACGTACGATTAGCTTGTTCGATTTCTTGTGAGGATCGCGCGTCTTCCGACCTTCCGGCTTGCCCCAGGGACTGACCGGAGGACGTCCTCCCGATGCTTTACCCTCACCGCCGCCCAGGGGGTGGTCCACCGGGTTCATCGCCACACCCCGAACCTTCGGGCGACGTCCGGCCCAACGCGTACGACCCGCTTTCCCCCAAGAGACGTTCTCGTGGTCGACGTTGCCTACCTGGCCGATGGTCGCCACACATTGGGCCGGGACCATGCGAACTTCCGTGGACGGAAGCTTGATGGTCACGTGTTTGCCCTCTCTGGCCACCACCTGGGCTGCACCGCCGGCAGAGCGGACGATCCTTCCGCCGCGTCCCGGCGTCAGCTCAATGTTGTGGACCGAGGTTCCCAGCGGAATCTCCTTCAGAGGCAGGGCATTGCCGAGCCGAATCTCGCTGCCCGACCCCGCGACCACGGTGTCCCCGACGTTCAGACCGCGAGGATGCAGAATGTACCGCTTCTCCCCGTCCACGTAGTGGATCAGAGCGATGTTCGCGGAGCGGTTCGGGTCGTACTCGACAGCCGCCACCTTGCCGGGCACTCCTGTCTTGTCGCGCTTGAAATCGATCTTGCGATACCGACGTTTGTGCCCGCCGCCACGTCGTCTTACCGTAATGTGGCCGTGGTGATTTCGCCCACCCTTCTTCGTGAGGGGCTCGAGCAACGACTTCTCCGGGCGACTACGCGTGATCTCATCGCTCTGGACGAGCGACCGGAAACGCGTACCCGGCGTAGTCGGTTTGAGCTTCTTGATCGCCATTATCAGAGCCCTTCAAACACTTCTATGGTTTCACCCTCGGCAAGCTTCACGACCGCCTTCTTCCAGTTCGGCTGCTTGCCGACGTGACTGCCTCTGCGGCGCCACTTCCCGCGCTGATGCGACGTCCGAACATGCTGCACATGGACCCTGAACAGCTGCTCGACAGCGTATTTGATCTCGTGCTTGTTCGCGTCCCCAGTAACCTCGAAGGTGTACTGGTTGTCGTTCATCTGGTTCGCCGTCGTCTTCTCGGTGATGATCGGTCGAAGCAGGACTTTCCTCGGATCACGCATCGCTGCCCTCCTC
>Ga0209536_100008637_pt1 | contig 15256 bp, 15 predicted proteins | sample DeeMarSeWOR28_12_FD_187461 | JGI IMG/M metagenome (GOLD analysis project Ga0209536, IMG submission 187461) | Marine sediment microbial communities from White Oak River estuary, North Carolina - WOR-2-8_12 (SPAdes) (version 2) | ecosystem: Environmental > Aquatic > Marine > Intertidal zone >...
CTTATGGTTTCTGAGGCCAACCACTATGTGAATTTTATAGAACTAGCCAAAGCATATAATCCTGAAGAAATAGTTAACAAACGCTGGAAAGAATACCTGGAAATCGAAGCTGAAATCATTGCGGGTCTGGAGGTTCGTGGCGACCGAATGCACTAAACTTGATCATAGTAAATAGTAATTGGTTACCGGGTAATAACAACTTTTGATTTTTGTCTAATGATCATTAACCACTAACCAATAACTTTACGTTTTCTGTTTTTTCTTTTTGGCTGCTGGGAATAAAATATTATTCAAAATCAAACGATAACCAGCGGAATTCGGATGAAGGTTGAGATCTGTTGGGTCTTCACCGACGCGATGTTGGTAATCCTCCGGATCATGGCCCCCGTAAAATGTCCAGAATCCTTTACCAAAAATACCATGGAGATACTTCACTTCGTCCAGTCCGTTAGTTTCACCCATTACTACAACATCTGATTTTACGAGTTTTTTCTTATATGCGGTCGTTTGGCCCATAAATCCTTTAATGATGCGGTCGTGATTTTGCGTGAGCATGGTTGGGATGGGATCCCATTTGGCAGAAAATTCAAATAGGGTAAAATAGTCATTGTTTTGGGAAAGGCCCCTTGCGCCAGGTTGATTGTCAATATCAGAATATTCATACTCGTAGGGATTCATCCTAAGTTTGAAATCCTTGAAAGCAAAGGTCCTGGAATAATCGAGCTTTTGCTGCGCATCCGGGTCGGGAGGATCACCGTCATATACCGTTCCTACTATATCCACTCCATCTGCAGCAAGTGCAATATCATACGTATCAGTAGCTGAGCACATGGCAAACAGGAATCCACCACCACCCACATAGGTCTGTATTTTCTTTACAACGGCAAGCTTTAAATCAGAAACTTTGGAAAATCCATGCTTTGTGGCAGAGGCTTTAAATTCCATTTTTTGCTGACGGTACCAGGGAAAATTAGCATAAGAATTTTCAAACTTGCCAAATTGCCCTGTAAAATCCTCGTGATGCAAATGGAGCCAATCGTATTTTGGTAATTCATCATACATCACTTCATCATCAAAAATCACATCGTATGGGATTTCCGCATAGGTAAGCACAAGGGTAACAGCATCATCCCAGGGAAGTGCACTTTTTGGTGAATAAACTGCAACCTTTGGCGCTTTTTCCAATTTCATCACATCCGTATTTGATGCGGGATTGGCAATTTCGGCAAGTATCCGGTTGTGCTCCCCTTCCGAGATAATTGTATAGCTTACTCCCCTGATAACCAATTCATTTTCAATTTTCTGATAATAATCCATCATGAAACTACCACCTTTGTAGTTGAGCAGCCAGTCTACCTCAACTCCTTGTTCAATGATCCAATAGGCAATACCATAGGCTTTCAGATGATTGGTCTGAGTATTGTCCATAGGAATGAAAATGGTGTTGGCATTTATAGCAGTTGTGCCAAAAAACAGGAAAGAAATAATTACGAGAATCTTTAAACGCATTTTAAAATCCTTTTCGACCGGTGATGTACGTATAACGAAATTAAAATAATAATAGTTAGAGAAACGCCGGCCTTATTTTAATTTTATACAAATTCAAAAATATGAATTTAAAGGAAAATATCAGAGAAGGGACCAATGCAATTAAGTCTAATCTGCTCAGGACTATTCTTACAGCCAGCATTATTGCCATAGGGATTACCTCACTTGTAGGAATTCTAACGGCTATCGATGGTATCAAATCCTCGATTGATACCAGTTTTTCAAGTCTGGGGGCAAATTCTTTTGACGTTCGCAGGAGATGGCCGGAGAGAACTGTTCAGGAAGGAAAAGAACAGAAGCAATATCCACTTTTACAAAAAGATGAAGTTTTAGAGTTTAAGGAAAGATTTACAGAAGGAACAGCAACTGTACATTTATGGGTTTCCGGTTCAGCGGAAATTAAACGATTATCAAATAAAACCACTCCAAACTTCACTGTTCGCGGTATTGATGAAAACTACATGATTATCCGTAATTATAATATCGTGAATGGCAGGAACTTCACACAACTGGATATTCAAAATGGGGCGAACTATGTGCTTATTGGAAATGAAGTCGTAAAAAATCTGTTTAAGGATGAAGATCCGATTAACAAAAAGATCTCATTCTATGGGGGTTCCTTCATTGTGATTGGGGTGTTAGAGAAAAAAGGAGGATTTGGCGGCGAAACCTATGCAGACCGAACGGTCTTTCTTCCATTGAAAAATGCCATCAGGATCTCAAGAAGGGGATACCTGGATTACAGAATAACCGTGAATGTAAATGACCCTACTAAGATGGAACATGCCGTAGGGGAAGCCACAAGTTTGATGAGGAGGATTAGAAGAGACCCGATAGGGGAGGAAGAATCGTTTGAAGTATCTGTAAACAAAACTTTGGAGGAGGAATTGGCAGAATTGACTTCATATTTGAGAATAGGCGGTTTTTCTATTGGATTTATTACACTTGTGGGTGCTTCCATAGGCTTGATGAATATCATGCTGGTGTCTGTGACAGAAAGAACACGAGAAATAGGTATCCGAAAAGCCATAGGAGCTACACCACTGAAGATACGATTGCAATTTCTGATCGAAGCAATTTTGATATGCATTATGGGTGGTATCGGTGGAGTAGTCATTGGATTGACAATCGGAAATGTGATCGCGAATATCATCAAAGCCGGTAATTTCGTTGCCCCCTGGGAATGGGTATCGATGGGCTTTGTAGTCTGTCTGATTGTAGGGTTAATATCCGGATATTATCCGGCATACAAAGCGTCAAAACTTGATCCTATCGATGCGTTGAGGTATGAATAGGCCGGAAATGCAGCATGCGAAAAAAAAGATTATCACCACAATTTAATTGATTTTTCTATCACCATTGGTCTGTTTATTGACCATGTCAAGAATTACACTTGATCCGTACCAGCCTTCATATGCATTGTAAAAGCCCGAAAGAATACGGTGTGCGATGTGTGAGAGAATAAGTTCATCGTCGGATTTATTTTCTTTCCCAATCCAAAACACACGGTTTGGATGTTTTTTCATATCCTCAATGTATTTCTGAGCCTGCTTATATTGCTCATCGGAGTAAGTAATTCTGAATGTGGTATCTACGGTATGCATATCCTTTGATATTATTGTCCATAGAACGCATTACAACCTGTATGCCAGTTCGTAATGCGTTAGTTATCAATAGTTTAATCTTTCTCCCATGTGGATGAAATGTCCATTTTGAGACACCATTGATCTGTGGCGGACAGGTCAGAGGACATAAAAAAGCCTGTAATCCTTATGAATTACAGGCCTGTTGGTTCTGGTTTGTTTTTAACAATATTCTTCAAATACACTTGTAAGGTGCTCGCCGATAATTTCAGCTGGCCTTCCTTCTATATGGTGTCTTTCCACAAAATGAACCAAATCCCCGTCTTTAAACAAGGCAATTGATGGAGAAGACGGAGGAAACGGCAGTGTGTACTCCCTTGCTTTAGCTGTAGCTTCCATATCCACACCGGCAAATACTGTTGCCAGGTGATTTGGTTTTTTAGCCGAATGGTGTAGCGCTATTGCTACACCTGGCCTCGCTGTTCCGGCGGCACAACCACATACTGAATTGATCACCAGTAATGTGGTCCCTTTTTTCTCTTTTAAATGATTCTCGACTTCCTCGGCACTTTTAAGTTCATCAAAACCGATATTCGTTAATTCTGCCCGCATCGGGCGTACTAATTCTTCAGGATACATATTAATACAACAATTATTATTTAAACTATATAAAACCCAATTCAAGTTTTGCAGCTTCAGACATCATGTCTGGACTATAAGGAGGGTCGAAGGTGATCTCTACCTGCACATCGTTTACATCCTTGAGCTGCTTTATTTTTGTCTCCACTTCGCTGGGAATTGTTTCTGCTGCAGGGCAGGCAGGCGAAGTTAATGTCATTTTTACGTAAACATTGTTAATTGGATAAATGGAAACTTCGTAAATAAGTCCCAATTCATAAATATCCACCGGAATTTCTGGATCATACACTGTTTTCAAAACATCCATCACGCGATCCTTCAATGTTTTTTCAGCTTGCATTGTTTCCATAATTTTTTTAACTCAGTTTACTTTTATACGCCAGGGCGTACAATTTCATTTGTTTGATCATGGCTACAAGCCCATTTGACCGTTGCGAACCAATGATCTGTCCCATACCTATTTTTTCAATAAAATATAAATCCGCTTTTAATATGTTGTCTACAGATTGACCAGATAGTACCCGGATTAATAAACTTATCAACCCTTTGGTAATATCGGTATTGCTGTCTGCGTTAAAAATCACCCGGTCACCTTCCAGGTCAGCTGTAAGCCATACTTTTGATTGACAACCTTTTATAATATTTTCTTCAACTTTATATTTCTCCTCCAGCTCCGGTAGTTTCTGTCCAAGTTCCATGATGTAAAAAACAATGCTTTCACGGTCATCACCCAGAAATGAAAACTCTTCGATAATTTCATCTTGTATTTCTGTCATCGATGCGGGTACATTTTCACTTATCTCCATTTTTCTGAAATTTGCTTTAAACTATTTACAAAAATAGAGACTTCTTCCGGAGTATTGTAAATTGAGAACGAAACTCTTACCGTTCCATCAATTTTAAACCTTTCCATCAGGGGCTGGGTACAATGGTGGCCTGTTCGTACAGCAATACCTTTTGCATCCAGCATCATCCCGATATCAAAATGATGCAAACCATCAATAATAAAGGAGATGACGCCAATTTTATTTTTTGCTTCACCTATAATACTTAACCCTGGAATTTCCTTCAATTTTTCAGTAGCAAGCTTTAATAGTGAATGCTCGTGTCGTAATATTTCTTCTTTATCACCAAGTTGTTTTACAAAATTTAAAGCCTCGTTAAACGCTACCACGTCGGCAATATTTGGTGTGCCGGCTTCAAATTTATAAGGTATTTCGCCATAGGTCGTCTTTTCAAAGGTAACTTCCCTGATCATTTCTCCTCCACCTTGATAAGGATCCATGGATTCAAGCAATTGACGTTTTCCATACAAAACGCCCACACCTGTTGGACCAAAGATTTTATGGGCAGAAAATGCATAGAAATCACAATCAAGTGCCTGGACGTCAATATCCAGATGCGCTGATGCCTGTGCTCCATCCAATAAAACAACTGCACCGGATTCATGGGCTGATTTAACAATTTCCTTAACCGGGTTAATCGTGCCCAATGAATTGGATACATGATTGACCGCAACGATTTTTGTTTTTGCTGACAATAATTTCCTAAACGCTGAAAGATCCAGATCTCCTTGCTCATCAACCGGAATAATCCTGAGCCTTGCACCTTTCTCCTGGCAAATCAGCTGCCAGGGGACAATGTTGGAATGATGTTCCAGCTCCGAGATTATTACTTCGTCACCAGGATGCAATAATTTTCTTCCGAACGCATTGGATACAAGATTGATACTTTCCGTAGTCCCTGATGTAAAAATAACTTCTTCAACTTCCCTTGCATTGATAAAACTCCGGACAGTTGCCCGGGTATTTTCATATGCTGCTGTAGCCCGTTCAGCTAGGGAATGTAGTCCCCTGTGGATATTGGCATTATATTCAGTGTAATATGTCGAAATAGCATTTATCACACAATCCGGTTTTTGAGTTGTAGCCGCGTTGTCAAAATAAATGAGTTTTTTCCCATTGACCTCCTGATTGAGCAAAGGGAATTTACTTCGAATGCTCAATACATGTAGCTTGGAATCAATATTTTCCGCCAGCTGGGACATACTATCTAATCCAGTCGGTTGTACATTTCATCATTGATGAAATCATGAAGAAAGTCAATTTCAATTTTATCCAGCACATCATTGACAAAGGCATGTAGCAGCATTGCTCTTGCACTTGACTTGCTAATACCTCTTGATCTCAGGTAGAAAAGCTGTTCATCATCAAGCTGTCCGGTAGTACATCCATGAGAACATTTCACGTCATCAGCCCATATTTCCAACTGCGGTTTTGTGTTTACGGAAGCTGTGTCTGTCAAAAGGATGTTCTTATTTGACTGAAATGCATTTGTCTTCTGAGCATCCTGTCGTACAAATATTTTTCCATTAAAAACACCCTTCGACGTATCATCAAGAATCCCTTTATAGATTTCGTTGCTGTAACAATTTGCCACTTTATGGTCAACTGAGGTATGATTGTCCACGTGGCTATCTCTGTGAACCACATATAATCCATACATATGTGCTTCACAGTTTTCCTCTTCCAGCATAAGGTTAAGATTATTTCTCGTGATCTTACCTTCAAGCGTGAAGGTATAGGATTTTACCACACTGTCCTTGCGCTGGGAAATAAAGCTGTTGTCAATATGATAGGTCTTATCACTATGGTACTGCAGTTTAAAATATTTCAAATGAGCATTCGCCTCAACTACAATTTCGGAGACATGATTTGAAAACTGTTCCTGTAGGTTTGTCGATCCGTTCGATTCGATAATATTAGCCTGTACTCCCTGTTCTGCAATGATCAGATTTCTCGATTGAAATACATGATTTTGTGATTCATGACCCACATGGTAATGCAGTATTACCGGTTTTTCAAGAATCGTATTTTTATGAATCTTGATAAATACTCCTTCGTAAGAAAAAGCCATATTGAAGGCAGTAAATGGATCTTTCTTTACATCGGCATATTTTCCAAAGTGTGTTTCAACTTCATTGGGATATTTTTCAGTAGCCTCTCTTAATGTCATTATATCCAATCCCGGAACTTTCAATTGATTTAGCTTTTCCCTGTTAACCACTCCATTGGTTATGAAGACATGAATGGCGTCAGCATCATAAAATAGTGGTTGGGTCTCGACGTGTTGGCTTTTGATTACCGGGGAAAAATCAGAGAAATTAATGGATTTTTCCAGTGCACGGGTAATATGCGTATAACGATATTCCTCATCTTTGGTCTTAGGAAATCCATTTTTGGAAAATATCTCAAAGGCTTCTTTTCTTAATAAGTGCCAGTTGCTTTTGCTGGCGCCATTAAGCTTTGACTCGAATGTTTTGAAATTATCTTTTAACTGATCAATCATGTTCTAAAAATTAACCCTTGATAATTAGGTAAGTGTGGTGGTTTCTTCAACTTTGATCCAGTCATACCCTTTTTCTTCCAGCTCAAGGGCGAGATTTTTATCTCCGGATTTCACAATTTTCCCATTGTAAAGCACATGGACAAAATCAGGAATAATATAATCCAAAAGTCGCTGATAGTGTGTGACGACTATTGTGGCATTATCTTTTGACTTTAGTTTATTTACGCCATTGGCTACAATTCTTAGCGCATCAATGTCGAGGCCTGAGTCAGTTTCATCAAGAATGGATAACTTAGGTTCAAGAACTGCCATCTGGAAAATTTCATTCTTTTTTTTCTCCCCCCCGGAAAATCCCTCATTCAATGACCTGTTTATAAGTTTTTGGTCGATTTCAACTAATGCCATTTTCTCTTTCATGTGCTTGAGAAAGTGAACAGCATCCAAGGGCTCCAGGCCTTTGTATTCCCTGATTTGATTTAATGCTGTGCGCAGAAAATTATTTGAACTTACTCCTGGAATTTCAACCGGATATTGGAATGCTAAAAATAAACCCTCTCTGGCCCGATCTTCCGGTGCAAGATCCAGAATATCCCTTCCAAAAAATTCTACTTCACCTTCAGTGACCTCATAATCTTCTCTACCTGCAAGAACAGAGGCTAATGTAGATTTCCCAGAGCCATTAGGCCCCATAATTGCATGCACTTCACCTGCTTTGACCTCGAGGTTTATTCCCTTCAATATTTGCTGGCCTTCAATTCCAGCATGTAAATTTGTAATCCTTAACATGAACTATTTTTTGTTATTATTTAAATCTTATCCAACGCTTCCTTCAAGAGTAAGTGCCAGAAGCTTTTGCGCTTCAACTGCAAACTCCATGGGCAACTTGTTCAATACTTCCTTGGCATACCCATTTACTATCAGGGCAACAGCATTTTCAGTATCAATACCCCGCTGATTGCAATAAAAGATCTGGTCCTCACCAATTTTTGATGTCGTAGCCTCGTGTTCTACCTTAGCTGAACTATTATCAATTTCGATGTATGGGAATGTATGGGCACCGCACTTATCGCCCATCAGCAAGGAGTCGCATTGTGAAAAATTTCTTGCATTTTCTGCTCGCTTATGCACTTTTACCAGTCCCCTGTAACTATTCTGACTTTTACCGGCAGATATACCTTTGGAAATGATCGTACTATTTGTGTTTTTCCCAATATGGATCATTTTGGTTCCTGTATCTGCTTGCTGGTAATTGTTGGTAACAGCCACTGAGTAGAATTCACCAACTGAGTGATCGCCTTTTAAAATGCAACTTGGATATTTCCAGGTAATAGCTGATCCTGTTTCCACCTGCGTCCATGAAATTTTGGAGCGGTTCCCACTACAAAGTCCTCGCTTGGTCACAAAATTGTAAACACCACCTTTTCCTTCTTTATTACCGGGATACCAGTTTTGAACTGTAGAATATTTTACTTCAGCATTGGTTTCCGCATAAATCTCAACCACCGCAGCATGCAACTGGTTTTCATCGCGTTGAGGCGCGGTACAACCCTCCAGATAACTGACATACGATCCTTCATCTGCAACAATCAACGTCCGTTCAAACTGACCTGTTCCTGCTGCATTGATCCTGAAATAGGTAGATAATTCCATAGGGCAGCGTACTCCTTTGGGAATGTAGCAAAATGATCCGTCACTAAATACTGCGGAATTTAGTGCTGCAAAATAATTATCAGTCATGGGTACCACAGATCCCAGGTATTTCTTTATAAGTTCGGGATGCTCCTTTACCGCCTCACTAAATGAACAAAATATAATGCCCAATTCTGCCAGTGTTTTTTTGAAAGTTGTCTTTACCGAAACACTGTCAATTACGGCATCCACAGCTACACCTGAAAGCCGTTTTTGCTCTTCCAAAGAGATGCCAAGTTTTTTGAAGGTCTCCAGCAATTCAGGATCCACTTCATCAAGGCTTTTAAGTTCCTTTTTTGGTTTTGGCGCTGAGTAATAAATGATATTTTGATAATCAATTTCAGGATACTTCACATTCGGCCAATTGGGTTCTTTCAATGTAGTCCAATGACGATAGGCTTTCAACCTCCATTCAAGCAACCAATCTGGTTCAGCCTTTTTTGCCGAAATGAAGCGTATTATATCTTCATTGATCCCTTTGGGAGCAGATTCATTTTCAATTAAGGTCTCAAAACCATATTTATATTCCGAGGAAGTAAGTTCTTCCAGAATCCGATTATCCTTACTCATTCAGCCCTATTGTTATTTAGATTCATTATAAACAAGTGCAAATGTACAACAGATATGACAAAGAATTGTTTTGTTATTCGAATTATTTATGATTAAAAACCAATTTTAATTAGGTAATTTGATTCCAATCATGTTTCTGAGTATTTGCCTGACTATTTTCAAGAATAATCATGCATTGGTACGGTAAAAATCATGTAATTATTGATCAATAAAATGAAAAAACTATCCATCTTCATTGTTGCTATTTGCATACTTACAACATCCGTTCTAGGATCGGAAGGGAAAAAATTCAATTATATTTTCAAACAGGGAATGGAAGGGTATCAATGTTTTAGGATACCAGCAATTATAACATCTGAAAATGGGAATATACTTGCATTTGCGGAAGCCAGGAAGAAATCATGCTCGGATACAGGAGATATTGACCTTGTATTTCGGAGAAGCTCAGACGGTGGTATTACCTGGAGTAAAATACAGGTAATTTGGGATGATGGTGAAAATGTTTGTGGTAATCCTTCTCCTGTAGTTGACCAGGAAAGTGGCAATATCTTTTTACTCATGACCTGGAATTTGGGATCAGACCATGAACGCGATATCATAGCGCAAAATAGCGAAGATACCAGACGCGTGTTTATAACTCAATCGAATGATAATGGGATTTCCTGGCAAGAGCCAAAGGAAATTACGACATCAACAAAATTGGACAACTGGACCTGGTATGCGACTGGCCCGGTACATGGCATTCAAATAGCGAAGAATGATAAGTATAGAGGGCGAATGCTAATACCATGTGATCATATAGAAGCAGAGACAAAACATTATTATTCTCATGTAATCTACTCAGATGATAGGGGTGAAAGCTGGAAATTGGGCGGCAGTACACCCCAGCACCAGGTAAATGAATGTACCATCGCCGAGTTGGATAATGGTGATTTAATACTCAATATGAGAAATTATGATCGAAGTAATAAAAACAGGAAAGTCTCCATTAGCAAGGATGGCGGTCTAACCTGGAGTAATATTAGAAATGACAGTACACTCATTGAACCCATCTGTCAGGGGAGCTTACTAAATACCTTTGAAAAATCAGGCAACCTGCTCTTTTTTTCAAATCCTGCAAGCATTGAAAAAAGGGAAAATATGACACTGCGTCTCAGTGAGGATAATGGGGCCACCTGGGAGAAAAAGTACGTGGTTCATCATGGCCCCTCAGCTTATTCAGATTTGGTTTTTTTGGGAAATGACCGGATTGGTATTTTGTATGAAGGAGGTGAGGAATCACCCTATGAAGGCATATCCTTTGAGATCATTCAAAGATCAGCATTGAAATAAGCAAAATTTATTTACTGTCGGGATTTCTGATTTTGCATTTTTTGCAAAGAAATCAGCTAGCATCCGGAACCAAATTGGTTTTTAATAACTTTTGAAGCTAGATACAGATATCTTCAACCAAAAAAAACAGTTGTTATGAAAAAGCTTGTATTATCCATATCCGTGATTATTATAATAATTATTCCTTCCTGTCAGCAAAAAATGGATACTAATCGTGAAAAAGAAGCAATTTTGCATGTGCTCCTGGATGAAGGTGAACGATTTGCAGCGTACGATATGGAAGGTGTGGCAGCACTTCATATTCAGGATGAAACGGCCGTAAGGCTAGCTGGCCCGGAAAATCTTCTTCAGGGATGGAATGATATTAAAACGCTTTACGAAGGATATATAAAGCGTAACAAAGAGATGAATGAAAAAAACCCGGTTGAAAATGTGAGGAATCTCAAGGAAAATGTGATTACTAAAGTGACGGGTAAAACTGCCTGGTCGGTTTGTGATAATGTTTGGAAATGGGAGGAAGGTGGTGAAACAGTCGGTTATACAAACAGGCAAATCACATTTCTTGAACAGGTGAAAGGAAACTGGAAAATTTCATTTATTGCCTTTATACCTCTCCCGGAAACTACAGAAAATGATGTGGAGGAAGAGTAAGTAAATTTACATCGATATGTTTTAGCCGGTAATTGCATTATGTGCAATTCTATTCCTATTTCAAAAGAACCAAGGTTATGGTTCCTATGTTGAATAAGTACAGATGATCGGACTTAAATATTTAATCAACTAAAACCATCAATATCATGCCTACAGAAACGCCAAAAGAAATCGAAAACATGAGCATTATTAAGAAAACCATGGAAGAATGCTGGAACAGTCATAACTTCTCAGTCGTTGATGAAGTTTTCTCTCAGGAATTGGTTTTTCATGGTCCTTCAATTGAATTTTACAGTCTGGAGGAATTTAAATCTTTACAGAAATCTTTTTCTAACGCATTTACCGACACAAAAATAACACCCACTTTCCAGTTTGCTAAGGAAGATATCGTCGTCACCCATTTTATTTGGGAAGGCACACATACTGGAGAAATGCAAGGTATACTACCAACTGGTAAAAAAGTAGAAATGACCGGAATAGAAATTGATCGTCTTGATCATGGGATTATTATGGAATCATGGGAAGAATTTGATCAACTTGGGATGATGAAACAACTAGGTATGGAAGTGAAACCTATGGAAGTAGCGCATTAAATTGACGTTTTTAAATAATACCATCGTGTAATTTTCATCTTTCAGGAGCTGATTTTTACAAAATTTGGCATCATTATTTTGGGTCCAGCCTCTCCCGAAATCTTAAGTAAACATTTGCGATTTTACATTTTGGATTAATATCGGCATAGATATGATTTTTATGTTATTCTGAAGATAATTAAGTGACCTTCTAAAACATCAACGTCTAAATAAGGCGAATTGGATCATGACTAATTTTGAATCATGGCTAAGGAAGGCCTTATGTCACGGGCAAACCTTGTAGTACTTGATTCTATTAGTGCTAATAAAAGAATTGTACCGGAATTATTATTTCGGATAGGGCTAACGAAAAACCTCGATGAGGAAAAGGAATGCTGTTGATCCGGAAAAAAGGAAGAAAAAAAGTGAAATAAGACCTTGAAGGTTTGCTAGACAATCATTTGATCAGAAGAAATCAATTATCAGGAAAGGATACCTTTTCTAGAAGCAGTCTGAAATGATTTGTATCATTATTTAAGTGAAGAAGTAAATTAATAATTGTAATGTATAACAACTAATCAAACATAATAATATGGCAAAGGAACTTATATTCAATATTGACGCCAGGGAAAAAATTAGAAAAGGTGTCAATAAAATGGCTAATGCAATCAAAGTCACGCTAGGTCCAAGAGGAAGGAATGTGTTATTGCAACGAAAATTTGGTGCTCCTTTGATCACGAAGGATGGTATTACCGTGGCAAAAGAGATTGAATTAAAGGATAGTGTAGAGAATATTGGTGCCCGATTGGTGAAGGAAGTAGCTGCTAAAACCGCAAATGATGCTGGTGATGGGACTACCACTGCTTCAGTTTTAGCACAATCGATCTTTACGCATGGATTAAAAAATGTTACAGCCGGAGCCAATCCCATGGATCTCAAGCGCGGGATAGACCTTGCGGTAGAAAAAGTCGTTGAGTCCCTGAAGAACCAATCAAAAGCTATTAAAGGATCTACCGAAATCACCCAGGTTGCCGCCATTTCTGCCAATCAGGATGAGCTGGTTGGGAAGATGATATCTGATGCTATGGAAAAAGTGGGAAAAGATGGCGTGATCACAGTAGAGGAAGCCAAGGGCACAGAGACCGAAATAAAAGTTGTGGAAGGTATGCAGTTTGACCGGGGGTACCTTTCTCCTTATTTTATCACGGATACAAGCAGCATGGAGGCCGTTTTGGAAAATGTGATGATTCTGCTGCATGAAAAGAAAATATCAACCATGAAGGACCTTCTTCCTGTTCTCGAGCAGGTCGCTCAAACAAGGAAACCATTGTTGATCGTTGCTGAAGATGTCGATGGAGAAGCTTTGGCAACCCTGGTTGTGAATAAGTTAAGAGGTGCGCTAAGTGTAGTTGCTGTAAAGGCTCCCGGATTTGGTGATCGAAGGAAGGCCATGCTGGAAGATATTGCTATACTGACAGGTGGTACAGTCGTGGCTGAAGAGCGTGGATTTAAACTTGAGAATATTAAACTCGATTTCCTGGGAAATGCCGAAAAGGTCATCATAGACAAGGATAATACGACCATCATTAATGGAAAAGGAGCTAAAGAAAATATTCAGGGTAGAATTAAACAGATCAATTCGCAAATAGACACGACCTCTTCGAGCTATGATAAAGAAAAACTCCAGGAAAGATTGGCTAAGATTTCAGGAGGCGTAGCCGTTTTGAGGATTGGCGCAGCGACTGAGGTTGAAATGAAAGAGAAAAAGGACCTGGTAGATGATGCGTTACATGCAACCAGAGCGGCCCTTGAAGAAGGTATCGTGGCTGGAGGCGGTGTGGCTTATATCAGGGCGCTTAAAAGTATTGAAAAATTAAAAGGAGCAAATGAGGATCAAAATACTGGGATAAGTATTATTCAAAAATCCCTGGAGGCGCCACTTCGATGTATTGTGGATAATGCGGGTAGGGAAAGTTCCGTCATTATAAACCAGGTAAAATCTCATAAGAATGAGTTTGGTTATGATGCGAGAGATAACAAATTTGTTGACATGATTGAATCGGGTATTATTGATCCGACTAAAGTAACACGTCTGGCCCTGCAAAATGCCGCTTCCATTGCCGCCATGCTGTTAACGACGGAATGTGTGATATCTGATGCCCCGGAAAAGGAGAAGCCGGCGCCACCTAATATGGGTGGAATGGATGACTATTGATCAACAATGGAGTGCCTAAATTAATTCCATCTAATATCTAAATCCCGTTTGAAATCAATTTAATGATCAGACGGGATTTTTAATTATGCGGTATTCTTTCGTGAAGCTATCTGCTAAAATCAACTTCAAATCAAACAAGTTGAAGGTTGATAGTTAAAATGAGGTTTTGATCTGCTTTCGAGAGTTTTATAAAACCATAATATTTTGTTGCGATTCTATATTATACAACAGATCCCACCATTATCGTCTTTTCCCTTAACAATTGACATATCTAAGGCAAAACGGAATACTACATAAAATCCTGATGACCAAACTATATTGAACATTCAAAACAGCATATCTTAATATAATCCGCTACCCTGGCGATGTCTATCTCGAAAGGAACATCTTTTTTCATCGATATGGCCTTTGTAATTACCCTCAAGCGAATGGCAGATTTCAGGCCTGCCTAGCCATTCATTATTTTTATCTAAGCATAATTCTTTTCTCACCTTTGTTTCCCCTTTGCGTGTAATTTCATATAAGTCTACCTCATCGGCACTGACCCTGTATTCTTTCAGGTAATCAACTAAACCGCAAAGTGTATCGGCAAAACAGTGAATATAAAGAGGTTCAATATCAGATCCATGGAAAATATTAATCTTGCCCATATATGTGTATGGTATCGTAGGATTATATTTTGACTTAGGCCCGAGAAATTTTCTTAAAATGCTAGTCATAATACCTATTATTTAACTTTTGAGTTTGCTTTAATTTGAAATTTGTGCCAACAATAGTTTGGCTTTATCACTCCCTGACAATACAGCATAACTGCTATTGTCAGTAAATTCGCCTGCCTCCGCAAAGCCTTTTGACAGGCATACAGATATGATAACAGATAACTTTTCTATTACAGTGGCAGCCATTTGTAACTCTATTCAGGCTAATGAATGGCAATTTTAGATTGCAGGTTATATAATTCTCATGCAGACAGGTATTAAGTTACGAAAATTGGATAGCTTTTTCAACATAGTAATTGATTCATTATCCAAAATTTTATCCGCCTTCGCGTTCCGCTTCGATGGACGAGAAGGTAGCGGTTAAATCCGCCTGCCATAGTTTACGGCGGG
>Ga0209536_100008638_pt1 | contig 15255 bp, 16 predicted proteins | sample DeeMarSeWOR28_12_FD_187461 | JGI IMG/M metagenome (GOLD analysis project Ga0209536, IMG submission 187461) | Marine sediment microbial communities from White Oak River estuary, North Carolina - WOR-2-8_12 (SPAdes) (version 2) | ecosystem: Environmental > Aquatic > Marine > Intertidal zone >...
TGGCGGGACAGGAAGAAACTCTGCGCTATTCGTACGATTGCCTCGGCGAGTCGGCCCACACGGCCGAAGATGTCGAACGTTACCTGGCCGCCTACGAGGCTGCCATTCGGCGTGTTGGTGCCGTGGTTAAACCAGGGCGCCCGGTCTCCGAACAACCGGAAATCTCCATCAAACTGTCAGCGCTGCATCCCCGTTATGAGTTTGCACAGCGGCAGCGGGTGCTGTCAGAACTCGTGCCCAGGGTGCAGGCCTTGGCTGAGGCTGCAGCCTCGGCGGGTATCGGTTTCACGCTTGATGCGGAAGAGGCTGACCGCCTCGAATTGTCACTGGATGTATTCGAGCGGGTTTTTCGCGGCATGGAAGGCAGCGCGTGGCAAGGACTCGGATTCGCCGTTCAGACCTATCAGAAACGAGCCTGGCCGGTGCTGCACTGGTTGCGCGAACTGGCCAACGAACAACAGCGCCGCATTCCGGTGCGTCTGGTAAAGGGCGCGTACTGGGACAGCGAGATTAAGCGCGCCCAGGAACGCGGCTTGAGCGGTTACCCGGTTTTCACACGCAAGGCGGCGACCGACGTGTCCTATCTGGCCTGTGCCCGCTTCCTGATGGACAACTGCGACTCGCTGTATCCACAGATGGCCAGTCACAACGCCTTGACGCTGGCCTGGATCATGGATATCGGCCAGGGCTGCGACTATGAGCTGCAGCGCCTGCATGGAATGGGAGACAGTCTGTATCAGGCGCTCGCGGACTGTTTCGAAGAATCGCCAGCGGTGCGTATGTATGCGCCCGTGGGCAGTCATGAAGAGCTTCTGCCTTACCTGGTGCGCCGTCTGTTGGAGAACGGTTCGAACAGTTCCTTTATCAATCAGTTGACCGATCCGCAGACCGACCTGGATGCGCTGATCGAGAACCCCTGCCAGCGAGTCGAGGCGGTGGGCTGTCGGCCACACCGGAACATTCCGCTGCCCGTCGATCTGTATGGGGAAAAACGCCGGAACTCGGTCGGCTGGGATCTGAGCGATCCCGACGTGGTAAGCGGACTCGATGAGCAATTGCGCCAGGTTTCCTCGCAGCACTGGGGCGCCGCCGCCCGCATTGGCGGTAGCGACCTTCAGGCCGACAGCCGCCCGTTGACCAATCCGGCGGACACCGGACAAGTGGTTGGTGAGGTATGTGAAGTCGACTCCCGAGGTGTCGATCGCGCGCTGGCCCTGGCTAGCGATGCGGCCCTGTCATGGGATGCAGTTGGCGGCGCCAGACGCGCTGAGGTTCTGCTGGCGGCGGCGGACCTGCTTGAAGCGAGAGCCCCCGAGCTCATGGCACGAGTGATTCGGGAAGGCGGGCGCACAGTGCCGGACGCCGTGGCCGAGTTGCGTGAAGCGGTCGACTTCTGCCGCTACTACGCGCTGCAGGCGGAGCGGGAATTTGACCGGCCCACACCCTTGCCCGGACCCACTGGCGAACAGAACGAGCTCGCGCTGCACGGCAGGGGTGTTTTCGCCTGTATCAGTCCCTGGAATTTTCCCTTGGCGATTTTTGTCGGCCAGATAGCAGCCGCGCTGGCGGCGGGTAATAGCGTGCTGGCGAAACCGGCCAGGCAGACGCCGTTAACCGGCTACCTCGCTGTGTCTCTACTGCATGAGGCCGGTGTGCCGGCCGATGTGCTGCATTTTCTGCCGGGAAGCGGCAGCGCGGTCGGGGCCCAGCTGTTTGCCGATCCTCGTTTGAGCGGGGTCGCTTTTACCGGTTCCACCGATACCGCATGGAGCATTCAGCGTGCCCTGGCCGAGAGGCAGGGACCCATTGTGCCTCTGATCGCCGAGACCGGAGGCCAGAATGTCATGATCGCAGACAGTTCAGCCTTGCCGGAGCAGCTCGTTGTCGATGTTCTGCAATCGGCCTTCAACAGCGCCGGCCAGCGCTGCTCGGCGTTGCGGATTCTTTTTCTGCAAGACGAAATTGCCGATCCGGTCATCAAGTTACTCGCCGCCGCCATGGAGGAAGTACAGATCGGCGATCCAATGTTGCTGGCCACTGATGTGGGTCCGCTCATCGATGGTCAGGCGGCGCAAAGCCTGGAAGCGCATGTCGCACGTCTGCAAGGCGCTGGCAGACTTTTGCAGTGCATAAAACCGCCGGGGAACCTGAAGGCCGGGAGTTTTTTTCCGCTCCAGGCATTTGAACTCGAGTCGCTGGCCCTGTTGGAGAAGGAAGTGTTTGGACCGATTCTACACGTTGTTCGCTATCGAGCGGACAAGCTGGACCAGGTGATCGATGCCGTGAACAACACCGGATACGGCCTGACTCTCGGTGTGCATAGCCGCATTGAGGAAACCTGGAGACGGGTTCAGGCGCGCGTCAGGGTGGGTAATCTTTATATAAACCGCAACATGATCGGCGCGGTGGTGGGTGCCCAGCCGTTTGGCGGTGAGGGACTGTCGGGAACCGGGCCGAAAGCGGGTGGTCCATACTATCTGCACCGCTTCGCCACGGAACGAACGCGCAGTGTCAACACCGCGGCGGTTGGCGGTAACACCGGCCTGCTGTCGCTGCCCGAGGATTAGCGGTCGCCGGCTGTGTGCGCCAGAACTCCGGCCGACCCCATGCTGGCTTTGAGCATGAGGGGAACAGCTCGGTTGTTTGGTGTCGGGAAAATGCTGATAGTTTGATTCAGCTCACGTTGTACAGGGGCGCAATCGTTTAAGGTGTGGTTCAGGGATGACGATAAGGCCACGATGGATCAGCCACCAACCAAAGAGAGGATAGGATGGAGCACCGATGCAGTGTTCGCAGACCAATCGAATTTCAGCTTCTGTTGTACAAGCACGGTTTGCCGGTCCAGACCGGGATTTGCCGTAATCTGGGACTTGGCGGCCTGTTTGTCGAAGCCGACGGCTACGATTGGCGAAAAAACGAGTATCTGGAAGTAGAGGTTATTGGCGCCAACGGCAAGCCGCTCCTACGGCTGCCGGCGGTGGTTGTGCACCACTCCGTGCGTGGAGCCGGCCTGATGTTCGATGCCGTTTCCACCGAACAGCGTCGAATCTTGCGCGGCTGGTTGTTCGGCGGGCGGCCAACGGGCCTCGATAACGTGGAACAGGGTTCGCGCGCGGTCGCCTAGCGGCTGCCCGCTCGACCGCCGGCTCACAGCTTAGCAGGGGTGTCCGCCGCTAAGGTTGGCGGCGCGGGTGCCTGCTGATTTCCCCGCGTTGCAGGGGAAATCCATTATCGCGGCCTTTGTCGATGAAGTAGCGCTGCAGCGTTTCCTTGACCACGGGGAAGGCGAGTCTATCCCAGGGGATGTCGTTCTCCTCGAACAACCGGCACTCCAGGCTTTCCCGGCCGGCTTGGTAATGACCGTCAATGAGCTCGCCACGAAACAGCATGTAGACCTGGCTGATATGGGGAATGCTGAATATGCTGTAAAGGCTGGTGATCATAACCTCGGCACCCGCCTCTTCCCAGGTTTCCCGCATGGCCGCTTGTTCTGTGGACTCACCGTTTTCCATGAACCCGGCCGGCACCGTCCACAAACCGTAACGTGGTTCAATGGCACGTTTGCACAGCAGAATGCGGCCATCCCATTCCGGAATACAGCCCGCGACAATCTTAGGGTTTTGATAATGAATGGTCAGGCAGTCGTCGCAGACAAAGCGTTCCCGGTCATCACCGTCCGGTACTCTCAACGTCACAGTCGCGCCACAGGTGCTGCAGAACTTCACACAGAGCTCCCGCTAGTAGGTATATACAAAAATGCTAACACATCTACCGGACCGCAAATGCTGTTCCCTGCTCGAGCTTGCAGCGGTAAAGATGGCTTAGGCGACCGGTTGCCGGGCGAGCAGCAGCCCAATCATGGTCTTGGCATCTACGATCTCACCACAGCGTACCCATTCGAGGGCCTGCTCGACTTCGACCCAATGCACCTCAATCACTTCGTCGGCATGACGGTCAGTCTCGGTGGGCGACAGTGCTCGAGCCAGATAGAGGTGGATACGTTCATCGCTGAATCCCGGCGTGCTGAAAAAAGTTCCCAGGGACTGCCACTTATCCGCTGTCAATCCGGCTTCTTCCTGTAACTCACGACGTGCCGTTTGCTCCGGAGCTTCCGCATGATCGATCTTGCCGGCTGGCAGTTCCCATAACCAACCGCCGGCCGCGTGCCGGTACTGGCGCAACAGGCACACCCGCCCACTGTCGTCCAGAGCAACCACTGCCGCCCCACCTGGATGTCGCACGACCTCCAGTTGCAACAGCTGCTCGTTGGGCAGTACGACAGTTTCCAGGCCCAGGTCCACGACTTCACCTTGATAGATTGCTTTTCGCTTTTCCATTAAATGAACTTATTGCCCGTAAACGGCAAGGGTTTGGCCGGCGCCTGCCGGAGCATGGCGATCCAGATACATGGCGCGCAGCGGCATACAGACCGCAGGATCGAGCTCCGGACCCCAGACAAAGGTGTCGAACTTGGTGCTCCCCAACAGGCAATGTGCGGTGGTGTGGTAAAGGCGGTCCAGGGCGTTTCCCAGCAACAGCGTGTGCAGTACCGCGGGGCCTGCTATCGCGTAAACCCGCCGGTAGCCCAGCTGTTTCAGTTTGTCCCGTAACAGCGAAGCATCGACGTGCCCTTGCCGCCCGCAGCTGATGACCTGTGTGTGTGACCGAGCCGTGATCTTTTCCAGTTTTTGCGAATCGGCAGTTGAGCCGGTGATTAAATAGACATTCCGATCGCTGTAACGATTGATGGCGCTGACGGGGACATCGAGACTGGAACTGAACACCGCGATGTCAGGTTGTGGGGATAGCCCCTGTTCGATCCGCCAGGCTCTCAGGTCGTCAAACTCTGCGGAGGTACCCACCGGTAACTCTGCCTGCGCCTCCTCATTCTTGCTCTGCCGGAAATAACGGCCGCTGGTTATGAGCAGGTCCGCCTGGGCCGCAAGTTCTTGAAAAAGACGCCAGTCTCGGTCATTGGCGATAGCCGGGGGTACCTGGTGACTGTTACGACCGGGGCCGGGCAGTGCGATGCGTCCGTCCAGGCTGGAAATGAAGTTGCTGTAAATAAAGGGTGACCGCTCAGGTGCGGCAGCTTCGAGCGTCTCTCGCAGATACAGACCCTTCAGCTCCCGCGTGATGCCGGAGGCCGGGTACATTTCAATCACGCCGGTTTCCATGAAACGATGTTAACCCGCTGTGCCTGCGATAAAAAAGGGCCACCGTAACAACGGCAGCCCTTAGCCTGAAGACAGTGGACGGGTTATGTCGCCTAGGCGACTTCCTCGTGGGCGTTCTTCTGCTTGAAGTCAGAGATTGCCGCTTTGATCGCGTCTTCGGCGAGCACGGAGCAGTGCACCTTCACCGGCGGTAACGCCAGTTCTTCCGCGATCTCGCTGTTCTTGATGTTGCTGGCCTCTTCCAGCGTCTTACCCTTGACCCACTCAGTCAGCAGTGAGCTGGATGCAATCGCCGAACCGCAGCCGTAGGTTTTGAAACGGGCATCTTCGATAACACCGTCGTTGCCTACCTTGATCTGCAACTTCATGACGTCTCCGCAGGCTGGTGCACCCACCATTCCCGTGCCAACACTGGTGTCGGCCTTGTCGAAAGAGCCGACGTTACGGGGGTTTTCGTAGTGATCCAGCACTTTCTCGCTATATGCCATGACTTACTTCTCCCTTATCTGTCGTCAATCGTGCAATCGGCTCAGGCGGCCGACTGCTGGAAACCGGATCCGAAGGTGGGTGCTTCGGTGTCGTCTTTCTTCGCTTCACTGTTTTGATTGACAGCTTCGGCAAGCGTCAGGTCGTTCAAATAGTCGTAAATTCTCGCACTGAGCTGGTTCCACATGATGACGCTCTGCGGCCATTCCTCGCCCGGAATGCGTTCACGACGTGCGGGCATGGCGTCGTCCACCGCGCTGAGAATTTCGGCGATGGTGATCTCGTTTGCCGGACGGCGCAGGCAATAGCCACCACCCGGTCCGCGCATACCGGTTACCAGCCCATGGTTACGCAGCCTGGCAAACAACTGTTCCAGATAGGACACGGAAATGGACTGCTCGACCGAAATGTCCGCAAGTGTAACCGGACCCTTGTTGTGGCGTAACGCCAGTTCCATCATCGCTGTGATGGCATGACGACCTTTAGTTGATAATTTCATGATTCGCCTCATTTGACTTCTCGGCGCTCCACCTTCGGGAGCGTCTCCATTTCATGAACTGTGGGGTTATGATAATAATTCTTGACTCTTTTAGTCAAGAATAATTCCCTAACGAGCGCCAGGGCTGAGCGGCTGGGACATACAAGCCGGCGAGAATAACGATAGTTCAGCTGTGGGATTAGAGCTCAGCCCTGACCAGTTCGTCAAGTCGATTGCCCATGGCGCCAACTTTTCCAGTCACACGGTGACGAGATAAAGGCCCTTGAAATCAATCTGTTGTAACTGATTTGGGGGTGTGTGGCGGATGCGCCTTCGTGAATGTCGGTCCGCCATGTCACCGTGCTTCGCGGCTCGGGCTGAGGATCCGTTGGAACTTATCCGCCTTTCTCCACTGCTTGCCTCACTGCCGCGCTGGCCGTGAAAACGACGACGACCGAGCAGTCATTGAAAAAATGTTAGATTTCAGTATGCTGAGCTGATTGCCAGGTGTCGACGAGCGGGCGGGCGACAGCCTCCATCGCGAGGATGAATCGGGTAACCGTTTTAAGATCAGATAAATGCAGAATCACAACGAGTGTTTGGAGTGATCCCATGGTGAGTGAACACAACGCCGTCACGGAGCGGCGCGGCCGGTCGCTGGAAAAACTGGCCACCCTGGTCAGGACGCGGACGGAGACCCTTTCCCTGTATACCGACCTGGCCAATCAGCGGCCGTTTGAGGCTGACGAAATTACCAGCGAAGCGCTGCAGGAATTTTGTCAGTCATTGATCGACTATGCGGCGAGTGCTCACTTCCAGCTCTACCGTTACATATCAGACAAACTCGAACGTCGGGTTGCGGTGCTCAAGGTTGCCGACCACGTCTATCCGAAAATCATCCAGACCACCGACAGGATTCTGCGCTTCAATGACAAGTACGAGAACGTCGACTTATTGAATGGCAGTGTGGCAGTGCTGGCGTCGCTGGATTTGGATCTTTCCGATCTCGGGGAGGCCCTCGCGGAACGGATTCAGTTGGAGGATCGGGTGATAGGCGCCATGACAGGACAAGCGTATTGAGGCGCGATTGCTCAACGCTTGTTGTCGTTCATTCGAAGAATTTCATCAGCTTTCCGTTTGGATAGGTATCGCCACGGGCGGGGGATGAGTCCCGGCACTGCTGCCTGGTAGCTACGATACTGTGTGCCGTAGCAGGCGAGTAGCTTCTTTTCCTCCTGCCGGGACCCGATCAGCACGTAGAGGGTCAGTATCAGCGCGGACAGCAGCAATGCCGCGTTCATTTCCCGCGTCCACACCATCACCAGACCGAAAAAATACCAGGGATGGCGCACGAAACGGTGGGCTACGGAAAGACTCATCGGCTGCTGTTCGTCGACCGCCGGTCTGTTTTCAGACACTTGCCTGAAGCCGAGAAACTCGCCGGTATCGTAGGATCTTGTTGTCCATAGGAACCCGGCGATGGCTGCCAGCGCGGCGAAATCGGCCGCCCAGCGGAGCAATGGTGGCCAACGCCATAAGGGCTCTCCCTGATAGGCGAATAGGAGCCAGAGCGGTGGCAACAGCAACAATACGGCCAACAGGTTGTAACCCAGCCTGTAGAAGCGAAATGCGTCCGGAAAGCGATGCCTGAAAGCAGTCTTACAGGCGTGGGAGGCCAGCAGCGAATGCAGAAATCCGTAAAACATCCAGGCGATTGCCAGCAGCGTGAGGTGGAGGGTGTTTGACATCAGGCGGGTTCGGGCGCCATTCGCAGCGACAACAGAATTTGCGTGTGTTGGTCCAAGTGTATCCCGATCTCGCTGGAAGTACACGCAGCAGCAGGTGGAACCGGTCTGCTGATTACAACCGGGTCAGAGTCGATTTTTTCCAGAATTTCAGAAAGGCTGCCATCTCGAATTCCTCGATGCGCTGTAAGGGTGTGGGTGTGCTGTTTTTTTCTAAAAAAAAACAGCACACCCACACCCCTCAAGTTTACTGCCAGCCCGGAGGAAGCGGAAAAAAATCGGACCCTACTCGCAGTGACGACAGGATTCGTGTGTTGGTCCAAGCGTATCCCTATGTGACGTGAAGTACATGCAACAGCAGCTGACACTGGTTCGCTGCTCGCCTTGGCCGGAGAGCTGTGGATGTGGTTTTATGCGTCTTTTTACAGTCGGCGCTGGATCGCTCTGCGGGCTTGTTGACCCTGGGCCGGCCCCTGCGTAAGTTACGTCTGGCCGATCCGGGGGATGTTCTGCCGGGGTTATCTGGGGTGAGAGATTGAGCGGGAAGCAGGCTGATTACGATGCTGGCGCCATAGCCGAGTTACTGGAGATTATGGCGCGCCTTCGTGATCCCGACAGCGGTTGCCCCTGGGATCAGCAACAAGACTTCGCCACCATTGCGCCCTACACCCTGGAAGAGGCCTACGAAGTGGCTGAAGCCATACAACGAAACGACGCCGGCGAGCTTTGTGAGGAACTTGGCGATTTGTTGTTCCAGGTTGTGTTCCATGCGCAGATGGCTCGCGAGTTGGGCTGGTTCGAGTTCGCCGATGTGGTGGCGGCCATCAACGAGAAACTGGTTCGTCGGCATCCCCACGTGTTTGCCGATGAGAATGTTTCCGATGCCAGAGCACAGAGCGAAGCCTGGGAGCGACACAAGGCGAGGGAACGAGCCGACAAGGGGATGGCCGCTCAGAGCGCGCTGGATGGAGTCCCCGTTGCACTGCCGGCGCTGGTGCGGGCACAGAAAATCCAGCAGCGCGCCTCACGGGTGGGTTTTGACTGGACTGAAAGCCGGCATGTCGTCGACAAGCTGGCTGAGGAGCTGGCCGAACTGCGACAGGCTATGGCGGAGCAAGAGGCCGGCGAACGCCTGCGGGAAGAACTGGGTGATCTCATTTTCAGCGGGGTGAATCTTGCGCGCTTCCTCGATGCCGATGCAGAGGCGCTGGTGCGCAGTGCCAATAACAAGTTCGAACGCCGTTTCCGGGAGGTCGAGGCTCTGGCCAGACAGCAGCGGCGTGAGTTGAAGGACTGCACGCTCGAACAGCTCGAGTCGCTATGGCAGAAGGCCAAGAAAACGGTGGGTTGAGGCTCAGAGTGGCTGCCCGAGGCTAGGCCGGATGTCGGTGCCGGCCGCCTGGAAGGGTCAGCGCGTCTCCTCCGCGAGCAGCCAGTCGAGAAAAGGCTGTTCGATCAGGGAAAAGAACCGTTGCCGTGCGTGGCTGTGTCTGTCCAGCTCGTGGCGTCCGCTGACGCTGCACATACGGTTGATAAAGTGACGCGCCCGCCGCGCATCGATTTCGGCATCGTAAGCGCTCAGGTTGATTTGCTGGAGGAAATCCCAGAAATGGGGGTCTTTCGCCAGGATACCGGCGTTGCGGCTGGGCACGCCCCCCGCCAGGCTGTCCTTCAAGCGCAGACGGCGCGCCCGTGTCGATCGGAGCTTCGGTCGGCCAAGCGGAACCAGGTAAAGCAGGCCGTGGTCGTGTGGCAGTGGGGAGGCAACCATCGACCGTGTCCGGCCGGGCGGCGTGTGCTCCTGGATTAGCCGTGGAGCCAAATCTTCCGCGGGTTGCTCGCAGCCCGTCTCCTCGTGGTCCCTGCGCCGTGTCGGCTGGGTCATTTTGATGCCTCCCTGACAACGGGGCCCGCCAGATGCACGCATCCATGCGTCGAAAATCCGTCCTTTGCCGATGCGAAGCATTGAACGTGCCAAGTTCCACCGTGCCTTGATTCTGCCGGCAAGCCGACAACGTGAATCATTCCCCCACGGCTGAGCAATTCCGGCGGAGCTCATCGGCTGGTTTGATTAAAGTCCGAAAATCATTAAGGTGTAGCCCCTCATGCGGGGCTCTGTAGCGCTCGACTGGTCTGGCTCAGCGCTACAGGCGGTTTCGGTGTCCCGCACATCCGCCACGGCTGCGCTGCAGCTTCACTACGACCAATAAAGGGTTGGGGGTCCACTATGGATGAGTATCAAGCGGGCAGCAACGTGCTGTTCATTCTCTTGGGAGCCATTATGGTTCTGGCGATGCACTCTGGCTTCGCGTTTCTCGAAGTCGGTACGGTGCGGGCGAAGAACCAGGTCAATGCGCTGGTAAAGATTATCGCGGACTTTGCCATGTCGACCGTTGCTTACTTTTTTATCGGCTTCAGCGTGGCCTATGGAGCAGATTTTTTCTCCGGCGCCGACGTGCTGGTCGAAAAGAAGGGCTATGAGCTGGTCAAGTTTTTCTTCCTGGCGACTTTCGCTGCCGCGATACCTGCGATCATCTCCGGGGGCATCGCCGAGCGTGCCCGTTTCAACCCGCAGTTGCTCGCGACTTTTGTCTTGGTCGCAGCTCTGTATCCTTTTTTCGAGGGTATAACCTGGAACGGGAATTATGGTGTCCAGGAGTGGATCGCCTCCAATTTCGGTGCTGAATTCCATGATTTCGCCGGTTCGGTCGTGGTTCATGCGATGGGCGGCTGGATAGCTCTGGCGGCGGTCCTGTTGTTGGGGCACAGACACGGACGCTATGACGCCGAGGGCCGGGTCAATGCTCACCCGCCTTCCAGCATTCCATTTCTGGCGCTGGGCGCCTGGATCCTGTCGGTCGGCTGGTTCGGATTCAACGTCATGTCCGCGCAGACCATTGATAGCGTGAGTGGCCTGGTGGCGGGCAATTCGCTCATGGCGATGGTGGGCGGCATACTTGCGGCCTTGTTCGTGGGTAAAAATGACCCGGGTTTTGTCCATAATGGACCCCTGGCGGGCCTGGTAGCCGTGTGCGCAGGTTCGGATGTCATGCATCCTCTGGGTGCCCTGACCACGGGGGCTGTCGCCGGTGCCCTTTTCGTGTGGCTGTTTACCCTGACTCAGAATCGCTGGAAAATTGATGACGTGCTCGGTGTCTGGCCTCTGCACGGTTTGTGTGGTGCCTGGGGCGGTATCGCCTGCGGCATCTTCGGCAGCACCGCACTGGGCGGCTTGGGAGGTGTCACGTTCATGTCTCAGCTGGTCGGGACCTTGCTCGGCATTGCGATTGCACTGCTGGGCGGCTTTGTCATTTACGGTGCTATCAAGGCGACCATCGGCCTGCGACTGGACGAAGAAGAGGAATTCCGCGGTGCCGATCTCAGCATTCACAAAATCGCGGCAAACCCGGAGTATGACCGCTAGTGAGGTCCGCCACATCCGGCGGTGGTTAGAGGGTACCCCCGGGACCCCCCGGGGGTGTCGGCCGACTTGAGCTGCGCCTGATACAATCTGAGGCGCCGCCGGTCTTCGCGAGAGATTCACAGCTTGGGATACAGACTTTCCAAAATCTATACTCGCACGGGTGACAAGGGATCCACCGGGCTGGGTGACGGTACACGCGTGGACAAGGACAGCCTGCGGGTGGAAGCGTTTGGTACTGTCGATGAGCTCAATACCGTGGTGGGCTTGCTGATGACCCATGAGTTGAGCGGAACTGTCGCCGCTCGGTTAACCGCAATTCAACACGACCTGTTCGATATCGGCGGTGAACTCTCCATCCCCGGGCACAGCGTTGTCTCGGACGAGAAGGTGAAGCGCCTGGAGGAGTTTCTGGATTCCTTGAACGAGGATCTCGAACCCCTGCAGGAATTCATACTGCCCGGCGGAACGGCTGCAGCAGCCGTTTGTCACCTCGCGCGCACGGTATGTCGCCGGGCTGAACGCAGGGTTGTCACCCTGGCTCGAGAGGAGACGGTGAATCCAGCCAGCCTGCGCTATTTGAATCGACTATCCGATCTGCTGTTCGTTCTGGCGCGTAGCCTGAATCGTTCCGCCGGTGCGCCGGACGTCCTGTGGCAGCGGGGGCGGGGCGACTGATCCGCTTTTCAGCGGGCGCGCCTTAGGGTCGCCTGCCGTCGTTCAATCGCCCGCAGGAACTTCGTTGCTTGAAGTACGCGCCCTGTCCAGTTGTTGGCACAGGCGCCGGGCGCCCTCCACCAGCCGCGGTGTGTGGCGTTGAATCAGGTCGGGTGGAATGAAGTAGAGGTGCCCGTTCTTCACAGCAGACAGTTGCGGCCAGCTGCGCCATTCATCCAGCCACGCCGGGCGCTGCTCATCGGGTCCGCTGGCGATAATCACTTCAGGGTTGGCTATCAGCACGGCTTCGCGATCGACGGGTGCGGCGAGCAATGCAAGTTCCGCGAAAACGTTTCGTCCGCCGCACGAGCGGATGAGCTGGTTGATTAGATGGTCGCCACCCACGGTCATCAGTGGTCGATGCCAGATCTGGTAGAACACAAGTACCGGTGGCGAGTCTGCATGATCTTCTATGAGTTGCCTTGTTTCTGACCTGAACCGTTCCGCCGCCTTGGCGGCAAACTCATGGCTCCCCGCCAATTGGCCCAGGCGCTCCAAGCTGGTCGCAACGTCCTCCAGCTGACGCGGTTCGCTGTAGAAAACAGGTATGCCAAACTGAACCAGTTGTTCGAGTTGACGGGTTGGATTACCGCTGCTCCAGGCGACTACCAGATCCGGCCGCAGACTAACGATCGATTCAAGGTCGAGGTTTTCGGCGTCCCCCACACGTGGTCGCTGGCCAGCCTCTGCCGGATAATCACTATGGCTCACGACCCCCACCACAGTTGCTCCCGCACCCGCTGCGAACAACAGTTCGGTAATGTGGGGAGCCAGACTGACAATGCGTCGAGCGGGCTTGTCCAGGCTTATGCTGTTGCCGATATCGTCTTCGACCAGCACTGCGTATGGCGTCAGCGGCCAACTCGACAGGCAAAAGCTGGCTGCAAAAAATATCCATTTCAACATTGGCTCAGTTTAGCGCAGCGTGCCGGCGATAGGCAGTTCGGGGTCGGTTGACTCCCTTGCCTCGGTCGCATAAAGTGCCGCCCCTTCATTAATACCCGCAGGCCGCTGAATTTAGCCCCATGTTCGAACGCACGATAGAGACTGTCTTGTATGCAAGTCGCTGGATGCTTGCGCCAATCTACCTCGGGCTGAGCGCTGGCCTGATATTGTTAGGCATCAAGTTTTTCGAAGAGGTCATTCACGCCTTTCCCAGCGTGCTGGCACTTAAGGAAACGGAGTTGGTGCTGCTCATTTTGTCGCTGGTTGACATTGCGCTGGTCGGTGGTTTGTTGGTGATGGTCATGTTGAGCGGTTACGAGAATTTCATTTCCCGTATAGACATCAGGGAAGGGGCGGAGAAGCTCTCGTGGCTGGGCAAGCTGGATTCAGGTTCGCTGAAACAGAAAGTGGCCGCCTCTATTGTGGCCATTTCTTCCATTCATCTCCTGCAGGCTTTCATGAATGCTCAGCGTATCAGCAACGACAAACTGATGTGGTATACGATCATCCATCTGACCTTCGTGTTGTCCGCACTGGGCATGGCATACGTCGATAAGATGAACAAGCAGTAGCGCCGGTCCCGGCCACTACCGATCGGGTACGCAGCCCCCTTGCTGTGCAAGGTGCCTCGTTTTGATGTATCTTTGAGTGCAGGCCTATGGCCTGTCTGGATCTGTTTCGGAATCTGCCAAGATGCCTGAAGAAGCGACGACAGTCGGAGCGGCGGCCACACTCGTCGAGTGTGCCTTGCGGGATTATGGCGTTGACATCGGCAAGATATACCGTGATGCAGGTCTCGGGCACGAAGTGCTCTCTTCGCCTGACGCGCGTTATCCCTTTGCCAGAATGCAGGTCATGTGGCGGCTCGCCGTGGAAAGGAGCGGGGACCCCTGTTTTGGCCTGACTGTGGCCAAGCACATGCGGCCACAGGCGTTTCACGGGCTCGGTTTTGTCTGGCTGTCAAGCGACACGCTGTACGACGCACTGAGCCGGCTGGTCAAGTACCAGCGTTTGATCTCCACCGTTGCCGATATCACCCTGGAAGAAACGCACGATTCGGTCAATCTGGTGGTCAATCTCCTCCAGCCCAGCAGCGAGATTGAGCCGGCGAGTATCGACGCAGCGGTCGCCGTTTTCCTGAGTATGTGCCGGATGGCGGTGTGTGGGCCGTTCAATCCCCGGCGTGTTTCTCTGAAGCGGCCGCGGCCCGCCTGTTCACAGCGGTTTGAAGCATTTTTTCAGGCTCCGGTTCGGTTTGAAGCGGATAAGAACGTTCTCGGTTTCGACCCTGAGTCGATCCACAAACCTTTGCCGGGCGCAGATCCGGAGTTGCTGCGCGCCAATGACCAGGTGGTGCTCGATTACCTGGCCCGTTTTGATCGCGAAAGTCTGTCGATGCAGGTGCGCTCCTTGTTGATCGAGCAGTTGCCGGATGGTCAACCCACTCAGCAAGGCATCGCCCGCTCACTGAATCTGAGTGTCAGAAATCTGCAGCGAAAACTTCAATCGGAAGGCATCAGTTTCAAGCACCTGCTGGATGAGACGCGCAAGGAGCTGGCCACACAGTATATTCGCGATAACAATCGGCGTATCGGCGAGATTACCTACTTGCTGGGTTTCTCTGAGCCCAGCAATTTCACGCGCGCCTTCCGTCGCTGGACAGGGCTTTCGCCCAACGAGTATCGGCAGAAGCACTAGTGCGGTGACGCAGCCGGAAATACTCACCACAAAGGTCACGAAGGCCTGCAAGGCAGGCGTCGTGTCCCATGTGGTGAGGGCCGCCAGAAACCAAGACTAGGCCACTTCCTCTCGCGCGATGGTGAGGCTGTCCGGTGCAACAATACCGAGGCGCGCCTGATTGCCGTTGATTCGCGTCAAGGTCAGCTGAATCGGTCCGTCTTTGAACAGATCTCCGACTGGTGTGTCCGGGCTCACATCGCTCGACGGAAATATAAAGATGGATTCGCCCACTCGGCGGGTCAGTACCAGCATGATTACCTCCTGAATCGATTTAGCATCCTAGAGTGACCATCGGCCACCATGTCAGGTCGATAGACAAGATACGGCTAGTTATGAAACACAGCTAATCCAGGCGCGCCAATCTGTTGGCTCGGCGGACATGGCGTTGGCGTGCGGGAAAGAATCGGCTTGTGCTGTGCCCAAGGAACCTCTGATTAATTAGTCATTGCACCCGGAGGGCATAAACGAGGAGCATAGCGCCCTAAAGGATACCCTTCGGTAACGAAGCAATCTCCAAGTGATTGATTATAAATTATCAGATTGCCG
>Ga0209536_100008640_pt1 | contig 15253 bp, 12 predicted proteins | sample DeeMarSeWOR28_12_FD_187461 | JGI IMG/M metagenome (GOLD analysis project Ga0209536, IMG submission 187461) | Marine sediment microbial communities from White Oak River estuary, North Carolina - WOR-2-8_12 (SPAdes) (version 2) | ecosystem: Environmental > Aquatic > Marine > Intertidal zone >...
AGGGAGCTTTTTTGGAATAGACATATAAAGTTCTGAGTTCTGAGTTCTGAGTTCTGAGTTCGACATTTAACGTTCGACCTTTGACGGAAAATGGAAAGCAAATGCGTGCAATACTATTTGATCTGGACGGCGTTATATACAACGCAGAGGAGCCTATAATAGGGGCTGACGAAACCGTAGCTTGGATTCAGCAGGAAGGTATTCCTCATCTCTTCGTTACCAATACTTCATCACGAGGACGCAAGGCCCTGGTGGATAAGCTGAAGAATTTCGGGATCCACACGGATTTGAATTCTATCCTCTCTCCCTGCAGTACAGCCGCAGAATGGCTGAAAGAAAAGGGAAAAGGCGCAGTGGCACTATTCATAAAACCTGAAGCATTTGAAGAATTCGAGGGCCTGGATCTCCTGCCGGATAATGCCCAAAGCGGCGCCCGACATGTCGTCATCGGAGATCTGAGTGAAACCTGGGATTTTGCCAAACTGAACAGGGCCTTCCGTTTGCTGCACTCCGATCCGGGAACCTCCCTCATTGCACTCGGCATGACCCGGTACTGGAATGCCGCTGATGGGCTCCGATTGGACGTGGCTCCTTTTATCGCAGCTCTGGAATGCGCAACCGGTCGAAAAGCAGTCGTTTTCGGCAAACCTTCGCAGTCTTTCTACCGGGCGGCAGCGAAACAACTTCAGCTTCCGGCAGACGAGATTGCCATGGTAGGAGACGGAATAGACACGGATATCGCCGGTGCTCAAAATGCGGGAATGAAAGGTGTACTTCTTCGGACCGGCAAGTTCAGACCGTCGGACCTCGAGGGAGTGATTCATCCCGACGCCGTGCTGGACTCCATCCGCGACATCCCCGCCTGGTATAAAAAGTTTGGAGTTTGAAGTTTGAAGTTTGGTTTGATGGTAGGGGGAACATTGATGGATGAATGGAGGAGATGGTGAAGAAAGTCACGGAATCCGCGTTGTCCTCGTCAGCACTTCTGTTTTTCAACCATTCATCAATCCACATTCCATATACCACCAAATAAAACTCAAAACTTCAAACTCAAAAAGTGTGCGTTCCGTACGCCATGTAGCTTGCCTTCATTCCATCAGGATATCTGAATCCCTTTTCAATGATCCCAACCATCTGCTCCCCTAATTTTCCGCATGCCTCCATACACTGCTCGAAGTTTTTCACATCCCCCGCATTGGATCCATAGGCGGCAATGTAGCTGGCCGGAAGCATCTGGCGGGTGACCATATAGAAATAGAGGTCTTTGAGCGCATCGACAAGGCCCAGGCTGCCGGCAACTGCAACTACCGCACCGACCTTGCTCGACAGGCTTTTACCTCCGTGATTCAGGGCAATGGTCCGGTCGATGACACACTTTCCCTGTGCAGTCATATTATAGAAATATATAGGTGTTCCGAAAAGAATCCCGTCAGCCGAGAGCATTTTCACATAAAGTTCCTGCATGTCGTCTTCAATGGGGCACTCTCCGGTATTAAAACAGAAGCCGCAGGCATCGCAAGGCTGGATATTCTTTTCAACAACACGATAGAGTTCCGTTTCGGCTCCATGTTTCACGGCCCCTTCCAGAACTGCATCCATCAATAGCTCCGTATTGCCCCGCTCCCGCGGACTGAACGAAAGTCCCAGTATCTTCATAATTCCCCTCCAATATCGCACAAGGTCGGCATTGTATCATCGCAATGCTACCGTGAAGTGCGCGAAAAGCTGAAATGCCCGCTCCCTGTTGCGTATTTTTATCGCAACAATTATTCATTGGCCTGAACCGGTCAATAAAAGATATGATAGATGGTTCAGGAGGAATTCATGAAGTTTACTTTAAGAAACCCCATTCTACCGGCAGTCTTTTCGTTACTCGTATTCAGCGGCACAGTCCCAAATGGATTCAGCACCAATCCGGCATCGGACATTCAACCAAAGGATGAAAAACAGGCTGTAGTCGAACTTACGGAATTAGGGGTACCGCTTCAAAAGGATCCCAAAGGAAAAGTGCGCTGGATTGAGGCCAGGCAGGGTGAATTAAACGACAAGGCGTTGAGCCTGCTCCCTTCTTTGCCAGATCTGGAATGGCTGGAGATCGGCAACGGCATTATCACTCCGGACGGCATGAAACATCTTGGAAAATGCACCTCCCTGAAACGATTATACGTGCATGATATAAACCTGAAGGGAGCGGAATTGGAATGGCTCTCCAGCCTTGACAAACTGGCAGCGCTTTCGCTTCAGCGCACCAAAATCAACGGGAAATTCCTCAGGCACCTGAACGCAGTCGATTCCTTGAAGGTTCTGAACTTGAGCGGGGATACTATTATAGACGACGATATGGGCCGTATCGCAAGGTTTAAAAACCTGGAAGTGCTCGCGCTGGCGGATACTGAAATTACCGGATCGGGCATCAACGAACTCAATGGCATGGCCCGGCTCAATGAGCTGAACGTCAGTAATTGCACCATACAGGATTATGATCTCTCAATTTTCCTGTCTATGCCGAACCTGCGCATCGTCTATGCCGAAGGCTGCAATTTAAGCGATTTCGCGATTGGAAATATTATTGCAAAATTCCCTACATTGGCAATCTTCCGTTAGGAACGTTTTCAAGCATTGGACTGATCTAATAAAGGAATGTTCATGAATCATTATCTACGATTTACCGGGAGTATAGTAATAACAGCCGCTTTCTTTTTTTCGATAGGGACGCCTCTGAATGGTCAAGAGCCCAAATGGATTCAAACACCCGATGTCGTTTATGTCGGCACTGCCTACGATCTGGTTTCCAAAATGCTCGAAATGGCCCAGGTAAAAAAAGAGGATCTCGTGGTCGACCTCGGATGCGGTGACGCCCGCATGCTTATTCTGGCGGCACAAAAATATGGGAGCCATGGAATCGGTTATGATATCGATCCGGATATGGTCCGGGCATCCAGGAAAAATGTCAAAGAGAATAATGTTGAGAACCTGGTCAAGATCATCCAGGCCGACATATTCACGGTGGATATCAGTGAAGCGGATGTTATTCCGGGCTATCTCCTTCCGGAGATGAACCTGAAGCTCCTGCCTCAACTGGAAACACTCAAACCGGGCTCCCGGCTGGTATTCCACAATTATGACATAGAAGGAATTATTCCGGACGAAACTGTGGAAATGATTTCAAACGAAGACAATGCCAGTCACACATTGTTCTTATACACAACGCCGCTGAAAAAAGAAAAATAAACAATTTGAGTTCTGAGTTCTGAGTTCTGAGTTCTGAGTTTCAAGATTGCGGTTATATTTTGTGGCTCGTAACAGAGGACCTTAAACCGCATTTCTCAGAACCCTGAACTTAGAACTCAGAACTCAGAACTCAGAACTAAAAGGGGCGAACACAAGGTTCGCCCCTACTTCAACCAGGTATTATAAGTGTCCAGCCAGTCGCGAAATTATTTTGCCTGGACCTGTTGATGCATTCGTAATTCCTCTGCCATCGATTTTATCGCCGTCAGATCCTGCTTCATTTCGCTCCATCCGTACCAGAAAGCATAGTCCGGACTGTTATGGAATGTACCCTGGAAGGAACGGTTCCTGTGCTCCAGAAACATGACAAACAGGCGCTGTTCTATCGGAGTTGGTGAATCACGGAATGTCAGCAGGTCCGGATATTCATAGGCGTAATTCTCAGGTTTGGCAAGTATTTTATCCTGGTACAGGCCTGCAACGATTCGGATGGCTTCCGCCATCAGATGATCCGCTTCTCTGATCATCTGATCGCCCTTCTGCAGTTCCATTTTCACATAGTTGGAAGAGTGGCACTGGCTGCATGTAGCAATCATTTTGTCGCGCTCTTTCTGCCAGTCTTCCTGGGTAATTCGAACTACCTGGGCGCCCTTGATCACATCCAAACGCGCTGTAGGCTGCCCGGCGGGATCCAAAACTCCAAGGGCCTTGAGAATGGTTGTACGATCTTCCTGCCATATAATGTCTTCCGGCATAGGCAATCGGAGAGCCAGGAATCCCCACGCTGTACGGACTTCATGGTCTCCTTCCTGCATATGGCAGGTCTGACAAGTCGGAGCGGATACAGTTTCCGGCAGAACTTTGTTCTGTTTCAACAATGCACGAACTCCATGTTTTGAAGACGAATACATTTCCCACTGTGGATGATCGAAGCCCATATGGCATGTCTGGCAGGCTTGAGGCTGCTTCGCTTCCAGCGTTGAGAAGGTATGCCGGGTATGGCAGGCATCACATGAAGCAGTGCCGAACCCCGGATTGTTCTTTTTCAGAAGCTTGATTTCCTCCTCATTCTTAACTCCGATCTTATGGCAACCGCCGCAACCCTTCATCCCTTCAGTCAGCGTCGTAGGTTGCCAATGCATGGTAGGCATCGCTTTCATTGCAGCCCATGCAAGCGCATGTTTCCCGGCTTTATACTGTTCCACCTGGACGGGGTGACATGCGGCGCAGGTATCCGGCGTCGGGATCTGCACATCAGCCACATTGTCTGGTGAGTCATGCTGGCTTCCGTGGCAAACAGCACAGTCCAGGCCTATCTGCCCATGTTTGCTGATTTCCCAATCCGTAACAATATTGGGGGTAACACTCTTGTGGCAATCAACGCAGGTCGGTGCCGCAAGTCCAATAATCGGGCTTATCCCCATAGCCAATGCTGGGAGAACCAGCACCAAGAGCATTTTCGGTTTTCGCATCAAACAAACCTCCTTCATTTACGAATGCATTTTCCCGCTTCCCCGCTCAATATCGAGGATTGCTGAATAATCAGATTATCATACTATCTTCCCCGGAATGTTTCCTCATTTAATTTCAAATCGGAGTACAGTTTCACCTTGAAACAACGCCGGACAGCGTTCGCCTTCTGGTCGAGAACTGCCGTGACGAATTGGGCGTAGGACGTTATATTCAATCGGAAAAGCAGATAATGGAATATCCTGTTTCAGGGTATGATGAAATCAACAGATTGATGGACAGGTTGCTTTCCTATATCACAACATAGTACGGTTCCATCACAATAACGGCATTTCGACGAATCCATAAAAAGCGGTCATTCTTCCAGCGTTGAAAGGTCTCCTTCCGGCAAACCCTGTTCGCGCGCTTTCAGAACCCGTCTCAGGATTTTGCCCGAACGTGTCTTGGGCAGTGTCTCCAGGAATTTGATCTGCTCAGGTTTTGCGATAGGACCCATTTCAGATCCGACATACTGCCGCAATTCCGCTTCCAGTTCGCTCGAAGGTGTAACGCCGTGCTTTAGAACTACATAGGCATGGATCGCCTGCCCCTTGACTTCATGAGGCAATCCGACCGCCGCCGCTTCAGATACTGCAGGGTGGGAGACAAGAGCAGACTCTATTTCAGCCGTACCCAGCCGGTATCCCGACACTTTAATCACATCATCCACGCGTCCAATAACCCAGTAATAACCATCTTTGTCCCGCCGTGCCGAATCTCCCGTGAAATAAACGCCTTCGAATTTGCCCCAGTACTGCTCCACATACCGATCGGGATCCCCATAGATGGTGCGCAGCATCGCCGGCCACGGACGTTTTAAGACCAGGTATCCTTCCTCCCCTTCCTTCACAGGCTTTCCATCCTCGTCCAGAATATCCGCCTGCTGGCCGAAAAACGGGCGGGTGGCCGATCCGGGCTTCAGGGGCACACAGGGTGTAGGCGTGATCATAAACATGCCCGTTTCAGTCTGCCACCATGTATCCATGATGGGACAGCTCTGCTTGCCGATATTTTTATGATACCAGCGCCATGCCTCAGGATTGATAGGTTCACCAACCGTCCCCAACAAACGGAGTGAAGACAGATCGCGGCGGTTTGGCCATGCCTCGCCGTAGCGCATAAGACCACGAATCGCCGTAGGAGCTGTATAAAAAACATTTATGCAGAACTTCTCCACCATAGCCCACCAGCGATCCGGGTATGGGTATGTCGGAGCCCCTTCATACATAAAACCGGTCGTACCTAAAATCAACGGCCCGTAAACAATATAGGAATGCCCCGTAATCCATCCGGGATCCGCCGCACACCACCAGCGATCCTCGTCTCTAAGATCGAAAACATATTTGAGGGTTGCAGCCACGCCGACCTGGTAGCCTCCGTGAGTGTGAACGATGGCTTTCGGTTTCCCCGTTGTCCCTGAAGTATAAAGCATAAACAGGGGGTCTTCCGAATCCATCACTTCTGTAGGACAGCGGCGGTCTGCGATGGGAAGGGCCATCAGGTCATGCCACCACATATCACGGCCCTCCTCCATTCCAACGGGTTGGCCGGTTCGTTTGAGAACGACGACATGCTCTACAATGGGTGCACGCTTAATGGCTTCATCGGCGATTTTCTTCAATTCAACGACCTTGCCGTTCAAGAACGCCCCATCGCAGGTTACCACAACCCGTGACATGGAATCTTCAATTCGACCGTGCAGGGCTTCCGTGGAAAATCCTCCATACACAACAGAATGCAGGGCGCCGATTTTCGCGCACGCCAGCATCGCAATCGGCAGTTCAGGTACCCGACCCATGTAGATTGTTACCCGATCCCCTTTTTTTACCCCAAGCGCTTTAAGAACACTGGCGAATTTGCTGACCTCCCGATTGAGTGCAAAATAGGAAAATGTCTTGTGTTCGCCGTTTTCGCCTTCCCAAATCAGCGCAAGTTTGTTCCTTCGCGCTGTCTGCAAATGCCGATCGATAGCATTATGGATAATGTTGGTTTTGGCTCCGACAAACCACTTGTAAAACGGTCGTTTGGAATCATCCAACACCAACCGCCAGGGGTGTTGCCATTCGATGAGTTCTCGAGCGCAATCCGCCCAGAAGCCTATAAAATCATCATTTGCCCGGCGAGCGACTTCATCCCAATCTTTAACACGCGCCTTGGATAAAACATCGGAAGAGGGAACATACAATTGTTCTTTTGAATTACTGTCTTGATCGGTCATGAATGCCTCCATCAGGCATTTGGAAAAAGCTGGTTGAAAAGGTCATCCTACCCATCTTCACATAAAGATCACAATTTATTGAACATTGTATCGAAGAAATATTCCTGTTCCTTGATACAGGTCAAGTATATTTATTTGAGCCCTCCATACCTCTTACCGTAAGAAATGCCGAATGAAAGCTGATAAGAACTCGTAAGGACATTGCGGCGGACTAATAAAGCGGCAGGGAGGGATCTACATCAGCAGCCCATCGATTTATCCCCCCCTCGAGGTTATAGAGCTTCTTGAAGCCATGATCCTGCAGTTGCCGAACCGTCTTAATACTCTGAAGGCCGAAGCGGCAGAACACAACAACATCCTGCGAGGTGTCGAGCTCATTCATCCGTTCCAGCACCTCATTCCGAGGGATATGAATGCTCTTTATCTCCTGGATTTGCGAGATTTCCAATTCGTGAGGCTCCCGAATATCAAGCAAACAGATGCGGTCGCCATTCTCCAGACGCTGCTTCAGTTGCTTTGGAGTGATGGACGGCACTCCAAGCTCATCATGGCGCTTCGCCCATGCGCTGTGATCATGGGCCGGCATTCTGCAGAACTCTTCGTAGTCTATGAGGTCCCTGATTGTCGGATGGTCTCCACACACCGGGCAATCGGGATCTTTTCTGATCTTAACAAAGCGGAAGTCCATTTCGAGAGCATTGTAAATCAGCAGCTTTCCGGCAAGAGAGCTTTCCAATCCCAGGATAATCTTAATTGCTTCCGTTGCCTGAATCGTTCCGATAGTGCCGGGGAGAATTCCCAGAACCCCACCTTCGGCGCAGGATGGAACGCTTCCCGGGGAAGGTGGATGGTTAAACAGACACCTGTAACAGGGACCATCTTCGGTACAGAAAACCGAAACCTGCCCATCAAATCGAAAAATCCCGCCGAAAATATAAGGCTTTTTCAAAATGACACACGCATCATTCAACAGGTAGCGGGTTGGGAAATTATCCGTTCCATCAACTACCAGGTCATATCCACCAAGGATTTCCAGTGCATTCTCTGAACAGAGGAGTTCTTTATATGTATCAATCTTGATATATGGATTCATATCCCTTAGGCGGTCTCCGGCGCTTTCTATCTTCAAACGACCTATATCCCCGGTGCCGTGGATAACCTGTCGCTGCAGATTTGTAGAATCCACAACATCATAGTCCACCAGCCCCAGATGACCCACACCGGCAGCCGCCAAATAGAGCGCCAGAGGAGATCCAAGCCCGCCGGCTCCGACAATAAGCACGCCGGCGGCTTTAAGCTTCCTTTGTCCTCTCATGCCCACTTCAGGCATGATGAGGTGCCGGCTGTAACGCTTGATCTCATCATGAGAAAGACCGACACTGTTGACAGGCTTTTCAACGGATTGTTTTCCTGAATTCATGGTGCCTTCCTTAATATCCGTATCCCAATATTAATTTTACCCTAAAAAGATCCCCAAATAGAACACTGAGAAATGCGGGCTAAAATCGACCGTAGGGAATTCTTTTAAAATACTTCTTCCCGTTACCGGGCAGGTTACCGTCTGAACGCCCGATACGTCCGCTCAACCAGGCGCGGTTCATCGGATACACATCCGGATCAAAGATCACGGCATAAGAGTGCCCGATTACGATCGCCAAACACGCCAGAATCGCCTCGTAGTAATGCGCGAGAGTGGCAAGATCGGAAATCCATAAGGGGAAATATTTCAAGGTGACATTATTGAAGACAAGAACGGAACCCGTAACAATCATCATCATGGAGCCCCATACAAGGGACCAGTATTCGATTTTCTCAGGGTACCTGTAAAAGCTCTCATGCACAGGAGGGGATTTTCGTATATGCAGGCTATAGGCAAGAACCTGGATTAAATTTTTTATATCCGCCCAACGGGGTTTCATTTCATTAAGAACAAATCTTCCCCGTTTTGTGAGGAAAATATAAAAGAAGTGGTACAGCGACAGGAGAGTAAAAACCAGCGCCCCCCAGCGATGAAGATTTCGGCGGACGGCTTCGTCACTGGGCACAAGATAGTAGGCCCATATCGCATCCGGGAACTTCAGGGCGAAACCGGACAATGCCAACAACACAAAGCTGAAAATAAGAATGAAGTGCTGGAACCGTTCGTTGACGGTAAAACGAATGTCATCAGAGTGGACTGCGGCAGGGACTCCCGACCATGCTTTTCTGGCCCAATCCAATCCGTTATGGAGCAGCATGGCGCCGAGGGCTAGCGGGATGACAATCCAATAAAACCACTGTACTGCCAGGAGTGTCCAATGCTTGCTCTCAGGGGAACCGTGAACCTGACCGGATGAAAGCACATCGCCCGCTCCGGGATGACATCGCCCACATGTTTCAGGCAGATTCGATTTATAGATCGAGGAACGGGGATCCGTAGACCGCATAACATCGTGATAGCCGTGGCAGGATGCGCAGTTTGCCACCGTCAGATCTCCCCGGCGGGCAGCCAGGCCGTGATAAGAATTCCTGTATGTCTCGATTCGATCCGTCGGCAGGTTGAATTTACGCGCAAGCTGTTCCGATTCGTGACAATCGGAACACACATGGGTAATGGCTCCGGTCGAAGCCGAAAGCCCGGATTCCTCCGAAGAACGAATGGTATGGCTCCCGTGACAATACGTACAGACAGGAGATTCCGCCACTCCGCCCAATGCTGCCTGGCCGTGAACACTCTCTCTGTATTCCTCGGCGATACCTTTGTGGCAACTGCCACAAGTGTCGGGAATGTTCCTTTTAAAAATCCGGCTTGCCGGATTCAAAGAATTATATAAAGCATGGGTTCCATGACAGTCCGTACAGACAGCGGCTTCAATATTTCCCTCTTTGAAGGCATTCCAATGAACTGTCTGTTGATAAGAAAAAACCGGATCCTTTGCCGACAGCCTGACAAAGGCCATCCGTTCGGTATCCTCATGGCAGCGGGCGCATGTTTCCACAACCTGCCTGCGGTTCACGGGAGAGTCAGGATTGCCGGATTTGAAAATCGTATGGCCTATACCGTGGCAGTCGCCACAAACAGCTGCCACGGATCGATCCTGTTTTGACATCCGGCCGTGCCTGGAACCCAGATACGTTTCGGATTGTTCCTTGTGGCATCGCGAACAGGAGACCGACGCCAGTTTCTTCGGATGGGGCATGGAACCGGCATCCCGATGACACATAATACAGCGAATCTGTCCATGGGCCGAATTCGCCAATGGTTCAATGTCCACCTCGGGAATGCCGCTCGCTTTCCTGCCGTGGCACATCATACAGGCGTCATTTGAAATGGATTGAGCCCAAAGGCTCGAGGAGCAGGCTGTCAGAATAATTAAACCGACGGTTATTGCTGTCCGGATAAACATGACAGGGAATACTGTAATTTTTTTCTCCACTTGTACTCCGTATGAAAAGCAATACCGTTTCGGAACGCCTGGATCATCCTTATTATCCGGTGGTTAAACAAACTATCCACGGTCGAACATTATAAACAATAAACCCGCATTTTTCAGATTCCTTGATCCAGGTCAAGACATTATTCATCCGGTTCTATTAACCTGGATAATGTGGAAACAAGGACAGGAGCGGTAGATTAATACGAACAAAGATAATGAAAAATAACGCCATTCAATCCATACCTTATACTGCACCACCAAAAGGTCGAAGCATACAGACACTTCTCGCTTTGGTATCAATATCCCGCCTCAGAACTGCCGTACAGGCGTGCTTTGCCCTCTTTTGCATTTTTGTGGGTTACCGCTTTTATTGTTTCTATCTCTGGACGCTGGACCGGTCGGAAACCTACGTAAACCGCCCGCCGTCCGTAGAAGCCTTTTTACCCATCAGTGCGCTGCTCGGGTTGAAACGGCTGGCATTGACGGGGCAGTGGGATCCGGTTCACCCTGCGGGACTTACAATATTTTTAGCCGCTCTGGCTATCGCCTTTCTCTTTCGAAAGGGATTCTGCGGTTGGATCTGTCCTGTCGGTTTCGTATCCAATCTCCTTGAAAAAACAGGTAAACCTTTTCGCTTCAGCGATCAACTTCCCGCATGGCTGGACTACGTGTTTCTTTGCCTGAAATATCTCCTGCTCGCTTTTTTTATTTATATTATCCTTCTGCAGATGGATCTCCGATCTGTTGAAGCATTCTTGCGTTCGCCGTACAATCTTGTAGCAGATGCAAAAATGCTCGTTTTCTTTCTGCAGCCCTCCACGTTGACAATAGCCGTACTGGGATTCCTGGTCCTCATTTCTTTTGTCATCCGCAATTTCTGGTGCCGCTACCTTTGTCCCTACGGAGCGCTTTTAGGACTGCTGGCGATATTCAGTCCGGTTACTGTAAAAAGAAAGGCATCCAATTGCATCGACTGCAAGAAGTGCGAAACGATTTGCCCTGCTTCCATAAAGGTGGCACGGAATGATACCGTTCGGCATGCCGAGTGTATCGGTTGCATGGAGTGTGTGGAAGTATGCCCGCAAGAGGACTGCCTGTCACTATCCCTGCCCGGGAAAAAACAGACACCGATCTATATTATGCCCATTGCCATTGTTGGTCTCTTCGGTCTTTTTTATATGGTAGCCGTCTTCAGCGGCCACTGGCAATCAACGATCCCGCTGGCTACAGCCAAGCCGCTGTACCAGGCTGCCGAAACATTCGCACATCCATAACTTTAAATGCGGTTTTGGGAGATCAGGGATAAAATATACTGGGAGGTGGACGGCTATTCGGGAGAACTGTTTGAGAAGGACGCCATGAATTCAAAATACTATGACATAGCCATTGTGGGCGGAGGCATCATAGGCTTGAGCACCGCCATGGCTTTACGAAAGCGTTTACCCCGTTATTCTCTGGCAGTCATCGAGAAAGAATCCGAAGTCGCTTTCCACCAGACAGGCCACAACAGCGGGGTGATTCATACCGGCATCTACTACAAAACGGGTTCTCAGAAAGCCAAACTCTGTATCGAGGGCGCCAGAATGATGACGGAATTCTGCAGTGAAAACGGGATTCCCTACGAACGCTGCGGGAAGCTGATTGTAGCGACAACCGAGGAAGAGCTGCCCCGCCTCCACGCGCTCTATGAACGGGGCAGGGCTAATGGAATTGCAGGGCTTGAATTAATCGATCCAAAACGAGCCGGGGAAATCGAACCTCACGCGAATGCCGTTGAAGCCCTCTACTCTCCCAGCACCGCCATTACGGATTTCAAACAGGTCGCCCGCGCGATGGCAACGAAAATAAAGGAATCGGGCGGCGAGATTCTCCTTTCATCCCGGGTTCTGAACATACACACTTCGGGTGAAAACCGGCATCTTGAAGCCACCGGCGGCGATATTCAAAGTCGGTATCTGATCAATTGCGCCGGCCTTTATGCGGATAGAGTCGCCCGGATGACGGGGTCGCAATTAAATCTACTCCTGATGCCCTTCCGCGGAGAGTACTACACGCTGAAGCCGGAATGCCCCCTGGTTCAAAACCTTATATACCCTGTTCCCGACCCGGAATTTCCCTTCCTGGGTGTTCATTTCACTAAAAGAATCGGCGGAGACTACGAAGCCGGCCCCAATGCCGTTCTGGCATTTGCGCGTGAAGGTTACAGACTACGGGACGTCTGCCTGAAAGATCTGGCCGCAATGTTCGGAAACTCAGGATTCTGGGCTATGGCGAGGAAGTACTGGCGCATCCAGGCCTACGAACTCTACAGGTCTGCAAGCCGCCGCGCATTTCTTGCAGCACTCCATAAATTGATACCTGAACTGCGGGACAGGGATATGGATCGGGGAGGAGCCGGGGTGCGCGCACAAATCGTCACACCGGAAGGATCCCTGGCAGACGATTTTATAATCGCTGAATCTTACAATGTCATCAATGTACTGAATGCTCCGTCCCCCGCAGCAACGGCATCCATTGCCATCGGAAATCACATCGCCGACCTTGCCGTCGGTCATTTCAAATAAACAATCGATGGAAGATGTAGGGGCGAACCTTGTGTTCGCCCATTGTCCCTCAATCATGGGCTGCCGCTTCCCATCCATAATCGTTTCCAACCCAATCGTTGCAGGGATGAACCTTGTGTTCGCCCTTTTCCCTTCTCCAAACAGCCTTGTTAATCGCCACAAGGGCGAACACAAGGTTCGCCCCTACCATTCAGAGAAATGCGCGTAAGACCGTGGATTTTTAAGGAATTAATGACAGGCACTGCAGGGTTGAAGGTTTCTCGCATGATGACAGCCGTTGTAGCACCAATCGATATTGGCCGGCTCAGCCACCTGTTCCTTGGATTCAGGCGGTATAGGATGGGGCTTATGGCATTCGATACACTCGGGAATATCCGTTTTTTCGGCGTGGGGGACATACCGATGGGGTGACACGGTTTCTCCGCTTGGCGCTACATAATCAGCTGTAGCTGCGGCAATTTCATCAAACGTTCCATGACATGCCAGGCAAATCGCTTTCTCGACCTTCGTTTCCTGGTCGGCTTCCTGCGGAATTGCACCGACCAAAAAGAAAGTTCCCGACATCAGCGCAATAACCGCAGGAATCATTAATTTTTTCTTCATAAACCTGCCTCTTCGTTGACCCCCTGCTGTATAAAACTACCCGATATGAAATCCGTGCCCCCACAACAACAGCTGCATAATGCTGATCTCAAGAGCATTATTGTATTGCTGTTGCGTGGATGGTGTGGTGAACCCGCATTTTTCAGAGAGTTTCGTAATCCAAACCGGCCAATTGCCTGTAGAACTGCTGGCGGTTTATAACGTCTCTCTGGGCCAACTCCAGAAGCTTCCCGGCTTCATCCGGTTTGCTGAGAGTCAGCATCTTGTACCGGGTTTCGGAATAGAGATAGTCCTTCACCGGCATCGACGGCGCATTGGAATCCAGTATCAGAGGGTTCTTCCCGTCATCCTTCAAGCGGGGATCGTAGCGGTACAAAAGCCAGTGCCCGCTGCTCACGGCAGCCTGCTGCTGCTGCATCGATTTTCTCATATCGATTCCATGGGCGATGCAGGAGCTGTAGGCGAGAATGATCGAAGGCCCGTCGTAGGAATCCGCCTCTATAAAGGCTTTGATAGTCTGGACATCTTTCGCTCCGAGTGCAACGCTGGCGACATACACATTGCCGTAGTTTATGGCGTGAAGCCCAAGATCCTTTTTGGAAAGAGGCTTCCCTGCGGCGGCGAATTTGGCGACAGCCGCCCGCGGGGTTGCTTTGGACATCTGCCCCCCGGTATTGGAATACACCTCGGTATCCAGGACCAGAATATTTACATTGCGACCGGAAGCCAGGACATGATCCAACCCTCCGTATCCGATGTCGTAGGCCCAGCCATCGCCGCCGATAACCCAGACGGATTTGGGGACCAGGTAGTCTGCAACGCTGGCCAGGTTCAGCGCATCCTGGGATTTACTTCCTTTCAGGCGATCATTGAGAGCCTCGATGCGTTGCCTCTGATCGAAGATCCCGGCCTCGTCCGATACATCCGCCTCCAGCAGTCCCGTAACCAGTTCATCGCCTATTTCCGGCGCCATCTTCTTCAGGAGATTCCGCGCCAAATCGGCATGTTTGTCGATTGTCAGGCGGAAACCGAGGCCGAATTCGGCATTGTCCTCAAAAAGCGAATTACTCCAGGCCGGCCCCCGCCCTTCTTTGTTAAAGGTATAGGGGGTGGTCGGAAGATTGCCGCCATAGATGGAGGAACAGCCCGTTGCATTGGCGATTATCGTTCGATCCCCGAAAAGCTGGGTCAGAATCTTGACGTACGGGGTTTCCCCGCACCCCGAACAGGCGCCGGAATATTCAAATAACGGCTGCAGCAACTGACTGGTCTTGACTTTACTTTTCTGGACAAGTCTCCGGTCATACTCCGGCAGGGCCAGGAAGAATTCGTAATTTTCCCTTTCCTGAGCCCGGACGGGTGCCTGCGGCACCAAATTGATGGCCTTTAGCTTGGTTTCCTTTTTATTCTTCGCCGGGCACATCTCCGTACAGACACCGCATCCCGTGCAGTCCTCGGGCGCCACCTGGATCGTGTAATTCATGTTGGGCTCGAAATCTTTCCCCTTGGCCTCCATCCACTTGAAAGAAGGCGGGGCTTTTTCGACCAGCGTCTTGTCATAGGCCTTGATCCGAATGGCTGCATGCGGGCAGCAGATGGAACACTTGCCGCACTGGATACAGGTCTCTGGATCCCAGGAAGGGATTTCAAGAGCGATGCTCCTCTTCTCCCATTGAGAGGTGCCGGTCGGGAAAGTACCATCCACCGGGAAG
>Ga0209536_100008641_pt1 | contig 15253 bp, 13 predicted proteins | sample DeeMarSeWOR28_12_FD_187461 | JGI IMG/M metagenome (GOLD analysis project Ga0209536, IMG submission 187461) | Marine sediment microbial communities from White Oak River estuary, North Carolina - WOR-2-8_12 (SPAdes) (version 2) | ecosystem: Environmental > Aquatic > Marine > Intertidal zone >...
TGGGCAGCTGGAGAATCTCCATCGATTGAATCATATGCGGAGCGAGCTTCATCCTCAACTCCATCCGCATCTGGTTTCTCATCTCCAGCTTCATCAAGATACCTCAGAGAAAACTCCTGTTCCGGTACATTACCCTCACATCATAGATGACAAGGAAGATTTCGTCAAGATCTGCCCGGCAATTGAGCAACTTTGTAAAATGGCAGGAAGATTACTCCAATTCCTGCCTGCCGATTATGGCATCGGCGAGCATCTTGCCGCTGGCATACTCGATGCTGCTGCCGGTCGGCAGCCCCCTCGCAAGGCGGGTGATCTTCACGCCGGTGGTCCTGAGCAGCGAGCTTATATAAAGAGTTGTACCGTCGCCGGCCATGTTGGGATTTGTCGCCATTACCACTTCCTTGACCTGGCCCGCGCGTACCCTCGCGACGAGCTGCTCGATCGTTAGATCGCCGGGCTCGATTCCCTCGAGCGGCGCTATGTGACCGCCAAGTACGTGATAGATCCACTTGCAAGCACTTGTTTTTTCCAGACTTATGATATCCTTGGGCTGCTCGACGACACATATCAGGCTCTTGTCCCGCCGCGGGTCAGAGCAGATTTGACAAACGGCCGCCTCTGAGAAATTAAAGCAGATCTCACAGCGTTTTATGTTGTTCTTGACGTCTCGAATCGCCTCGGCAAGCCTCATCGCCTCATCGTCTCTGGCCTTCAATATGTGAAAAGCCAGCCTCTCGGCCGTCTTTTCGCCGATCCCCGGCAACCTGCCAAACTCCTCGATCAACCTGCTCAAGCTTTCAGTATATGCACTGGTCATAATCAGTAATTTTGTCATCCCTGCGAAGGCAGGGACAGTAGTCAACAATCTTTATTATTGCCTTTCCTCGACACCTGTAATTGTCGCGTCCAGGCCCATAAGTATTGCTTTGACAGCGGGATCGTTTAACAGTTCGTTTCTCCTTTGACTGCCGGTCTTCTGCTGTTCGGCTTTCGACTCGGCCTTTGTCTTCGCAGCGCCGGGTACTTCGATCCTCACACTGATCGAGGTAGCGAATTTTTCGCTCAGGAAAGCCCCGATTTGCTCCGGCCGGCCGTTGCTCGCACATATGTCAGCCTTGCCCTTGTCGGAAACATCGAATTCGAGCACCAACGTACCGTTCTCAATTCGGCTTGGCACGGCACAACTCAGCAGGCTACTGGTGCCCGGGCCGAGCCTGGTACTCACGAGATTCAAAATATCCTGCCATTTGTCCTTTATCAACTGGATATCGCAAGGCGCCGGAGATTGCGCCCTATCACTATTCTCAACCGGCGCCGCCGGAATTACAGGCTCCGCCGGCTCGGGTCTCAGCCGGCTCTCAGTGTTTACGGGTGCTTTTTTTTTTGCACTCGTGCCGGCGCCGCCCTTTAACTGGGCGACAAGTGCATCGACGTTCAGGAAGTGTTCGCTCAACGCGAATCTCAGCAGTGACGCCTCCAACAGCGCTCTGCTCGTGTCGCTGTTCTTGATCGCCCATCTCAGCTTCTCGAGAGTCGATATGTTGTAAACGAGCGCGGCGACGTCAAATCGCTCGGCCAATTCGCCTGCCCGCTTTCGCTGCTGTGCCGTCAAGATCACAAGCTCGCTGTCGGGGCTCGTGGACTTGACCACCATCAGATCACGCATATAGTCGATCAGTGAATCGACAATCTGGACCTCGCTTATGCCGGCACTTATAAGGCCCTCTGTCGCCGCCAGCGTCCCGGCCGCGTCGCTGTCGCCGATTTGTCCGATAAGATCCCAGATCTTCTCGCTGTCGGGCTGGCCCAGAAACTCCTCGAGTAACTCGACTGTCAGAGGTTCGACGCCGGCGCTTATCAATCTGTCCAGCAGACTCAGGCCGTCTCTCATCGAGCCGTTTGCCATTTTCGCCAGTGGCAAGAGCAGATCCTCCTGGTACCTGATCTTCTCCTGGGCGAGTATGTCCTTCAACTGTTTGGCTATCGCTGCCGGGCCTATGTTGCTAAAGTCAAATCGCTGGCATCTAGATTGAATCGTCGCAATGACCTTATTGGGCTCTGTGGTTGCGAAGATAAACTTGATGTGGCTCGGTGGTTCTTCCAGCGTCTTCAAAAGCGCGTTGAAGGCCGAAACCGTGAGCATATGTACTTCGTCGATTATGTAGATCTTGAACCTTGAACGCGCAGGTCGATAGATAGCATTCTCGCGGAGTTCGCGAATCTCGCCAACTCTGTTGTTCGAGGCTCCATCGATCTCGATGACGTCGATGTCGTCGCCGACGTTTATTGCAGCACAACTGTCGCACTTGCAGCACGGCTTGGTGGTGGGCTCATCGACGGCCAGGCAGTTGAGCGCCTTGGCCAGTACTCGTGCCATGGTGGTCTTGCCGACGCCTCGCGTGCCGGAGAATAGGTACGCATGAGCGACCCTGCCGGTCTTTATCGCGTTCTTCAGCGTCTGCGCAATAGGATCCTGGCCGATGACATCATCGAACGTCTGCGATCTGTATTTTCTTGCAAGAACAGTGTAGGGCATTGACTATTGACTATTGACTATTGACTATTGAAAAAGAACGACGCTATGATCCTTCGGCAAGTCCACGGGCGGTTTTCCTGGACGACATAAAGATCGAAGTCAGCTCTCGACCTTCCTGCAGCAGAGGGAGGACTTGTTCTTTCTTCAGTAATCTCTCATCAATAGCGAACTCCATCCAAAAGCATGACTCGTCTGTTTCCTCTATCGTTATGCTCAATTTCGACACAAAGGCCGGCTTAGATTGGGCAAGGCAAGCAGACCGGTAATTGGCCGCTACCGAGGTCGAACATCTAATGAGTTGTCCTCGTATGTGATTGCCCAAAGGTGTTTGCGGCAAAGCCAAGGCCAATTTGACGCAACGGTGTGCAAAGTCCTTCGTTCTGCCCTTGAGATCGTCTGCGTCCATTGCTCAATATTCAATTGTCAATAGACAATAGTCAATAAAAAAGATGGCCGGGTTAACCCACAGCACGACCAAGCGGCACGCTTATGGCTGCTCGGTTCCCCGCCTGACCAGGTTCGCGGTCTCGGTCTGCATGGGACCCGGCCGGAAATAACTTAGCTACTGGTGCTTACCTGCTGATTGTCCACCATATTATTCCGATACGCGGCCAGTATAGCAGGTAAAAAAGGAACCTTCAACAAAACATTTTAGTTTGACAAATTTTGTTTCAGAAGGTATTTTCTGTGCGAGTGAATTATAGCGGTCAAGAAGGTTATGTCGGAGAGCAAATGCGGCGATTGCCTGCTCATTTATCGGATCCCGTCGGAGGCAGACGAAGAAGATTCTTGGGTACAAGGTGAGGAGAATTGCAATGAAGGTTAGAATTGAAGATACCTGTTCTGCTTGTGGGCTTTGTGTTGACAGTTGTCCTGAGGTCTTTGAGATGGGCGACGAATTTGCGCAGGTTATCAGCGAGGAAGTTCCCCCCGAGCACGAGGAAACCGTCCAGCAGGCCGCCGAAGAGTGTCCTGTAGAGGCAATCGTCGTGGAATAGTTGCTTTCTCTGGTGTTCAATATTGATTGATAGCAGCCAGACGGGAATTCGCCCATCGTTATCGGTGTTGCTGTGCTCTGGGTGTCTTCTATTTTGCAAGCTCTCTCGCCCGATCGCATGCCCTCGTGATGGCAGCCGACACCAGCTCACCTACCTTGCCTTCCTTGAACACCTTAATCGCCGCCTCCGTCGTTCCGCCGGGCGAGGTAACCCTCTGGCGGAGCTCGGCTGGACCTTCGCCCCTATTTTGGGCTTCGGTCGCAAGCAGACCGGCGCCCCTGGCGGTCTGCAGCACCAGATCTTTAGCTACGGCCTCGGGCAGACCTAACTCGACGCCGGACCTTATCATTTCCTCCATCAGAAGGAAATAATAAGCCGGCCCGCTGCCGCTCACCGCCGTCACGGCATCTATCAAATCTTCATCATCGACCACAACCGCCCTGCCAACAGATGAGAAGATTGACAGAGCCTTTTCCAGAAACGGTCTTGCGTGCTCGTTTGCAAACAGCGCACTGGCCCCTTCGCCTATCAGGGCCGGCGTATTGGGCATTACACGGACAATTGCGATCTCGCCCAGCACAGCGGAAATATTCCCGACGGTGATACCTGCTGCAATAGATACAACCAGTGCACCCGGAGTTATCGCATCCTTTATACCGTCCAGCACCTCAATCATTATCTGAGGCTTGACGCTGAGAACGATAGTCTCAACCTTCGAGGCAAGTTCGGAGTTACTCGCTGCGGTGATGACTCCATATCTGTCGGCGAGAAACCCAAGCCGTTCGGCTCTGATGTCGCTGACCAGTACATCCTGTGGCGCATAGATCTCGGCCGTTACGATGCCCTTTATCAGGGCCTCAGCCATATTTCCGCCGCCGACAAAGCCAATTGTGCTCACGTCTTTCTCCTTGCTACAAATAGCCTCCGCGTCTACAATTTCGCGCGTAGCTCACTCTAGGTCAATATAGAACCGGTCATGGAGAAAAGCAATGCAAAAACAGGTTGAGTACTCCGATGCGATCAAGACCAAGTATCCCGAGCAGGTGGTGATTGCCATCGCTAAGGATGCCGACGGCAAAGCCAATCCTGTCACGCTTGGCTGGACGATGATAGTCTCGGGCAATCCTCCGATGATGGCAATAGCCGTCGCGAAGAAGCACTATTCAATCGAGGCGATCACACACTCGAAATGTTTCACAATCGCATTTCCATCGGCCCAGATGGCCGACGCTGCTTTGTTCTTCGGCTCGCGCTCCGGCAGAAAGGTCGACAAATTCGCCGAGTTCGAATGCAAAACTGAACCGGCCCGGAAAATCGACTCAGTGCTGCTGGCCGAGGCCGTCGCCAACTTCGAATGCACGCTCGAATCCCAGGTGCCCGCAGGCGACCACATGATCTTCATCGGTCAGGTCGTTGCCTCTCACACAAGCACTGAGCCGAAGAAACGCCTCTACACGATCGGTCCCGGACATAAATTAGGCGGAGTGTCTTGACATTGACTACTGTCTATTGACGATTGACTATTGTTGACGGCAGCGAGAACAAGGCAAGAGCGACACCGGATTACAGCAACCAACGAGAACGCAGAAAGACGATGCTATCAGCGCTGCGAAAGCAGGAACAATAGTCAATAATCAATCGTCAATAGTCAATTATTTACCGTCTTACCCGTGCGTTGCCTTCCCAGATACTCCAGACCTGCTCCTCATCGGCCGGCTGGGCGTAGTCGGTCAGCATCGTCGTGGCCAGTGCGCCCGTGGCCCACCCGAACTGGATCCACTTGGCCGGCTCCCAACCCTTCAGAATAGCATAGAGCAGTCCTCCGACGAAGCCGTCGCCGCCGCCGATCCTGTCGAGCACCGTGATCTGGCGAGGCTCGACCACATGCCAGTTGTCACCCTCGGACATGACCGCACCCCAGAGGTGACAGTTGGCGCTGACGACCTCGCGCAGCGTTGTGGCAAACACCGCGGCGTTGGGGTATGCCTTCTTAGCGTTATTGATCAAGACCTTGAAGCTGTCGATCTTGCCCGAGAGGCCCTCGCCGCCCGCCTCCGGGCCCTCGATCCCCAAACAGAGCTGGAAGTCCTCTTCGTTGCCGACGAGAATGTCGGCAATGGCGGCGATCTGCGAAAAGATATCGTGCAGCTCGGCCTCGCGGTTCTTCCAGAACGACGCGCGATGGTTCAGGTCGAACGATATCCGCGTCCCGTGCTTCTTAGCCGCCTTGGCTAATTCGAGACAGAAGATGCCGGTATCGGGCGAAAGGGCCGCGATAAGACCTGAGACGTGAACGATCTGCACGCCCTCGGCTCCGAAGATCCGATCCAGGTCGAAGTCCTTGACGTTGAGGGTCCGGCCCACCTCGCCGGCACGGTCGTTGTGAACCCGCGGCCCGCGCGAGCCCGAGCCGCTGTCGGCGATATTGAACTGGTGGCGATAGCCCCAGGGCCCGCCCTGATCCACGTCCGGGCCCTCATAGGTGATGTGGCGGCCGGCAAGATCGTCCTTTATGAACCGAGCGATCGGGCTGTCCTTGACGAAGGTCGTCAGCACCTTGCAGGGCAGGCCCAGATAGCTGGATATGCTGGCCACATTGGACTCGGCACTGGTAGCCTGCATGATAAACGTCTTACTGCAGTGGACCGGCTGGCCGTTAACCGGCGTAATACGACACCCCATGCTCGTCGGCACAAGAAGGCAATAGCTGTAATCCTGGCGAAATTCAATAGCCATCAGAGATATCCTTTCTGCAACAACGCTGTCAACGTGCTACATATCCGAAGATAAAACCCCTGTAATTAAACAACCCGGTCAATATAGAACCAGCCACGGAAAAAATCAATCCAAAAACAGGTAGCCACAGATTCCACGGATACCTATGGCACAAGTTTCCCGAACGACGCGGGGAAGCAGACATCCGGTAACAACGCCGGAGCTTTCCCGGATTATGCGGACTTAACTGAGATCCTTAACCAATTGAATTAGACACAGATTAACATGGATTAACACGGATTCTTATTCACGACAGCCTGCCCCTTTCGACAAGCTCAGGGCAGGCTCTGAGCGGAGCCGAAAATGTCTGTCGCTCACTCGATCCCCGGGGGTGGTCATTCACTGTCTGCCATTTTTGACCAAGCTTGGGCCATCTCATCACCCAGCAACAGGGCACCCTCGGTTCCAAACAGGACCAGCTGATGAGGCAAATGAGAGGTCTTCACGAAGCGTATGTTCGGATCGGCAGCAGCCATGGCCTCGAGATCTTGGTTGACGTTATATAGCTTCTGCTTTCGGGCAAAACTTGACGGCAGGATGGGTTGTTCGGTGACTATCCACTTTAGGTCTGGCAGCTTGAGGTCGCGACGTGTCGCATCGATCAAGATCTTAAAGCGTTCGGCGTATTTATTGGCCATCCAGCCCAGGGCCCGGTCATTCTCACTGCAATGCCAGAAGATCGCCGCTATCTCGCAATCGTACCCACGCCCGATCAGGTCCTCCCGGCATCTCTTGATGCCGTCAATCCATTTCTCATACAAGTCGCGATGTTTCTCCTCGGAGCCGCCGGGAAGCCAATCGATGGACTGCGCCCCACTATGGGTAAACTTGTAGATCGCCAATCCACTCGACCGGTCCAGGTATCTGCGCATGGCCCGGCCGAAGCTCAATTCCGGCCCGAAGTTGCCGAGATAGTCGACGATACCTAGCGGTTCCCAGGTCCGGGACGATGTGACATTGCCCAGAGAATACCGATACAATACCTTCTGGTCTTGCAGCAGATTGGCATAGTGCGGAAACTGCCTGATCTCGGAGACATAGGCCCGTTCTCCTTCCATATTGCGCTGGCCACCGAGAACAAAGAGTCTCACCGACTTCGTCTTGGGCATGTCGGATCTGGACAGGCTGCGATCCTTGGGTGTAGCGGCCTTTCCGATGGCGGCAAGAAAGCGATCTGCATATGCCTGGCCGTGTTGCAGCTGGCCAAGGGTACCGAAGTGGTAATGCAGGCCAACAGGACGACCGACTTTGAAGCCGAGATGAGAGGTCGGCACAAAATATACCTCGGGATCAGCAGCCACAACCGCCTTTTGTTGCACACAGATCTTCGCGACATTGGCACGGTTGTCCATACCCCAGATACCTTTGTTGCTGATCTGGCCGATAAAGAATTTCAGCCGCGGGACCTTAAGGTCTTTGCGAATTCGGGCGATGAAACGTCTCAGATTTCTCTCATAGGTGAGCTTGCCTTCGCGGTGAAACATGTCGTTCTCGCCCTGATGCCACATCATGGCTTCAATGCGGTATCTCTTGCTCTGGGCCTTCAATTCCGCGACTCGTTCGCGCACCTGATTGATCAGTCTGGAATACAGTTTTCTGCTTTTCTCATCGCCGCCGTCGGGATCCCAATCGTTCACGAGCGTGGTCCCACCCCAGGCATCCTTGATGATCGCGATCGGATAGTCCACATGCCTCTTAAGGTTTCTGGCAAAGGTGATCTCCGGGCCGAACTTCCCGTTAACCGGCTGCAGGGCCGTCCAACTGTTCGACCTGCTGTCACGTCCGAGGTTATACGAGTAGAGCACATCTTCCTGTGGCTTCATCGATCCCTTAAAAGGTGGGTGTCTGCCGACTTCATCCTGGTTGGTATCGGCGCCCTCCATGTTGGATTGCCCTGCAAATATGAACACCCTGATGTCCTGGGCCTCGGGTGCCTGTCCCCAGGTTGTCACTGTCATCACAGCCACTGCCAGTGTTGGCAAAAGCAAACCAGTATTCATTTCTTGTCCTTTAACTCATGCGCATTTTGATTTTTATCGGCACGATTGATTATAGCCAATCCTTCGGTCTCGCTCAATAACTCGCAGACGTGACTACCGCGACCCCATGCGCCAAGACCTGTTTGATTGCAGGAATTCACTGCCCTTGGTATAATGCACACCGACGGGTCTCGCTCAATCTTCGTTATACACACGCTGTGGCTCGGTATTTGCGGGAGGTCAAAATATGACACAACAACATGCACATCGGCTTGTGTTCGCCGTATTCGTGCTTTCCTATCTACCTATCTGCTCCGCTACAGACACCCCAGTCCCAACCGATACCAACCGATACCTCAACACCGTCCACACCTTAGCCGACAACGTGCTCAAGTACGGCCGGGACACGTGTGGCCCCAAGCATACGCCGTTGTTTGTGGACAGACTCAATATTCATACGCATGAGCCGGTGAGGTGGATAATCCCTCCAGTACCGGGAGAGTAGAATACAGAGGACAATGCAAAGACCGTGAAGGCGGAGGTCAAGCAGAGAGAATAGAATCAGGGAATAGCACTATGAAGAATCTGAAATTCTTCCTGCTCCTTTTATCATGCTGCATTGCTGCGATGGCGGACCGTGCTTCGGCAGCGACCTATTATGTCAGCCCTTCTGGAGATGATGGTAACCCAGGGACTTCCACTCAACGTGCGTGGCTTACAATCGATAAGGTTAACACCATTGATTTGAATCCTGGCGACAGAGTATTATTCGAGGCAGGCCATGATTATCCCGGCAACTTGCTCTTGACTGCTGAAGATGCCGGTATACCAACACAGCCGGCTATCATCGGCTCATACGGTTCCGGACGGGCCAGGATCAAAGCGGGGAACGGATCGGGGGTGACCGTGCAAAATGCTGGCGGGGTAGAGGTAAGAGATCTAATCGTGCTGGGCGATGACTACAAGATGAATGTGGGCAGCGGTATCAAGATCGTAAACGAATTGCCCAATAATCAGAAACTGGACTATATCAGGATCCACAATGTGGAAGCATCCGGTTTCGGCAGAATGAAACATGAGACAGGATATTCAGTCGGTTTTCCCAATGGGTGCGGCATCGTTGTTGGCGGATTTGCTTCTGATGGGAGTAAGAGCGGTTACAGGGACGTTCGAATTACGAAATGTGCCGTTCATCAAAACGAATACTTTGGCATTCTGATTACAGGCTACTATGTCGAGGAACCTACTACTTACGCTAATAGCAATATTTTCATAGGTTATTGTCAAATTTATGACAATCCCGGGGATCCCGAATACTCGAGAGGCCATTCTGGTAGTGGTATCCTGATGCTCGACGTGGACGGTGGGGTGATCGAATACTGTGAATCTTACCACAATGGGTATGATTGTGGTCGCGGTGAGGTTGGCATATGGGTGTGCACAGCTAATAATGTGATCATTCAGTTCTGTGAATCTCACCATAATCGGACCGGTGGGCATTCTGATGGCGGTGGATTCGATTTTGACGGAGGGACAAGCAATTCCATCATGCAATACAACTACAGCCATGATAACGATGGAGCAGGTTACCTTATTTGGTCATACAAGAATGCACCACACACATTCAATAATAACATTTTACGTTATAACATTAGCGTAAACGACGGGCGGCAGAACAACTATAGGGGAATTATAGTTGGGACAGGAAGTCCCAAAGACGACCCAATCCATAATACCCAAATATATAACAATACAATATACAGCTCAGTCAGTTCGACCATTTCTGTTGGAGAGAATGGTATCTATAACATGAAAATCTGTAATAACCTCTTCATTACAGCCAATAATCAAAAATTAGTGCCGTGGAATCCTGATAGATCAGAAGTCGTATTTGCCGGCAATGCCTACTGGGCAGTTGACGGGATATATCATTTTGCAGAATACAAAAGCTTAGAAGCCTGGCGAGAAGCCACCGGTCAAGAGATGCTAAACGGAGAGCCTGTGGGAATGGTGGTCGATCCGAAGCTGATAGATCTTGGGAAAAGTGCCACCATCGGTGATCCCACTAAGCTTCATACGCTGATGGCTTGGCGATTGCAGAAAGACTCTCCGTTGATCGATGCCGGATTGGACCTTCAATCTTCATTCGGAATCGATCCTGCCAACAAGGACTTCTGGGGAAATCCCATTCCGCAAGGTCAAGGGTTCGACATAGGAGCACACGAGGTTCTTTTGGGGCCTTTTCGGTCAAGTGCACGCTGAGGGCCTCGATAGCCACGGTAACCAGTGAGGAAGATATAGCGGATGGTCACCCGCCAGAAGTCAGGGCGGAAATTGTAGGCGACCAGCTCGCTGGCTGCGTGGCTAACAGATATTCCCTCTCTTTCCCCAATCTTGAAGCGAGCATCAGCCTCTTGCAGATATTTTTCAGCAATTTCTAATTTTTCTGTTGGCGCACCTACAAATGTCGGATATCCTAACGAGGTAAAAACTACAAGCGTAGGAGTTAATTGAGATGGGTAAGAAGAAACTGAGGGCTATGAGCCCAACGGAGACGGAGATCCTAAGGCTAGTCTGGGAACTCAACGAAGCGACCGTACAGCAGATACGTGACCAACTGCCGCAGGACAAATGCCCGGCCTACAACACGGTTCAGACTCTCCTGTGCCGTCTTGAGGAAAAGGGTTATCTTCAACACCGGTTGGAAGGCAGGGCTCATGTCTTTTCACCCCTGGCAAAGCCACAGGAGGTTATCAAGACCACCGTTCGGGATTTTCTCGGCAGACTGTTTGGTGGTGACCCAAAGCCGCTTGTCCAATTCCTGGCCGAAGACGGCAAGATCGATGAAGAAGACATCGAGAGGTTGAGAAGGCTGATCAAGAGCAAGAAGCAGAATTAGATTTGTGTTGTGGAGGTTTTGATCATGGAATCTTGGTTGAGCCAAATCACAAATTACCTGATTGCGCAAAGTTGTCAGATAGCTGTTTTGGTGGTCCTATCGGCAATTGCGTCGTTTTTCCTGCGTAACAAGAATGCTCACGTTCGCTACCTTCTTTGGCTGGTAGTTCTGGCCAAGTGCCTTGTACCGCCGGTGCACTCAGTTCCGTTGGCTGTCCTACCTCAAGAACAACCGAAGATATCTGTTGCGACGCCACAGAAAGAGCGTAGTGCGGTTGTTCAGAATATGGAACCTGAGACTGCCTTAAATGAACGTGTCCTAACGAGTCCGGCCACTTCCACAAGAGAATCATCACTCACAATTGCTGACGAAGCAGTTAGGTATAATCTTCGCGTGTGGCTGGCGATTGGCTGGCTTGCAGGAGCATTTGTTCTTTTGGGTTTCTATCTGCTAAACGCCCTCCGTACCCAAATCTTGCTTTATAGCAAACGCCTGATACTCCCGGTTGAATACAGGCGAGACATAGCTCAATTTCTCTTGGCACACGGCAAAAGGCGTGCACCGAGCATCTGGCTACTTACAGGAATAAGCCAACCATTTGTTTGGGGCATATTGCGCGGGAGCGTATATCTACCGGCCGGCCTGTTAGATCCAAGGGACAATAGGCGTTGTTTCAGTCTCTTGGCTCATGAGCTAAGCCATGTCCTTCGATATGATGCAATAGTCAATGCATGGCAGATAGTTGCTCAGATCATATTCTGGTTCCATCCTTTTGTGTGGTGGGCAAATAGGAAGATTAGAGTAGAACGCGAGAAATGCTGCGACGAGATGGCCATTGCTCTTCTGGAGACACGGCCAGAGGACTATGGCGAAGCTATTGTAGAGACATTGGCTGCAAGGCACGAACAAACTCTACCGGTTCCATCATTAGCCGTAGCCGGCCAGGCCAAGAATGTCGAGGAAAGGATAAGGACCATGTTAAGACCAGGAAAGAAGTTCTATGAACGACCTCAGCTGGCAGCCATAGTGGTCATGTTGGTGATAGCAGCTATGACCGTCCCAACAGCATTTGTGTTGACTGCTACGGCTCGGGCAGAGCGAGAATTAGAAGGTGCAGGCCAATTACAGTATATCGATCATTTTTCAGGTGAACTGGCACGACCCACCTCCATTTCTCTAAGCCCTGATGGGCGGCATCTCTATGTCGCGGCATTTGGTTCCCGTTTCATGGCAGTTTATGGTCGGGATAAACTAACCGGATATATCAGTCTTCTGAGCACGATGCCGTTGAAGGGCGCTTTTGCCGTTTGTGTCAGCCCTAACGGTCGATATGTAGTTTGTTCAGACGTCAAGACTGGACCAGATTATTATGCTGGTACGAATGCGGTGAGCTTGTTTGAACGGGATCGTTCGACTGGCGAATTAGAATCGCTGGACAACGTCAGGAATGAAGAAGGCGGCATTGACAGCCTGGAGAATGTAGTAGATATTTGTTTCTCCCCCAATTCTGAGTTCGTTTATTCCGTGGCCCGCGGTAGTGCTGCGCTGGCCGTACTTCGAATAGACGACAGTAAGAAGCTGGAATTTGTTCAGTCATACAAAGGCCGTGATAATTGTTTTGATGGGGCTCGCGGGATCACAATCAGCCCCGACGGCAAGCATCTCTATGTAACTGCAACTCCAACCGGCAGGCTTGTAGTGCTTCAAAGAGATGAAGATACGGGCAAAGTCGACTTGAAGGAGCTCATCAAAGACGATCAGGCAGAGATACATGGCCTTGCCGGTGTCTGGGGTATAGCCTGCAGTCCGGACGGAAAATTCGTTTACACCAACGGGGGAGGGCACGGGGGGGCCGAAGGAAAAGACAACGCAATCTGCGCTTTCAAGAGGATGTCTGATGGCCGTCTTTCGCTTGTACAACAGATCCCACGTGACGGAACCCAGATAGCTCTGCTCGGAGGCACCAGATTGCAGGTCAGCCCTGATGGAAAGCACCTGTATGCACTTCGGCGGTACCCCGGTTCGATTGTGGCTTTCCAACGAAACCCAAACACGGGCAAACTGATATACGGACAGACCTGTTCCTTCAAAAGACTGAATGACAAATACTGCTACCCGGGTGACTTGACAATGAGCGCTGATGGAGCATACGTTTACGTCGCAGGAGAGGGTATCGGCATAGACCGGCTGGTTATGTTGTTTACCGATTCTGCGTCAATCAGGGATGTGCTGTTATTTCCGCATATGCGTCAGTAGCTACTGCCGGTTCTTTTTGTCCGGGTATTGCGGACAGACCATTCACCCGTGTCCAGGTAGTTCATGAAGTCATCGGATGACAGGGGCCGGCTGATCAGGTAACCCTGTGCAAGATCGCATTTCATTTCCTTCAGCCTGGTCAGCACTTCATCCTTTTCCACGCCCTCTGCAACCGTATCAAGTCCAAGATTGTGAGCGAGATCTATCGTCGAGCGCACAATCATGGCGTCATCTTTATCCGTCATCATATCGCTGACGAATGAACGGTCTATCTTCAGTTGTTTTACCGGCAGCCGTTTCAGGTAGCTCAGTGACGAATAGCCCGTCCCAAAGTCGTCAATCGAGAGATTGACGCCCATATCGTTAAGCCTGCTCAGTACCTCCAGACTCCGTTCCGGGTCGTGCATGATCGCGCTTTCAGTGATTTCCAGGATGAGGAATTCCTGTCGCAGGCGGTACTTCTTGAGTAACTGCGTGATTTGCACAGCAAGATTTTCATCACGGAGATTGTGCATGGAGAGGTTGACGGCGACACTAAGCGCGTAACCTTTGTCCTGGCAGTCCTTGCAGTACTTGATGGATTTCTCGAGTATCTGCAGGGTAAACGGCTTGATTAAACCGGTGTGTTCAAGAACGGGAATAAACTCGTAGGGTGGTATAATGCCGCGTTCCGGGTGTGTCCAGCGCGCCAGTGCTTCGACGCCAACAATCGCCTGGGTTCTCAAATCCAGTTTCGGCTGAAAGGCCACGCCAATCTCGTTTTGCTGGATTGCCAGGCGCAGGTCACGCAGCAGTTCCAGGCGGTTCGGTTTATGGTTATCCAGTGCCGGGTCATAAACCGAAAATTCATCTCGATTACGCTTGGCGACATACATGGCGACATCGGCACCTTTCAGAAGTGTGGATGGATCGTCGCCGTGATCGGGAAAGACAGCAATACCCATGCTGGCAGCTATGGAAAAACTGTTATGGTCGATCTCTATCGGTTCCTGCAGGGCCGCCTGAAGTTTTCCGGCCACCATCAGCGCACTGTCCCTGGTCGCTTTTGGTAGCACGACGGCAAATTCATCGCCACCGAGTCGCCCCAGGGTATCCGGTTCTCTCAAAACCGACTGAAAACGTTTACCGACACCGATCAGCAGATTGTCGCCGATGGCCTGATGATGCGTATTTGGCCATACATGACGGATTATTGTCACACAATAATCTCGCCTTCCCACGGCCTCAAAAAGATATTGCTTGATTTTGGAGTAAGGAAACCTATCGTCGTCATTCAAAATGGCATCGAATTAGACCGGTATCGACGAAACAATCAGATCGACGTTCGTCAACTCTATGACATCCCTGCTGACGCAATCCTCTTTATCAATGTCTCGCGTTTGTCGCCTGAAAAAAGAGTTGAAACTTTACTACAGGAATTCGCACTAATCGCGCGAACAAACCCATCATTCCAGCTTTTATTGGTTGGTTCCGGCCCTAGTAGTCGCCAAATAATGCGGCTAGTGGGCGAGCTTGGGTTGGAAGATCAGGTCGACTTTGCCGGAGCGGTTGATCCCGAAGCCATCCCCGGTTATCTGGCTGCGGCCGATATATTCGTCACTGCTTCCGTGAGTGAGGTCCACCCTTTGGCGATAATTGAGGCGATGGCGGCCGGCTTGCCAATTGTAGGTATTTCTTCGCCAGGACTCGATGATGCTGTCGAGCATAGATCAAGTGGTTTACTTATGACCGACGACGAGGGGGCTCTGGCCTGGGCAATGAATCAAATAGCCCAATCTCGAGATATTCGGTTGGCCATGGGAGCAACGGC
>Ga0209536_100008642_pt1 | contig 15252 bp, 14 predicted proteins | sample DeeMarSeWOR28_12_FD_187461 | JGI IMG/M metagenome (GOLD analysis project Ga0209536, IMG submission 187461) | Marine sediment microbial communities from White Oak River estuary, North Carolina - WOR-2-8_12 (SPAdes) (version 2) | ecosystem: Environmental > Aquatic > Marine > Intertidal zone >...
AAGGCCCTGTCCGCGCTGTGAGTCACGCGACATAACATCTAGTACCGCGCAATTCGGCGCCCATCTTGAGCCCGATGGGCTAAGAGAGCCATAGACCTCTGCAAAGCCGCCCAGGCGCCACTCTGCGAGCGCCTTGGCCAGCACGGGGTGCACAGGGACAAAGCGTTCCTTCTCGTGGGCGGCGCGACCCGTCTTGAGCGGCTGGTCGTCGTACTGGCTCCACACGTGGAGGGCACCGAGCCCCGGCGTCTCACGGTCGTAGTCGCGCCAGCGACGTCCACACGCTTCGCCGATGCGCATGCCCGTGAGCGCCTGCAACGTGTTCAGCATCTTACGGTCCGCAGGGATCCGCGCATCGGTCATCAATGCGATTGCTTCGTGTCGCCGGTACGGCACACCGCCCTTCCCCCGCTTTTTCGGGCGTTTCCGGCTCGGGATGTGCTTGACCGGGTTATGCCCGATCGCGCCTTCGAGGATCGCAAGCTCGAACACGCTCGAACAAACACCGAGGATGTTCACGATCGACCCATCGGCATGGCGTGGCGATCCATCGGGTCTCTTCTGACGCTTGAGCTCTCGAATCATGAGCAAGAGATCGCGCGCTTCGATGTCGCCGATCCGCCGACTCCCAATCAAGGGGTCCACGTGGTTCTTGAAGCGGCCGAAGTCCCGATCGACATCGCGCACGCCATCGGCCTGCTGCGCTTCGAACCATCGCTCGGCCACCGCGCGAAATGTCATACGCGCGCTCGCAGCCCCGCCGATCGAGTCTCCCGCATCCTCCAAGCGACGCGCTTGATGGAACTTGCGAAGCGCGCGGGCTTCGTTGGATCCAAGCCGGACGAAGCGGCCGTCTGCCGTCTTCATCCGGTACGAGAGGCCGTCCGAATAGAAGCCCGAAGGCCAACTCTTCTTGCGCCTGTTGCTCACGACCCCCGCTCCTCGAGCCACTGCAGCACATCCGGCTCGCGAAATCGGAGCTTACGGCCCGCCCGGACGTGCGGGCAACCGTGAAGGACCCAGTTCCGGACCGTCCTTGCATGAACACCGATGCGCTTCCCGAGCGCATCGGCGCTCATGAGCTCCGGTGCGGGCTTCTCCTGACCACGCAACGCATCCGCAAGAGCATCACGAATGATCTCCCGCAGGGCGCTTCTGGTCGTGACGATCAGATCAACAGAGTCGCTCATCGATTGGGCTCCAGGTCGCCGTCAGGGTCCATCATCTGGGCGATTTGTTCTGGCGTGAGCCCTGGCGGCCGGTCGCGTGGCGGCGGGTAAATCTTCCTCAGCGGGCCAAAGGCACTGCCCACGGGCTTGGGACCCGTCAACGGTCCCCGTTTCGACGGGGTCTCGTTGGGTCGCTGCGTGGGCAACGCCTGACCTCTGCGATGGAGGTCTGGTTGCGTGCCTTCCTTCGCTCGGTGGCGTCCCAGTGCGTGGGCGTTGCAGTAGCGAAGAAACGACCGATACGAGCCTGGAAACGGAACGCTCTTTTCGCAGTAGATTCGCCACACGCCCTTCACGGAGTAGCCCGCTTTCAACCACGCCTCGATGTCTTCGAGCCGCAGAAGGAAGTACGGATACGGCATTTTCTCGGCAGCCTTGCGTAGCCGCCCGGTCAAATCGGATCTCTCGCGTTCGTCCATCACTCTAGTTATCGGTTTTGGCCCCCAAAAAGTTGTCCTGGCGGAGCATTTTTTTCGCATGCGAAGAATCAACGGCAATTCCGACGGCCTCACGCCGGCTTTCGCGTGCTCGGCGCGACTTGGCGCTACCTGTCGCTACTTGGCGCTCGCAGTGCACTCGCTGTCACTCGCGCGACCCTGGTTGGCGTACGCGCGACACTTCCGGTCACTTCTTGTCGCTCTTGCCAGAAAGTGTCGCCGAAGTGACTGAAAGGGACAGGTTGTGCCTCACCGGGGACAATCAGGGTCAGTTTGTGACTCGCCACCGGAGGGCAAGGGATAGTTTTGTCTGCCAACAAAACTGCACGGCCCTCGCTTCGGGTCTTCGTCCCGAGCTCCACCGCGAACCGTGCGCTCAACGCCTTCGGCCTATTCGCTCGAAGGTGCGAGCGGTCTCTCCGTGCGAGCGTGTTACATTGTCGCCATTCCTGAGCCCGCCACATTCCTGAGCCCGCCACCAAGGACCGCATTCTGAAGGCCGTCGAGGAGCTTTCGGATGATGTGACGCTGGACGTCGAGCGGCTTGAGTCCTCTCCCCGATCGGGTCACCCGCCAAACGGATGTACGCGCCCAGAGCTATCTCACTGGCAAAAGCTTCGAGTTCTTTGCGACCCATGCCCGTAAGGAGGCCACATCCGGGACTTCGATTCTTCCGTATCCTTGACGGAGCAACCCTTCTTCTTCGAGGCGGTCCAATGCGCGAGCGACGGAGACGCGTGCCACCCCGAGGATTTTGCCCAGGGATCTTTGGGTCACCTCGAGGCTGGCCATTTCTTTCTCCGTCTTGGCCATTGTGGCTAGCAGCTTCGCGACGTGAACGGTCACTGACAGCCTGCGGAGGTCTTCCACGAATTCGAGCGCAGCGTGAAGCTGTGTCGCCAAGGTCCTGAGGAACACTCGGGCGAGCTCGGGATGATCTCGCATGAGTCCCTCCATGCGGTCCTTGTCGATGTGCCCAATGGTGGTCGGACCCGAAGCGTAAACGTCGAAGGTTCGTGGCAGGTCGGCGAAAAGAGTCATCTCACCGAAAGTCTGACCCGGCCCGAAAACACCCAGCACGAGGGATTCCCCGTCTGCCCCGACGTTACCAACTCGAACCGCACCGGCACGCACGATCCGCAGTCCAGGCGTGCTGTCGCCCCGCGCTTGAATCAGCTCGCCGTCCCGATATCGGACGCGCACTTCGGCCGCCTCGAGCGCGGTGCGGAGGTCGTCGGTGACCCCATGGAGTATTCCAGGGATTCCGTATTCGAGGGTCCGGGTTGGCATGTGATTGTTGCTTTGTAGACAGTTTCCCAGACGCGACCGTGCTAGCAAACCGGCGTTGGAAGGAAGTCACGTGCATCCGCCTCGGCACCTGCCCATGGGGGCATTCTTCCTCGCCGTTGCATCCCCGTTGCTCACGAACGAGCTTGCGCTCTCCCAGCCGCCAGTGACCGAGGACACCGCCCACCCCGCGGAGCAAGCGGAGGATGTCGAGCCGGCCCCGCGCAACTAGGTCCCCGCGGACCCTCGAGAGTCATTCATTCCCGACTTGGTGTTCGCACGAATGGCCGAGAATCCGGTGTCGGGTATCGCGCGGGTCCCGGTCGCCAACTTCGTGAGCTTCGGTATCCCGCCGAGGGATCGTGTTGGGTACGCCCTCGTGCTTGCACCGGTCATCCCGGCGCAGTTCAAGGGACGTGGGGCAGCCGGAATTCTGACTGTGAACGAAATTGGGGGCGGCGGTGCGAGTTCGATCGAATCTCGGAATCGTTGTCAGGTCGCCGTGTCGGGCCGCAGCACGCCGGTGCGCGATCGACTCGGTTCAAAGCTGGTCTTTCGCGTTCTCGAGGAGACGGCGCGCCTCCGTCGCGACCTCTTCAATCGGAACGTCCGGAGCGAGCTCGAACATGGCTTTCGGATCGGCGAACGAGACCAGCATGCCCCCCTCGACCTCCTGAACCACGATGTTGCACGGAAGCAAAAGCCCAATGCTAGGATCAGCTTCGAGCGCTTTGTGCGCCAGCTTTGGATTGCAAGCGCCGAGAATGACGTAGGGCCTGAAATCGACGTCGATTTTCGTCTTGAACGTGTCCTGAATGTCAATCTTCGTGAGCACGCCGAAGCCGTTCGCTTGGAGCGCATCTTCTACTCTTCGAAGCGCCTCCTCCATCGAGACCCCTTCGAGCTTTTTCGAGAACGCATAGCTCGGACCTTCGGTCTTAGCCGGCTCTCCAGTCGCGGCCTCGGCCGCTTTGGGTTCGACCGGTTCCGTGTGCTTGGATGTGCAGCCCATGGCACCGACGAGTAACAGCAACAGGGCAACCGCTCTGATCGGCATGACAACCCTCTCGCAAAAGTCTAGGGCCGATGGCCTTTCCGGTCACCTACCGCAAGGCCGTCAGCACCTCGGTTCGGTGATTGCCCTGTTCGACTGGCCAACCGAAGCGTCTCGGACGGGCGTTCCCCGAACAGTTGAAGATACGCACCGGCGAACCGCCCGAGATCCCAAAAACCCAGTCCGAACGCGACCTTGGTGACGGTCGTCTCGTCTGGGCAGCTCGCGCGAAGAAGTCGCCGGGCTTGATGCAGACGATGGACGCGAAGGTATTCTGCGGGCGAGTTGCCGTAGCATTTTTGAAAGGCGCTTCGAAGAGTCCGCTCAGGTATGCCGCTTTGTCGAGCCAGGTCCAGGACGGACAGCGATTGGTCGGCGTAGCTCATTGCGAGCTCCACCGCTGTCATGGATTGACTATGCCAACGCACGAAGTGGCGACTTGGGGAACGCTGACTCCCCGTGAAAAGGTCGTTGGCCGCCTCCAGCAACTCGTCTTCAAAAGAGGCTTTTGCAGCTGGGGAATCCAAGAGCTGAGGCTGGGATTCGGCGGCCGAAAGGAAACGGCGCACCAAGGACGTGAAACGTAGCGTCAAATGCGGTGGCCCTTCGAACAGACGTGCGTTGACCGAGGATGCGAGCTCCAGCTTTTCCGAGGATGGAAACAACACCGAAGTTGGAATAAAGACCGCGAGGGAATCGATCTTGCCTTCGTGGCAGGCGAAACAAAACTCGCTCCCCGGCGGGGCCACAAAAACCCCAGTTTCGTCCATCGCTTGCCCATTGGCGAGGGTGAGACGCGATGAGTGGTAGAACGACCAACCATCGCTGCCCGTCGCCCCCTCCATAACGCTACCACCGCCCTGGTAGGCTTGCCGAACCTGAAGCGAGCCGAGGGTCGCAGCGTTCAACGTCCATTTTGGCTCGGCCAAAGATCCAAGCCGCATCGTCATGGACGCTTCCAAGACCATTTCAGCGAAGGCTTCGAATTCGTTGAAGACAAGAACTGTCATCCTGATGGCGCCTAGGGTCGAAAAGCATATCCCAGGTTCCGGCTGCTTCAACGCGGGATGCCGGATGCCCACGCATAAGACCTCTTTTCGAGTCGCTTCTATATACCGGAGGCAGAGCCGAGCAATTGTCCCCAAAGTAACAATCACTGTCGCCGTCGATCGGGGACGGGGCAAGCCTAGCCGAAATTACGTAGCCTCCTTTGCCAGCGACAGATATGAACCTCTCCCTCTTATAAAGGAGTGCAGCATGCGCGCGCGTTTTTCCCCTTTGTGGTTCCTGGCCCTGATTGGCGCATCAGCCCTTGGATGTTCCGACGACGGCGACAGCGACAGCGGCAGCGACGTCACCATTCCCTACAACGAGTACAGCAGCGTTCCCAGCATCGGGCGCGGCACCGGCACGTCCACGGATCCGCGGGATCCTGGATACGGCGCGATGCGCTTTTTCATCGAGAACGTCGAGGAGTACACGAAAGACATCGGAAGGGTCGTCTTCCAGCCCGATCAGAGCACGGGCCGTGAAGTCAGCGCCCTCCAAGCGGGCATTCAGTTTGCCAACAAGAATGGGCCCGAGCCGCTCTTTTCGAGACTGAGCTGGGGCTTCATCTACAACTCGTGGCCATTTGGCGTTCGGTTCGAGCAGATGGTCGACTTCCTGTACGAGGCTGAGCTCGAGATTGACGGCTTCAGCGGCAACGGGATCGAGTTGGCCCAGTTCATACTCGATAGGCGGGGTGGAACACAGATCGTGCTGCCGGTGATCGGCAGTACCGAGCAAGTGTCGGGTTATTTCCCGCAGCCGATCGGGACGCCCGACTGCAACGAGGGCGATGACGAGTGTGCGAGTCAAGGGGACGGTGTTGGCATCGAAGGCCTTTGCACTTCGGGCTGGAGACTCCGCTACCTGAATGAACCCGAAGAAGTCTTGGATATCGCCTGCGACTTGCTCGTCGATCGTCAAGTGATTCCCGAGAGAACGCTGACGTTCTTCCCACCCGTGGGAGGGCAATCGGTGCTGCTGCCGATGCAAAGACGCGTCATCCAGGGCTTCGAGTTCACGGTCCCGTCTGACGATTTCATCGAGTTCTTTCCGATCAAGGAGGCCACCGCTGAATCACCCCTCGGCGATCCCGACGCCGGTGATTTGGATTGTAGTCCAGCCCTCCCGTTCCCGATCCCCGATGGCACCGTGTCCAACTGCTCGCAAAACATCGGTCAAGTTGGTGGACGCTACGTCCATAGCCCGGGTTGGCATCAGCCGTACTTGATGGCGTGGATGCACATCGACAAAGAGGTCTGGAATGGACTCAGCGCCGCCCAGCAAGAGGCCATCAAGCGCGCGGCGAAAGACGCGCTGCTCGAATCGTACGACACGACCGACTCGGTCCAGTGCGAAAGGCTGCAGAACATTCTCGACATCAACCAAGGGATCGATCAGCGCAACGTCGACGGCACAGTGCGATTGATCGACGGGAACCCGGTGAGCGCAGCGATGACTCTGGCGACCTGGCCCGACGAAGCGCTCGACGTGCTTCTCGATGCCCGAGATGAGCTCATGGCATCGCGCGAAGGTCCCGAGGATCCGAATGCCAAGACGGACGCGGAGCAGGACTTCAGCGCCATATGGGGAGCCGTGCAGCAGTATGTAGCGAGCATTGGCGCGGAACAGTTTGACCCGCCGACCTTCCCTGGATCCGTCGGTTTGGTCCCAGGCGAGGAATGTACCCTCGTCAGGTGAACTGGTAAGAAGCCGACCATGCCATGAGAAGGGGTTCCCACCGAGGCGCTTGTCAGCGGTTGCTCGTCCTGTTCGTCGGCATCGGCTTGGCGATCGAGGCAAGCGCTTCGGCCCAGACCGAGTCGGACTTCGAGATCTGGACGGCCACGTTCTTCACGGGCCAGCTTTTCTCTGACACACCAACTCCCATCTTCTGGTTCGATGCGCACGCACGTCGCAGCGAGGTGGGCACAGTGGCCATTCTTCGTCCTGGCGTAGGCGTCGCGCTCACGCCGTGGGCTTCTCTTTGGCTAGGCTACGCTTGGACACCGACGTGGGTCGATGCCACGGGTGGCCTTCTCGACGAGCATCGCATCTGGGAGCAGCTCACGCTTGATTTCAGGCGGGTCCCGGGCCTTCTACTCCAGTCGCGCACTCGCTTGGAGCAGCGCTTTCGACCGGATTCGTCCGGGACCTCCCACCGCTTTCGTGAGTTCGTCCGGGTGAACTACCGGCCGACGCAGCGGCTGCCCATCGGCATCGCATTCTTCGACGAGGTCTTCCTCGGTATCCGCGGAGCGGGCTGGGCGAGACAGGGCTTCGATCAGAACCGGGCCTTCTTGGGGCTCGCTATCTTCGCGCTCGAGGCCCTCTTCCGCGTCGAGGTCGGTTACCTCAATGTCTTCTTGTCGCGCGATCCCAACCGGATGGCGCACGCCCTATCGCTGAACTTCTTCGTTTCATACGGCGGCCGCTCCCGGAGCGCGCAGGAGACCCAATCGACCCTAGACCGAAATTGATTTGTCACACGAGACCGCCCCGCAGCGAAACGATGCGGGCAAGTTACTAAAAAACATATTCCAGTTCTGCCATCAAAAGGAGTTGCTCATGACGATACGATTGACTACCGCTGCTGCCATTGTCGTCTTGCTGTCGCAAGGTTGCGAGAAGGAGGCGGCCAGGACGACGCCGACCCCGCGCGTGGAGACCGTGCTTACGCAAGAGGAGCGAGACAATCTCAAACCGGATGAGATCGTCGAGTCGTTTCGAGCTGGGAATCGTCGATTCATGGCCGGTGACCTCACCGTGCGGGACCACTCGGCACAGGTTCGGGCTGCCGCGAGCGGCCAGTTTCCGAAGGCGGTCGTCCTCTCTTGTCTCGACTCGAGAGTGCCCGTCGAGGATGTGTTCGATCGAGGGATTGGGGACATCTTCGTCGCGCGAGTGGCGGGGAATTTCGAGAACATCGACATCCTCGGCAGCATGGAGTTCGGGACCAAAGTCGTGGGGGCCAAAGTCATTTTAGTGCTTGGCCATGAGGACTGCGGCGCGGTCATGGGCGCTATCGATGGGGTCGAGCTCGGCAACATCACCCCCATGCTGGCGAACATCCAGCCCGCGGTGCAGACCGTCTCGAACCAATACGAGGGGGACAAGTCCAGCACGAACCACGAGTTTGTTCACTTGGTCACAGAAGAGAACGTTCGCCAAACGATCCGAGACATTCGACAGCGAAGCGAAATCGTCCGGGACATGGAAGCCGCGGGCGATCTGATGATCGTGGGAGGCGTCTACGACATGAAAACGGGCGAAGTCGAGTTCCTGGACTAGGGGGACGGCCGCGAGGCGCGAGAACCCACGGCTAATTGGGCGCAGCTCACGACCCCAAGCTGCCCAAGGTCTCGGCGGCGGGTACGTCTCCCATCCTCAACCCGTTGGCCTGCCAGGTCCAAGCGGTGTAGCCTCGACAGGTGTCTGACGAGCCTAAGGACGCGCCTGATGTGGAAGAGCTTGTGCGAGAGGCTTCGCGCGAGGTCGACCGCACGTTGATCCAATGGGCGCTTTCGCTCTCGCCTCTGGACCGACTACGTGCTTCGATGTGTTCTGCGGCTTCGCTCCAGGTCTTGAGAGATGCCAAGTCCAGGGCACGCTGACGTTGGCGAGCTTCTTCGACGCCTCGCGGATGCCGGGGTGGAGTTCATCGTGGTGGGCGGGGCGGCTGCAGTGCTTCACGGCGCGCCGATCACCACCGAGGACCTCGACATCGTTCATCGAAGAAGTCCCGAGAACGTTTCCCGGCTCAGGGCTCTGCTGGACGAGCTCGATGCCTACGTTCGCGAGCTTGCGAACCGTCGTTTGCCTCCTCAAGAATCGGCTCTGCTGGGGGACGGTCACGTGCTCTTATCGACGCGTCTCGGACCGCTCGATTGCCTTGGAACGCTGATCGACGGCCGCGGCTTCGAAGAGCTCGTCTCCCATAGTGAATCGATCCAGGATGAGGGCGTCGAATTCCTGGTGGTGGACTTAGCAACCTTGATCGAGCTCAAGACAAAGACCGGGCGAGCCAAGGACCGCCTCATGCTGCCCGTGCTCATCGCCTTGGCGGAGCAACTTGAAGACTCCAAGGGCTAGGCGCAGGTCAGGGGACCGTGACTCAGGCAGCAATCACCACCTCGATCGGCACCCCAAGCTCCACCGGACAACGCTGTGCGTAGCGGGCCCCCGCAACCAACGAAGTTGGGCACTTAGCGATCACGTTGAGTGCCTTTTTTTTTGGCTCGGTGCCTTAACGGTGCCATGGGGTGCCTCGGCAGATCGAAATCTGTCGCCTGAGCGATGCATGGATCGCCGGAAAACGTTGGGTTTTCGATCTTCTCTACACGACAACAACGCGACCTTCCGAGCGCATAGCCCGAAGGTCGTCGCGCCTGGTTCCCACGCCAAATCGACTTCATCGAGTTCATTGGGACACATAGGCAAGACACCCGAATCCATGCTGCAACGTTTGTGACTGTGACCGTGTGATTCCTATCGGCGAAAAGCTCACGTGCCAAGGCCATCGTTCGCTTCCGCCTTGGAGCGGCGTGCCAGCACCTTGACGCGCAGGCCTTCGGGCTGCGTGAACGGGCGCGCCACGGCGCGGACTTTTCGGCCGGATGGTACGATCTGTAGATCGAAGTTGTTCACCCAATAGGAAACCATCTCGACGGCGACCAGCTCGCCGAGCACGGCGCCGGTGCAGCGGTGGGCACCGCTGCCGAAGGGTAGGACCCGTCGCCTCAGCGGGCCCGACTGCGGCGCGAAATAACGCGTCGGGTCGAACTCGTTTGGACGCTCAAAGACCTCCGGGTTGCGGTGGTCACTCGCGATGACGACCAGGACCTCGTCCCCTCTTCGAATCGTGTAGCCGGCAAACTCGAAGTCTCGATCTGCTACGCGGATGACCGCCGTACCGGGTGGGTCTAGCCTCACGGCCTCGAGAAAGGCTGCGCGGAGGTACTTCTGCTTGGTCGGAGCGACCGGGCCGGGGGTTTCGCGAGAGAGCTCCTCGTGCTCTTGCCTCACCCGAGCCAGGTGTTCCGGGTGGGTGAGGAGTTGGTAAAGGAGAAAGGAGCTGGCCGACGCGACCGTATCGAAGCCGGCCAGGTAGGCGCTGTAGGGCACTGCGACGAGATCGCGGTCCTCCCAACGCTCCCGCCCGATGGGCGGTTCGAGATCGAGGTAGCGCCCCACCAGCGTCGCGGCTCGCTCCGGGCTCGTGCGAATCCGCGCGACCAGATCCAAGAAGTGCGAACGCATGCGCTTCTGGACGGACCTGTAAACGGGATTGCGCAAGACCCACGTAGGCGCGTGCCCGAACGTGACCCAGATGAGGGTGTGCACGATCAGCGCCAGGTCCTTCTTGCTGAAGGGAAAGGGCTCGCCATTCAGGACGACCGAGAGGACGTCGACGGTTTGAGCCTGCGCTTCGTGAAGCACGTCGACCTCATCGCCGGCGCTCCATTCCGAGGTGTGTACGGCGAGGCGTTTCTGAATGTCGTCCCGGCGCTTCGCCTCCAAGCTCGCGGTCAGGAATTCGAGATGCGCTTTTCGGAACATCCGATGCTGGGGGCCGTCGAAGGTGCTCGGAAGACAACTCCCGAGCTCGCCGTCGAGCACGTGCATCGACTTGGTCGTCCGTAAAGGGCTACCGGCTTCCAGTAGCTCAATGGCGTCCGTTCCGAGCAGGCACGTCATCTCGAGGTTGAACATCCGGAGGCGAAACGCATCCCCATAGGTGGCGCGACTCTCCATCAGGAACGGGAGAACATCTCCGAGGAATTGCCGGACCGGGCCGATCAACGGCAATGACTTGACCAACGGTGGGCGACGTTGCTCGATGGGGCGACGTGTCTTGCCTGACGTTGGCGCGTTTGCGGTAGTGGCGTTCAAAAACGGGGGTCTTTCCGTTTGCTAACAGTTGTTCGTCTGACGCTAATACTTGTTCCACAAATGCGCAATGGTAGGCTTTCCAGGGTCAATCGCGACCTCCGTGCCGCCATGGTGGGTGTGAACCGGTCCGTTTCAGCGTACGGCTAATCCGCTGTCCGCAAGAGCTTCCGCAGCATCGTGATGTAGTTGTCTCGAGCGAGCTCTTTGCTCCATGCCTTGCGCTGCACCTGGTTCCGCAAGCCCGGGGCCCCGTGGTAGCTCAAGAGGTAGCTCGCGCTCCAGAGGATGAACGCTTCTGCGTCGAACTTTGGCAGCTCACCACTGGCCTGCGCATTCTCGATGTAGCCAAGGCTCGCTTCGATGATCTCAGGAGCGCGACCCATGAGCGCGCCGACGTCTGGCTCGCGATTGTCGAACATCTCTCGTATCAGGAGCGTCGCGTAGTCAGGGTGCTCTTCACAGAAATCCCAGAACGCCGCTCCTAGTTGGACGATCGCGTCCTCTGCAGACAGGCCGATGTTGCGCCCATACCGGTTGACGATCCGATCGAGCAGCATGTCGGCGATCGCCGACATGATGTGCTCATACAGCTCTTCCTTGCCGTCTGGGAAATGGTTGTAGATCGATGCCGCCCGAATCCCGACTCCCTCGGAAATCCTCCGCAAAGACGCTCCGTCATAGCCATGTCTCGCGAAGTGGCGTGCGGCCTCGTGCAGAAGCTTCTGGCGGGTTGGATCGCCGCTCACATCGGCAATAAACGCGAATTTCGCAGACCAGACAACGAAACGGTTCTTTTTGATCTCCGCGTCGGTGTTGCCTCCAATCGGAAGAGGCTTGCGCGAAAGCTCCGACCCAAGTAAACTAACGATTGTTAGCCAAATCAATTTATTCGTTAGTCTCAGGCTAACCGCCTGTCGAGGAGAAGTCGATGAGAATCAAAGACGTCGAAAACAAGGCATTTTTCGCGCAGTTCCTCGCGCGCCTCTTCGTGCACAACGTCCTCAAGGACTCACAGATCTTCTTACCGAAGGGCGACTACGAGCGCCGGCACGGCGACTTCCCGCGCTACTTCTCCGGCTGGTATCTCTTCGTGCCCTCGGATGACCTCGCTGTCGGGGAGATCGTGCACAAGAAGCTCAACGGGCTCGACCTCGTCGCCTATCGTAACAAGGAGGGGCAGCCCGTCGTTCACAGCAACCGCTGCACGCACATGGACGGCATGTTCGCGCCGTTGGGCTCGGTCAAAGACGGTCGTATTCAGTGCGCGTACCATGGCTACGCGTTCGAGGACGGCAAACCTCGATCGGGGCCTGCAGAATTCCGAAACGACCCGAGCAAGTGCATTCCTTGTCATCCCGTGACCGAGGTCAACGGGCTCATCTTCTTCTGGTTCGATGCCAAGAGCGAAGACGGCGTGGGCGTGCCCACGTGGGAATTAGACCTGCCAGACGTGAGTCGTTTCCCACGACGGGCGACGATGCGGTCGATCACGCCAACACACATGGCCCCGCTGCATGAGAACATCATCGACGATCAGCACTTCATGATTCTGCACGGCTCGCAGCGCTACAAGTCGGAGCTGTTGCCATACCAACACAAGCACCGCTTTCGCACTCGAAACCGAATGGTCTTCGAGCTTCCGGATCGCATGAAGAAGCTCTTTCGCCTCGAGGAAAACCCGGTCACGGAAATGGACTCGGATTTCCATGGGCTCGGCATTCACATCACCAAGGCCAACATCGCCGGGTTCGAGGCCTTGATGATCCACTGCACCACGCCGATCGAAGACGAGGTCACAGAGTGGACGCTCACCATGTACATGGACAAGCGTAGTTGGAGCCTCATCCCGAGCTACCGGGACTTCATCAGTCAAATCCATCCTTGGGGTACGTTCGCACAGGTCTATTATCTGCATACGCAAGATCGCCGCGCGTTCTTCGAAAAGGCGCCCTACCGTTTCTACGAAGACGTGCCCAAAGGCTTCGAGAAGGTCAACGCCTTCCGTCGTTGGATCCAAGTGGAGCTGCTGGGCGAAGAGCGACCCATGGGCAAGAACTGCATTCCCACCAAGTACACACCGCTGAATGTGTTGCAGGACGACGCCGCCGAATAACCCCCTCTCGCTGTACATACGAAGGGCTAGAGAGTGGCCGAGTGGACAGCGAACGACATCCCCAATCTGCAGGGTAGGGTAGTTGTCGTCACCGGTGGCAACGACGGGCTGGGCCTCGAATCCGCGAAGGCGCTTGCCCGCAACGAGGCGGAGGTCATCCTGGCCTGCCGCTCCACGGAGCGCGGCGAGGTGGCCCAACGAGAGATCGTGGCGGCTGTCCCGCACGGGAACGTGCACGTGATGGAGCTGGATCTGCAGGACTTGGCGTCGATAGAAATGTTCGCAAACGAATTCAACGAGCGCTCGGGCCGCCTCGATGTCCTGCTCAACAACGCTGGAATCATGGGCACGCCCTATGGCGTGACCCGGGACGGGTTCGAAGCGCAGATGGGCACCAACCATCTTGGGCATTTCGCCCTGACCGGCCGACTCCTCAGGGCGCTCAAGCGCGCCGCCAGGTCGAGGGTGGTCACGGTCAGCAGCTCGGCGCACCGCACTGGAACGATGCGCTTTGACAACCTGCTCTTTCGAGACGGCCGCGGCTACACGCCGCTGAAAGCCTACGGACGTTCCAAGCTGGCGAATCTTCTCTTCACGTATGAGCTCCAACGTCGCTTCGAGCGACATGGCATCGACTGTATCTCCGTCGCTGCTCATCCGGGTGCCTCGCAGACGAATCTAGGCAGGCACATCGAAAAGGCGCTGGTCATGCGACTGCTCGAACCGGTCTTGAGGCGCGTCGTGCAAGATCCCGCGGGCGGGGCGCTTCCCCAACTTCGTGCGGCGGTGGATCCTGAAGTTCGCGGCGGCGAATACTACGGGCCAGGCCGGTTCCACGGAATGAGCGGTGCCCCCGTCGCCGTCCGATCCAGCAGAGCATCTCGAAGTCTCCGAGACGCAAGAAGGCTCTGGCAAGAATCCGAAAAGCTCACGGGCGTCCGCTACGAATGGGCGGTGACCTGAGGGTGCCACCTACCCCGGCCCGAGGACGTCGTCGCGCGGATTTCCCGCGAGTTCCCGATCCATCGCAGGGCGCATCCTATCGTTCCTTGATCAGACATGCCACCGCCGCGCGCACCAGGATCATCAGCGCGTGCCGCTCGGGCGCGGAGAGCCGCTCGTGCGGAGTTCGGGCGTTGAATCGGTTGCCTTGCTCGTCCTGGTGCTTCGGCAAGGGGCGCGATGTACGCGGAGATTGACTTGCGCGACTCGTACCGGCCATTCCTTGTTATTGGTTTTGCCCCCCAAAAAGTTGCTCAAGCCCTCCGGCGAGCGGCCACGTGACGAACAGCTTGCTCAGCTCTTCCGACCGCCGATCCGGTGGCGCTACTTGTCGCCCGCGGTGCACTCGCGCAGCGCTACTTGTCGCCGACGCGACACTTCTGCACCCTTTCCTGTCGCTTCCGGTCGTTCAGAGCCAAAGTGTCGCGGTTGTGTCCCAGAAGTGACCGGTTGAGATGCACGGACGCCGCGAAAGTGTCAGCCAGGGACGCCAACTTGTTCGGGCAAGGCATAGTTTTGGCAGACACCAAAACTGCACGACTCTCGCTTCGGATCTTCGTCCCGAGCTCGGGCGCGGTTGGCGCGCTCAACGCCTTCGGCTTATTCGCCCGCGCATTGTGGCACGGAGGTCGTCAGCACAACCGGCCTTTCCGGCGTGCGCCGCAAGTCGACATAACAAGCTAGTACCGCGCGATTCGGCGCTCACCGTCATCCCGATGGGCTAAGGGAGTTTACCGCGACGACCCCGAATGATCGTAGCCTCTGCGCCTGGAGCGGTAGACCGGGCTGCGCGCCATGTTGGGGAGAAGTACCGAAACCGAAGTGTTGCTCGTAGAGATCAAATCGCGGCAGCGCGGGCGTGGGGCGTGGCAAGCTTCCGCGATCAGCCCGAAATTGGTGCCCCATTCCGTCTCTCGACCATGGCAAGAGGGTGCAATCTCGGCTACCTCAGGCAGGAAAGCATCGAAGGAAGCTTTGCGTTACGAAGTCGAAATCATCATCGATGCCCCGGGCCCGCGGGTCTGGGCGCATCTCATCGACTTTGCGCGCCATCGGGAGTGGAGCTCGACCTTCGCGCTCGATGGGCTTCCAGAAGTCGGCGCAGAGGCCCGGGTGGCTTTCAATCTGTTCGGTCGATCGTGGTCACACCCCGTCGTGCTCGATGTCATCGAGCAAGGCCGCAGGCTTCAG
>Ga0209536_100008643_pt1 | contig 15250 bp, 11 predicted proteins | sample DeeMarSeWOR28_12_FD_187461 | JGI IMG/M metagenome (GOLD analysis project Ga0209536, IMG submission 187461) | Marine sediment microbial communities from White Oak River estuary, North Carolina - WOR-2-8_12 (SPAdes) (version 2) | ecosystem: Environmental > Aquatic > Marine > Intertidal zone >...
TAAAATTTAAATATAGTTCGTAATCCTCACTTCCATCTCCACATGCAAACCAAATTTCCCACCAAATCATGTCTGCTTCAAGAGAAGATAGATTATAATCCCAATATTGAGCACCATCTAATTTTCTAAGTTGCATTTTAAATGATTGTGCAGTTGAATAATGATATATTGGTGCAACTTCAAAACGACTCCCCCAAGTTCCATTATCTATTGTTTCAAACCATTCACGGCTAAGATATAGCTGAGTTGCTTGTTGAAAAGGTATATCATCAGAAAAATCTTCTTTTATAAATGGTGGAGTATCAAAAGAATAAACGACAGCTATCGTCGGATCATCATCATCTGTTTCTCCATCTCCATCTATATCAATACCATCGTCCGTGTAAATATCATCAGTTAATTCTGTTGCATCATTTGTTCCATCTTCATCACTGTCCCAATAAACTGTTCCCTGATTAGATATAATATGACCATTTGTAAGACTATCATTAATTGTAACCTTAAATTCAAGAACCCGGCTAGTTTCTGCTGGTATAGTTCCATTCCATGTTATTTTATTTTCTGAAGAATCATAACTAATAGCTCCAACCTCACAATAAGCTGAACCAGGGACGTAAGTAGTATTTTCTGGTATATAATCCTCAAACTCATTTCCAGGATTATCACTCTGATCTGCAGTTCCTATATTACTTAATGTAATTGTATATTTTATTGTATCATTTCCTTCAACTTCACCACCATTTAAATCACTTAAGGATTTTCTTGCAATAATATTTGTTTGAGCAAAACCTGAGAAACGTAGGTTATCAATAAAAGCACTACTATCGAACATACTATCTCCAATATCTTCAATTTTTATTGATACACTGATTTGCTCACCAGGGGAAACTGGATGCACTACTCCACCAATTGGAATTATATCTGATGCGCCAGCATCAGCTCCTGGATTCCTTGGAGTTGTATCAACTATATCTACATCAGAAGGATTTCCACTTTGAGCAAAAATATCAAAACCTGTACCTGAAATATCATTAGAATCCAATACAAAATATCCACTATTTACACTACATTCATATTGTGATATACCTTTTGAGGGTGAATTAACTGAAATTGTTAATTTATCATTATATAGTGTACCGACATATTCAGGATATTCTGAACTAAAGAATTGTACATCATAATAAATATAGTGCATATATAATGGTACCTGTAAAGTCATTGTTAATATAGAATAATCTCTTGGAAATGAATTTTTATTTTTAAACCATGTTCCTCTTTCGTCACCTGGATTTTCCTCATTTGTTGTAACAGGTACATTTCCTGCTATACCTGTACTAAATAATGCAAAGGTTAATCCATCAGTAGGTTCCATTGTTCCAAGTGATGATAGAACAATTGCTTGTCTATGACCTTCCTGATCAGTATCTACGTAAGATGAGCTAATTAAATTAGACTGGTTTTTTAGAATTGCAAACGCAAGGTCTTGACCGTTATAAGAACCTGCGCTAACGGGCTCTAATGAAATTATATTACATATACAAGAAAGTATGATTAAACTATTTAGTAAAATAGTAAAATATTTACATTGAATTTTTTTCAATTAGTCACCTCCTTGATAGTTTATAATAGTAATTATATTTGAGTAGACAGGTGTTCCATCTTGAACAACATCATTAGGTGTTACTATACATTGCCATTTATCACCAATACTTGTATCCTTTGAAACAATTACTCTTCTATCATAGAACCCATCTTTTGTTGATAGATAATTTTGAAAATTTTGCTCCTGTGAAATAACACGATTGTAAATTTCAAACTCGTCAGCATAACCACAATAAAAAGGACTACTTGCGGAACCATGACCTATTTCGAGTAAACCAACACCAGTTCCCATTGCAAAGTTTCTATAACCTGCTTCAGTAGAAAGCTCTCCATTACAATAAATGAAAATTTTTTGTTCATCTGATTTCCAAACTGCTGCGATGTGGTACCACAAACCGCTTGATAAATTCTCAGTTCTTACAGCATCTTTGACTCCATCATAAACAATACCAAAATGTATTTGATTATCTTTAATGAACAATTCTACAAAATTGGAGTTATCTTCAGCTGCCATCAATATGATAGAATTTTCAGCTTCAATATCCATACATTTCAACCATATAGAAAGTGTAAAATCATTATTAGGTATATCATTAAAAATTGATGGTAGGCTCATAGTTATATACTCACTAGAACCATCAAAAAAATATCCTCCTCCAACAACCCCATCTTTTACCCAATCTGGACCAACTAATGTTCCATCAAATATATTACCTGTATAATCTTTGCATGTATCATTATTTTCAGTATTAAAAGGCATGATGAGTTCTGCTATTGGATTTCCGTTAAGCTTCCAATTATAGATATATGTTGTAGCATTAATATCTGGAATAATTGGATAGCTATAGCATATTAGATCCTCATCAGGAGTATTTGTTTTTAGACTAGAAATCAGCACAGGAGAATCTGAAATTTCATCCAAATTTCCACTTAGAATACCTCTAAAGACTTCTTGTTCTTCCCCTTCACTATTATATATATAAATCATTACCTCTACTTTGTCAGTTTTTAAAATTAAAGGCGGGTAGCCAATATCTTCAAGGGGATATATACACTGGCCAATACTCCATTCCGGAATTAAGTCTCTATATATTTTAGTGCCAATTAATGCTCCATTTGTATTAGATACTACTACTTTATAATCTGAAATTTTTTCTCCCCCGACATGTTCTACTACAGCAGCTCCTCTATCTGTCACATAACCTTCCAACTTAATGTTTATATCAACAGGTTCCAAATCTGGAAATAAATATACCCTGATTACAGAAAAAGCAAGTACAGCAATAACAATTAGAATTAAACCTCCAACTATCTCTGAAGATGCATTTTTATTATGAAACGATTTGTTTCTTATCATCTGTCCCAATCCACGGATTAACGTCTGCCATTTCTAGTTTTTATAACTTTTGTGGCATTTTTACAAATTGACATATTTTTATCTAGAAGAATATCTTAAAGACGAAAAATGATATTAACACCAGTATAAAACCAAATCTTACACCTGATGATAATTTCCCATCCATCATAAATCCGCCTAATAAACCGCCACCAATACTTTGAACAATAATAAATGAAAAGAAGGAATTCTTTAAAGCAAATGTATCAATTTCCGCAATCTGAAGACCAGCTCTTGCAGCTGCTCCTCCTTGAGGTAATTTACCTTGTATATCAACAAAAGCTGCAATGATAGTTGTATTTATAATTAAAATTACAGCTAAAAAAACAAAGAAACTAATAAAAATTACTATACTGTATAGTGACATTTCAGATTTTCTTTGTTGTTCTACAAGCTTTGTTTGATCGATTTCTCTTGCAGCTGCTTCAAAAACAGCTGAAGTGTTACCACCAATTTCAAGAGCTTTGTTTATTGTAACAACAATTCTTTCTACAGATTGGGTTTTTATCCTCTTTGCAAAATTTGTTAATGCTTCATTTACAGAAATTCCCCATGACAGCTGAGCAGCCATTTTTTTAAGTTCAGGAGTCAATTTTCCATGATCTCCATCAGATGCAGATTTTATTGCATCAAAAACCGTCATACCTGATGATGTTGAACTACTGATTTCTCTTAAAAAATCTGGAAGATGATTTTCAATTTCCCGCTTTCTATTTGCCTTTATATGATTATAAAATCCAATAGGTCCAATGGAACTTAAAAGTCCCATTACAAGAAAATCAACACCTGTGATTAATCCATCACTTGATAAGATAATACCGAGTAAACCTAAAAATCCTATTAAAAAAAACAAAATTGAAACTGTAATTGAAACTGCTAATAATATCAAAATATTTGTATCTTTACCATATATGCGATTTGCATCTAATCTTTTTCTTCTAATCGGAAATTTCAAACTTGTTCTCCCATCCCAGAACTCATCATCATATAAAATCCAAAATAAGAAAGAGGAAGAATCATAAAGGCAATCAGATATAGAAATATGTAATCTACTCCCCCACTTGTAAGTCCCATAATTGAAATAATAATTACTAAAAACAATGGAAAAGCAATAACTGTTACAACAAATGATTCAGCCATAATTGCAAGAGCATCAAGATTCTTTTTTCTATCAACAAGATCCCTAGCCATATATCTTTCTACACATCTTTCAAAATAAAATGACAGCTCGCTACCTGATTGAATTGTTGCTAGAATCCCTTGAATGAATTCTTTGAATTTATCAGAAGGTGATATTGTAATTGCATTTCTTAAAGCTGTTATTGCATCAATACCCATCATATTTATTTCAGTATTAATTTTCTGAGCCTCTTTCTGTATCTCTCCATATAATTTAACATTTGATAATGCTTCAAATATTTCTGCAGGAGAAATTCCTGCTACTGACATTGTGTTTATGAAATTTGCAGCATAAGGAAGGTTTCTATCGATTTTCTTTGCCCTTGCTTTTGCTTTAGAACCTGGTAGGCTAATATAATATAGACTTGTTCCTACTGTTACCAATGAGGATACAATTAAAATAAGCATAGATGTAATCTGATGAGGTACAATTAAATATAATATTAATGTAGAAATAAAAGATGTAATAAAACCTAATATAATATTCATTAAAACCATTGAATAATATTCTTGATAAACCATAGCGATATCTGCTTTTTCAAGCATATTATTTTTACTTGTTTCGCCTATGTCAAATCTCTCAAATGTTTTTGCAAATAATCTTCTACAAAACCTTGTGTATTTGGTGGATTTCATTTATTTAAATCCTCCTTTGCTCTTTGTATTATTTTTTCAGGTTTCTTTGAATATTCGGAAACAATTTTTCCTACCTCTCGATAATCTTTTATCTCTTTTTTTAACATCCAATTGAGAACTAGAATCCTATTTTTTATTTCTTGTGTTAATCGTTCTTCTGTCCAATCATTTTGAAGTCTAATATTATTTAGTATTTTACTTGCACTACCACTTTCAAATCTATCATCTGTTTTTGACACCCATTTAAATGGTTCCATGAATATCAGTTGATTTGTATCTGGATCTAATTTTACAATTTCAGTAACACTTGTCATTCTCCTAACAGTTTTTCCTGATAGATTAATTGCATTTTGAAATACTATGATGTCAAGTGATGTAAGTAATGCTCGAGGAAGTGATATTGGAGGATTTTCAAGTCTTTGTATAAGTGTATGTATATCACTTGCATGAACTGTTGCATAAGAGGTATGACCTGTTGCCATTGCTTGAAATAAACTATATGCTTCTTTTCCTCTCACCTCTCCAACAATTATTACTTTTGGTCTCTGTCGAAGTGCGGCACGAATCAAATCAAACATGTCAATATCTTTTCCTGTTTTTTCATCTGATGCTGAAAATCCTTGTCTTGTTGTTCCCGCGATCCAGTTACTATGAGGTAAACTTACTTCTCTCGTATCTTCTATTGAAACAATTTTATGAGTGCTTGGTATGAAAAGTGATAAAGCATTGAGTGCAGTTGTTTTTCCACTTGCAGTACCTCCACAGAAAAGAATTGAAGCACCATTTTCAATTGCAAACCAAAAATAAGCAACCATATCAAGAGACATTGATTTAAAACCTAACAAATCAACGGGTGTTAGGGGATTTTCCTTAAATTTACGTATTGTAAATGTAGATGGTTTTGTTACAGTTTTTGCTAGAGTTGTTTGAAGTCTAGAACCATCAGGTAATTTACCATCAACAATAGGAGAATAAATTGAGATTTGTTTACCACAAATCTGAGCTAGTCTTATTACAAATGAGTCAAGTTCAAATTCATCTTCAAATTTAACATTTGTTGAAATTTCATCAAACTTTTTATGATATATAAAAACTGGAACATGATAACCGTCACAAGAGATATCTTCTATACCTTCATCTTCCATAATTATATCGATTTTTCCATAACCTAAAAATTCCTTAAAAATATGATAAAATATTTTTTTCTTTGATATTTCTTCGAGCTCAGCAATTTGCTCTTTTGTAAGTTTATCTTTATCATCCTTATTCTTTTTTGAGAATAGATTTTTTAATGGATTTTTATTTTTGTTTTCTCCGCTTTTTTGTTTTTTTGTTTTTTCTTCATTTTTGCTTTTTGAAAATATGTTTTTTATTGATTTTTTTTCATGTTCTGTTTTTTTATCTATTTTATCTTGCTTTTTTTTCTGTATTTTATTTTGTTTTTCTTTTTTAGATTCTACGTTTGGTCCGAGATTTTCATCTTTACTCTTTTTTTGGAATATATTTTTTAATGGATTTTTCTTTTTGTTTTTTTCACTTTTTTTCTTATCAACTTCAATAAGTAGATCAATTTTATCGTCTTTTTTGTTTTTTGAGAATATGTTTTTTAATGATTTTTTTTCTTTATTTTTATCTTTTTTTTCTAATTCTGCTTTTTTATCTTTTTCTTCTTCTTTCTTTTTTATTTTTCTACCATAAAATTTTATATCATTATCAATGATTATTTGTTCTAATGTTTCTTCAAGATATTTTTCTTTATCCTGTTTATTCATATCTGATATATTTATATCAGCAAGCATTTTAAATAAACGAGATAACTCATCCTTAATATCTTTTTCATCTTCAGATAATACTGGTTCAATTATTTCGTAGACATGTTCATTTATATCATGATTAAGGACGATTCTTCTAGTTCCTATTCCCTTCCATCCAAAACCTGTCTTCTCCTCAATTAAATCCTTTTTGACTTTATCTTCTGATTTTTTATCATCGATTAATTTAGTTTCTTTGATGATTCCTTTTGTCCTTTGTCTTGCTTTTTCTAATAGTCCTTTTGGTTTTGATTCTTTTTCTATTTGTTTAGTTGATAAATTTTCACCGGATAGTACTCTGTCTTGTGCTTTTTCTAATAAACCCATTAATTATCACTTTTTTTATATTTCATAATTACTTTTTCATATATTGTAAAATCTTCTGATTTTGCAAATTCATCAATTACTTCATCTGGTAATTTTTCAAGTAAACTATCTATAATTGGTATCAGTTTTTCAACATCTTCATCCCATCCCATTGGTAAATCTTCAGTTTCTTTTTCATTTTCTTCTGTTTCAACTTTATCCTTTTCCTGCTCAGTTTTTTGAGGTTCTTGCTCTGCTTGGATATTTTGTCTTTGTTTTTCCTCCTCCATTTTCTGTTGTTCTTGTTGTATTTTCAGTTCTTCTTCTGCTTGTATCTTTTGTCTTAGTTTTTCTTCTTCCATTTTTTTGTTAAGCTCTATTTGTCTTTGTTTTTGCTCTTCCATTTTCTGCAACTCTTGTTGTTTTTTCATTTCTTGTTCTTCTTGAATTTTTTGCCTTTGTTTTTCTTCTTCCATTTTTTGATTAAGTTCTATCTGTCTGATTTTTTGTTCTTCTATTTTTTGTTGTTCTATTTGTCTTTCTTTTTCCTTTTCTGCCTCTATTTTCTCTTGGATTTTTTCTTGTTTTATTTTTTCTTCTTCCATTTTCCTTTGTTCTAATTGTCTTTGTTTTTCTTTTTCAGCTTCTATTTTTTCTGTGAGTTTTTCTTGTTTTATTTTTTCTTGTTCCATTTTTGTTTGCTCTATTTCTCTTTCTTTTTCCTTTTCCATTTCAATCTTTTTAAGCTCCTTTTCTTTTAGTTTTTCTTCTTTCATTTGTTTTTTCAATTCCATTTGTCTAAGCTTTTCTTGTTTAATTTTTTCCTTTTCAATTCTTTTCATTTCAAGCTGTCTTTCTTTTTCTCTTTTCTTTTCTAGTTTTTTCTGATTTTTTTCTTCCTTTTTCTGTTTCTGAATTTCTATTAACTCTAGCTTTTCACGGTTCTTTTTTTCTTCTTCTATTTTCTTTTGCGCTATCTCTTTTTCTTTTTGTATTTGTTCTATCATCTCAAGTTCTCTTCTTTTCGCTTGGATTTCTTCTTTTGTTTTTTCTAATTCTTCCTTTGTTTTATTGAAATCATTATTGGATTGAGTGTTTTCTGAATTTTTAGTTTCAGTATTCTTGCCCCTATCCTTTATTTTTATAAAGTTCCAAAATGTTTTTTGTGACCTTTCTTCCTCATCGTTTTTTTGATTTTGATTATCATCTTCTTTAAAATTTTGATTATTAAAATTTTCATTTCTTGGTGTTTGTATTTCATAAAACTCTTCAATTTTATTAAATTCACTTATAGAATCTTTTGGAGATAATTCTGCATTAAATTTAGAGACCTCTTGAGATCTAAAGATAGATTCTCTATTTTCTATTCCGTGTAAAAACATCGGATCACTCTTTGAAAAAAATGAAGTCTTTTGATTTGGATTGTTTTCTTCTGGTTGATTTTTTGTAATTAATTCATCAACTTTTTCTATAGTATCTAGATGTAAAGTAACATTATTTATCTCAGAATCATCTTTTATCTTCTTTTTTAATGAAATGTTTTTTAAAAGGTTCTTACTTTTTTGCTTAATTAATTCTTTTTTATGCATGCACACCAAATCTCCTACGATTTAGCAGATGCACTACAATATAAACTCTTGCGGCATCCCATCTTTATTTATAATATGTAAGTAATTAATAATTTTAAATGTTTCTATACTTTCAGGAAAATGTCATTTTTACAAATTGAACGAAATTATGATTTGCTAATTTTTCAGGCAAGACTTATATAACATGGTTGTCACAATGAGTCATGGAAAATGATAACATGAATGAAGAAAAAACGACTAAAAATGGGCGGCTTGGGAGGAGAAAAGTCAAAAAGTATTTATACCATTTGTGTTATCTACCATTAAAGGCTAATATTAGCTAGGAGAGAATGGGAAATGAAGGCAAATAGAAAATTTATAGAAGATAAGGAAGCAGTTTCCGCTGTTATTGGTGTTATTCTTATGGTTGCTATAACAGTCGCAATTGCTGCTACAGTTTACGTCTATGTCAGTGGTATGATGGGTTCACCCTCGTCAGAAGCAGAATCTGCTAGTGTAGTTTGTAGGGCTGAGAATAAATATATTAAAATTACACTAACAACCGGTGGTAACAATATGCCAAGTACTGGATATGATCTCAATGCCACCATAAAGGTTAGAACTAATGGTACATTGCCAGTAACTAAAACATTTACAGATGACTACTTTGATGTCGGTGAAAGCTTATATATAAGTGCGGGTGCAGCTGGAGAACCTACAGTTTTAAGTGATAGTCCATCTGGTATGACCCAACTAGATCCAGCAGATTACTCTGTAACTATAACAATTTCAGAAACTGTTATCTACGATGATGAAGTTAGAATAGTATAAACATTTTAAAAAAACCTCTTTTTCTTATTTTTTTCTTTTTTTATTTATTCTTTTTTCAAATCTATTTCTTTCTTGGAATTAATATATTTAATTTAATAACTTTTAATTTTTAATTAAGTTAATAACTATTAATTTTATTTATGATTAAAATTATGTCTGAAACATTGGAAATATTGGATATTATTCGATTTGCTACAGGAGTTTTTATTCTTCTTTATGCATCATATACTGATATAAAAATCAGGCAGGCATCAAATAAACTATGGCTTGTTATGGGATTAATTGCAATAATTCTAATTATAATTCAATATTTTACAGAGGGTTTTGAAAATTATTTTTATCTAATATTTATTCCAATTATGATTGGTCTTGTATATCTTCTTTTCCAGTTGAGAATTATATTTGGTGGTGCTGATGCAAAGGCTATTATGGCAATAGCAATACTTGCACCTCTTGAACCTTCTATTGTTGGGTTTCCACTTGTTAAGGGTGCATTTATGCCTTTTTCTTGGACTATATTTCAAAATTCTTTGATAATGTTTCTTTTCATTCCTTTGAGTCTTTTTGTCTATAATATCTTTAAAGGAAATGCTAGATTTCCTAACGCTTTTTTAGGTTATATGATGGATATTAAAACTGCAAGAGAAAAGTTTGTTTGGCCTCTTGAAAGAATCATTGACGGTAAACTGAAATTTTCCTACATGCCAAAAGAGTTTGATGCAAGTAAAGAGTTTGATAAATTTGAAAAAGAAGGAATTAAAAATATTTGGGTAACACCAAAGGTTCCTTTTATGATTCCATTGTTAATTGGCTTTATTGTCTCATTTATTCTTGGAGATCTATTTTTTATAATTATGAGTTTTTTTATTTAGTTTGCTTCAATTGATAAAAAATTTTAAATAGTAGTTCTTATACAAATTATAGTGCAAAAATTGGGGGTAAATTATGATACCAGACGATGAAGATAGAGATAGAAAAAGAAGACGAAGAAATCCATTTGATATGTTTGGTTTTGATGACGATTTCATTAGAGATATTTTCAATGATGATAAAATAATGGATGATTTTAGAAGAATGGCAGAAGAAATGATGAAGATGTTTAGTAGTGCACAACCAGGAAAACCAATTGTTCATGGTTATAAAATACGCTTTGGTCCAGATGGAAAACCAAAAATCGAGGATTTCGGTAACAAATCTATTAAATCTCCTGAAGGAGATCAAATAATTTCTGAGGAACGCGAACCAATAACAGATATAATTGAAGGAGACGATGATGTTGCAGTAACTGTTGAAATCCCTGGTGTTGAAAAAAATGATATAGATCTGAATGTTACAAAAGAAATCCTTGAAATTAAGGTAGATACTCACCAAAGAAAGTATCATAAAAAAATGGAACTTCCTTGCGATGTCATTCCAAAAACAACGAAAGCCACATATAAAAATGGCATTCTTGATATTGTAATTAAAAGAAAAGAGAAGAAAAAACCAGGTTCCGGTTATAAAGTAAATATCGAGTAAATTCTTGATTTTCCTATCAATTATTATAGCTTAGATTAAATTTTATAATTAAATTTAAATACTAAATCTTATATATATAATAAACATATAATAAAAGAGGTGGCACTTATGGATATAACACTGAAGGTTTTACTTGGATTTATACTGGCAATCACATTACATGAACTTACACATCTGGTTGTATTGTTTTACTATAAAATCCCAATAAAGTCAATAATTCTTACTAAATGGACTGCATTTGGTTTTCTTGTTGATAATGAAAAATATGTAAATGATAACAAGATATTGTTCCTATTACACTTCCTGCCACTTATTTGGTGTTCTTTTGTATTTTTAGATCCTACTGAACCCTATCTATTGATGTTTCCTGTTGTAAATATTTTTGGAGGAACAGGAGATATGTATTATTTCTTCAAAATTTATTTGTTATCACCTGAAAAAAGGGTCGAATGGGCAAATAAAAGTGATGAAAAAATAATGAAGTCTATCATTTGGAAAAAAGAATTAAAATCCTATTCCTAAATTAGGTTAATAACATTTTTTTTTTAATATCTAAGATTTATATTTTATAGATGTTTTTGAAGTTCAGCGGTTTTAATAGAATTTTCATCGAGATTTATACTTCTGTATTAAAAGAATTAAACTAAAAATTACCAATATTGTAAAAAATCCAATAAACATTATTGGAAAATCTTCTGAAGAAAAAATTTCTCTTTCAATATCAATTTTATTATTTGTAAAATCATTATTTTCTAAAATATTGTTAGGAGGAATATGAATTCCAATATTGTTATTTGAAAAATCATTTCCAATAATATTGTTTTCTTTTGAGACCCTAATATTAACACCACAGTATCTATTATTGATAAAATTATTACCTGAAATTAGGTTCTTATCAGAGGAATAATAACCTCCTATTCCGTTATATACATTGTTTCTGATAGTATTATTAATTATTGAATTATTGGATGAACTGCTTAGGTATATACCACAATGATCATCGTCTTGGATTGTATTATTTTTTATGATATTTCCAGATGAAAAATACAATGTGATCCCATAGAAATTATCCGTAATAAGGTTTCCTTCAATAATATTATTATTTGAGCTTAAGTTTATTCCCGAATTTGGATATATTAGACCACTTTTTTGAATGGTGAGTCCTCTTATTGTTACAAAATTTGCATTAACCTTGATTGTATTTCCAGCAGATCTTCCATCTATTATTGTAATGTTCTTATCCTCTCCAACTAAAACAAGTGATTTATCTATTACTATGTTTTCATTATAGGTTCCATTATAAACATAAACTGTATCACCAGAATCTGCAGCATCAATTCCTTCTTGTATTGATGTAAAATTTCCAGATCCTGTTTTACTCACATATATAATTGATCCATCAATTTCTTCTGAAAAACCACTTGTATTTATTATAAAAAAAGCATTGAGTAGAATAATCAGAATCATTGTTTTTTTATACATTTTAAAGCAAAAGCACCAAACATTTTCTATATTAATACCTTTCTGATTTTAGTTAATATTAAAAACCATAGATTATTCTGGCATGTTATGACTAGAAAATACGTTTATAAAATTTTTATAATTTTTATCTTAATATCAATGCTTTTTACTGGTTGTGTTGAAGAACAAGTTAGTGTTAATGAAATGAAATATAAATCAGATGAGCAAATAGATCTTAAGGAAAAACAAGGAAAAATGACATTTGATATTACAATAAGAACAAATGATACTGCAGAAAAGGTCCGTCTATGGGCACCATATCCAGTTTCAAATGAAAATCAACATGTTGATAATATCACAATTTTTGGTAATTATAATTATAGCGGTATCTATAGTGAAGGAATATATGGAAATATAATAGTTTACGCGGAATGGGACAATCCACAAGATTTCCCTTATATAAATTTTTCATTTGATGTTAAAAGAAAGGAAACATTTTTGAAGAATTTCCCTGAAGAAGAATGTATATTACCTGTTGATGTTGAAAATTATCTTCTTCCAACAACTCTTGGCCCAACTGATGGTTTAGTAAAAGAATATTCTGATGAGATTACCGAAGATAAAACAACAATACTTGAGAAAGCAACAGCAATTTATGATTATCTAATTGAACATGGTGAGCGTGACCCAAACCTAAATTTTTGTGGTGAGGGTGATGTATGTCAGTTGTTACAACTTTTGAAGGGAAAATGTATAGATTTTTCATCTGTTTTTGTAGCACTTTCAAGAAGTGCAGGTGTACCTGCTAGAGAAATTTTGGGAACAAGAATTGCAAGTGATGGAGATATCACTGGAGCTTATCATTGTCGTGCAGAATTTTATTTACCAAATTATGGATGGGTACCAGTTGATCCCTCTGATGTTGCAAAATTAATGCTTAAGGAAGACCTTGATATTAATGATACAAAGGTAATTGAAGCTCGTGATTATTTCTTTGGAGCACAGACTGAAACATACATTGACCTTGGTAGAGGTAGAGATATTTTTTTAAATCCAAAACAGGACAATGGTCCTCTTAATTATTTTATGTATCCATATGCAGAGGTTAACGGTGAGGCACTTGATTTTATCTCACAAGAATATCTAAAATATACTGTATATTTCAAAGAAAGCTGATTTTTTTTTTTTTAAATTTTATTTTAGTTGTTCTTTTTAAAAATCACTTTTTTTGTTTATAGGAATTGTGAAATAAAAGATTGAACCCTTTCCAATTCCTTTACTTTCAACCCAGATTTTACCACCATGCTTTTCAACAATACGCTTACATATCGGAAGACCCAGACCACTACTATCAAAATCATGACGTGATGTATCAGCTTTATAAAACTCATCAAAAATCCTATTCTTCTGCTTTTCAGTCATGCCCATTCCATCGTCTTCGACAGAAACTGTAACAAAATTATCATCATACTTAATATCAAAAACTATTTTTCCAGATTCCTTTGAATATTTTACCGAGTTGTTTATTAGGTTGTTAAATACTTCAGAAATACGTAATTTATCAGCAGTAATAATCAAATCCTCTGTAATATTATTTTTAACTTTTATGTCGTTATCAATAAATAGATACTTATTCTGATCAATTACATTGTTAATTTCGTCAAGTAAACTGATGTCTTCATAGTTCAACTTTGTAGTTGGTGAATTAAGACTTGCAAGCTGTATTGTTTTTACAACTAGATTCTGCATGTAATTTATGTTTCTATCAAGAATATCAAAAATTTCCTTATTTTTTGGGTCGGTGTTCTTAGCCTTTAATATTGGAAATAGATTCATAAGTGGACCTAGAGGATTTTTTAGATCATGGCCGAGTTGATTAATAAAATCATCTTTCTGATCTAATAAATGTTTGATTTCTGCAGTCCTTTCTTCAACCTTGATCTCAAGCTCCTTATTCACCTTGGTAAGCTGATTATGAGCATTTTGCAGTTCCAGCTGTGTTTGTTTTAAATCAGAAAGATCGATTCCTACAACAATTAGATAGTTTTTTTCTTCTAAGGTTAATTTGTATTCTGAAAAATAAAAAGGAGTTAGGTTACCAGTCTTTGAAACAATATCTGCTTCAAAAGTTGTTTCTCCTTTTAAAAAAGCCTTGTTTATTTTTTCTTTTATTTTTTCTTTTTCACTTTCTCTAAACAAATCCAAAGGACCAATTTTTAATATTTCATCAGAATTATACCCTGAAATGGATTCAAAATTCTTATTCCAACGAATTAAATTTCCATCTTCATCAAAGAAATATAGAATTCCTGGAAGACTTTCAAGTAAAGATTCTGAAAAGAGTTTTTCTCTTAATATTTCCCTTTCTGTTTGTTTTCTTTCGTTAATATCATGGGCTATTCCTTGCAAGGCTACACGCTTACCTTCCTCATAGATTATTGAGCTCATTACGTCTACATCAATTAATCTTCCATCTTTACATTTAATTCGAAACTCCTCAGGTTTTTTTTGGAAACCATTTTTTTTGATATCATTTATCAGACGAAAAGCTTTGATAAGTTGACCTTTATCTAGAAGATCTTTAAAGTTCAGTTCTTTTATTTCATCTTTTGAGTAACCAGTTAACTCTAGGGATGCTTCATTTGCATCTAAAAAATTACCTGAAAAATCATAAATATAAATTAAGTCAGAATGGCTATTAAAAAGCGCATTATATCTTGATATTGTTTCCTTTCGTTTTCTTTCACTTTCCTCAAGCTCCTTCATTATTGAAAAAAGAGATTTTGTGCTCTGTTGTTGACCTGTAGGAATATAAAATATCGAAATTAGAAAAATAAATGCTACATAGAAACTAAATATTGGGAAAAAATCAGAAATATCTATGGATTGTGTATTTATTGCACCAAGAGTACCACCTGCAATTGTAAAGAATGTTTGTGAAA
>Ga0209536_100008644_pt1 | contig 15250 bp, 11 predicted proteins | sample DeeMarSeWOR28_12_FD_187461 | JGI IMG/M metagenome (GOLD analysis project Ga0209536, IMG submission 187461) | Marine sediment microbial communities from White Oak River estuary, North Carolina - WOR-2-8_12 (SPAdes) (version 2) | ecosystem: Environmental > Aquatic > Marine > Intertidal zone >...
CTCTATTTTAATCGACTCACTTCCTTCATGCTGGGGGATCGTCTAATGGTAGGACTGCAGACTCTGACTCTGCCTGTCGGGGTTCGAATCCCTGTCCCCCAGCCACTTTCTTTTTTTGAATTCATAATAAATTAATAAATATCAAGTGGTTACAGTCATCACAATGAAATTGTCATCGAGTGACAATATGTGGTGACATTTGACAATATTTGTCAGGAATCTTGTCACAAAAGACAGCATTTCAGAATATTGAAAGATCAGAAAATTATGGAATATCGTTATTTCCTAATATAGGTATCATTAAGATATTATTAATTATTTTTTTATATTATTCTATTCCCAGGCGAGGGATTTGCCGGAAATGGCACGCTATTTGCTGAGTCCAAGAAGCGAAACAAAAAAGCTTTTCAAGGTGGAGCTAAAAACAGAGGAGCAGGAAATAAAAAAGATCAGACATATTAGAACAAATACGAATTGGTAAAAAAACAGGAGGAAATTAAATGAAGAGATTGCTGAAGAAAGAAGAAGGTTTTACACTTATCGAGTTGATGATCGTTGTGGCGATCATCGGTATCCTGGCAGCTGTCGCCATCCCGGCCTACATGAACTACATCCAGAAATCAAGGGTGACGGCACTTGTCTTCCCTGGTCTGCATGCCATTGAGAACTCCGTTGCCCTCTGGTTTGCAACAAATGGTTCAATGCCGCCTACAACTGCACTCGCAGATATACAGACAGATGCAGACACAACATACTTCAATGTTAACCTGGCAGCAAATGGAGTGCTAGAGATTACAATTGACAATGATGGTACCCTCGACAACAGGACTGACAACAAGTTTACCGCTCTTGATTTGTACAAGTTGACTGTTACCCCATCGACATTCGCCGGTAAAGTTACCAAGTGGGACCTGGACGGAAATCTGGCCACAAAACTTGGCCTGCAGAACGAATAACCCAATCAATTATTGACATGACAACAATACCCCGGGATTCACCTCCCGGGGTATTTTTTTGTGGTCAGTTGTGACAATTCATTATATTCTGCCCGTCGGTATTATCCCGGCAAGAATATAGGACATTATGGATAGAGTAGATAGAAAGGAAATTTACCGATCATACTGGCTTTTCTGTTTCCTGCTGCTTCTTGCTGCTATAAGTTACAGCAATACTCTCTATTCTCCGTTCATTCTTGATGACTACTCTGCTTTTATAAATAATAAAAACCTGTACCTGCAGGATTTAAGTTTTGCATCACTTAAACAACTGGTCAAGACCCGTTTCGGCTATGCCCGGGTAATACCGATTGCCTCCTTTGCCCTGAATCATTATATTGGCCAGGGAAAAAGTGTTGTCAGCTACCATGTAACCAATATCGTTGTCCATCTGCTGGCAACAATCAGTCTTGCCTATTTCATCTCAGGCCTTCTCAAGACTTCGGCAGCACGCAATACCCTGGAATTTTTCCGGCCGGCTTACTTTATTTTGGCTGTATGCGGACTCTGGGCCCTGGCGCCGGTGCAGACCAATGCTGTCACCTACCTGGTGCAGCGCATGACCAGCATGGCAGCCATGTTCTATTTCGCAGCCTGCGGCTTTTATATCCATGCCCGGCTTGCCGGCAAATTCTTGCACCGTGTTTTCCTTTACCTCATGTTTCTGCTGGCAGCACTGGGCGGATTTTTTTCCAAGGAAAATTCCTTTACGTTACCAGCAGCAATTCTGCTTGTTGAATTCCTGTGTATCAGTCCGCATCTTGGCGCGAAGCTGGTTCGATCGATCAGGTGGTATCATTGGCTGATATTTATAGTCGCAGCATTAGTGGTGTATCCACTGTTGGAAAATTATGTCAACAGCACCTTGAAAGGTTTTTCCGCCCGTCATTTTACCGTATCGGAGCGTTTATTGACAGAACCGCGGATCGTCATTTTTTACCTGTCACTGCTCCTTCTGCCGCTGCCCTCTAGGATGAACCTGGAGCATGATTTTTCTCTGTCAACATCGTTGATTTCGCCGCCTTCCACGCTTCTGTCATTCTTTTTTATAGCACTTTTATTTGCTGCGGCTGTATTTCACCGAAAAAAATATCCGCTCATCTCTTTTGGTATTTTCTGGTTTTTCTTAAACCTGTTGATCGAGTCCAGCTTTATTCCTCTCGAACTGATATTTGAGCATCGAATCTATCTCCCGTCAGCAGGTTTTTTCCTGGTAACAGTCGCTCTGCTGGATAATCTGTTGTCGCGGTTTGATTCAGGCTCAGACCCGCAAACCAAGAAGGTAGTTTTTCTCCTTTTTATCATCATGCTGTCAGCTTCCTCTATTCTTACCTCATTGCGGAATAACGACTGGCGCGACAAAATAGCCCTGTACCGCGACAGTATGGAGAAGTCGCCGGCCAAGGCGCGGGCAGTGTCAAATTATGCCATGGCCCTGGGGAAGGCAGGCATGTATGAGGAGTGTGTCACATATGGTTTGCAGGTCCAGTCATTGGGGGTACAGGGGTATGAAGACTATATGAATTCCGCAAACAATATCCTGTCATGTTTATTGTTTCAGGGGAAATCTAAAGAAGCTGTTGAAGTTGGAGAAAAGATCAGGCAGGACATATTACAAAAAGACCTGGAGTTTATTGAAGCTGGTTCCATGCGCAATTATATGTTTAACCTGGCATCGGCATATGCGGATGAAAAGGAGTACCGCAAGGCATTTGATACCTTTCAGATCGCGCTATTCCGGGCACCGGGAGATATCCAAACCTACCGCGCTGTCAACAGGATGCTGCTTGCTGCACAAAATGACGAAGATGGCAGAAAAGAACTAGTGATCGGGAAGGAATTAGCCGAAATACCTGTTAAACTGGCTAAGATTGCCTATAATTACCGGCAATATGAGTATATGGCAGCATATCTCAATGATGCCATAAAACTAAAAGCTGATCCGGCACAGGTGGATCCACTTAATGAAAAACTTTTACAAACACTTGAAAAAAATAGAATCGCGGCACGTGCGTCATCAATCAGATTCAATGAAACATTTATTAATAATCCGTTGTTTCGTTTTTATATGAAAGCTGTAAATTATATCCTGAGGAAATACAAACCGTTACGTGGTGCTACGGCAGGTTTCTTGCTAAAACGTGCTGAAAAGATTGACCCGGAAAATCCTTTTATACAAGTCTACAGGTCTCGCTGGCATTTGGCTAATGGCCGGATTGATAAAACTGTCAATGAGCTTGAATTATTCACAGAAACTAATAAGGATTTTGTGCCGGCACTGGAACTGCTTGTCAGCTGCTACCAAAGAAAAAAGAATTACGAAAAAAGTGTTGCTATTCTTTCGCATATCTTGGACATTTACCATGGTCATAAACAGTGGGCCAATTATCAGAGTTTTATCTATCAGTATGAGGACCTGAACGTCGAAACTAAAAGATCACCACTTGATTACTACTGATATGGACACCATTTCTGCAGAAGAGAGCAAGATTTCCATTGTCATGCCCGCATACAATGAAGAGCAAAGCATCAGTAAGACCGTAAGTGAGATAAAGAAATTATATCCTGACTTCGAAATTCTGGTTATTGATGATGGCTCCACAGACAATACTTACCAGGCAGCGGTTGCAGCTGGTGCCCATGTAATGAAGCACCCGCATAATATCGGCAACGGGGCAGCCATCAAAACCGGCATGCGCTATGCCAGCGGCGACTGGATTATTATGATGGATGCGGACGGCCAGCATAAACCGGCAGACATTGCAAAACTGCTGCAGTATAAAGATACCTACGATATGGTTGTCGGTGCCCGCAGCAAAGATTCAACCACTGCCCTGCACCGGGATCTGGGGAATTTTATCTATAACCGGCTGGCAACGTATATCACCAAATTCAAGGTCGAGGACCTGACTTCCGGTTTCAGGCTGGTTAGAAATGAAAGGGTCAAGAAATTCATCTATCTGCTGCCCAATACCTTTTCCTATCCATCGACCATAACAATGGCTTATCTGCGCAGCGGCCTGAGCATCAAGTATGTCTCGATTAAAACTGAAGCGAGAAAGGGCAAAAGCAAGATAAAGCTGTTGCAGGACGGAACACGTTTCCTGCTCATCATTACAAGAATTGCAACACTTTTCTCCCCTTTCAGGATTTTCCTGCCGGTGAGTTTTACTTTTTTCGTGACCGGTTTGTGCTACTACCTGTATACCTATGTCACCCAGCATCGGTTCACCAATATGTCCGCTCTCTTGATTTCCAGTGCCATCATTATTTTTATGATGGGGCTTGTATCTGAACAGGTCTCGCAGATGCGCTACGACCGAGTAGAGGATTAATTCACTGATGAATTATAGAAAATTACTCTTTCTGAAAAATGTTTCTCAAACATCTTACCGGGGTCATTATTCTGGATAATGTTCTGACGGTATCATGCCGAATGACGGCATTAAAAGGCCGCCATGTTGAAAAGGCATAACAAGGAAGGATTCACCCTGGTTGAGCTGATGATAGTTGTAGCTATTATCGGCGTTTTGGCTGCTGTCTGCGTGCCGCTATACAGGTCATATATCCAGAGATCACGCGTTAAATCACTGGTATATCCGGGGCTCCATTCTATCGAAACAAATATTTCACTCTATTATGCAGCCATGGGCAGGGTGCCGACCAATGCCGATTTGCCGGAAATGATGTTTGAGGCTGATACCACATACTTTCATGTCGGTATGTCGGGGGATGACCTGGTCATTACCATTGACTCGCCGGTCGAGGATTCAAGGCTGCAACGAATGCATGGCATGACCATGTTTTTGACGCCGGATACCAATGATATTAAGATCCGGACCTGGTTGTTAAGCGGCAACCTGGCAAATTATCTTGGCATCAATACGGAATGAAGGTCAGGAAATGCCTTACTTTGCAGAACTTATTGTATCCGGTCTGGCCTCCCATAACTGGTATGCCGGGCTCCGGTCAAGTATAAGGCTGAAGTATGGCGATCCAACTGCCTTGCCGCGCCAGAAAAGCTTATGCATCAATGAGGCTGCAACTTCCCGGCTCATTAGCATGCCCGTATCGGCCGGCTTTGATACTTCCAGGTGATATTGACCGCGCAGCAAGGGTACTTGAGCTGGTGACAGGCCATACTGTCTGAGCTTATTACCCAGAATATCCTCCGTTTCAACGAACCGTTCACCAAAATCATAGAGGACAGTATGGCCGGAGACGGTCAGGGCTCCACTTGCAAAAGGGACTACAATATCACGATACCAAGCTTTACCCAGGTTGAAATCGGCTCTGAATCTGCCGTTGCGGCTGCTTACCTGCATGCCTTCCAGATGCAGCTCGTGACTAATTCTCATGGGGAGGGGATGAAATCCATCCCGCATTTCCGGATCCCAGCTCCCCAGCCAGGCAATCCACAGGCTGATCTCGATCTGTGAGTAATCAATAAAAAGATACAGAGGTCGGTCCGCAGCCGGATAAAAGAAGTGCAGCCAATCTTCAACAGTCTGTTTTGCTCCTACCGGAGCGGGGTTGGCCCGGGCGATTATACTTCGGGCTTTTTCCGGACCTGCTGCCAGGATCATTTTAATTTCCCGCAGCGCCGGTCCCCCGTTATTATTCATGGCCCTGTAAAATTCCCGGATACCTTTCTGTCCACGGTGGATGAAAAAATTCATAAAATTGGCCGCCAGCTGCGGGTTATCGGCAGCCAGGGGCAATGCGGCGTAGACGGAAAGCTCACCGGAGTGCAGCTGGCCGTCGCAGATAGTTGCCCGGTCCGCCCAGTAGATGATTGGGTAGCCATTATCGCACCAACTCCATATGACTCCATTTTCCTGGGTTCCTGTCCGAGCAGCCTGCATGCCGTTGATGCTTGCAGCTGAAATAAGCGGCACGGCCGGCCTATTCGAAATCAGGCAGCGGTAACCGGCAAAACAGAGGAAAGCTGCAATTATGAGATATGTAATTCGGTATTTTTGAAAGCGATTGTAAATCTCCGAAATGAAAAATCCTAGTCCAAAGCTGATGACCGGCGCCTGGTAGATCAGGAAGCGGCTGGCATAAAAGCTTGACAACACTGCCAGGAGGAGCGGGACAAGAAGAAACAGCATTTCTCTTGTCCTGCGATAGCACAGCCAGAAAAGTCCTGCAATGGCAACCCAAAAAACAAAGGTGCTGTTAGTTGAAATGCCAATAATTGTCTTCAGGTCATATTTCTGCTGTTCGGAAATAAACAGGCCAATGGATGGAAAACTGTCTACCGGTTTTTTAAGGAGGTAACCCAAGTGTCCCTGCACGGAGTGAAAAATCTGCAGGGGGAAATTTACACCCAGGAAAGCAATTGCTATAAAAACCAGGATAGCAATGACCAGGCCAAAGGCAAATCCTTCCTTTTTAGATGGGCGATAGGAAAAAACAAGAGCGATAAGAGCGGGCCAAAAGGCAATCAGGGTTGCGATATGCGGGGCCTGGTCCCACCAGAATATGAAAAAAAGCCAGCAGAGAAGTCCGGCCGCAAAGAAAACGTATCGTCTGTAGCTTTTTTCTTTGGCAAAAAGCATGAAGAACCAGACCGCGGTCAGAGTTATTGTGACATTGAGGCAGTCGGTGTCATACTTACCGATGGTCGAGCGGACATAGTAACTATTAGAAAGAAGTCCGAGGCCTGCTGATGTGAGCCCCATAAGCGGACCGCCCAACAGTCGGCCGATGCCATAAAGCGGTATGGCCAGCAGCACTCCCAGGATAGCCGGAAGGATTATAGCGGTCCTGTTCAGGGACCAGCCTGAGATTGACGAAACGAAGGCTGTGATTTGGGATAAGAGCGGCGGCACAGCAGGCCGTGGAGGATTGTCCGGAACGCCTCTTTTTTCATCAGTTGGATGATAGGTTCCGTCCCGCAGGTCCCGGGTCAGCCTGAGATAGTAATAGCCGTCGCCTGTGGCCAGCAGGGTTTCGCCGGCAGAAAAGGTATATTCCGGCCGGCTTTGCCATTCGTGCAGATCATCCAGGCGAATGACCAATCCGATGATAAGCAGTATACCAAGGGCAATCCCGCGGAAAATGGTTTTCAGGGAAATTGGTTTCATGCAAGAGTATATTTTGTTAGAACATCCTTCAAAGAGGCAAAAATAGTCTTTTGATACAAACTATTTTTTATTAATTTAGCTCGCCTCAGCAATTTTACCCGTCACACCTTTGAAACCATCAGAGATCCCTCTGTTTATAAATTTTCTGTGGCTGGCAGACTCTTTGGAAAAAAATCCAAAATAAATATATGTGGATAGTATCTTAACAAAATTCCAGAGTTTCCAGGTTAAGGGGATGTAAGAACGCTTTTGCATAAACAGGCTATTACGGACAATATAATAATGGCGCAGGGGTGAGCGGTATGGCATGCGCTTTCTGCCGAAAAACCAGTATTCACAGACTTCGTCTCCCATCAGGTGCTCCATCACTACTTTGGACGTTCCGAAAATTTTATAGCCCTTGAATGTTGCCCTGAAGCACCACTCGGTTTCGCCGTGGTCCATGAAAAAGTCTTGTTCGAGGAGGCCGACATTTTTAAGAGCATCCAGAGTAATTAATGAACCTGAGCTGTTCAGAGAGTGACATTCAAGGGGCTGTGAATTTTTCTGGGGAATTATTTTTTTATAAAAAAAACAGCAAATTTTGTGGAAACCCAGGTATTTTTTATCCCGCGGATCAAAGAGCAGTGGTCCAATTGCTGCTATTGGAATGCCTCTGTCAGCAACTGTTTGAAATTCACTTGTCAAATCTTCAACCATCCTTGCGCCTGGTAAACTGTCATGGTCAAGTAGGAGAACGAATTCTGCTTCAGGATAGCTTTTTATAACTTCCTCGATGCCGACATTCTGGGCCCGGGAAATACCGATATTATCATTCAGAGCAATGAGTTTTATATGGTCATTGCTAGCAATATATTCTTTTATAGGAACTAGAAGATCCCTTTCAGATCCATTATCAACAATTATCACCCGGCATTGGTATTTGAGGCTTTCGAGCTGTTTTTTGAGTGTTGCGAAATCCGGATTAAACGTAACAGTAATTGCTATAGTTTTCGAGGAGGGTGTCATTATGCAGGTCAATAAAATGATTTGGATTAACTTGCAACCTTTGTTTTATGCTGTTCGACAACCTCTTCAATAATATGGCTGAGAGTTTTACACTGTGATTCACGGCTAAACTGTTCCCTGTTTTTCCCTGAGACCACATTAATGCCCTGTTTCCAGTTTTGATACGCAGTTAAAAGTATTGACTCAACTTCAGCTGGTTTGTTGGGGTCGGCTACATAGCCGAATTTATTTTCTCTTATAAGATCTGCCAGTTCTCCTTCAGATGCTAGGGCAAAGATTGGTTTACCAGAGCCTATATATTCAAAAACTTTTCCAGTTAAAATTTCTTTTTCTGCCTTATTTTTATTGTATGGGGCCAAGAGAAGAAGAAGATCAGAAGATGCTTGATATATAAGTGCCTCTCTATGGCTGACATGACCTGGAAATTCGATTGATATGAAATCTGTTAAGGTCTCTAGAGAGCTTTTTTTGTTTTTATCAATCATGCCAACCATATGAATAAATAAATCGTTGGTATTTATTTTTTTTATATTAATTAAGTTTATGACTGCCTTACAAAAAGGTTCAGGGTCCATGTTAGTATGTATCGTGCCTGTATAGGTGATATTGAATTTATTATTTTTATTAATAACTAGATTATTAAAAGCGAAATCTTCATGGTCAAAGCCATTTCTAATTACATGCGCTTTTTCATCTAATAAATTTCTTTTTCGAATTTGGGCATGTTTTTTCATCAGATTGGTTGCAAAAATAATCTTATCAGCAACACTGTAGAATTTCTTTTCATAATTTGATTCAATAAAGCTTATTATTTGTGTTGAGAGAGATTTTTTTCTTAAAGGCCATTCTGTCAATGAATCTCTTAAATCCATGACCCATGGAATGTTGATATTTTGTCTGATATGATATCCAAAAAGATGAGCACTATGTGGGGGGGATGTCGTTAAAATACAATCAATATTTTCCTCTTTTGCAATTTTATCAATTTCACTTTTAATTTCTTGGTACCAAGAACTGAATATATCCATACCCCAGATATATCTAAAAAGTAAAAAAAAGTTATGAGGGGCAAGGAGTTTCCCTTCTTTTTTTAACTTATGGTATTTTTTTAGCTTTTTGCCACCGAGTCTATAAGTTTTAATTTTTTTTATATAATCTAGATTTACTAGGGACTCATCCTGAACATGCCCCAAGCCATGTCCACTTGTTAGAACAACCGGTTCAATTCCGTTCTGGGGAAGATATTTTATCCATTTTAGAACACGTTGTACACCAATTCCTCCAACAGGAGGGAAATAATATGTGACGATTAAAACCTTCATTATGAAAGTCTGAGGATATAATTATAGTTTGATTTTCTTAATAAATTTTTATCCCTAGTTCTTGAAAAAAGAACTACTTCATTGTCTGGAGTGGTTGAATAACTCTCATCTTCATTAGAGGTTGAAACATCGCTTTTTAAATAACTTTTACCTAAAATATGATTCTTTACGGCGGTTGATAAAAGCATAAACATAAATTTTCACATGATCATTTTGACTAAAGACTCGTAAGCGGTCACTAAGATAAGTAATCGAGAAACCTTCAAACAGTTTTCCCTTGACATCGGCACATGTAAGCTTCCCCAACCATCATACTACATGACGCGGAACATTTCGTTTATTGCTTTTCTATCATCAATTATATTTTTTCAAGACATGGTTGCAGATAATTGCATCATACTCATTATTAGGGAATTCAAGCTGTAAAATATTCATTTGGTACATTGCTTTCTTGGGATCTAAGTCAATCGATGCATATTCATAAAGTTGTTGCAGTTATTGAGTTAAAAAATTTTCTGGGGCAATATGGAGAAGACGACTGTATTTTTTAAGTTGTCCGCTTTCCCATTTCTTTAGGAGGGTAATCCATAACAGTATATAGCGCTCAAAGGATCCGCAATTAGGCATCTTGCTGAATGTTTTGCAGTATGGGAGAGGAATTTTCGAGCGCCTTTTTCACAAATGGGGCAAAAATAACGATTCCCTGTGTAAAGTATGCTTCTGATGTTTTTGATAGTTTTTTTGAAAGTTTTAATAAACATACAAATCAACAACAAAAAAAAATAATATCCTCCAATCAATTATTTTTTAGAAAAAATTGCATAGGACACATTGACTAATACAAATTTAGTAACTTTTCGCCTTGGCAAAAAAATAAAAAGCTTATTAATGGGATGTGCCCATAAGTTTCATGATCTGTAATGAAATATCACTAATACTTGGATAATAAATAGATTCTAGCACAGAACTGCTCGGAGCTGGGGTGTCGGGCAAAGTGATTCTGAGGGGAGGGGAATTCCAGCTGCCCTTAAAGGATTCCGCAACGCTTGCAATAATTTCAGCGGCCATTCCTGCATTTTTCCATCCGCCGTCAACCACAACAAGCCGTCTAGTTTTATTTACTGATGTAACAATAGGGGCAATATTTAGCGGATTGAGGACACGGAGATCAATTACCTCGCAGGAAATATTGTCTACACTCAAATGCTCTGCAACATCGAGACAAAGTAAAGTTGAAAAACCTATTCCCACAAGTGTGATGTCATTTCCTGAGCGTACAGTGTGAGGTTTTTCTGAAGAGAGAGGGCCAGGCTGACGACTTAGATCAACTTCTTCATCAAATTCATAACACCATCTATCATCAATATAAATTACTGGGTCAGGACATTCGACACTTTGTATAAGAAGATTACGGGCATCACTTGGCGTTGCCGGCATGACTACACGCAGGCCGGGAATATGGGCAAACCAGGAATGCAATGCTTGGGAATGCTGGGCGCCTTGTTCACCACCACGATTAATAATTCCCCTTATAGTGAGGGGGATATCTTCATTACTCGCCAGCATATAACGCCATTTGGCGGCTTCATTAACAATCTGATCCACAGCCAAAATCATAAAATCCATTCGTGGATGAATTATAACTGCTTTGGAACCTGCAATGGCCGCGCCCAGCGCTACACCTGTAGCAGCATTTTCGGAAATTGGCGTGTCAATGACTCGTTCCCTGCCATATTTTTGGTCAAGTCCATGCAATGAGCGGCCGACATAAAAAGGACTCCAGAGTCCTTGGCCTAATATAAGCAGTTCAGGATACGTGACTAAAAGGTAATCAAAGCCGTTTTGGATGGCATCGACGTATTTCATAGTTGAGACACTCATTATTAATCACCCTGTATTATTTATCAGCGTAGACCTTGTTAAACAGTTGGCCCTTTGCCGGATAAGCCGCTTCTTCTGCACGATCCTGTAGAGTTCGCAACTCTTCACTAATCGACTGATCTTCCTTGACCAGCCAATCATCAGTGATGAGTCCCGACTTGAGAAGAGCGTCTACCAGCCGTTTTATCGGGTCACGTTTTTTCCAGTTTGGCAAATCGTAACGTCGTCCGTAGCCGATCTCAATGTCTTCGTCCGGGCCCACGTGGGCACGCCAGCGATAAGTTATTGCTTCAAGAAGAACGGGTTTTCTTTGTATCCTGGCAATTTGAAGCAGCTCTCGTGATGAGCGGTAGACTTCAGTAACGTTATTGCCATCAATTGTCGCATAGTCTATGCCATGTGCTATTGCAAATCGACTAATATCCATGAATGGCTGCCGCTGACTTAGGTGCATGTGAGAAGAGAATAAGTTGTTCTCACACATAAAAAGTACTGGCAATGAATGGACCGCTGCAAAATTCATTGATTCGTGAAAGACCCCTTCTTCGACAGCCCCATCTCCAAAGAAAACTACTGCTACCGAATCGTTGCTGTTTCGTTTTGCATGAAGAGCGGCACCAACAGCAATGGGAATGGTCCCTGCGACAATGGGTAATGCCCCGATGAACCCTTTATCAGCGGCTGTAATGTGCATTGATCCCCCCATGCCATGTGAACATCCCTCTTCCTTTCCTAATATCTCACATAATAAGGCGTATTCATCACCTCCCATTGCAAGGTAATGTCCATGTGACCGATGATTGCCAAAAGCAAAATCTGTATTTTTTAAGTTAAGGGCCAGGCCGGTTGCCACTGCTTCTTGTCCAATATATAAATGAACAGGGGTTTTGATGATACCTTTAGCTGCTCTTTCGCCAAGAAGTTCTTCTATCCTGCGTATACGGAGCATCATTTTCAATACATCACGCCAGGCGATATCAGGAAAATTATTTATTTCGAGTTCTGGAGCCTTTAGTGCCGGATCAAATAAAAATTCAGGAAGCGAGGAAAGGGTCTCAATTCTATGTTTATCACTGGACATCGTAAAACTCCCTAATTTTATATATTACATATTCAGCTTCAATCTCAGATAAATATTGATTCATCGGCAGCATGATCGCTCTCTGAAAGAGTAAATCCGTCCGTGGAAGATTTTTTTCTTTAAAACCTAGTTCCTTCATTTGGTGAAGTGCCTTCCCACCCCACTGAACAATAGTTCCAACACCCTCATTAGCAAGGAATTCTCTGAGTTCGTCGCGACTTTCAGTTACCTCTACCTCAAAGTTTTGATAGGTATCAAAGTGGTCAGGTTCTTCCTCAGGAGCTGCAGGCAGTAGCAACGAATGAATATCGCTTAGTCCTTCATGATAAAGTTTTGCAATTTTTCGTCGCTGGGAAATATCCCTGTCAAAAGTTTTGAGTTTTTCAAAAAGGATTGCAGCCTGAATATTATCAAGTCTCGAATTAAAACCCCAGCAGCGGATGTTTCCTTTTTCATCACGTCCATGATCACGGAGTAGTCTTATTTTTTCGGCAACATTATCGTTATCAGTAACAACCGCCCCACCGTCACCAAAACAGCCGAGAACTTTTGCAGGAAAGAAGCTATAAGTCCCGGCTAGCCCAAAAGTGCCGGCCATCCTTCCCTTGTACCTTGAACCTAGTCCTTGCGCCGAATCTTCTACTATAATTAGATTATTCTGACGGGCAATATCCATCAGAGGATCCATTTTTGCAGTCCGGCCATTCAACTGAACAGGAATAAGCGCTTTGGAGGTTGTACTCACAACACTATTAACACTTTTAGGGTCGATGAGATGATCATCTCCACAATCAACCAAAACCGGTATAGCTCCTATTGTTCGTGCTGCGCCTGCCGTCGCAACATATGTATGCGATGGCATTATAACTTCATCGCCTGGCTTGATGCCACCGGCAAGGAGTGCCAGCCAAATAGCATCAGTGCCGTTTGCAACCCCGATTACATGTCGCACCCCGATATATTGGGCAAGTTCTTTTTCAAAGGCAAGCAGGTCCTGCCGCATAATAAAATCAGAACGATAGAGAACATCTTTTAAAACAGCATCATAACGGGGCCCTTCAGAAGCATAGACGCGGGTGTAGTCAAAGAAGGGCACCTTCATTTTCGAGGCGAATGCTTGCGTGGCATGATCTTTCATTGTGAGCAACTAATAAGGTCTAGCTTTTTTTTACTTTAAAAAGACAAACTGTTCGCTGATTTTTTCAAATTCTTCGTTTGCCAGTTCGTAATCACCATGGCGGCCAATATCTATCCAGTAATAGGGGTCTTCACTCTGATATGCGGCTACCTTCTCGCCTTTTTTTATGAGCAAATTAACTAGATCGTTCACATCGCATCGGGCCCCATTCTCTATGTATTTTAAAACCTTATGATTGTATATATATATCCCTAGATTGTCAAAATATGAAACAATGGGTTTCTCCTTGAAGGCGCTTATGTTTCCGTCATCATCGAATTCAATGACACCAAGCGGAAGTTGATACTCCTTATGTCTGACTGCCAGGGTTAGTATGGCACCGCTTGTGACATGGAAGTCAAAGAGAGCTTTTAGATTGAGTGTGCTGAGTATATCACCGTTCATGACAAGAAAGTCATTCTCTTCCGGATCTATCGCTTTTACTGGCCCGGCAGTCCCCAGTTCTTTGTCTTCAATAAAATAGTCCAACAAAGGAAGTCTTTCTTTCGAGTCAATTGCTTCAAAATAGGTTTGTATTATTTCAGGCATATAGCCAAGGGACAGCGTCACCTTTCCAAAATTAAAATATGACAGTTGACGTAGGATAGTTTCGAGTATGGGTTTGCCGCCAATGGGCAACATTGGTTTCGGGAAAACCACAGTATAAGGTTTGAGTCGTGTTCCCTTGCCGCCTGCCAAAACAATAGCTCTTCTCATACAGCACCCTTGTTGTTTACAACAGAATAAGTGTTTTTAAGTTGTTTATAAATTATTTCTGCACGGGACATTTCATTGTAAAAATCATTTCGTTCAAGAATAAGCTTCCTTCCATGGTTCCCCATTTCGTTTCGAAGTTGCTCATCTGCGAGAAGCGCGATTAAATTTTGTGCAAGCTGGGATGCATTTTTCATTTCAAAGAGAGAACCAGCCTTCCCCTGGTCAGTCCATTCGGCATTTTCTCCGAAATTCGTTATAATAACTGGTACAGCACAAGCCATGGCTTCCGCTGTACTCGCAGCCAGGCCTCCATCTGATAAAGAAGTGGAGACATAGATTGAGGCCGATGCTGTATAACGAAGCATATCCTGATCAGATAAACGTCCAACAAAACGGACATAAGTGTCAATTCCCAAATCATTTACAAGCTGTTTAAGAAATGGTTTTTGATCACCATCACCAACTATAACAAAGCCGCAGGATGGAATCCTGCTAATCACCTCTGGTATAGCTTTTATTAATGTACCTATATCATATACTTCTCGTAAGTGGCGATTGCTTAAAATTAACAGTGTGCCTGGTGGAAATCCCAATTCTTCGGCAAGATTTTCATCTTTTGCTTCGGGCGAGAAACGTTTTGTGTCAGTACCGAAATGAATCAGATCAATGGTCTCTGATGAGGCGCCATAATTTTGTAAAGCAGCTGCAAGATGGTGAGCATCGCAACAGAATCTATCTGCTTTCTTAATGACCCTTTTTGTGACGAAGCGATGAGGCCAACTTTTTTTTGCTATAATAAGGATGTCACTACCCCAAGGAGTTGCCATGAGGGGACAATTAATAGTGGATGAAATTGCGTATGCATGAGGGCCTGTTATCCAATGCAGATGAACTATATCTGGGCGAAAAGTATGGAGGATTGTTTTGAATGATTTTAAAAAGTGGGGTAGTTGGGCAATATGAAGTAGAAATCTCGG
>Ga0209536_100008645_pt1 | contig 15249 bp, 14 predicted proteins | sample DeeMarSeWOR28_12_FD_187461 | JGI IMG/M metagenome (GOLD analysis project Ga0209536, IMG submission 187461) | Marine sediment microbial communities from White Oak River estuary, North Carolina - WOR-2-8_12 (SPAdes) (version 2) | ecosystem: Environmental > Aquatic > Marine > Intertidal zone >...
GAGTGCTGATTTTCCCCTTTAGCGCATTTTTCGCTAAGGAATATATGCGGGATCCATCGGCGTGTGCAGGGTCAATGTACATTTCGATGAACCAGTCAATACAGTTTGATCGTACTGATTGAAATTTAGAATACCGTTAAAACAAATTGAACCTACCATACCGGCTAGGCGGCCTTTTCCGGCCACTTCTTTTAAGCCACCACACCCCATGATACGAATCGGTGTGATGCCATTGTCAGGATCGAAATTTTGACTATTGGCCACTGGACCCCAGAAGTTAATCGCTCGACCTTCAAGCTGCACCCCTGCATTGGATACCAGCAGAGCCCCGTCATTAAAGGAAATCTTGCAGCTACCCGGTAGGCAAGTAAAGTTAACAATAGGATCGGTGGGTGCGCCTGCGAAAATGATTTCGGCACCTTCCAACACGGCTACCTGCCGGTTTTCTTTTATCGTGTCTGAAATCTCGCCATTTTTATAAATCATCTTAGGCGCATAACCGGGTCCACCAACGGTATAAAACGGGATACCCTGATCGGTAAAACTCGTTAAACTACCGCCAATCTTAAAATCGATAAGAAGCTCCACCGGCTCAACTTGTTTTTTCAATCCATGCGCACTCACCTGCAGTGAAATGATGGCGGACAAGAGTACAACGCCCAACGAACAGAATATTGTATTTTTGTTCATCATATTAGTTCTCCCGGTACGCCCCTTCATCTATCTAGTAAAATTCTGTGATGTCCGTATTTTCTCGATAATTAAAATTAGCTCTTAAAAGAAGCCCCTTGAGTCTGTTGTCTCTGTCGTCAAAACGTAACGAAGCACACTGTACTAACGTAACATGGTACAAGCACAGTTGTTACAAATATATTATTCAGGAGCAAGCAAAATTATAATGCACCCAGAATCCGCCATCGTCTCTAAGGGCTATCCACATCTCATGGTGCGGCCCGCGAAAAACGCCTCCCCCTCAACCGGTTCAACCGAATTACCTTCACTGCTATCGTTACTCGCACCAGAACCATCATCATAACTATTATTAAAATGCTTTTGAGCGTATAGTTGGAGTATTTGCACGTAGTCATGTTGATTTGGCCATTGACTTAGAGGATCATTGGAAAGGTCCATACACGACTCTTGACTGCTTCCGTCTTGACTAGTATGCGCCAAACCAAATACATGACCTAACTCATGACACATAACATGATTTTTCTTCTCAAATGTCCAAAACTGAGAGTAACTATCGTTTAACCGCGACCTGGCTTTATCTATGTACCCGTTTTGATCGAAGCCAATCACCGTCTGCCCCAACCAACCGGTAACCCCATAACTAGCGTTGCATATACGCAACTGCCCGTTCACCATGGCGCAATCTTTTCGTGTTTTAACTTTATTATCGTAAGAGGTGATCGTTGGATTCAAAACTATTGATTGAGACCACCGACTTATGGATTCAACTAGTTGATAATCCCAGTCCTCTGTCACACTAGAAATTACTTGTAACGTAAATGGCTTTGAGACAGTTGCCCAATGGTAATCATTCCATGAATGATCTGCATAGGCTAGCCGCGCTAGGAGAACAGAAATTATTACTAAACACACAAACAATCTCGACTTATACATACGATTTCCCTGCCAACTTATCACCCTCTTTATAGCACTACAATCTTACAAAAAATGTCATTTGGCTGACAATAAGGTCTTTCATCCAACATTGAGTGGGTAATTTTATATATAATTAATTTCACAAAAAGTTTAACTACTGTACTAACAAAAAGGAATTAAACGCATGCACAAGGTCGCCTCAAGCATACTTGGATTGATTGCTTTGTTCGCCATTTATTCGCAAGCATCCCACGCCCATCCCCCTGGCATGATGATGCACAACTTTGACGAAGAACATATCGGTCAACTGATGCAAGAACACGGATACATAGGACCGGATTATGGCAGAGGCTTTCCAGGGCGACACATAGGCCCGATGTTGTTGTGGGGTCCAATGATGATTAAGGCAATGAGGATAGGATATTTATACGACAGATTGGAACTCTCAAAAGAACAGCGTGATGCGATACGAAAAATTCAAAATAGTGAAAGCAAGCTACATTCGGATTTAATGGAAAAAATGATGAGGCAATCAGGCGAGCTTTTTAAACTTTACAATGTTGAAAAACCAAATCCGGAGACTGTAGGCAAAGTCTACGACGAAATTCACAAAATCAAACGCGAAATGATACAAGAACATATCAAAATCAGAAATCAAATTTATGACTTGTTAACCGAGGAGCAAAAAGAAAAATTCAGACAAGACGACCCTTTCCTCCCATTCCTTTTGTATTACGGAATGATGGATATTTATCGATAAAAGGCGTGCCTGAGAGCAGTTCATGGCATCCCATCTATTCCCTTTCTGAGGCCTGATCAAAGTCCTTTAATACATGTTCTTCCGGAACATGTGTTAGCACACTTGCTACTACGATACTTAGCATGGACAAAATAAATCCCGGCACAATTTCATAAAGGTCAAAAACGCCACCGCTGAGTTGTTTCCAAATGACTACCGTAAGGCCACCCACAACAATACCCGCTAAAGCGCCATAACGATTCATCCGACGCCAATACAAAGACAGAATCAAAGCAGGGCCAAAAGCGGCACCAAAACCCGCCCACGCATAAGCAACCAAATCCAATACTTTGCGTTCCGGATTCCATGCTAAAGTCAATGCTATTACCGCAACCAGCAATACGGCGATTCGTCCAATCCAGATAAGCTCCCGTTCACTTGCAGATCGCCTGAATAACGCTTTATAGAAATCACTCGTAAACGCCGCCGCCGAAACTAACAACTGCGAATCCGCAGTGCTCATGATGGCCGCTAATATGGCCGCCAAACAAATACCTGCAATAATAGGGTGTAACAGGGTGTCAACTAGCAGGATAAACACTTTCTCAGTGTCGGAACCGCTCAATGATTGCTCTAAAATACCGATACCCACCAAGCCAACCAACACGGCACTTAGCAATGTCATTGAAACCCAGCTCACGGCGATCCTTCTAGCCATTGGAATTTCACTGACTGATCGAATAGCTTTAAAACGCGCTAAAATATGTGGCTGACCAAAATAACCGAGCCCCCATGCCAATAAAGAGGTAATAGCGAGTAATCCCAGGGGCTCGCTTTGCACGTTAGTCAGAGCATTAAGTAAAGCCGGATTGGTTTCATTAACAGTGGATAATGTGACACTCCAACCCCCTAAGCTTGAAATAGCGATCACGGGAACGATAATCAAAGCCAGCGCCATCAATAATCCTTGGAAGAGGTCAGTCCAAGACACAGCGAGAAAGCCGCCAATAAAAGTGTAAGTTACGATCACCAGCGCACCCACGGTAACTGCCCAATGATAGGGTAGATCAAACACCGCATTAAATAATTTTCCGCCAGCCACCAGACCGGAACTGGTGTAAAACAAATAGAACAACAGAATGAATATCGCGGACACAACACGCAATAGGTGAGTCTTATCATGAAAGCGCCGTTCAAAAAACTCAGGTAACGTTTGGCTGTCGCCGGCGATCACGCTGTAACGCCGAAGCCGGGCGGCGATCAGACGCCAGTTAAAATATGTGCCAATCAGCAAACCCAACGCAATCCAACCAGCCTCGAGCCCGGCAGCATAGGCGTAACCTGGTAGACCAAGCAACAGCCAGCCACTCATGTCCGAGGCGCAAGCGCTGATCGCCGTAACCCAACTGCCCAAGCGCCTGCCACCAAGAATATAGTCCGATAGATTTTGCGTTCGCCGAAAAGCGAGATAGCCGATGAGCAACATCAGGCACACATAAACAACAAACGTAGCAACCATCATATTGTTGCCACCCTCCCTCATGGCCGCTTATTTCGGAATATTGTTTTAGAGAGATCGAGCATACCAGGATTTTTATTCATTCAATGAGCTTGGTACCAAACCGCAAACCAACCAATCTTGGGTTTGCGTAAGACGATGAATATACTCTTCATTAAATGTCCTTATTCTCGGTTAAAAAGATTCGATGAACTCAAATTTTTTTACAACGATTTTCTGCTCTATTTCAGACAGTTAGCATGGTACGACCCGGTCCCACTGATATCTACCACTCATTAGGATTTGTTTGATAAATAAGCATATTCTTATATACTTGATGTAGGTCAGGGAAAGCTTGAATTGCATTCCTCACACTTACAAACAGACTCGAATTCTAATGCTCTTAATCAGTCCAAACGGTGGTTGTCCAAATGAATCAAACAAGCTTCTTAATCGTAATTGTAATGAGTTTATTCCTACTGATATCAACGGGAGCGTATGCTGCTGATATTGAAGCCGGCAGAGTCGCGGCTACACAATGCGCCGTTTGTCATGGCGAGAATGGCGAAGGTAATGGTGCCCCAAAATCAAAAATCTCAGGCATGGATGTTGATGTATTTAAAAAACTTGTTAATGATTATAAATGTGGCGATCGGAAAAATGTGATGATGGAAAGGTTTACAAAGAACCTTACCGACGAGGATATTGAAAATTTAGCCGCTTTCTATGCCACTAAGTAATTTTTGCCAAGCGTTTGATGCCGGAGAGTATTCTTCTCCAATATTAGACTCGTTTGCGATCCGATTTGGGATACGCCTGTAATGCCCTATTTCGCGCAACCCCTATGTATTAAAGTTTCTTTTCCTGCATAAACGATTGGGTTAAATGCTGCATCACTAATTTAATTCTTTCTACGTGCTTTATATCCGGATGCGTCAGTATCCATAACTCACTGGTTTCGCCGGGCGCAAACGTAAACAGTTTCTTAATCTCCGGCCTTTGCTGGTCATCAGGTAGAATGGCTAGCCCATGCCCCGTTTGCGCGAGATAAGACATTGCCACCAGGTCATCGCAACGCGTGTGGATTTGCGCGGAGAAATGCTTTTCCATCCAGATAAACGCTGGCAGGCTGCGCATCATTCCCGTGGCACCGATTAAACGATGGTTATGGAGTTCTTCAAGCCCCCGTGGATATCGTGACTTATCTTTGCCGATATTAGCGGCGTACACACTCCACTTTACTTTACGCAACAGCCGCCCTACCAAGTGTTCCGGAGGCGAAGACGTCGCTCGGATAGCGATATCCGCCTGCCGGTTGGTCATATTGAATTCCAGATTGCTCACCAGTATTTCGACACGAACCTCTGGATATTCCGCGGAAAAACTTGCAAGGTATCTTGGCAAATAGCGGTAGGCGATATTATTAGGCGCAGTGATTTTCACAATTCCCTTAGGTTGAACATCCTTACCAACAATATACCGTTCAAGATCATCGAAAGAAGCTGCGATATTCTTTGCAATCCCAAGCAACTCCTCCCCCAAAGCAGTGAGTTCATAACCGAGCGGCAGCCGCTCGAACAATCGACCACCGATTTCCTCCTCAAACGAATTCAACCGCCGGAATACGGTGGAATGGTTAATACCCAACGCTTGCGCCGCTCCGGAAAGTGAGCCGGCATCCGCAATCGCCAACACAAGTTTTAACGAATTCCAATTCATATTGCCTTCAATTTTACCTTTGCAATTTTGCAAACTTGGCTTGCAGATATTGCCAATTTATTTTCATGAATGCAAATACCATACTATCATCATCACTTAAAAAGCCGGAGGCATACATTATGAACACACTTTTAAAACCTGAATTCGCAGCTTTCATTTTGAGAATTTCACTAGGCAGTGTACTGTTAGCGCACAGCGTTTACCTAAAAATGATTGTATTCACCCTACCGGGCACCGCGCAGTTTTTCGGCTCGATTGGATTGCCAGGATTTCTTGCATACGCAGTATTCGCGATTGAAGCCATCGCCGGCGTTGCGCTTATACTTGGCGTGCAAACACGTTTTTTTGCCACGCTAGCTATTCCGGTATTACTGGGTGCCACCTGGGCTCATTGGTCGAGTGGTTGGTTGTTTACCAACAGTGGCGGTGGTTGGGAGTATCCACTGTTCCTAACCGTGATGGCATTCGTGCAAGTCAGCCTGGGTAACGGCAAGTATGCGCTATCAATAAACGCCATGAAGTTACGCACTACAGCAGCGCACTGAAACCCCTTGTAATACGATCTACTGCCTGGGCAAGCCCAGGCAGTAGCATTTTGTTATTTGTATATCGATTTGCTACACCGGAATAAACGGATACTTTGATGCACATTGAATGTGATATGAAATAATATAGGCGTGAATATCGCCGCACTATCGAAGCTGGTCATCGTTATGCACTAGCGTCGATTAAAATGTGCTATTGGCGCATTTTGAGGGACTACGAATTACTACAATGTAGTTGTAGTGACCCCATTTATTACTTGTAATTATAACTTCTGAATTTCCACGGCCAGTGAATAATCCGTCGCAAAAAGAACACCACGATGATTCATAAACGTCGAGTCGGCACGATTTAAATCAAGCGGCTCTCCATATATATCGCTGGCAACACAACCCAGCTCGGAAAAAAGTACAGCTGTGGCGGCAAAGTCCCACAGACAGCCACCGCCCTCTTCGGCCTTGGGAAATTTGAAATACACAGCTGGCGGATTCTCCAACACCCGACAGGCATTTAACACCGCGCCATGCTTTTCCAGGACCTGCAATTCTGATAGTCCGTGTTGGCGAGCGATCGACTTCAGTGCCTCGTATACACGAGGGTACTCGGGCTTTTCAAGAAAACCTCGGTCACACATCAGTGTCAACGGCTTACCCTTCATCGAGTTTGGCGCAAACATTGATGCCGCTGACCAAGGCTCACCATTGCGAAAAGCGCCCTGCCCCTTCAACGCGGAGTACAGTGTATGCGTCACCGGATCGTAAACCACCCCGATCACCGGTGTACCGGATTGCGAAACTAAGGCAATAGAAACAGCATAATCGGGAGAGGATTCAATAAATGAAAGCGTGCCGTCCAAGGGATCCACACACCAGAAATAGTCTTTCTCTAAGCGTGTCTTATCGTCCACCCGCTCTTCAGTTAACAGTGCCAGATCAAATTGCTCACAGGTTGGGTGAAGTCTCTCAACAATAGCGTGCTCACTGCGCAAATCCGCCTCGGTGACTACCTGCGAGGCCAGGTTGCTGCCGCTCTCCTTGTGATATACAGGTACTGGTTTGCCCGAATAACTAGCAATGATCCGCCCTGCGTCCTTTGCCGCCGCAATCGCGCAAGCAGACAGATAAAGAAGATCATCCGAGGCAAGCAGCATGCTTAGCTTCCCACCTCGTTCAATACCGCTATTACTTGGCGAGCCAAGCGCTCGCTATAGCTATGTAGCTTCCAATGGCCGGGGCTCCAGCCCTTTAAAAAGCGATGGAAATCGGTCCAGGCAACAGGATAGAGCGCGCGCCATTCTTGTTCGATAGCATCGTGATCAATGTCAGGTTGGCGCATCTTCAGCGCATCCCTGAGCGAGGTAAAATAATAATCCAGCAACACGCTCTCATAGCGCTCACAATCGTCTTCATTGAGACAACTGCCGATAAAGTAAGCGACGTCCTTCATCCCGCAACCGCCGCCGACGTATTGAAAATCCACGGCCGCCACCCGCTCACCTTTACCCAAAATATAAGAGTCGGAAAAACCGTGCTTCGAAAAACAAAAGTTGGCCAACTTAGCGTCACCGTGCACAAATGTCTGAAAGCGGGCGGTATGCAAGCGTCGATCAATCTGAGCCGCCGCTTTTTTAAGTTCAATATCGTCCAATACAGCCCATTCATCGGGACGGGTATCAAGGTGCCAGTAAGTCCCCACCTCCCACAAGCCGGTTGGAATTTTACCCATAAAGGTGGCATGAAAGTGTGCCAACCAGCTCAGGCAAGCCTCCATGTCAGCCAGGATTACCGAATCCTGGCGTAACGAAAAACCACTGGCATCCAAGTCCTCAAAGACCATGAGGAACTCATCATCATTGGTCTCAATGGCCAAACATTCGGGAATACGACACAACTCATCACAATTACTAGCCCAGTCACGATACCATGTACATTCCACCTGGTAAGATTTCACCTTACGTTGATGGGAACGATCGGTATTCCAACCGCGGGGATGATGCGCCTTATCCGGCAACTTCACGTGCTTAACCACAACACTGTCGTGATTCCCCCCTTTCAGGCCATAGCGCATGATCTTACCGTAGCCGCTCCACAGGGACTGAATGTCTTCAAGATGAAAACACGCATCCGCGCCCGTCGCATGACGAACAATTTCCTGTAGATCTGGATTCATGGTGAACACACTAAGGCAGAATATTATGCGCCTTCAATGCAGCCGAAATGGCTGTAGGATTATAGCCGTATACAACGGTATTTTTTATTAGAATTACGGGAACTCCCGTCCCATGAAGTTGCTTGAACTGACGCTGACCTTCAGAAGAGTTATCAACATCGTATTCGAAATAAGGCACGTTGGCGGCTTTTAGAAATTTTCTGGTCTGGGCGCAATTGGGGCACCATGAAGTCGCATACAATATGACCTCCTCCTCATGCAGGGACGCAAAGTCGGGCGTCGCTGTCAGGAGATCGTGTATTTTCCCCCAACTCAGGACAAGTACGGCAACAATAGCAATGAAAACAACCTTTTTCATACTACGATTTTTTCACAAATAACTTCGTAATTCATCCATTTTAAAATCGCGGGTACTTACACTTCCGTCAAACACGCATTCAGCACTGGCGACCTGATATGCATCACTTATGCAAGTCGGCGATATCGCCAGTCACAATACGGACATGAGCAAAACCATTGCTGACAAGTATCTTGGCTGCTTTTGAAGATAATGCGCCGCTGCCGCTCACCAGCGCAATAGGCCGTTCGATGTAATAAGCCAGCTCATCGAGACGCTGTTCTAAGCCATCAATAGAGATTGCCATTTCCGCCGTAATGCGATCTGATTCGTCAGAAAAATCCTCTGCCTTTCGCACGTGCAACAACAAGATGTCCTCACCGGCATTGAGTTTCGATTTCAGCTCTTCAATATTCATCGGTGGATCACGGCGGAGGTTTACGATCAAGCGTGGAAGAAATATGACTAACCCAATCAACGCCATGCCGGTCAGCACTTTGGGAACCAGATCATCCGTACTGCTTATCGCCTCCAACCCCGCATGCCCCACATATACATACGCCGCAACGGTTGGCATTTTACATACGTAGGAGGTAAAAAAATAATGACTGAACTTGATGCGTGTCAAGCCCAACGCATAGTTAATAAGAATTGAGGGAAACACGGGGACCAGACGCAAAAAGGCGACAAAACGCCAACCTTCTTGTTCCACCCCAAGCTTTATCCTCTTCAATCGGCCGCCAATTTTTGCCTCCAACCAATCCGCAGCAATAAAGCGCGCAATCAAAAAAGCGACCGCCGAACCGATCATAGTGCCCGCCAGACTATAAAACGTACCGTATACTGGTCCGTACAACGCGCCACCGATCAGCAAAAACAACGGCCCGGGAACCAGTAACACTGTGCCTAGGGCATAAACCAGCATAAAAAGTATTGGGCCCGCCAGACCGGCATCTTTTACCCAAGCGTCCACCGTAGTGGAATCCAATGCGGTATAGTTAGCAAGAACCGTAACAACTCCAACCAGCAATACCACCACTATGATCGCGCGCAAAAGCATACTCGACAAAGGAGGGGAAACGCTCATTTTAACTTTAGAAGTTATAGGCTCGCCCATATGGAATTGGCGAACTTAAATTCGACCTCGCACTGATCCTTTTCTGGTAAAAAAATTCAATAAGCATGAATCTAAGCGTCTCTGCCTAACAAAACAGAAACTACGGCGCATCAACATTTATTGTAACTGTTACTTCCGGACTGGTGTATACACCGTTTACAACCGCAGTACACGGTACACAGTTAACTTGATAAATGAAGTTATCGGCACCAGTGAATCCCTGATCAGGCGTATAGTGCAAGTTGGGATACACACCGCTCAACACCCCGTTCTGGGGAAGGCTGACAAATCCCAGATAGGTCGGATTGGCGGTGGAATCTTCGGGTTTATTAAATTCCAAGCCTAGGTCAATACCAATGCCGGGGCTTGCACTGAATGTCTGTGCTATTGGAATAATTTGAAACTGATAGGGTTCGTTATCCGAAGCATCAGGCACGCCATCACCGTCGTCATCGGAATCGATATTGTTGGTTATCCCATCGGCGTCGTTATCCAGCAAAAAGTCGATCTCCGGCACTGGAATGGCAGCGCCGGTTTTTTCGATACTGTATCGGGTTAAGTTTTCGGTAATGATATCCGGTTTAAGCAAACGGGCGGCAAAATCCAGGCTGGATATGATTTCCGGGCCATTAGTTTGTGAGCCTTCCGGCAGCTGTACAGGCTCCTCTATTTCATCACCATCAATCTTGCCGTCTAATTCCAAATCCTCCGCAATGGTAGCTAGCATTTCCACTATGGAACGGCTGTTATCGTACATGACCGATTGCTGATAAAATGCCGCGGAAATAAATAATAAAATAGCATTAGCAGTGGTGTCCGAATCCGCGAAGTTGTCATAGACCGTCATATAGCTAAAACGGTAGTTATCCAAGTGGTCGGCAAAAATTATTGTCTTGATCTCGTCGACCAGCTCCCGGCTGGCTTGCGCTACGGCATCACGCGGATGTAACTGACCGGCCACAATGAGATGATTGATACGTGAATGAATTAAGTGTGTAAGTATGTTGACGCTGACAAACGATTTATTATTTTCTTCGTGATAATAAGTACTTTTTAATGTCATGGGATCCTGCGACAGCTCGCCGGTAATCTCGTTAAAATGTTTCCCGGTAACGGCAATCTCGTACACTGTATCCGGCTCAAAGGTAAACTCGAATGTGCCGAGGTCGTCCAATGTCTGCAATTGATCGACACGGGTTTCCAAATAATCCGGTCCGGGACGGCTAGTAACAACGACGTTGGAACCGATTTCAAACGGTCCTTTTTGCGCGACACCTCGACTGGTTTCACCAGGGGTATGGCCAGTACCTACGATGCCGTTTTCGCAGGAGCAAAGCAGAACAATTAACAGGCTTATCCCCTTGACTACAGAGAATTTCGATAACAGATGTTTCGCTGACCCCTCATTGCTAATCATTCCCAAGCTCCTTGGCGTTATTTTTTACTCGTCTTTTTCTTTTGGTGGCTCATCTTCGATATAGTAAATTCCTACTCCAACACGCGAATGTGGTTTCGTGACTTCCAACCGGGTGTCCAATTCCAATTTGCCGGCCAGCCATTCGTTAAACTCAAGTAACAAATTTTGGCATTTATCATGACTGACCAGTTTGAATTCATTGATACTGTTTTGGGATAACTGCAAGTAGATCACTTGACGCTGAAATCGCGGATATTTCGGCGCGTCCAAATTGTAGTTAATGCTTGTGAGCAAATCACAAGCGCTATCGCCCATAATTTTGAGTTTTTCCAGCTCATTGTTTAAGGGCAAGTATCCTTCCGCAATCAATTTAATTTTGTTTTCATCAATGTACTGAACGGCATTAATTCGTAGCAGCTCCTCCAGTATGGGGCCGTAAGTTATATCGCCACCGTACTTTCGAACCAACGCCTGAAAAGTTACGCCATCCCCTTTGACGGGAATCACCAATGGCTCTCCTTTCTTGTTTCGAAAATCTTTGTCTTGTTGCCAGCCACCTATAACTCGGGAGGCACGGTTAATGGGTCGGTTGGTGGATTCGGCCTCGCCATCAGGCTTGTTGATGAGTTTTACGATTTCTTTTCTGTCCATTCCCGTCAATACGGCAACCCGGGATGCCGTCATTTTTCGGCCTTTGATGGCGAAATCGTCGATGCAGACGTCAACAAACACTTGCTTCGCTACGTCACTAAATTCGTGGTATGAGTACCCATAGCGCAGCAAAATACGTATTAATGGTTTTAACAGTTTCTGTAACGCATTGCGCAAAACGATGTTGGTGTTCTCCATAGCCGGCGATTGTATACCATTTATTTCAATGGAAAAAATGAATCCTAGGCGGGCAAGAGTCCGGTTAATTCCGGTTTGTTTGCCGGTGGTATCAGACGCATCTGCGGCGGGATGTATTGGAAGGTAGTAAAGTTGTCCATAAGCGAAGCCTCTTAACAAACGGCGGATTTCGGTTGCTTTAACACTGTCCGCCGATATAGGGTGATTCATTGAACCACAGATAGTTGTTGTATGAGTTGTTGTAGTACTGGCTAGTGTGCAACCGACTAAATCCGATAAGGATCTGCGCCTTCTGTCCAAATATTGACCAAGCAGATCAAAAAATAGTCATTTGCTCACGTTTTGGTGATGATATACCAATAATAGGTTGAATACAAAATATTATGGGGTATACTCACCATAAATATTGCAACCATGGTAGCTGGTGGACTTATGCCACCATCAGAGCTAAACATTTTATTGTCAAGGAGAGAGGGGGGGATGGGAAATGGTGATTCAAACAATCGGTATCCGCTATCGCGTATATTTAGTCTGTATTTTCTTGTTTTTAACGGCTGCGTGTTCCGAATCTTCTAATGAACCCACGGAACCGCAGGAACCCGGAGCACTCAATCAAGTGAAAGTCGGCGAACCCGCGCCGTTAGCATCACTTGCCGCCATAAACGCCACCAGCATATTGTTCATCGAAATCCAGTGGACGATTGTTTCAAAGCCCCCCAATAGCCAAGCGACAATAATGAATCCCGATTCCGCCACACCCATTTTCCGGCCCGATGTTGTAGGTGAATACGTTATTAAAGTGGTTATTAAACAAGACGACGAAGTGCTGACGGAAAATGTCGTAACCATCCACGCCGGTGTCGACGATATTTTTCCAACGAAACCGTCCGATCATATGCGAACGACGGATATCTGCTTGGCGTGTCATTTGCCGGATTCCTGGAATATTCAAACCGTGGATCACGCTCAAGTGATCGGTGTTTGCAGCAGCTGTCACAACGGTTTATATGTCTACGCCACTGCTAAGTCGCCGAATCATATCCAAACCACCCAGGAATGCAATGTATGTCACACCACAACTACATGGACGCCCATATACATTCCTGACCATTCAAACTTTATCAACGAATGCGTAACCTGCCACGACAATAGAGATGCGACCGGCAAACCCGCCACTCACCCCTTGACCAGCGACGTATGCGAAAGCTGTCATACCGTGGCGCATTGGTTGCCGCTAATTATCCCTTTCGACCACTCCCAAACCATCGGCTCGTGCGAAGGTTGCCACAACCGCGTCATCGCCACCGGCAAATCATCGATTCATGTTGAAACCTCCGAGGATTGCAGCAGTTGTCATACCACTACATCCTGGTTCGTTCCCGGCGGTAATCCCAATCAGCCGCCGGCACCGACTCCGATACCGGTAGACCATAACGCATTCACGGATTCATGTATCAACTGTCACAACAATACGGATGCCACAGGCAAGCCGGCCACGCATCCACTGACCAACGATACCTGTGAAAGCTGTCATACCGTGTCGCATTGGTTACCGCTAATTGTGCCTTTCGACCACTCCCAAACCATCGACTCGTGCGAAAGTTGCCACAACCGCGCCATCGCCACCGGCAAATCATCGATTCATGTTGAAACCTCCGAGGATTGCAGCAGTTGTCATACCACCACATCCTGGTTTGTCCCCGGCGGCAATCCCAATCAGCCGCCGGTACCGACGCCAATACCGGTGGACCATAACGCATTCACGGATTTGTGTGTCAACTGTCACAACAATAGGGATGCCACCGGCAAATCCGTCACGCACCCACTAACCACTGAGGCCTGCGAAAGCTGCCATACTGTGTCGAATTGGTTACCGCTAATAGTGCCTTTTGACCATTCCCAGACTATCGGCTTGTGCGAGAGGTGCCATAACGGCGTCATCGCCAGCAGTAAATCAGCGACTCATGTAACGACTAACGACGATTGCGGCAGTTGTCACACCACCACATCCTGGTTCGTCCCCGGCGGAAGCCCCAATGAGCCGCCGACACCAACGCCAACACCGATACCAGCAGGCCACAACGCGTTCGTCGATTCATGTATCAACTGCCACAACAATGTCGATGCCACCGGCAAACCGGACACTCATCCACTAACCACCGAAGCGTGTGAAAGCTGTCATTTCGTGTCGCGTTGGGTACCGATAATCTTTCCTTTCAATCACTCCCAGACTGTCGACGCGTGCGAGAGTTGCCACAACAGAGTAATCGCCACCGGCAAGAGTTCCATTCACATCGAGACCACGTATACCTGTTCCGTTTGCCATACAACGTCGAGCTGGGTACCGCCGCAGCCCTGAAGCTGATACGGCATTGACTCTAACAAACCTGGCGATCAACTAGATTTTTTGGTCTAGTTGATCGTCGCTCACCAATTTCAGAATCAAGTAAGTGGATTTATAAGCTATTGGTACAACAGCAATATTCGCTAATCTTTGAATCTATCCTTCTATTTTCTTGCTTTTTCTGGTTTATAAACCGTAATTGTTGGACCAATACCTTATTGACTATTGATCGTGTACGTACTTTACATGCTACAATCGCATCTCGCTTCCAGCTCCCACAAGGCCGAGTCAATTACAAAGATATTAAGCAGTTAATAATGCAGCTAAATTCAAATGTATCGAAAATAGCGATAGTTACTAGCGCATTGCTATTCCTATCTGCCTGCGGTGACAATGGCGAACCAACCAATCCTAGGGCTGGAGTACAAACACCAACAACCGCCGGCATAGTCATTACGAGTCCACTACCGAATTTTGTGATAGGCCAGGCACTGGACCTCGGCACTACGCCCAGTACTCAAGCGCACAATATCACTGGCTGGGTTCGCGTCGAAGAGAATAACGGCAACGTCAACACCCCCACTGTTATGGTGAATCAACAAGTCGCTTCGGTCACCGCTCACGCGTTCGCCACAGACTGCCCAGATACTGAGCCGTTCTTGTGCTTTCAATTCGAGACCACTTTAAACCTGGACAAAGGCGCACACAGCGTTAGAGCCACTGCCACCGATACCAAGGGCAATACCTACAGCGACACCGTTAATGGTCTCGTGGATTACTGCCGAAAAGGTGGTTTCGATCCCGGCATACCCGCACTGTTTCAAACCGATCGAACGGCGAGTCAACTACAAAACAACCGCTGTCACGAGATTGACGGTTGCAGTTTATACATAACCGAAGCCGATCCAC